>JACCDN010498868.1_pt1 | contig 125386 bp, 104 predicted proteins | sample 7441691 | NCBI WGS metagenome assembly JACCDN01 (sample SAMN15323439, study PRJNA562643) | freshwater metagenome | isolation source: river surface water | place: USA:Blue River Watershed | collected 2017-08-16 | reverse complement strand
CCTACTGCTCTTGGCAGCGTGGGCTAAATGAGAACACCAACGGGCTGCTGCGACAGTTCTTTCCAAAGGGGTGCAGCTTGCTCAAAGTGACACAAGCTCGGGTCGATGAGGCAGTGTACTTACTCAATCATCGGCCTCGCAAGTGCCTGGGCTATCGCACTCCACATGAGGTCTTTTACAACCTACCAGTGAGACCACTTACACTGCATTCCGTTGCGCTTTGTACTTGAATCTGCCGACAAACAGGCCAGTAGCCCTCGTCAGATGGACATTATTCGCTATTAAATGCGCAGCATTAATGTTCACCGCGCAGCGGCATTTTGGCCAAACACTTGTCTTTCCCCAAACAGCGCCTCCAGATATTTCATGCTTTCCGAGGGGTTGCACAGCCGTGCTTCAGGCACACCTTGGCCTGCGGCTGTACAAAGGAGCATGGGCCCCAGAGCATGCGATGTTCTTGTTGCTCGCTTGGATCGGGTGCGTCAACCAGGGCATGACTGCAAAGCGCGCCTTCTTACTGATTGATCTGTGCATCCATCCAAACGATGCGTTCGTTCTGCCAGCGTATGAGCTCTTTAACCTCGGCGTCGAAGCTGCCTGTGCCGCCGTGGCCACCGTGCATGATCCAGCTCACAAAGTCGGTCACCGACCAGATGGTGTAGTTTTTCTTTTGCTGCTTGTCGAGCCATGTAGCGCGCGCCTGCGCATAAATCGGAATGTAAGCGAGCTTTCCTTCGGCTTTGAGCGTATTCCAGCGCGCTTTAACTTTGGCTTGGAAAGCAGGGTCCTGGAAGAGCCGAGCGAACCATGTCGCAGTGCGAATGCGCCACCCGGTGGCTTGGCCAACATTGTCATAGCCCGCATTGCCCATGGCCAAATCAAAGTCCCACACGGGACCAAAGAAAAGCTTGCCGCCGCGCTTTTTGTACAAGTAGAAGCTTGCCGTTGCGCCATCGGGGTTTTTCAACAACTCATTGACAATGTAGTAGTTCACTACCGAGTCCACATCCAGATACGCCGCATAGCCCAGTGCAGGGTCGGCAAAATTGCTAGCGAACAAGGCCGCTTCGGTGTCGGTGTAGTACTTTTGAATGTAGTTGCGCTGGGCGACCCACGCGGGGTCAAGCAAGGTGTCGGGGCTGGACAGGCACGCGGGGTCCATACCACGGGCGGAGTCTACGCAAAAGCTAGTATCGCGCCGGGTGTTGACTCCATTCACGCAGGCGGCATCCCAGGGGCTGCCGGCGCAGTAGTTCTTGTGATAGCGAAAGTCCACTTCCAACAAGTAACCGCCGGTCACGCTCGTCGCATCCGTGTCGGTGACTTTCATTTCGTCAATGTTCACCCGGTCCTTGTCCACCCGGATGTGCTCGGCCAATTGGTACACGCCTTGGTAGCTGCCGTTGAGTTTGAGCTCAACGTATTGGGCACGGGGGGTGTATTCCATGCCCAGGCCACGGCTGAACATCAACGCCAAGTCATTGCGCACCATGGTCTTGTCCGCGTAATTGGCCAGCAGCACCCAGTTCTTGTTTTTGGGCATGCCCAGCAAAGCGGTAGCAGTACTGAGCTTCAATCGGTAGGGCTTCTTGACCCAATCCCACGTGGAATTGCCGCGGCCACGCACTTCGAGTGTTCCCTCTACGCTGGCTGAGCCTGCTGCGGCCAGCGAGAAGCTGCCTTTGAGGTAGGTCTCCCTAGAGGTAATGGGGGTGGCGTTGTCGGTCTTGAGGTCAAGCACCGGCAGCGCATCAATACTCCCAGTAGGCAAATCGGCGGGCATGACAAAACCGCTGGGCAGTGCCAAAGGGCTGACGATTGGTGCGCTGGCTGTGGGTAGGGTCGCGTCACTGACCGACACGCTCCCCCCACTACCAGCACCACCGCAGGCTTGTAAAAGCGCGACAGCTGCTAAGAGTATGAGTTTTCGGCGCATGGGTACTCCCTGGTGTTCAGTGCATTGATGCGGCCGCATTCTATAGTGGTGGTCAGCGCTTTTCCCTGGCCTGCCGTTTGAAGCGCCTGGCTCACGCGTCGCTTGCAGGCTGCTTGTACCGCGCATACGACCACAGGTATTGCCCCGGGGCACGGCGAATGAGCCGCTCCATGCCGGCGTTGACCGCCGTGGCTGCCGCCTCTGGCGTGGCGCTAGCGTCAGTCAGCTCGGGCGCGTCCAGCGGTTCGAAGTGCATCACATAGCCTTGGCCAATGGGCAGCCGTTCACACCAGCACAGCAGCACGCGCGCGCCACTCTGCTGCGCCAAGCGCTGCAGCAGTGTCATGGTGTAGGCCGGGCGACCAAAGAATGGGGCCCACACACCCTGCCCCTGTGGTGGCACCTGGTCGGGCAAGATCGCGGTGTAGCCGCCGCCGCGCAGCACGCGGATCAGCGTGCGCACACCGGCCACGCTGGTGGGCACGGCCTTCAGGCCGGGGCGATCCCGTGAGCTAGCCACCAAAGGCGCAAGCCAGGCCTTGCGTGCGGGCCGATACAGGGCAACGAGCGGTCCGCGCGTGGGCCCGTAGCGCTCCGCGAGCGACTGGCCAATCATCTCCCAACAACCCAGGTGCGGCAGCGCCAGAATGACGCCCTTGCCAGCATCCAGTGCAGATTCAAAATGGGCCTCGCCATCCCACCGCACGCGATCGAGCACACTGGTGTTGGCGGGGCGCAGCCATAGCCACGGCAGCTCCGCCACCATGGTGCCGCTGGCGGCACGTGCTGGCCGGTACTGTGCAGCGCTGAAACCGGCACCTGCCGCGTGTGCCTCAAAGCGACGGCGGTAAGCACCTGAAAACTGCCACACCAGCCAACCCAGCATGGCACCCACGCGCTGCAGCAGCGGCAAGGGCAATCGGCCCAGCAGACGGAAGAGGCGAACCACAAACATCGACTACATCGCCTTGAACAAGCCCGAATAGCTGCGGCTGACTTCAAGCTTCTCAGTAAGCCCACGCACTGCCACCAGTTGACGCCCACGCTCATCACGGCTCACACCGGCAATAGCCTTGGTATTGACCAGGGTAGAACGGTGAATTTGCCAGAACAAGTTCATATCGATCTCTTCCACCAGTTCCTTGATGGGCTTGCGGATCAATACCTCCACCGTGGCAGTTTGCACACGGGTGTATTTCTCATCGGAGATAAAGAACAGCACATCTTCGATAGGAATCATCTGGATGGCTTGGCGCACGGTGGCTTGTATCCATTGCAGCTTCGGCGGCGTCTGGGGGTTGAGCTGCCCGGCCAGTCGTTGCAGCAACTGCTGCATGCCAGGGGTGTGGGCAGCCAATGGCACCTCGTCACCATCGTCGGCTTGCGCGCTGTGCTGTTCGCGCTCAGCCATGCGTTGACGGACGCGCTGCACCGTCAGCTGCAGACGCTCGCGCTCTGCAGGTTTGAGCACATAGTCCACCACGCCTTGTTCAAACGCTTCAACCGCGTACTGGTCGTAGGCGGTGATGAAAACAATTTCGCAGCCCGGCCAACCTTTTGCCTCGTCCAGCGTCGGCAACTGTGCGATCTGGCGCGCGGCGTCTATGCCGGTGAGGCCGGGCATGCGGATATCCAGAAACACGATGTCCGGATGGTGTTCTTCGGTCATGGCCACGGCCTCCAGGCCGTTCTTGGCCTCGGCCACTATTTCAAGCTCAGGCCATACCTCGGCCAAGCGGGCGCGCAGTTGTTCGCGCATCAGGCGTTCGTCGTCGGCAATCAGTGCGCGTGTCATGTTGTAAGTCCTTGCTTATCAGTCGTTTCTTGGATCTCAGGCGGCGCGGGAGACATAAGGAATGGTAATCGTGATTGACGTGCCACCGCCCGCAGCTGGTGCGATAACCAAACTGGCAGCGCTGCCGTAATGCAATGCCAATCGCTCGCGGATGTTACTCAGGCCAATGCCGGTTCCAGCGGTATCTGCCTTGCCAAAGCCCAGCCCTGTATCGGCCACGGTCACTGCCAGTTTGCCATGAACAATCTCTGCGCTGATGGTGATCTGCCCGCCCTCGGCCTTGGGCTCCAGTCCGTGCTTGATCGCGTTCTCTACCAGGCTTTGCAACATCATGGGCGGGAACTCTGCCGACAGCAAACCCTCGCTCACCCGTACTTCGGTCTGCAGCCGCTCCTCCATGCGCATTTTCAAAATTTCCAGATAGGGGCGGATCACGGCTAGCTCTTGCCCTAGGTCCCGTGTAGCCTGCGCGTTGACCTCGCGCATGCTGGGCATACTGGCGCGCAGCAAGGCTATCAAGTTCTTTTGCATGGCGCTGGCACGTGGTGGATCGGTCTCTATCAAGTGGTCAATACTGGCCAGCGTGTTGAAGAGGAAGTGGGGCTCCACCTGCGCTTGCATGGCTGCCATGCGTGCTTCTACAACCTGGCGCTTCAAGGATTCCGCCTCGGCCAGCCGCGTTGCCAGCGCGGCCTTTTCCTCCGCCTGAACCTTGCCTTTGTACGCGATCTTGACGATGGCCGACAGGAAGATGAACCACAACGTAAGCGGCATCACGGGGTCACCATACGTGTATGTCACTGTGCGGGTGCGCACCGAGCCTGCTGTTTTTTCGCTGTCGGCAGAAGAAGATGGACGCGCTGCGTCGGCATCTGCCACTTCGGCAGGTGCGCTAGGTGGAACGGGTGCACCCGCTGCGCTAGACGCCGCTTCGGACGCAGGCACGGCGGGCGCCGAGGCAGGAGCGCGTGGCTTAATCGTTACCCCATGTTCATCAATGGAAATGTCGACACCATCGCTACCCGGATGCTTCTGCTTTTTCGGTACTGCAGGCTTTTCGGGCTTGCGCGGTGGCGTTGTTGGCTTGTCGGGTTGCGTCGAGGTTATGACCTCGGTGTAGGTCCAGCTGAGCGGGGGTAGGTTGTGAATGATCCCCATGGCGATAAGCAAGACAATGGACAAACCAAAGAAGCGCCACCACCCGATACTGACCAACCAGTTTGCATAGGCATGGAATCCGGCAATGCTTGCCTTGGCAATGCGACGCCCTATGGGCGCCATGTCGTTTGAAAGTGATGAATTGTTCATGGTGATGTACTCACTGGACTACTGTGGATGCCTTGACTGTATCTACGCAAGGAGCGGGTCTGCCAGCGCTGGGCGACATACTACGCAAATATCCGACAGGCTGCATGGGCCGGTGACAGGCCGCATCACAGCTTGGCTTGCACAAGAGGCGTTTATCATCAGCATATGCCTAGCCCCATCGATTTGGCGCAAATCCGGTTTGACAACGCACTGGCGCTGTTCGATGAATTTGTGCGCAACACCATCAAACACCCAGACGCTGCAACCCTCCGTGGGCTGGAAGGCCGCTTCGCCGAACGCGTGCAAATACAGGCCAGCTACTGGAGCCAGATTAAGAGCCGTTCGCGCCAGATTGGCGAGCGCTTGGCCCGCCAGTTTGAGGTGCAGTGCCACAAGCCAAACGGTTGGATGGACCAAATTCATACGCATGGTGCCGCCCAGGCAAAGGTGACGTCATCTGCAGCGAGCGCCGATGACAGCCAAGCCCCGCGTGACGACGATGAGCGTTTCATCGTGGGGCTGGTGCTGACCTATTACCGCCGCCATCCGCAGCGGGCCCGCACGCGTTTGCTGGATCTGCTGGGTGAGGTGCTGACGCCTGCCCCACCCCAGACCAAGGCAGCAAGCAAGGCTCCCGGTAACACCTCGCCGCCTGCCAAAACCACCCCTTCGCCCGCGCAGGCCCACGAACTATGGCTACGGTCTCAGGTGGGCGTTGCCCCGTTGCGACAAAAAAAGTAATCTGCAAATCATTTAGATAAAAAGTGTTTGCTCAAGATAATTATTCTTTTATCATTTGAGCAAGCAACTCGGTTGCGCTAGTACCAAAGCGGTATGGCTGCAACGGGTCCTATCAACTCACTTTCCGACAGACATGGTCCAGCATTCCGTTGTTAGCTTCAGCCATGGCCTGTGTTTGCTGCCGCAACGGTGCGGACACATGCGACACACCCTGTCCGTCGGAACCAAACGCCGCACCCTACCCGGGGCTCGCGTGGGCTAAGCGCACTTTACAGCGCGAAGCAATATCCACAGAGCCCGGGTGCGAAAGCAGTCCCGGGCTTTTTAGTTTGTTTTCACCCAATGTGGACCTGCTCACAAGGCGGGGCCCCAACCAGGAGACGCTACCGTGTCAACCAGTTTGCACACCAGAGACTATGCCTACAGCGCCACATGGAGCCTGTCGCTACGCCATGCATTGGCAATGCTTCTCAGAGCGGCCAGCCGCAAGCTCGCCCGCATGTCACGCACGCTCAGCACCACGCGTCATCCGCGCGCGCCCGAAAGAGCTCCTGAAATTCTGGAGTTTTATGCGGAAGCTGGTGCGCCCGAAGGTGCGCTATACATTGACGGAAAGCTGGTTGGCTATTTGCCCGGTATCACGCGACTGTGACAAAGCGACTGTGACAAAGCGACTCTGACAAGTGGTGTTGTAGGGCCCCAACCTACAATCGCGGCTTTGCGCCCAGTCTCGGCGCATGGACCCTTGCACCAGGAGTCGCAGTGACTGCCACACCCACCGTTTTTAGCCAACGCATAGGCACCGCCCAGCAAACTTTGCAGACGCTGGGCTTGGCCGCATGCCTCGTCCCATCGAGCGATCCACACCTGTCCGAGTACCTACCAGCGCGCTGGCAAGGGCGGGAGTGGCTATCGGGCTTTACCGGTTCTATGGGTACGCTGGTGGTCACCACCACGGGCGCGGCCTTGTTCGCCGACAGCCGCTATTGGACGCAGGCCGAGACTGAGTTGCGCGGAAGTGGCATCGAGCTGATCAAGATCGACACCGGTGCGGCCACCCACCATGTGCAATGGCTTGCACGCCACGTAGGCGCTGGTCAATCGGTCGGTGTGGACGGTGCAGTATTAGGCCTGGCGGCGGCGCAGCAGTTGCGCGAAGCACTGACTGCAGTAGGTGCCACACTGCAAACCGGAGTCGACCTGTTTGCCCACATCTGGCCAGACCGCGCAACACTGCCACAAGCCCCAGTCTACGAACACGACGCTGCCTATGTAGGTGCATCCCGCGCAGCGAAGCTGGCACTGGTACGTGGAGCTATGGCCCAGATGAACGCTGGCAAAGGGGCCAGCCACCACTTCATTTCGACAGTAGACGACATTGCCTGGCTTTTCAACCTGCGGGGGTCTGATGTGTCTTATAACCCCGTGTTTCTGGCGCACGCACTCATCGACGCACACACGGCAACGCTTTTTGTGGCCCCTGGCAAGGTGCCTGCAGATGTGGCTTCTCGCCTGCAAGCGGATGGTGTTGTGGTGCAAGACTATGCTGACGCCCCCCGCGCATTAGCCGCCTTGCCCGATAGCGCCGTGCTACTACTGGACCCGCGCCGGGTCACCCTGGGCCTGCGCGAGAGCGCAGCCCCGGTGGTCAAGGTGATCGAAGCGATCAACCCCACCGTCTTACTCAAAAGTCGCAAGGGCGCGGCCGAAGCTGCCAATATACGCGATGCCATGGAGCAAGACGGGGCAGCCATGTGCGAGTTTTATGCCTGGTTCGAAGCCGCACAAGGTACGGAGCGGATCACCGAACTCACCGTGGACGAACGCCTGACTGCCGAGCGCGCCAAGCGCCCCGGCTTTGTCGGTCTGTCCTTCAACACCATCGCCGGCTTCAATGCCAACGGCGCCATGCCGCACTACAGGGCAACGCCAGAGAGTCATGCGGTGATAGAAGGCAATGGCCTCTTATTGATTGACTCTGGTGGTCAATACCCGGGCGGCACGACAGACATTACCCGCGTGTGGCCCATTGGCACGCCCACCGAGGCGCAGAAACGTGACTACACCCTAGTGCTCAAGGGCACCATTGCCCTATCGCGCGCGCGGTTTCCCCTGGGCACACTGTCGCCCATGCTAGACGCGCTGGCGCGCGCACCATTGTGGGCCCATGGCATGGACTATGGTCACGGAACGGGCCACGGCGTGGGCTATTTCCTGAATGTGCACGAGGGGCCGCAAAGCATTTCCAAGGCCATTCCCGATGCCAATATGGCCATGCAGCCCGGCATGATTACCTCGGTCGAGCCTGGTTTGTACCGCGATGGCCAATGGGGCGTGCGCATTGAAAACTTGGTGCTCAACGTGCCTGCGGCCACGGCAGAATCATTCGGCGAGTTTCTCGAATTTGAGACGCTCACCTTGTGCCCGATTGACACGCGCTGCATTGCAGCAAACCTGCTGCGCGCCGACGAGATCGAGTGGCTCAATGCCTACCACGCCACGGTACGCTCACGCCTAAGTCCGCTGGTTGGTGAAGAGGCGCGCACTTGGCTCTTCGAGCGAACGCTACCAATCAAGTAGCACGAAACGTAGTCTGCCAAAGGGGCAGGTCTGTGTTTGACATTCGCATCAGGTTCGGGTATTTACCAGATGGCGTTGGGCTCGCTTGGCCACACAATCGGGCGGGCTTCTTATCTAAGCATGAATCTCATACCACTCTCACAAGTCAGCAGCGCACTCCAGCCGGGCGTAACACTGCCTTGGGGTGTTCGTGACGGAAAAGGCACGCTGCTGCTGTCGCGTGGCTATATGCTGGCAGACCAGCGCGCAGTTGACCTCTTGTTGGAGCGCGGCATGTATGTTGATGCCGCCGAGGTAGCTGGTAGCAGCAAGACCGAGGCCGTCAAAGATGAAAGCATGACAGTGCGCTGGAGCGCACTGGAAGCCCGCCTGGGCACCGTGCTGAAGATGGTCAAAGACCCGCTCTTCTTGCCGCGGCTGCAGGAGTCCATTGGCCAAATCGCGGCGCTTGCCGATGGCAATGTGGACTTGCTCATTTTTTTGATTTTGCGCCACGACCATTCGCGCCCGCTGAACTACGGCGTGGTGCACTCGCTGCACACAGCGGCTATTTGCAGTCTCCTGTCACGCCGAAAGGCCTGGGAAGAATCGAAACGCCGCAGTCTGATCGGCGCAGCGCTGACGATGAATATTGCCATGCTGGAATTGCAAGGCAGCTTGGCTTCGCGCGGGGGAAGGCCCACCGAATCCGAGCAATTGCTGATCTCACAACATTCAACAGCAGCTGCTGAGCTGATGCGTGCAGCAGGCCTAACAGACGAAGACTGGCTGACCACCATAGAGCAGCACCATGAAGTCACCGGCGGCACCGGCTACCCTAACAAGATTGCCGAGCCCACTGAAATGGCCCGCATGTTGCGCTTTGTGGATACCTTCCTGGCCAAACACAGCCCCAGGGTCGGCCGGGCCCCGCAGCCTGCACACAAAGCGGCACGCGATTTGTTTACCAACAGCGGCGGTGACCCACTGGCGGGCCTCATCATCAAGGAGTTTGGCATCTACCCGCCGGGTGCCTACGTGAAACTAGCCAGCGACGAAGTTGCCATCGTGACCCAGCGCGGCGTGACCGCGAATGCGCCAGTTGTCATGGCCATCACCAATAAAAATGGCGACCCCCTGTCGTTGCCATCCCGCAGGGACACCGCCGCCGCAACGCTCAAAATCGTCGCCACGGTCGACGAAAACTTGATCCGGGTCCGCCATTCAGCGGACATTCTCTATGATCGCACTGCAAACCGATAGCTGTCACACCATGGTGATACAACAGCGTTTTTGTACGGGCACAAGGAGCCGTTGATGACAAATATTCATGCCGACGGAGCCCCTCAGTATTTCGATTTTGATGGGGCCTTGGAAAAAATTGGCGACTTGCCAGCGCTGCAGGACTTGCTGGGCATGCTGCAAATATCGCTCACCCGCGACATTCCAAAAATTGATGCCCTGTTGGCCCAGAACGATGTCTATATGGCCAACCGCATGCTGCACTCGCTCAAGGGATTTATCCCGATATTTTGCACGGAGGCATTGTGCAATGAAGTGGCAGCCGTGGAGTTGCTAAGCAGACTTGCAGGTGCGGATGAAGTGGCCGTGGCGTATGCTGAATTGAGCCCCAAACTCAAACAATTGCAAAGCGAAGTAGCCGTGCATCTTGGCTGAGAGTTGGGGTTTGCCTAATGCAGGCTACGGCGCTACAAACACCCTGGCCTTGCGTGGGGTCAACACCAGCGTTTCACCCTCTTTCAGCGCCATATCCGTGAACTGCTGTGCTGCAATCTGAGCCTCAATGATGTCACCGCTGCCTGCAGCGGATGCGTCCAGCGGCAACAGTTCGAGCCGGGCAATAGGCCCCACCACGATGGCACGTACCAGCTTGGCCGGAATGCCCCGCTGCTGTTGGTTAGCGTTCCCCGCAGTGGGCTCTTCGCCTGGCACATAGCGCCGCACGTCCAGATCGTGCGGGCGCACATAGGCAAACGCCTTGCTGTCTTGCACCGTGCTGTGCTCCGGGCTTGCCAGGCGCACGCCATGGTGGTCTTCACCGATCAGCATTTCACCTTCGTGGGCGCGACCGTGAAAGAGATTGACGTCGCCCAGGAATCCATAGACAAACGGGCTGGCTGGCTGGTCCCACACCTGTTGGGGAGAGCCAATCTGCTCAATTTGGCCGCTGTTCATGAGCACCACACGGTCCGCCACTTCAAGTGCCTCTTCCTGATCGTGTGTGACAAAGATGCTGGTCACATGCAGGTCATCATGCAGGCGGCGCAGCCAGCGGCGCAACTCTTTGCGCACCTTGGCGTCCAGCGCACCAAAAGGCTCGTCGAGCAATAGCACTTTGGGCTCCACGGCCAATGCGCGGGCCAACGCAATGCGTTGGCGCTGCCCGCCGGAGAGTTGGGCGGGGTAACGATCTGCCAACCAATCAAGTTGCACCAAGCCCAGCAACTCGTGCACCTTTTGCTTAATCACAGTTTCACTGGGACGCGCGGCGCGCGGTTTCATGCGCAGGCCAAAGGCCACGTTGTCAAGCACCGTCATGTGGCGAAACAGTGCGTAATGCTGAAACACAAAGCCCACATTGCGCTCACGCACGTGCACGTCGGTCGTGTCTTCACCGCTGAACAGGATGTTCCCCTGATCGGCTGTTTCCAGCCCGGCGATGATGCGCAAGAGCGTGGTTTTGCCGCAGCCCGAAGGACCTAACAAGGCGACGAGTTCCCCCGACTCAATGTCCAGGCTCACATTGTTCAAGGCCTTGAAGGTGCCAAAGTCTTTGCTGACGTTGCGAATGGCGATGCTCATGATTTTTCTCTTCTCTTCATCAGATGTGGACAGCGCAAGACCGCGCCTTAGGCTGTCCCGCAAAGTTTCAAATGGCAACCGGGTCCATGGGCCGCTCGGGCGGCAAGGCTGCTGCGGCCTTTTGGTCCCGTTCAAACTGCCATTCCACAAAGGACTTGATCACCAAGGTCACCAAAGCCAGCAGGGCCAGCAACGAGGCCACGGCAAACGCGGCAACCGACTGGTATTCGTTGTACAAAATTTCCACGTGCAACGGCATGGTGTTGGTCTGCCCACGGATATGGCCCGACACCACCGACACCGCACCAAACTCACCCATGGCCCGCGCGTTGCACAAGATGACGCCATAAATCAGGCCCCACTTGATATTGGGTAGCGTCACATGCCAGAAGGTTTGCCAGCCACTGGCACCCAGCACCTGTGCGGCCTGTTCCTCGTCGGTTCCCTGGGATTGCATGAGTGGAATCAGTTCCCGGGCGATGAAGGGAAAGGTCACGAAGATGGTGGCCAGCACAATGCCCGGCACAGCGAATACGATTTTGATGTCGTGCGCCTGCAGCCACGGGCCCATCCAGCCGTGTGCGCCAAACAGCAGCACGTAGATCAGCCCCGCCACTACGGGTGACACCGAAAACGGCAAGTCCACCAGTGTGGTCAAAAAGGCCTTGCCACGGAACTCGTATTTGGCAATAGCCCACGCCGCCGCCACGCCAAACACCAGGTTCAGCGGCACGGCAATGGCGGCCACCAACAACGTGAGGCGGATGGCGCTCCAGGCGTCGGGCTCCTTAAAGGCTTCCATAAAAACACCAAACCCCTTGCGCAGGGCTTCGGTGAACACGGCGGCCAGTGGCAGCACGAGGAACAAAAAGATGAAGGCCAGCGCAATGCCAATCAGCGTCCACTTGACCCAAGTGGGTTCGGTGGTACCAGCCTTGTCGTGGCGCACGGTACGTGTGTTTGCGCTCATGCTCAAGCCCCTCCACGCTTACGCTGCCACGACTGCAAGGCATTAATAACGAACAGCATCAGAAACGATGCCAGCAGCATCACGGTGGCCACTGCGGTGGCACCTGCATAGTCGTACTGTTCCAGCTTGCCGATGATGATGAGCGGGGTGATTTCAGACAGCATGGGCATGTTGCCGGCAATGAAGATGACCGAGCCATACTCTCCTACACCGCGCGCAAAAGCCATAGCAAAGCCGGTGAGCAAGGCGGGGGCTATGGTTGGGAAAATCACATAGCGAAAGGTCTGCCACCGAGTTGCGCCCAGGCAGGTGGCAGCTTCTTCGAGCTCTTTCTCGGCATCTTCCAGCACTGGCTGCACGGTGCGCACCACAAAGGGCAGGCCAATGAAGATGAGCGCAATCACTACCCCATTGCGGTTGAACGCCAGCTGTATGCCGTAGGGCTCCAGCAGGCTGCCGATCCAGCCATTGCTGGCCAAGAGCGCGGTCAGCGAAATACCGGCAACGGCGGTGGGCAGCGCAAACGGCAGGTCCACTAGGGCATCAATGATTTTCTTGCCCGGAAACTGGTAACGCACCAGCACCCAGGCCACCAGCAGGCCGAATACGGTGTTGACCACCGCCGCAAGAAACGATGCGCCAAAGGTGAGCTGGTAGGACGCGACCACCCGCGGGCTGGTCACGGCACTGATGAACTGCTCCCACGTCAGCGTGAAGGTCTTGAACACCAGCGCCGAGAGCGGAATCAGCACGATCAGGCTGAGGTAAAACAGCGTGAACCCCAGCGTGAGGCGGAAACCCGGAAGCACCCGTTTGGGCGCGCGCTTGGCAGGCGCGATCGCAGAGCGGCTGGGCAGCCCCTCTGCCGTGGCAACAACTGTCATTTACTTGACCGTGTACAGCTTGTCGAACTGGCCGCCGTCGTTGAAGTGGGTTTTCTGCGCTTCAACGAAGGATCCAAAGTAGTCTTCCACACGGAACAACTGGATGGGCTTGAAGGTGCTGGCGTATTTCTTCAACAGCGCTGCATTGGTGGGGCGAATGGCGTGCTGGGCCGCAATCTCCTGGCCTTCATCGGTATACAAAAAGTTCAGGTATGCCCGGGCCTGTTCTGCCGTTCCCTTTTTGGCCACGGTGCGCTCGACCACGGCCACGGGATTCTCTGCGACGATGGAGCTGCTGGGGTGGATGGCGTCCACCTTGCCCGCGCCAAACTCCTTGTCCACCGATACCACTTCAGACTCAAACGTGATCAGCGCATCGCCAATATTGCGCTGCAAGAAGATGGACGTGGCATCACGGCCTCCCTTGGCTAGCACCGGTACGTTTTTATACAGTTTGCCCACAAACTCCAATGCCTGGGCATCGGTGCCGCCTTTTTTGCGCACTTGGCCCCAGGCCGCTAGGTAGGCCATGCGCCCGTTGCCACCGGTCTTGGGGTTGACGACGATGACCTGCACGCCGGGCTTGATCAGGTCGTCCCAATCCTTAATGCCCTTGGGATTACCGTTGCGCACCAGAAACAGCATGGTGGAGCTGGTGGGCGCGGCACCCTGCGGGAACTTGGCGCGCCAGTCTTTGGCTACCACGCCTGTGCTGGCCAGAAAGTCTACGTCGGTGCTGGTGTTAAAGGTGACCACATCGGCTTCTAGTCCATCGTTTACCGCGCGGGCTTGGGTACTGGTACCGGCATGGCTTTGGTCGATCTTGATGTCCTTGCCGGTGGTCTTTTTGTAGTTGGCGATGAAGGCCGTGTTGATGTCTTTGTAAAACTCGCGGGCCACGTCATACGACACGTTGAGCAGGGTGGTGGTTTGTGCTGCTACTAAATTGCTAGCTGTTAACGCAATAACGGCGAGGGCTAGACGTGTTTTTTGCTTAAATTGCATAGGGAGTCCAATAAATGTGTGTAGGGTGGGCGGCTGTGACTTGGGGCTATTTTGCCCACTTAGACCGGCATGTCCAACGAAATCTTAGTTGTTTGCATATTCCAGTGCTAGACCTCGAAACCCGCCAAGCGCAACGCAAGTCTGATGAACATTCGGTCAGACATGTTTTTTAGCGTAGACAGAACACTGATCAGTCTATTTCTTCACATAAATCTGATCGAAGCTGCCGCCATCAGCAAAGTGCTCTTTGTCCGCCTTGGCCCAGCCGCCAAAGGCATCGTCAATCTTGAACAACTTGATGGGTGCGAACTGTTTGGTGTACTTGGCTTTGGCCTTCTCAGAGACCGCAGGGCGGTAGAAGTTCTTGCCTGCAATGTCCTGGCCTTCTTCGGTGTACAGGTATTCCAGGTAGGCTTGGGCCACGGCACGGGTTCCCTTCTTGTCTACGTTTTTGTCCACCACCGCCACCGCAGGCTCAGCCAGGATGGAGAGGGATGGGGCCACGATGTCAAACTTGGAGCCGAATTCCTTTTCCAGCAAATAGGCTTCGTTCTCCCACGCGATCAGCACATCGCCCTGGCCGCGTTGGGCAAAGGTGATGGTGGAACCACGGGCTCCGGTGTCCAGCACGGGCACGTTGGCATAGAGCTTGGCTACAAAGTCTTTGGCTTTTGCGTCGCTACCGAGTTTGCGTTTGGCAAATTCCCATGCGGCCAGGTAGTTCCAACGTGCGCCGCCCGATGTCTTGGGGTTGGGTGTGATGACTTTGACGTCGGGGCGAATCAGGTCATCCCAGTCTTTGATGTTCTTGGGGTTGCCCTGGCGCACGGCCAGCACGATGGTTGATGTGTAGGGTGATGCGTTGTGCGGCAGCTTCTTTTGCCAGTCGGCAGACAGCCATGCGCCGTTTTTGACCAACGCATCGGTGTCACCGGCCAATGCCAGTGTGGCTACGTCAGCGTCCAGGCCGTCAATGATGGAGCGGGCTTGTTTGCCGGAGCCGCCGTGGCTTTGTTTGATGCTGACGTCTTGGCCAGTCTTGGCTTTCCAGTGTTTGGCGAAGGCGGCGTTGAATTCGACGTACAGCTCGCGGGTGGGGTCGTAAGAGACATTGAGCAGCTCGACCGATTTGGGCTGGGCCAATGCGCCAAGGGAAGCGCCCGCTAAGACGGCGGTCAGCGCAAGGGACGAAAAAAGCCGACGGCTGGGCGACCGGCTGGATGGATTTTGGGATGAACGATTGGCCATGGTGAACTCCAGAAAATGCAACGCGGAAGTGCGATGGAATGCATTCTGAAAGCCAATCGTTAAAACTGGAACTACTGAATTATTAGTTCTAAATTACCAAAACATCTATAGAGCGACTTTTTGGGCTTTTTGTGTTGAGGGAACTTAAAGATTCGCCGCGTAGATGAGCTGGGTGACCGCGTTGCTGTTTGCCCTGCCAACGCTACCCGAGTTCGTCAATATGGCCCAGGCAACCCCCGTGCGGCGGTTGATGGTGAGCTCTGTTTCATAGCTTCCCCATTGACCCAAGTGACCGTAGTAGTCTCCGTTACCCCCGAAACCATATCCATAGTTACCACCGCCGCGCAGCGCACCGCGTGACCGTGACATCGTATCCAGCATCGCCGCCGATACGAGCTTTTCGCTGCGCAGGGCTGCGAAGAAGTTCAAAAAGTCATTGGTAGAACTGACTTGTGCCATGGATCCCTTCATATAGGTGGTGATGCCATATTGGGTGCGCTGCCGCGCGTAGTCCAGTGCATCGCCCGGCTTGATGGCTTGGTTTTCATCAATGATGTAGGAGCCCTTCATGTTGGCAGGGCCAAACACGTTGCGCGCCATATACGTGGGGAATGGCATGCCGGTCTTGCGCTCAATGATGCTTGCCAAAAGCATGTAGCCCGTGTTGCTGTAGTCACCTTGCGAGCCGGGGGTGAGTTCCAACGTCGGGTTTTGAATGAGATAGTTAATCAATATGTCATTGGTCATGCCCTGATACAGTGACGGCCGCCAACTATCGTTGAAGATGTCAGGAATACCCGAGCGATGGCTTAGCAGTTGATCAATGGTGATTGGGCGCCACGAAGCGGGGAGTTCGGGAATGTAGTCCAACACGGAATCCGAGATATTGATCTGCTTCTTCTCGACCAATTGCATGATGGCAATGGCCGTGAAGGGTTTGCTAACGGAGGCCAGGCGAAAGCCCGTGTTTTCTGAAATAGAGGTGCCAGCCGAAATATCGGCCATGCCCTTGCTGCCGCTGTAAATCACCTCGTCATTTTTAACGATCACGATGCTGATACCCGCGGTGTCGGCGGTTTGCTGGGTTGCCAGCAGGCTGTCGATCCGACTCCGAAGAGCTGCCGCCGGTGACACGATGGGCAGAGCAGGCGGGACAACTGCAGCATCTTGCGACACTGGAGTGCTACCACCCCCACCACCACCGCAGGAAGCCAAAAGCGCAAGGCAGCCAGTAACAAGAACACCCTGCAACGTCGCATTCAACATATCGCTCCCCAGTTTTTGTTCAAAAGTGGGGAGAGTCTAAGGCAACATATGCAGGTCAGAATGAAACGCGTGCCAGCACCACAGACCCTAGAGATTGGCCGCGTAGATAAGTTGCTTCACAGCTTCGATGTTTGCCCGCCCAACGCTGCCTGAATTCGTCAAAATAGCCCAGGAAACGCCGGTCCGGCGATTGACGGCAAGGTCTGTTTCATAACCATCCCATTGGCCGCCGTGCCCGTAGTAATCGCCCCAGACCTGGAAACCATAACCGTAGTTGCCCGGCGGGCCGACTGAACCACGTGACTGCGTCATCGTATCCAGCATCGCCGCAGACACCAATTTCTGGCTGCGCAGTGCGGCAAAGAAGTTCAGAAAGTCATTGGTCGAACTGACTTGTGCGGTGGCTCCTTTGAAATAGCTGGTGAAGCCATACTGGGTACGCAGTCGCGCATAGTTCAATGCGTCGCCGGATTTGATGGCCTGGTTTTCATCGTTGACATAGGAGCCCTTCATGTTAGCGGGGCCGTACACATTGCGCGTCATATACGCGGGGAAGGTCATGCCTGTCTTACGCTCAATAATCGTTGACAGCAGCATGTAGCCCGTATTGCTGTAGTCACCGCGCGAACCGGGTGTGAATTCCAGTGCAGGGTTTTGAATGAGGTATTTGATCAACGTGTCATTGGTCGCGCCTTCATACAGTGATGGCTGCCATCCGTCGTTGATGATGTCGTAGATACCCGAGCGATGGCTTAACAGTTGATCAATGGTGATGGGGCGCCATGAAGCCGGGAGTTCTGGAATGTAGTCCAGCACCGAATCGAAAATACCGATTTGCTTTTTCTCGACCAATTGCATAATGGCAAGTGCCGTGAAGGGTTTGCTGACGGAAGCCAGATAGAAACCCGTGTTTTCCGATATTGGAATGCCCGCTGCACTATCTGCCGTGCCCTTGCCACCGTTGTAAATTACCTCGTCATTTTTCATGACCAAGATGCTGATGCCGGGACTGTCGGCGTTTTGCCGGGTTGCCAAGAGGCTGTCGATCCGGCTGCGAAGGGCTGCCGCCGGCGACACAGCGGGCACAACTGGTACGGTTACCGCAGCATCCTGCGACACAGGAGTACCACCGCCGCCGCCGCCACCGCCACCGCATGAAACCAACAGCGCTAGGCAGCCGGTAAGAACAACACTCCGCCACGTTACATTCGACATAACTCTCCCAAGTCTTTGGTTAAAGGTCGGGTGAGTCTAATGGCACGAATGTACCTCCCCGTTTGCGATCGAATTTTTTGTCATTTTCGATAGAAATGCACTGATTTCTGCCTCTCCTTTTCAACAATGGCCAATCCGCAAGCCGCCGCAAGCAAGCCTTTGCAGCGATTTGCGGCGTTCAACCCATGTCTAAGGAGTAGTCCGTGAATCTTGCTAATCGAATCAAATATGTCCTATTGGCCCCGGTGCTGTTGAGTATTGACTGCCTGTACGCTGGCACACCCGCACCAGCCGCTATTGCACCGGAAAGTCTGGTTGGGTGGGATCTTGTCTTGCAGATCGAAAAAGTGCAGACCAAGATACCGACCGGTTATCCGTATAAAGGTGCCTTGGTCAAGCGCTACAAGGCCGATGGAACGTTTCGCGCACAGGGCACTGGCACCATGGCGGGTGCTACGGCTACAGAGAAACAGGTGTTTGACGGCACCTATGCCTATGCCCGCACGGGCACCCACACGGCAACCGAGCTTTCCATTGACACGACTGTGGACAACACTCCGCTGGTAATCGAATACACGTTTGACACGCCAACCAGCGGCCGATGGGAGGAAGATTTTGGCCACGGGACTATCCTGTTTTCGGGTCGCTTTTCGTTGGTGTCCAGCACGCTGGAACCCGAAAAGCATTGGGCTCCAGCAGTAAAGGGTGGCAGCAATGTAGCGCTCATCATCAAAGACGCGCAGTCCAACATTCCTCCCAACGCCTACCCGCGAGCGGGTTTGGTTTTGCAAACCTACGATCTTGACGGAACCTTGGTTTTCAAAGGCTTTGGGCCCGGCACCGTCAACTCTACGGGCACGTATAAATACACCAAAATTGCGGCTAACACTGCAGTGGAAGAAGTCAACCAGGTAAGCGCAAACTTTGCGTATCCGTATACGATGGTCTACACCTACACCAGCCCGACGTCAGGCACCTGGTTTCAGAATTTCGGTGACGGGCTAATCCTCTTTTCGGGTACGTTTGATACGTTTCCTAACTGATCCAGCGCTGCCCGATACTCAAAGCCCGAAGTTGCAAAAGAATTTGCCCCATGACGCCGACGACGATTGAACTGCTCAAGGTGTGGTTTATCTTTTCCATCACCGCGGGGTGCTGGACGGGCTTGAGCATTTTCTTCCAGAAGAAGGGGGACCGCGGCATCAAGTACAAAGTCCTAGCACTGGTGGCCCTGTTATTGGCGCCACCACTGAACGCCTACATCAGCCTGATCAACCCCCAACCAGTCGGCTGGATACTGGCCATGAGCCAGCGGTTGACCTGGTGTTTCGGCCCGGTCATGCTGGCAATTGTTCAACACGTGTTGCTGCGCCCAACCAGCCGCACGCAATTTGCATTGCAGTTCGCGCCATTCTTCGCGATGTGGTTGCACGACGTGCTGGAGCTGCATTGGCTCGGGATGCTGACCACAGGTTTCTTGCTCTTCATCCACGTCTTTGGCTACCTGGCCTATGCCGGCCACTTGCTGTGGACCCAGAAAGCGAAGCTGCTGACGTTGACAACCCAGTACAAGAATTCCATGTACTACTGGTTGACCTATTTAGTCGGCGGCCTGGTGGTTGTCATGCTGATTGATGTGACGGTGGTTGCCAACATGATGCTGGGCCATGCGCCCCCTATGCTTGCGCTGGCTGCGGTGGCCTGCGTCACGGCATTGTTCGTCAACACCATTGCCCTCTTTTCGGTATACCAGCCAGAAGTCTTCTTTCAAGCGTTGCCAGCACCGGCAGAGCCTGAGGCCCCGCCACGAATGCCGCTGCGCACCGTAGAGCTGAGTCCGCAGGCAGCAACGGAGTTGTTCGCGCAATTGATGGAATTGGTGGAATCGCACAAACCACACCTTGACGACGAAATCTCTCTGCCCAAGCTAGCATCGCTGCTGGGCGTCAGCACCAACAAATTGTCGGAGTTACTGAACATCCACCAGTCCGTGAGCTTCTATGACTTTCTCAACAATCTCCGCTATGAAGAGGCGTTACGCTGCCTCTCCTCTGACTCCAACGAATTGACCATCAGCGATATTGCCTACCGTGCTGGCTTCAACAACCGCAACACGTTTTACAAGGTGTTCAAAGAAAAGACTGGAGTGACGCCACACCAGTTTCGCAAGGCCAGAGGCGCATGATGCCAACGCTCTTCCGCCCTCATGAGGCGTGTGCTCACATGAGTGCAGGCGGCGTCAGCAGAATCAGCTGCATGTCCGAGATCTTTCCCGCGTCTTTGTGCACCCGAAAACGCAGCTGGTTACCCACGCCCAGCGCGGTGTCTGCAGCGATTTGCTGTGGCGCCATCTGGACGCGATAGTCACTTTCCGTCTCCACCACTTCGGCTCTGCCACGGGCAAGCTCTTGCAGACCCAGAGGGAAGGCGTAATGCCCGCCCATGCGGGTGGTAGGTCTGTCTATCTCAAACTCGACAGTCCCCGCGGCGATGAGCGCGGTGTGCAAAAACGCCAGCTGCGCCGCAAAGTGCTGGTTGCCAGGGTAGAAGCCACGCCGGTTGGCCGGCAGATCATCCGTACGCTCCCCATCAGCCAAATTAGGGCGGTCGTAAATCGGTTCGGTTTTGATGGTGCGGCCGAGTGCCGTCATCCAGATGCGATGCGCCATCACATACGCCGACTTCCACGGCAGCAGCGTGGGGGACTCGTCCACCGCCACGTCGATGCGATACACCGCATCCTGCCACTCAAATTCTTCAATGGACACGCGCCAGTTGGATGTGTCGATGGCGTTGCCTAGGGGCGAATAGAAGCGCAGCACTTCGGCAACGGCCGCGTCATGAATAACTTGAAGGTGGGGCATGGGATGTGGGCGCAAGGGGATTTGAGCGTGCGCCAGTGGCAGCACCAACGCCGTGGCCAAGCATAGCGCTGTGCGTCGCAGCACGGGGATCGATAACAGCCCTCGTAGCAGGTTTTGAGGCAGCTTCATTCTATAAGTGTCGGTCCAGAAAAGCGCGCTGGCTAAAAGCTTCTATCGGCTCCCCACAGATGGTTTAATTGTCAGTTATTCCTGCGTCATCCATTTACATTGAGGTCGATCTGCACGGGTTGCTCGCGGTCGTTGCAGAGCAAACGCAACTGCACCCCATCTGCCTCGGCCTGCGTTCCTGGGCCGCTACTACAGGCCAGGTTGCAATCCATATCCGTCATACGTGCTACCGGGAACAATGCGCACGTCGTCGGCGAAGGGTGTTAGCACCTCCCACGTTCCACTGTTGCCCGGCGGCACCACGCCAGCTGGGCAAGGTGAGAGCTTGCAGCGGTAAGGCGTGCCGTTGTACATCACGGTGTAGTTCAGCGGATAGGTGACGGGCGTATTGGCATTCAACGTGGACGCTGCCGTCCACTTTTCAAGGGTGAGGTAGTCAAACCCATCCGGCAGGCCTGCGTTGACAAAACGCACGGCATCGATGGTGCGACGGTCAGCACCACTGCCGGTCACATTGCCCGCTGTGCCATTGCCGGTGGGCAGTGCGTTACTGTTGTTGCCGGCGATGAATTTGAGGGTGCTGTGATCCCAATCATTGTTGGTGAAGCTGATGGGTGTCGTGGTGTTGAAGTTGCGCAACAGGTGATCCCACTGGGTAGCCGTGGGGTAGACCTGTGTGAACTCAAACCGCTGCTTGCGCCACACATTGTTTTGGAATACAAAGCTCATTCCACTGATAGCGTCGACTCCCGCATAGAGCGCTAGGTTGCGCATGTCGGAGAAATAATTGTCCCGCACGATGAGGCCCACGTTGTTCACGGTCGGGTCGCCAGTAACCGGCTTGGAGAACAAACTAAAGTGCGTGCCCGCCGAGCCAATAACGACATTCTTCTCTACCAGTACCTTGCCCTCGCGCAGGTTGAAGACGAGATTGCCGTCCTGGTAAATCTGGAAGGCAGAGCGCCAATCAATGGCAGCCGGACCAAACACGTTGTGGTGGACATGGTTGTTATTGCCGGCCAAGTGGGACATCTGCATGGCCTCGGTGCCAGTGCGCAAGATGCGGTTGTTGTAGACCTGCCAATTGCGAATCATGTGCTGGTTCAGAGAATCTGGCAGCGTGACTTTGCTGTTGCCGATGTAGATGCCCTCGCTGGTGGTGTCGTGAATGTACAAGTCATGGAATTTGCAGTCGTCCATGTGGGCGGTGGGGTCGTTGTCAGTCTTGACCAAAACACCCGCAAAGTCCACACGGGTGATTTCCAATGAGTCCAGTTCAAATTGTGTCGCCTTGCCGGAAATTTGTATGCCCGATATGCCCGAGGCTGACAGGGCGTCATCTACAAAGATTCCATACTTGCCCTGCGAATTGGCAAAGGCACCGCCACGATGGCCTGGGTAACTAGCGTTGCCGGTCTGCGACACAGGGTCGTAGCGCCCAGTGAGCACCCAGTTGCTGCCGCCCGTGATGGCAATCATGTAGTAATGACCGAGACCGCCAACTTTTACTTGCCCATCTTTGTTGGTAATGACTAGTTTTTTGCTAGAACTGCGGTTGGGCAAGTTGCCCAGGCGGATGAATTTGTAGTTGCCTGCAGGTATGTACAAGCGGTCAATGTTGGCCCAATCCACTGCAGGGAAACTGGCTTGGACATCGATCAGGTAGAGCCCCGTGTCGGCACCGATTGCCGAGCTTGGAATGGTAAAGCTCGTGGTAGGCGTGCCGTAATAGCCGTCATTGGTGGCGGCCCATCCACTGGCTACAGCCGATGTACTCCCCGCCAGCCCCGCGCTAGCCGCAGACACATTGCCCGCAGCATCCACCGCCCTGACCGTCAGCGTGTAGCTGGTAGAGGCAACCAGCCCACTCAACGTAAAGCTGGTGCTCGTGGTGTTGCCCGCCAATAGGCCGTCTCGGTAGATGTCATAGCGCACCACGCCTACCGCATCCGTGCTTGCTGACCAGCCCAGCGTCAGGCTGCTGGCCGTGGGGTTGGTCACCGCCAGACTGGTTGGTGCGGTCGGGGGGGTGGTATCCGGTGCCGCCGTGGTGCTGGCATTCAGCGCGTTACTGAGTGCTGACACATTGCCTGCCGCATCAACCGCGCTGACTGTTAGCGCATAGGTTACGCTCGCCGTCAAACCGGTCAGGGTAAAGTTGGTTGCAGTGGTTGTGCTTCCGACTTGCGAGCCGCCCCTGAATATTTTGTAGCCCGTCACACCCACTGCGTCGGTACTGGCTGCCCAGCTCAGTGGCAAGGTGCTGCTGGTGGGGTTGGTGACAACCAGGCCGGCGGGTTTTGTAGGGGCTGTAGTGTCCGCTGCCGCCGTAGTGCTGGCAGTGAGTGCCGCTGGTGTAGACAGATTGCCCGCCGCATCTACTGCTCTGACTGTTAGCGCATAGCTGGTGGATGCGGCCAGCCCGGTGACCGTATAGCTCCGGGCGGTTACGGTGCCTACCAATGCACCCGCTTTGTAAATGTTGTAGCCGGTTACACCCACCGCATCGGTACTGGCCGCCCAGCCAATGGTCAAGCTGTTGCTGGTTGCGATGTTAAGTGACAAGCCCGTGGGGGAAGTGGGCGCTGTGGTGTCGGTCGCTGGCGCTGCGCTGGCGGTTGTTGCGCTGAGGGCTGTGCTAGTGGCCGACGTATTGCCGACCGCGTCAAACGCGTTGACCGCCAAACTATAGGTGGTAGAAGCGGCAAGCCCTGTAAGCAGGTAGCCTGGTGTGTTCGAGCTGCCAACAATCGTGCCGTTGCGCAATATGTTGTACCCCACCACACCAATGTTGTCGGTGCCGGCGGTCCAGTTCAGGTTCAAAGAATTGGTGGTGGTTTGGGTTACGGCCAAGGCGGTGGGTACCGTGGGGGCGGTGGTGTCGGGCGTGGGGGTTGCCGGGGCGGCAGCGGTCGTCAAGACCAGTGTGGCGCTGGTGCCCGAGGCGTTGCCAGTTGCATCAAAGGCTTTGATCGTCAGGGAATACGGGGTGCTAGCGGTCAGCCCGGTCAGTACAAAGGAGGTCTGGGCGGTGCTGGCCACCAAGGTGCTGCCACGGTACACCTCATAGCGGACGACACCTTGGTTGTCGGTGCTGGGGCTCCAAGAGAAGGTCAGACTGGAGTCGGTGACCTGACCCGCAGCCAAGCCCGCCGGGGTGCTGGGTGCGGAGGTGTCTGCCGGTGTGCTGGCCGGTAGCGTGCGCACCGAAAGATCGACGCTGAAGGTTGATGCATTGCCAGAGGCGTCCAGGGCGCGTACCGAGTAGGTGTAGCTGGTGTTCGGGGCCAGCGCGCTGTCGTTGAAGGTGGTTTGGCTGGCCGGGGCCAGCTGCAGGCGCAGCCCGTTGCGCCAGATTTCGTAGCCCACCACGCCCGCATCATCCACGCTGGCAAGCCAACTGAAAGAGACGCCATCACTGGTGCTGCCGCTGACGGCCAGGGTGCCCGGTGCGCTGGGGGCTGCAGTGTCTACAACCCCCGCCACCGGGGTTGTGGTCAACACAACGGTGGTGGTTGTGGAGGAAGGGGTGGGCGTAGCGGTGGGGAGCATGCCGCTAGGCAAACTGGTGGTTGCACTAGTACTGCTGCCTCCGCCACAAGCGCTTAAGGACAAAAGCAAGAGACTGGCGAGTGCACTGACAAGTGTTTTCATGGAGAGGGTCAATCAAAAGTGGGGGCATGACCCCGGTGATAAGACTTTTGGGACCAACCTCGCGATTGTCCGACCAAAAAACTATTTAGGCAATTTGGGTTGCGCTGTCTTTCACAAATACATGAACGAGTCCAGTTCTCATGCTGAAGCGCTGAAAATCCAGACTATTTGTGTTCGTCCTCATTGAAAGCGCTTTTCAGACTCGTCAAATCAAGGGGCCTTGCACGCGATCGCGCCATCCTTCAAATACCCGCGCAGTCCAGACAAGAGTGTTCCGCCTCTCTCGAATTTGATATCGCTGATTCGCCACTGGCCAGAAATCTTGCGAAGTTCCACGCGGTCATGCCAAACCAAGGCGCGAAACTTGTGGGCTTTTGGGAACTGCGGGTCCATGTAGACGAGACCGACTTCGGCAGTCGCTACTCCCCCCTTCAACACAGTTTTTCGGTACGCAACTTCCGTTGCACCTTCGTAATTGCCAACAAAGATGTCGCCCTCCAAGACTTCTGGCTTGTCTCCCGGCTGCGCTGTACGCTCACAGCGCGTTTCCATGCGTGCTGTTTCTGTTAGTTGGTGCGCGAGTTGTGGCGTCAGGAGTTTGGAAAGCTCAACAAACTGACTGCCGGTCGGCACGCCTGATGCGGGATGGGTAAGGACCCAGTTGTAGAACGCATAGAGCGTTTCTTCTGGTGCGGGTTCTTGGCCGAGCGCTGGTATAGCGAGCAACAGGAGCATGGGGAAGCAGAGCAAATAGCGCATCACAGGGTCCTTGTGTTTCGGGCGGTTGGGATTCTGGCCGCGGCCTTGATGGTGCGCGGCTTCATCAACCAAACAATTGTCCTCTGGCAGCACTGGTAATGGCAACCACGCAGGGGTGCGTGATGCGACGTTCGACGGAGACGGCGAAAAACTCGTCCACCAGCTCTTCTGTGCGGCCAATCACTTCAACCCCAAGCTGCGCAACAGTGTCGAGTTCCATCACACTGGGTGCCATAAAAGCACCGCGTCCCTCTCGACCAAACGCACTCATAAGTGCCGCGTCATCAAACTCACCAATGATGCGTGGATGAATTTGATGCCGGGTCAACCAGCCCTCCAGCTGCTGACGCACCGAGGCCTGCGCACCTGGGATCAACAACGGAAAGTCGTTCAGGCAGTGCGGGAAACTCCCCTTGAGTTGGGCTCGGAGGGCCGGTGCACAAAAGAAACTCATCGCCGTGCGCCCCAGCGGATGGTTGAAAGCCTTGACGTTGAGGCGTTTGGACATGGGTTCATCGGCGATGACCAGGTCCAGCCGGTTGAGTGCAAGCTGTGCCAACAAATCGGGAAACTTGCCTTCGTGGCACACCAGGCGTACGGGCTCGCTGATGGCCAGCGCAGGCTCCAACAAACGGTAGGCGATCGATTTGGTCACGGAGTCAGCAATGCCCACCTTGAAATCCAGCAGCCGCTTGCCCCCGTGGGCCTGACGCAGCGCGCTTTCCAGTTCGCCACCCAAGGTAAAAATTTGGTCCGCGTAGCCCATGGCCAGGAAGCCATCTTCAGTGAGCTCCAAGCGGCGACCGCTTTTTCGAAACAACTTTCGCCCTAGCCAATCTTCTAGAAGTTTGATTTGACCGGACAGCGTTTGCGGGGTTGTATGCAACTGTTCGCCAGCGCGCATGATTCCGCCAGCTTTTGCAGTTACCCAGAAATAGTGCAGATGTTTGAAGTTCATAGGCTTTGTATACTTCGCATAAATCGAAGTGAAATATCAACAAATTCGAATTTACACGAAGCATTGTCGCCTCTATATTCACGCTTCACCAGCCACTTTTGTGCTGAAAGGAGAAAACCATGCGTTTAAGTACCCGCGGCCGATTTGCCATTACGGCCATGATTGACCTAGCCCTTCGCAACACATCCACGCCTGTTCCTCTGGCAGATCTGGCACAGCGGCACCGCATTTCCATGTCCTACCTGGAGCAAATGTTTGCGCGTTTGCGTCAGCATGGCTTGGTCGAAAGCACCCGCGGACCCGGTGGTGGGTACACGCTGGCACGCCCGGCAGAGGCCATTTCAGTGGCCGACATCATTGGCGCGATCGAGAGTGCTGCATACGAGCGAACCACTGGCGATGAAGGCGTGGGCCGCGAAACCTCTGTCAGCGCGCAGGAAATGACGCAAGACCTCTGGAATGCACTGCAGACCACCGTCCTGACTTACCTCAAAACCGTGAGTTTGCAAAGCTTGGCCGCCGAACAAAAAGCCAAAGGCTTTGAGGTACAGGAACGCAAGCCCGTGCAAAAGGGTGTGTTTCAAAAGCCACGGCGGGAGACGCCGCGGCCCAGTACACCCAACTCGGTCTTTGCCTTGGGCCAAGCGTGGGCCACTAAAGCCTAGCGACTTGCAGGCCATGCGCGTGCAGCGCCAAACGCGACGATAGACGCGACATGCTCCCAGCTCATCCGAGTGTTAGGATGGGCCGTCTATCGAATAGCGCAACAGCACCCGACTTGCCTGCCATGACTACGGTTGAAACATTCACGCTGGTGGAAATGCCGAAACTGGCAGCACCTGCGTGAGCCCAAGGTTCGCAATGCGCCCGCAAAGACACCTGCCCCGTGTCTGGTTGCTCGGCTTGGCACTGTGCCTGCCAGCTGCGGCCACGGGTTCTGCTCCCACAGAGACTCAGGAGACTGCCAAGAGCAAGCCCAAGATCTTTAAGTATCTGCACAGTGGTACACCCGTTTTTTCGGATGTTCCACCGAGCAAGGGGGCCTACGTGGTCTACCGGCCTTCGTGTTTCGCCTGTTCCGTCACTTCCAATATCGATTGGCACTCGACACCCTTGCACCTGAACGAGTATGAGGATCCCATCAGCCAAGCCGCCCAACGGTTTGGATTGGACCCTGCCTTGGTACGCGCAGTCATCCATGCCGAATCCAACTTCAATGCGAATGCACGCTCACAGAAGGGGGCCATGGGACTGATGCAACTGATGCCCGCAACCGCACGCATGCTGGGCGTCACGGAGCCACAAGCGGCCGCGCCCAACATTGCAGGTGGCGTGCAGTATCTGGCCAGCCTGATGGCGCGTTTTAAACAAGACATGGCGTTAGCGACTGCAGCGTACAACGCTGGGCCGGAAGCGGTGAAGCGCTATGCAGGCATTCCGCCGTATGCAGAAACACAAGTCTACGTACAGCGCGTCAAGATCTTGCACCAGCGCTACAAAGATGCGCAACCAAGCCGTTGAACCCATCCAATAAGCCTGCAAACCTGTCGGGCTGCCCCTCCAGTTGTATGAGGGCCGCGCAGGTTGCCTCCAGGGTGGAGAGTTGTCCGGGCTTGTGCGCTTTGCGAATGCGGTAGTTGGACGCCGGGACTTCGCGCAATGTCAACCGGGGGAGCTCCTGCAGCAGTGGGCTGCAGTGCAACATTTTGCGACTCTTGCGCCAGGTACCGTCTAATACGATCAGGCGCAGGTTGGAAGGCGATTGCAATGCAACCGTGTCAGGTTCTGGTGCCGGATACTGCGCGGTGTGGGGGTATAGCAAGACTGTGTATTTTGGCTCTTGCATGGCCGTGCGCAAGGTGCTCCCGTCAAACGATTCGCCCGTCAGCATCTGGCTATTCGCCAAGCTCAGGTGCAACAAGCGGGCGCTGTTTTTGGCGTGCGAGACTTCCAGTGGGTGCTGCAGGATCAACACCTCTGTAGCACAGTCAACCGGACTCGCCCACCGGCAAATGCAAGCGCTTTGCGGCCGCACACAGGCCAGACACACAGCCCGGGGCACAGGCCGCGTGTCAGTCACGGGCGGCAGCCATCGCGGCGGCAAACCCGATGAATACACCACCCGTCAGACGGTTGAATGCCCTCAACGCCGAAGCGCGCCGCAAATAGGTAGCCAAGCGCTTGCCACTTAACGCGTACACAAAGTACCAACCCACCTCAATCGCCGAAAACGTGGCGATCAACAGGGTGAACTGAGACAACTTGGGAAGCTGTGGATCCATAAATTGCGGCAAAAAGGCGGCGGCAAACAAAATCGCCTTGGGGTTGCTGGCAGCCACTAAAAAACCTTGTCGATAAACGGCGCTGGCCGATACTGCTGGTGCAAAGACCAACTCCGAACGATCGGCCGATGGCTCTTGCACCGGGGAGCGCCAGCACTTCACGCCCAAATAGGCAAGGTAGATGGCACCGACCAGGCGCAAGGCCTCAAATACAGTTGGAAACGCTTGCAGCAGGGCGCCCAAACCCGCTGCAGAAAGTCCCATCATGATCAACAAGGCGGACATGCACCCCACCATTGCCAACACGGCCACGCGCATGCCATGGCGCGCGCTGGACTGCATCACGAACAACATATTCGGGCCGGGCGTAGCCGAAACCACAAACGTCATGACAACAAAGAGCCACCAAGTACTGAGGGACACAGGAATTACTCCAAATGTGCATTGCAAACAACGATCATGGCACAAACAGGTTTGTCGCCGATCAGGATCAAGACTACGATGGAGTGACCGATCCATGGAGAAATCGATGCATCCCAACCGACAAGCACTGTCGCGTATAGGCGTTCTGACCGCGACGCACACCCCACCCCGAAAGGTGTGACGTGTCCGACGCATCTTTTGATTGGCAAGATCCCTTCTTGCTCAACAACCAGCTCAGCAACGAAGAGCGCATGGTCCGGGACGCCACCGCAGCGTATTGCCAGGACCAACTGCTGCCCCGTGTGACGCAGGCTTTTCGAGATGGCACCACGGACCCCACCATCTTCCGCGAGATGGGTGCGCTGGGGCTACTCGGGCCCACCATCCCCGAGCAATATGGCGGCCCCGCTTTAAACTATGTGGCATACGGCCTGATTGCCCGCGAGGTGGAGCGCGTGGACAGTGGCTACCGCTCCATGATGAGCGTGCAAAGCTCACTGGTGATGCTTCCTATTTTTGCGTTTGGCACCGAGGCGCAGCGCCAAAAATACCTGCCAGGTCTTGCCAGCGGCCAGCTGATTGGGTGCTTTGGCCTGACAGAACCCGACCACGGTTCTGACCCCGGCTCCATGGCCTGCCGCGCCCACCAGGTGCCCGGTGGCTATCGGCTCACGGGCAACAAAATGTGGATCAGCAACAGCCCCATTGCAGACGTGATGGTGGTCTGGGCCAAAGAGGTGAGCCCAAGCGGTTCGGTAGGTCCCATACGAGGATTCATTCTGGAAAAAGGCGCCGCAGGACTTAGCACTCCAACCATTCATGGCAAGGTGGGCCTGCGAACATCCGTCACAGGCGAGATCGTGATGGATAGCGTGTTCTGCCCCGAAGAGCAGGCTTTCCCTGATGTGCGCGGACTCAAAGGGCCGTTTACCTGCCTCAACGCGGCGCGCTATGGCATCGCCTGGGGTGCTCTTGGCGCGGCAGAAGACTGCTGGCTGCGCGCACGCCAATACACCTTGGACCGCAAGCAGTTTGGCAAGCCGCTGGCCGCCAACCAGCTGATTCAAAAGAAGCTGGCTGACATGCAAACCGAGATTGCACTGGGCCTACAAGGCTGCCTGCGCCTGGGGCGCATGAAAGACGAGGGCACGGCGTCTGTTGAGATCACGTCGCTTCTCAAACGCAATAGCTGCGGCAAAGCACTGGATATTGCCCGGATGGCACGGGACATGATGGGTGGAAATGGCATCTCCGACGCATTTGGCGTGGCCCGCCACCTCGTCAATCTGGAGGTGGTCAACACCTACGAAGGAACCCACGACATCCATGCGCTGATTCTGGGACGGGCCCAGACCGGCATCGCCGCTTTTTAACGCCGCATGGGCCAGCCCCATTGGCGCGCAATACACACGACTTATCCATCACCTGTTTATGACCACCACATCCGCTGCACTCTCTCACATCAAGGTACTGGACCTGTCCAGGGTATTGGCCGGCCCCTGGTGCACGCAAATGCTGGCCGACATGGGGGCCGACGTCATCAAGGTTGAAAGGCCAGGAGAAGGTGACGACACCCGGCACTGGGGGCCCCCGTTCCTGCAAGACGCCCAAGGCAACGACACGACGCATGCCACCTACTTCACGGCGTGCAACCGCAACAAACGATCCATCACCATCGACATTTCCAAACCCGAAGGCCAGGCCATAGTCCGCAAGATGGCGCTGCAAAGCGATGTGCTGGTTGAAAATTTCAAGGTAGGCGGACTGGCCAAATACGGGCTCGACTATGCAAGCCTCAAAGCCGTCAACCCACGGCTCATTTACTGCTCCATTACCGGTTTTGGCCAGGACGGTCCGTACGCTGAACGTGCAGGCTACGACTTGATGATCCAGGCACTGAGTGGCATGATGGACATTACCGGCCGCCCGGATGGAACACCGGGTGGCGGCCCGCAGCGGGTAGGTGTAGCGCTTACGGATTTGTTCACTGGCGTCTATGCCTGCAGTGCTATCCTCGCCGCCATCGAAGTACGCCACCGTACCAACCAAGGCCAGCATATCGATATGGCCTTGCTGGATGTGGGTATGGCCATACTCGCCAACCAGGCAGCCGGATACCTGAACACAGGCAAGCCGCCACAGCGACAAGGCAACGGCCACCCCAGCCTTGTGCCGTACCAGGACTTTCCCACTGCAGACGGCGCCATGCTGCTGGCCATTGGCAATGACGGGCAGTTCGCCCGCTTCTGCGAAGCGGCAGGCAAACCCGAATGGGCGATCGATGCGCGCTACGCCACCAACACCCATCGCGTAGAAAACCGGGATAGCCTCGTACAGGCAATGGAATCCATCACGCGCCAGCGCACGACGGCGCAGTGGATTACCCTCCTGGAGCACAAAGCCGTTCCGTGCGGGCCCATCAATTCGGTAGCCCAAGCTTTTGCCGATGAGCAGGTTGCAGCCAGAGGTTTAAAGATAAATCAGCCGCTAGCCCTCGAAGCTACTGCGCAAACAGCTATTACTTCTATAGCGTCTGTTGCGAGCCCGCTACGCTTGATGGACACGCCTCCCGTATGTGTCCGGCCCCCGCCGGCATTGGGCGAACACACTGAGGAGGTGCTGGTCAGCCTGGGGCTAAGCCCTAGCGAGATCGCGGCGTTGCGAGAGCAATTAGTCGTCTAATTCGCTATTTGAAATAGCCAATGCCTCTGCTATCCTGACACACCGTCGCCATATTGCGCGACCCAACGAGCCAGACGCATGAAGAACTCCTTCACACCCGTGCGCCTTTTTTTTGAGATCGCTGCGATCAGCGCGATCTCGCAGGCGTTGGTCGTATTAGCGCTCAATTTGGTGGCACCCGGCCTGCACGGTCCGATTCAAGTCATGGTCGACGTGGCCTTGCTGCTTTTGCTGTCGAGTCCGTGGGTGTACTGGCGTTGCATGGCGGGCATGCGCCGCCTCACGGAGCAAACAACAACAAGCCACAGATCCGCCGACACCAAAACAGTCACCATGCGGGCTGCTGTCATCATGACTGCATGTGCGCAGTTGGTCGGACTGGGTGCCACTGCGGGCTTGGTGGTGTGGCTGGATTTCGATCTCGATAAGGAAGCCCAGGTTCTCTTCGACCGTGGCACTGAACGGATCGAAGCCGAAACCAAACGCCGCTTCAACCTTCCCTTGTTTGGACTCAAAGGCGCACGAGGGGCTTATGCAGCAAGCAGTGACATCACGCGCCAGCAATTTCGCGCCTTTGTGGAGTCGCATGACCTTGCGCATGAGTACCCCGGTATTCGCGGCTTCGGTTTTGTAGCGCGTGTACAGCGCGAAAACCTGGAGGCGTTCGTTGCCAAAGAACAGGCTGACCTGGCACCCGAATTCTCGGTACGTACCCAAGGTGATGCGGCTGACCTGTTCGTCATCAAATACATTGAGCCGGTTGACAAGAATCGGGCGGCATTCGGCCTGGACCTCGGGCAAGAGCCTGTACGCCGCGAAGCTGTTGAGCGCGCCATGAACACCGGTCAAGCGACGCTGACGGGGAAACTGGTACTAGTGCAGGACGGCAAAAAGTCGCCCGGGTTTCTCTATTTTCTGCCGGTGTACCGCCATGGTGCCGAACCCGTCACTCCTGCACAACACCAGACCGTGCTGGTCGGATTGCTCTATGCCCCCATGGTGGCTGGGGAACTACTAGACGGACTTGCAAACGTAGCAGACAACCAGTTGCGGGTGGAGTTGTTTGATGGCCCGTCACCCACTTCGGAAAATCGACTGTTTGATTCAAACGGTGAGGCCACCGACTCACCCACTTCCACAAGCCAAGAAACACCTGCACTGTCCGTGATGCGCCCACTCACCGTCGGCGGACGCGTCCTGACACTGCGCGTAAGTAGCACGGCGGGCTTTCTGGCACTACAAGACCGGTCGGCGCTGGCACTCGCCGGAGTGGCTGGTGCCCTGGCCAGCGTGCTGGGATCGCTTACCGTATGGCTACTGTCGGTTGGCCGCTTCCGCGCGCAGCGCTTGGCAGAGCGCATGACGAACGACCTCGACAGGCTGGCTCGCGTGGTCCGCCACACGAACAACGCGGTCACCATTTCTGATCCGAAAATGCGGATCACTTGGGTCAACGAAGGATTCACCCGGCTCACCGGCTACACACTCGAAGACGCGCGCGGCCATTCCCCTGGCGAACTGCTGGGCTGTGACAAAACAGACCCGCGGACAGTTCAAACCTTGCAAGCCGCATTTGTGCAAGCCCAGCCCTGCCGTGTCGAGGTACTCAACCGGACCAAGGATGGCCGTGAATTCTGGGTCGATACCGAGGTGCAACCTACGCACGACGCGCAGGGAAATCTGATCGGCTTCATGGAAATTGGCACCGACATCACCATCCAAAAACAAACCCAACAACAGCTGGCGGAGGTTTCCGACCGCATGGCACTGGCCATCGAAGGCGGAAGCGACGCCTTGTGGGACTGGATGGATGTAAACCAGGATGCCCAGTGGTGGGCCCCGAACTACTACCAAATGCTCGGCCTTACCGCTGAGGACTTGCCTTCGAGTGCCAGCAGCTACAGCACCTTGTTACACCCGGACTTTGTGGCCGTCAGCGCACAGGCATTGCAGGACACCTTCGCCGGGCTGCGCCCATTCAATATGGAGGTGCAACTCAAAACCCGGGACCGGGGATACCGCTGGTTCAGCACGCGGGCCAAGGTTTACTTTAACGACCATGGCCAGCCGGCACGCATGTCAGGGGCAACCCAAGACATCCACGACCGAAAGGTTGCCGAAGCGCGCCTGCAAGAGGCGCTGACCCACGCCGAGCAGGCCAGCATTGCGAAAAGCCAGTTTGTGGCCAACATGAGTCATGAAATTCGCACACCCATGAATGCCATTTTGGGCATGCTCAAGCTGTTGCAAAACACCGAGCTATCTATGGCACAGCTCGACTACGTTGGCAAGACGGAGGGCGCAGCCCGTTCATTGCTGGGCCTGCTCAATGACATTCTTGATTTCTCCAAAGTTGAGGCGGGCAAGATGACGCTTGACCCCAGGCCGTTCCGTGTAGACCGGCTAATGCGCGACTTGTCAGTCATCCTGTCGGCCAATTTGGGGGCCAAGAAGATTGAGGTGTTGTTTGACATCGATCCCGCAATGCCCAAATGCCTTTTGGGTGATGACATGCGCCTCCAACAGGTGTTGATCAATTTGGGGGGCAATGCCATCAAATTCACCAGCGAGGGCGTGGTCATGCTGCGCCTACGGCTGCTGGAGCAAACCGCGCAAGACGTTTTGGTTGAGTTTGCCATGCAGGACAGCGGCATTGGCATCGCACCGGAGAACCAGGCGCACATTTTTAGCGGCTTTTCGCAGGCAGAAGCATCCACCACCCGCCGCTTTGGTGGCACGGGGCTGGGGCTGGCCATCTCCAGCCGCCTGGTGGGATTGTTGGGTGGCACGCTGGCAGTGACCAGCGCGTTGGGACAGGGCAGCACATTCCATTTCCAATTGCGTTTTGCCCACGCCGCGATGCCGTCGGAGAAGCCAGCTTTGGGTAATTTGCCCGCCATGGCGGCACTGCGCGCACTGATCGTGGATGACAATGACACCACCCGAGAGGTATTGGGGCACATGGTCACAGCGATGGGCTGGCACGTGGAAACCGCGGCCAGTGGAACCCAGGCCATTGGGATCATGGAAGACCGCGCCAAGAATTCACAGCCGCCCCACGAAGTGGTTTTCGTCGACTGGCAGATGCCGGAGATGGACGGTTGGCAAACCAGTCAGCGCGTCCGCCAACTGACCCAAGGCAAGGCTGCCCCCATCGTGATTATGGTCAGCGCCCATGGTAGGGAACAATTGACGGAGCGCAGCGCTGCCGATCTCGCTTTGATCAACGGTTTTCTGGTCAAGCCGGTCACTGCATCGATGTTGTTCGACGCGGTGGCCGATGCAAAGGCGGCAACTGCAGTTGCTGAAACTGGACAAAACCCGGCCTCGCCCAAGCTTGCAAGCAAACCCAAGCGCTTGCTGGGCCTGCGCATCTTGGTCGTGGAAGACAACAAAATCAACCAGATGGTGGCCAAAGGCCTGTTGTCGCAAGAAGGTGCCGAGGTCACGCTGGCTGAAGACGGGCAAGTCGGCGTGGCTGCAGTGGCCGCAAAACAACCAGCGTTTGACGTCGTATTGATGGACGTGCAAATGCCGGTCATGGATGGTTATGCAGCGACGCGCGCCATTCGACAGGATTTGGGGATGACCGATTTGCCCATCATCGCCATGACGGCCAACGCCATGGCATCGGACCGTGCAGCATGTTTGGCAGCCGGTATGAATGACCACGTTGGCAAGCCGTTTGACCTAGACCATCTAGTGATAACGTTGTTACGATTTGCTGCGCAACCGCCCATAACAAGCCCCGCATCGGATACCAACTGATGCGTTGACCTCGTATTTTTTGAAAGGCCTGCACATGACAAGATTGTTTTCCTTTTCACGGCGCGCAGTGGCCATTGCCACATGGGCCACCTTAACCACCGCGCTGACGTTGACAGTGCCAGCCCATGCCCAGGAAAAAGGCATTTACAAGTTTTCTCCCGTCAACCAATACGGCATTGAGCTGACAGCCAGTTATTGGAACCCGATTGTTGACTATGTATCCAACAAAAGCGGAGTCAAGCTACAACTCAAAATCGGCCGCACCTCTGCCGACACTACCGCGTATGTACTGGCCAACGAGGTGGAGTTTGTGTTCTCCAACCATTTGTTCAGCCCCGAGCGCGACCATCTGGGCTGGACCGTATTTGGCCGGCGAGCCACGCCGCCCATCCGCAGCCAAATTGTTGTTTTATCCAACTCACCCATCACATCTTTGGCACAACTTGCCAACGAACCCGTCGCATTCCCAGGACCCGAGGCAACCGTTGCCTACAAGTTCTCGTACGCCAACTTGCTCAACAAGAAAATACCCGTCCAAGTGGTGTTTGCCGGCAATATGGATGGTGCGTTTGCCCAACTGGCCAGTGGCAAGGTCAAGGCAGTGGGAACACACACCCAACTGAGCAGCGGATGGTCCAAGCGCGAGGACAAGCCCGTGCGCGCGCTATGGGAGTCTGAACCGCTGAACGATTTGGCGCTTATGGCTTCCAAGAATGTTGCGGCCAAAGACCTTGCAGCCGTTTCAAAAGCCTTTCTCGAAATGGGCAAAGACCCTGAAGGACAAAAAGTGCTTGCCGCTGCGTCGGACCTTGTGAAGTTGCCTCCAACCACAGCCTTTGTGGCCTCCACAGGCGCTGACTACGCCGCCTACCGTAACTTCTACCAGACTGCACCCGTCAATCTGCGCTGAGGATTGGCGTAAACAGGTCTGAGCTTTGATGAAACTGTTGAGTCGCTTCCTGCCTTCAACGCTCAAAAACAGGGTGTTTGCGCTGTATGGCGTCACGCTACTGTTTTTTGTGGTGGGAGGACTCGGCCTATTTTTGAAATACCAGTTTCAACGGCAAGTAGAAGACACCGAGCTGGCGTCGTTCATGTTGGTCGAAGTGGTCGCCCAATCGGTGCAGGACAGCGCCGTGATCGGCGACTTTGACTCGGTGCAGAAGATCCTCAACAAAGGTGTACAAGGTTCCCAGTTTTCGTCCGCACGATTCATTGCTGCCGGTGGCGGCACGGTGCGTGCCGATAACCAATTGCATGGCCAGCGCTACGCACCCGAGCGGCTGGTGCGCTGGGTTCAAAATTCGCTGAACGAAGTAAACCGCAGTGTGTCGGTTGGTGGCAAGGACTACGGCGTTTTACGACTGGAATTCGACGCCATGGCGGTGGCAATGGGCTTGTGGTCTCTGTCGCTCCTGGCAATTGGCGGCGGCCTGGCGGCATTGACTGTGGGGCTCATCGTGATTCGTATTGCGCTATCGCGCTGGCTGGGCGGGCTGGAGCGGCTGCGCGAAACGGTGCAAGCCATGGGTACAGGCTCGACAAACCCGGCCGCCCTGGTCATTTCCAACGCACCGGCTGAGATTCAAAGTCTCGTCGACATGGTGAACCAGACTGCCTCTCTGGTGCGCGAACGCGAAGCCACACGGCGTGCGCTGGACCAACAAAAGTTTGCACTAGACCAGCATGCCATTGTGAGTGTTACCGATGGCAATGGCGTCATTCTGTATGCCAATGACCGCTTTTGCGAGATCAGTGGGTACAACAGCGAAGAGATCATTGGCCGCAACCAGCGCGAAATTCGTTCCGGCACCCATGCCACCAGCTTCTACGACGATATCTGGGACCACGTGTCGCAGGGACAGGTTTGGCGCGGCGAACTGTGCAGCCGCAAGCGCAATGGGGAGCTGTATTGGGTGGATGCCACGGTGGTGCCGATCGTGGCAGAAGACGGTGTTACCAACCAATACATCACCATCCGAACCGACATCACGGCGCGCAAACAGGCAGAACGTGAGCGCGAAGACGCCAACATGGTGCTTACCGCTCGCAGTGCGCAGCTGCAAGCCGTGCTGGACAACATATCCCAGGGCGTATCGCTGATTGCAGCCGACAACTCGGTCGTGTTCCAGAGCCAGCGCGTCCTCGAATTGCTCGAGATTCCGCCCGATTTGCGCCTGGAGAGCGTGACCCAAATCGTCGCCTACCAGTCGCAACGGGGCGACTTCGGCAACGACTTCGAACTGGTAGAAGAATCCGCACGCGACTATATGCGCAAAGCCGCACAGGGGTTCGTTCTTCCGCCAGACCGCTACACGCGGCGTACGGTGTCTGGCCGCACACTCGAAATCAAGTCGGGCCCCTTGCCAGACGGTGGATTTGTTCGCACCTATGCTGATGTCACCAGTTACGTAGAAGCACTCGCCCGCGCCGAACAAGCAAGCGTGGCAAAAGGGCAATTCCTGGCCAATATGAGCCACGAAATCCGCACGCCCATGAACGCTATCCTTGGGCTGCTGACCATGCTGCAAGATACGGTGATGACCGCAACACAGCTTGACTTTGTCACCAAGACCGAAGGCGCGGCACGCTCCTTGCTGGGTCTACTCAATGACATTCTGGATTTTTCAAAAGTGGAGGCGGGCAAGATGACACTCGACCCCCGTCCCTTTGAGCTGGAAAAGATGCTGCGCGATCTCGCGGTTATCCTGGCTCCCAAAGCGAGTGGCCAATCGATTACAGTGCGTTTCGACGTCGAGACATCTGTACCGCGTAACTTGGTCGGCGACGACATGCGGTTGCTACAGGTGCTAATCAACTTGGGCGGCAATGCGGTCAAATTCACCAGCCAAGGAGAGGTGGTGTTGCGGGTGCGGCTGGTCGACCAGGACGCGAGCGGCGCCCTGGTGGAATTTGCCATGTGCGACAGCGGCATCGGCATTGCCCCTGAAAATCAGAAACACATTTTCAGTGGATTCTCCCAAGCCGAAGCGTCCACCACACGGCGCTTTGGTGGTACGGGCCTGGGCCTGGCCATCTCCAGCCGCTTGGTGGGTCTGCTGGGCGGCGAACTCAAGCTCAACAGCGTGGAAGGCCAGGGCAGTACGTTCTATTTCCAGATTCGGCTACCCATTGGCGCAAAGCAGGTGGACGCGGCACCGGCTGTCGCAGCTCCCGCCGACACGCCGCCAAAGGCCAAGCGCTTGCATGGCTTGCGCATTTTGGTCGTAGAAGACAACAAGATCAATCAGATGGTGGCCAAAGGTTTGTTGTCAAAAGAGGGCGCTGAGATCACCATGGCTGACAATGGGGAACTGGGCGTGGCTGCAGTGACAGGCGCGCAGCCGCAGTTTGATGTGGTGCTGATGGACCTGCAAATGCCCGTGATGGACGGCTATGCCGCCACCCGTGCCATCCGGCATGAGTTGGGATTGACCAGCCTGCCCATCATCGCCATGACAGCCAACGCCATGGCATCAGACCGCGCTGCTTGCATAGAGGCGGGCATGGACGACCACGTGGGCAAGCCGTTTCAGGTGGACCATTTGGTTGAGACCATGCTGCGACTGTGCAAAAAGTAAAGCGCACGGGTTTGGCCTAGGCCGGGCGCCCCAGCACTTCCCAACGCTCTAGCGCTTCCATGAGTTCATCGTCAATAGCGCCGCTGCGTGTGGCCAGCTTCATGGCCCGCACGTTGTCCACTGCATACAGGCTGCCGTCTGCCAATGCTGCATTTATCTCGGCCTGCTCGCTTTCTAGCGCGGCGATGCGGTCGGGCAGGCCATCGAGCTCACGCTGCTCTTTGAAGCTGAGCTTTTTGATCTTGCCGGGTGGTGCAGCAGCTGACGCAACCGATGATGTGGCAGACACAGCGGCCGTAGCTTGCTCCTGTTTTTGTAGCTGCTCACGCTCATAGTTAAAGGGCTTAGCCGTAGTTTTACCCTGGGCCGCGTTGATGGCGTTAGCCCGCTTGGTCTGGATCAGCCAGTCGCTCACGCCGCCTTCGTATTCACGCCACTTGGCATCACCCTCGTAGGCAATGGTGCTGGTGACCACGTTGTCCAAAAAGGTCCGGTCGTGGCTGACCAGGAACACCGTGCCGTCGTAGTTTTGCAGCAAGTCTTCCAGAAGTTCCAGCGTGTCAATGTCCAGGTCATTGGTCGGCTCATCCAGCACCAGCACATTGGCGGGTCGGGCGAACAGGCGCGCCAATAGCAGTCGGTTGCGCTCACCGCCGCTCAAACTGCGTACGGGAGAGGTTGCGCGTGCGGGTGAGAACAAGAAGTCACCCAGGTAACTCTTGCGGTGCTTCTTCTGGTTGCCGATCTCGATCCACTCGGAGCCTGGGCTGATGAAGTCTTCCAATGTGGCGTCCAGGTCCAGCGCGTTGCGCATCTGGTCGAAGTAGGCCACGGTGATGTTCGCACCTTGGCGCACCGTGCCCCAGGGGCTGTGGCCGGGTTCGGGCTTGGGGGAATTGGCGGGCGCGGGGTCGGCCTTGTGATCGCCCAGAATCAGCTTGAGCAACGTGGTCTTGCCCGCACCGTTGGGGCCTAACAGGCCAATCTTGTCGCCACGCAGAATGGTGGCGGTGAAGTTGTCCACGATCTTGCGGTCACCAAAGGTCTTGGACACATGCGTCAGCTCAGCAACCAGCTTGCCGCTCTTGTCACCGGTGTTCACATCCATGTTGACACTACCCACTACGTCGCGGCGCGCTTCGCGCTTGGCACGCAGTTCGTCCAACCGCACGATGCGTGCTGTGGCGCGGGTGCGGCGGGCTTCCACGCCTTTGCGAATCCAAACTTCTTCCTGCGCCAGAAGTTTGTCGGCTTTGGCGTTGATGACGGCCTCTTGCGCCAGTTGCTCTTCCTTTTGCAGCAGATAGGCGGCAAAGTTGCCGGGGTAGCTCATCAGCTTGCCGCGGTCCAGCTCTACGATGCGGGTAGCCACGTTGTCCAAGAAAGAGCGATCGTGGGTGATGGTGATGATGGAGCCTTTGAAATCGACCAGCAGGCCTTCCAGCCATTCGATGGAGTCCAGATCCAGGTGGTTGGTGGGCTCGTCCAGCAACAGCACGTCGGGTTGGGCCACCAATGCTTGCGCCAACGCCACCCGCTTTTTGGTGCCACCGGACAGCGTGTTGATGATGGCGTCCGGGTTCAGGTGCAGGCGATGCAGGGTCTCATTGACGCGCTGCTCCCAGTTCCAACCGTCCAGGGTCTCGATCTCGCTTTGCATGGCGTCCAGGTCGCCGTGGCCTTGGCAATATTCTTCAATCAGGCCGATAACCCTCTCCAAACCTGCGCGAACAGCTATGAAAACTGTAGCATCTCCGTCCAGAATGGGTTCTTGTGCCACGTACGAGATACGCGTGCCGGTTTGCACCTGCAGCGTGCCATCGTCGGGCTTTTCCATGCCGCCCAAAATTTTGAGCATGGAGGATTTGCCAGCGCCGTTGCGGCCAATCAGGCCCACGCGCTCTTGGGTTTCGAGGGAAAAGTCAGCGTGATCGAGAAGCGGGACGTGCCCGAATGCCAGCTGGGCGTCAAGTAAAGTGATAAGTGCCATGTGGGCAGGATTATCCCTTGTGCCTGCAAAACCCTCTTTGGTTTTCCCATTGGGGCACTATTTGCTACTCGGAAAGCTAAACACTGCCCCCTCCCGCACCGCACTGGACGGCCAGCGCTGCGTAACCGTTTTGCGCTTGGTATAAAAGCGCACGGCGTCCGGCCCATAGGCGTGCAGGTCGCCAAACAGACTGCGCTTCCAGCCCCCAAACGAGTGGTAGGCCACGGGCACTGGCAAGGGCACGTTGACACCCACCATGCCGACCTGGATGTTGTCGGTGAAGTAGCGGGCAGCTTCGCCGTCGCGGGTGAAGATGCAGGTGCCGTTGCCGTATTCATGGGCGTCGATCAGGTCCATGGCTTCTTGCAGTGTTTGCACGCGCACCACCCCCAACACGGGGCCGAAGATTTCTTCCTGGTAGATCACCATGCCGGGCTCCACGTGGTCAAACAGACAGGGACCGAGGAAATAGCCACCCGCGTGGCCAACTACCGCAATGCCACGCCCATCCACCACAAGCGTGGCACCTTCCTTGACACCCTGGTCCACATACGCCTTGACCTTTTGAAGGTGGGGCAGGGTCACCAGCGGCCCCATGTCGCTGGACGCATCCGTGCCGGGACCGACCTTCATTTTGGCAATCTCGACTTTTATAGCCGCAACCACGGCGTCTGCCGTGGCATCCCCCACAGCGACGACCAACGGGATGGCCATGCAGCGCTCGCCACACGAGCCGTAGGCGGCACCCATGAGGGCGGTAACCGCATTGGCAATGTCGGCGTCCGGCATGACGACCGCGTGGTTCTTGGCACCACCGAGTGCCTGTACTCGTTTGCCGTGGGCGCAGCCAGTGGCGTAGATGGTTTGGGCGATAGGTGTCGAACCCACAAAGCTCACGGCCTTGATGCGCGGGTCGGCTAGCAGCAGGTCCACGGCCTCCTTGTCACCATTGACCACATTGAGCACGCCCGGTGGCAACCCGGCTTGTAGGGCCAGCTGAGCAATGCGCAAGGCGCTACTGGGGTCGCGCTCTGAGGGCTTCAGGACAAAGCAATTGCCGCAGGCCACGGCCATCGGCCACATCCACAAGGGCACCATGGCGGGGAAATTGAAGGGGGTGATGCCAACCACCACGCCTAACGGCTGGAACTCGCTCCAGCTGTCAATCGCGGGGCCGACGTTCTTGCTGTGTTCCCCCTTGAGCAGCTCGGGCGCGTAGCTGGCGTATTCCACGTTTTCAATGCCGCGTTGCAGCTCACCCAGCGAATCGGCCAGGACCTTCCCATGCTCGGCGGTGATGAGGGCGCAAATTTCATCGGCGTGTTGCTCCAGCAAGACCTTCAGGTTGGCCATAACCCGTGCGCGCTTGAGTGGCGGTGTGTTGCGCCAGCCCGCGAACGCCGCTTGCGCCGACGCAATGGCCTGCTCGACCGTGGCCTTGTCGGCCAACAACACCCGCTTCTCGGCGCGGCCGGTGGCCGGGTTGAACACGTCTTGTGAGCGGGTGCCAGGTGCGACAGTCGCGACGATCTCGCCGTCGATCAGGTGTCCGATGGTGGGGAGTGGATTCATGGGGTTTCCAGAATAGTTATAAACACTTTTGGCCACTAGCCCTCGTGAACAGGGCACAGGTAGCTGTCAATATAAGAGCACTTGAATATCAAGGTGTGGCGTGAAGTGCGTCACCCAGCGCGTTGACCAGGCTATCAATTTCGTGCTTTTCGATGATGAAGGGGGGAGCAAGCTGGATGGTGTCGCCGCCATAGCGCACGTAGAAGCCTTTGTCGAGGCAGCGCATGGCGACTTCATAAGGGCGTCGGGCCGGTTCACCGGGGTGTGCGGCAAGCGTAATGCCTGCGGCCAAGCCGTAGTTGCGGATGTCAGCCACATGGGGTGCACTGCGCAGGCCGTGCACTGCTTGCTCAAAGTAGGGGACCATTGCGACCACGCGTTCGATCATGTTCTCTTGCACCAGCACGTCCAGCGCTGCAATGCCCGCCGCGCACGCCACCGGGTGGGCCGAGTAGGTGTAGCCGTGGGGAAACTCCAGCAGGTAGTCGGGGCCGCCTTGGTCCATGAAGGCGTTGTAGATATCGGTCTTGACCACGACCGCACCCAAGGGCTGCGCGCCGTTGGTGATTTGCTTGGCCACGTTCATGATGTCGGGTGTCACCCCAAAAGCCGCTGCGCCACTGTAGGCACCCATGCGGCCAAAGCCAGTAATGACCTCATCAAAGATCAGCAGGATATTGTTGGCAGTGCAAATCTCGCGCAGACGCTGTAAATACCCCACCGGTGGCACCACCACACCGGCGGAACCCGCCATGGGCTCTACGATGACGGCGGCGATGTTGGACGCATCGTGCAAGGCAATGAGGGCCAGCAGCTCGTCGGCCAGCGCCGCGCCCGTCGGCGGCTGGCCTTTGTGGAAGGCACCTGCAGGGGGCTGGGTGTGAGGCAGGTGATCCGACTCAATACCTTGGCCGAATGTCTTGCGGTTGCCCGGGATGCCGCCCACCGAGATGCCCCCAAAATTGACGCCGTGGTAGCCCTTTTCGCGGCCGATCAGGCGTGTCTTGGTGCCTTGCCCTTTGGCCCGCCAGTAGGCGCGGGCCATTTTGAGTGATGTGTCGGCAGATTCTGAACCGGAGCCCGTGAAAAACACATGGTCTAACCCGTCCGGGGTTAGTGCGCAAATCTTGTTGGCCAACTCAAACGACAAAGGGTGGCCGTATTGAAATGCAGGGGAATAGTCGAGTGTGGCGATCTGTCGACTGACTGCCTCGGTGATCTCTGCACGGCCATGACCGAGACCACAACACCACAGGCCTGAGAGGCCATCCAGAATTTTGCGCCCTGCACTGTCGGTGTAGTAGGCGCCTTTGGCACTCACCATCATGCGCGGATGCGCCTTGAAGTTGCGGTTGGCGGTGAATGGCATCCAATGTGCCTCCATCCACGCCGGGTTCACTGCGAATTCGCTGGTGCTGGTCACTGCTGGCGAGGGTTTGTTTTCCATGGTGTTGCGTGGCGTGCGGCGGGGACGTTGTGGCATTGTGTCCCATCGCGTGCGCCAATGCACGGTTTATGCGGCGTGGGCTACTACTCGTTGCAGATCGTAGTCCGTCCGCACCTACGGATAGTTCGCAAGGCGTCAAGGCGCCAGGGTTTGACCAGACAGCGATTGCCACGCTGATTGTGCCGGGGGGATTTTTGGGCTTTTTTTGCCCGACCACTACGCCAAAGGCTTTGTACTAGCCGGGCAGATGGGTAGGATCAACTCTGCACTGCTGCGGTATGCGTGCGAGTTTTGCGCCTTAAAAGGCGCGCGCCGCAGCCAGCAAGGACTGCGCGTGCACTTGAAGACTATTGGGCCGAGGCGCGTGCTTTGGCCCTTGTCTTTCAGTGATCAGCCGCCTTTTTTGGAGCGCTTGCCAGGGTTCTTCTTGCTGCGTGTGGCGACACCGCGCTCCAGGCTCACGCGTTGACCGCGTCCGCCGGTTGGCAAGGTGAAGCCTGGCAGGGTTGCAGGACGGGGTGTAGCTTTGCGATCTGCTTCAGTGACGATTTGATTGCCCATGATTTTCTTTCTAGAGATAAGAGGAGAAGTCAGCGCACTGTTGCGTTGCAAAGCAGGCTGACCCACACGATTTAGGTTTTTGCAAAGGCAGTATTAGGCCATAAACTGCGACCCGTTTCAAAACGCGTGGCGGTAGGGGGTGGCAGGCCGGGTTCAACCAGGGCACATTTGCCCTACTTGTTGCTGCTTTATAGCCTGGTTGTTACTCCTCGGTCATAAATTGGTCGCCACATGTTTTTTCCGACGTGAGCGGCTAAACTGTGGCCATGTCTTCCATCTCCGCGCCCAAGGTTTCGTTCAAATCACAAATGCTGGTTGCCCGTGAGGACGCCATCATCCGGGTGGTGAACCACTTGTTGGCACACAAGGGCTTTGAAGCCATGACGGTGGACGAGGTGGCGGCCGAAGTGGGCATTGCCAAGGCAAGCCTCTACAAGCATTTTTCCAGTAAGGAAGAGCTAGCTGCTGCCGCGATGGTGCGTGTCATGCGGCGTGCGCAAGCCTTCCTTCTAGACTTGCCGGCTGCACTGGGTCCGCTGGAGAAATTGCAAAGTGTGGTGCGGTGGACGATGGGTCTGAAGTTGGCGGGAGAGATGCCTTCACTGCCGAGCCAGAACTCCAGCTTGCGGGCCGCACTGGTGGCGAACCACGACTATATGGACGGCCTTATCGAAGTCAGCGATCGACTAGGTGCCTGGATTGAAGAGGCGCAGGCCCTGGGCCAAATCAGTTCGCAACTGCCCGCCATTGCCGTTTTGTACACCTTGTTCGCCAGGGCGTGTGACCCGGTGCTGGAGTTTTTGCAAATGGGTGGTCAGCATAGCGACGCGGAAATCATCGACTTTGTCATGTCGACGTGCTTTAACGGTTTGAACGCCCGTTAGCGGACCAGCAGAACGGGTACTTTGCAGTGGGCCAACACCTGATTGGCCACTGAGCCCATCACCATATTGACGACCGCGCCATGACCGTGCGACCCCATGACCACCAGGTCAAAGTTTCCGGTGGTTGCAAAGTTTGCAATCGCAGTGCCTGCCGGGCCGACCTTCCAGGTTGATGTGGCATTGATCCCATGACGCAACAGAAATTTGGTGACCGGTGCCAACACTTTTTCACTCTCTTCAGCGTAATAAGCATCGACTACGCCCTTACCTACGGCACTGCGTGCACGCGGCGGCAGCGCAGGCGGGGCGGTGAAGACGGTGTAAGTGTTGCTTCCATTGAGCAGATTCTCGTGCGTGCTGAGGTAAGCCAGCATTTTCTTGCTGTACGGACTGCCGTCTACGGCTAAAAGAATCTTCATGGATCACTCCTCGGTGCTTGGGTTGTCAGTGTAGCGACGGTCTGGTCACGAATGTTTATCGCATGTGCTGGCAGAAATGCTGCCTGTTCGTTTTTGCGTGCATAGCCCAGCGGATTGGCAACAACCCTGCAGCCTTGTGATGTGTAGTTGCTCGGGGCGTGCAAGTGGCCGTGGAGCCACCATTGGGCCATGGGCAGCAGTTCGTCCAGTGCATTGCAGAAGCCGGCTGTGCCAGGGGTTAGCCCGTATCGTGGGTCGGCGCTCAGTAGGCTTGGCGCAAAGTGCGTAACGACCACTGTCGTTCCGTCAAAATGTTGGTCCAGTGCGTTTCGGAGCCAGGCTTGGCACACCAAGGCCTGCTCGCGAATGCCTTCTGCAAGCCAGGGCTCGCCGTGGCGGGTGGTCATGGTTTTGCGAAGGTAGTAGTTTGCGGCTCTAAAGGCTTTTTCGCGTAACTTAAGTGTTTGTGCCAGTAGATTCGGGTGGCCTGAACCGACTGGCTGCGTCTTCGTCTGAGGCGCTCCTGGCCCGAGTGCGTCAAAGTCCGTCCATAGCGTGGTGCCAATGAAGCGCACCCCATGAAGCAGCTTGATTTCGCGTTCCAACCAAATGATTCCGAGTCGATCGCAAGTTTCTTGCAATCGCGCATGCGCCTCGTCGAAATCCATGCCATCGTATTCATGGTTTCCCGGTACAAAGAGAACCGGGGTGGGCCAGCCATGGTTTGGTGAAAACTGGGTAAGACCGAAGTCTGGGTCCGTCAGTCTTGACCCTGGCTGGTAAGAGCCAATATCGCCTGCGAGCACCAGCAATTCGGCTTCAGGCGCAGCTTGTGCTGCCCAGTGGGGTGCGACCTCAAGGTGCAGGTCAGACAGGAGTTGTAATTTCATGGGATGAACGCCTGGTCAGCTAACTGCACGATTTGTCCACGCAACCAAGCATGCGCCTTGGAGCTGGCCTGGCGCTGGTGCCACAAGGAGTCTACCTGAATGGTGAGAGCGGGAAAGGGTAATTCTCGCAACACCAGTTGTTTGGCAAAACCGGTGACTTTGAGGAAATGGCGCGGCAAAACGGTTAACAAGTCGGACTGCGCAACGACTTTTCCCGCGGTAAAGAATTGGTTCACTGTGAGCACCACATGGCGTGTACGGCCCAAGGTGGCCAGCGCATCATCCACAAAGCCCTGTTGTCTACCGGAAAAGCTAACGCGCATGTGGCGCGCACTGCAGTATCGGTCTAAGTTGAGCGCGACCTTTGCCAGTGGGTGGCCTTTGCGCATGACGCAGACGTAGTCGCTCTGAAACAGGCGATGGTGTGCGTAGGCGACTGGTTCGCTAGCCGCTTCTCGTGCGCGCAGTTCAGCCATGACGGCTGGAAAGTGGCCTATAGCGAGGTCGGCCTGTCCTTCGTCGAGCGACCGGCGCGGATCGCGCGTGGTGAGCGGTATGACACGGAGTGACACTCCTGGCGCGTGCGTATCGATTCGTGCCACGAGCGCTGGCATCAGCTCACTGGCGGTTGCGTCAGCCATGGTTAGTACGAAGCTTGTGTTGGCCGTGGTCGGCTCAAACACGCTGGGCTCCAGCGCGCCCTGCAATCGCTTCATGCTGTCGCGCACGGCCTGCCACAGATCTGTTGCACGCGGCGTTGGCTCGAGGTACCTGCCGTTGCGCACGAGGAGATCGTCGTCCAGGGCTTCACGCAATCGTCGCATGGCATTGCTGACTGCTGGTTGGGTGAGCGAGAGCTGTTGTGCTGCGCGGGTCAGGCTGCGTTCGGCCATGACCACATCGAACACTTTGAGGAGGTTGAGGTCAAGGTTGCGCAAGTTGGTCAATGGCATGGCTCAATCATAACTTTGGTGAATGTTTTACATCACTAACATAAAGTTGAACAACCTAGGTAAAAACCCTAGTATTGAGCCCGTGGTTGAGACAAATTGTTTGCCTTAACCCTTGTTTAGGAGATTTGCCATGACACTACCTGTTCACCCGTACTTTGTTCCCTCCGCGGCAAAGCGGTCATTCGACCAAACGGTTTTGGGCGGTTGGATCAAGCGCGGTCTGTATCGCTCACGCGCGTTGGCTGCCATTTTCACGGCAGTTTTCGTCGCCGTCTTGTTGGTGACCGATCAATTGGTGGAGACGTGGGAAGACGGCAACCTGTTTGCCGTGTGGGTAGCGCTGTGGGTGATTGCGTTTGCAATTCCGGCGCTGCTGTCCTCTCGTGACGAGTGATTCGCGCCAGTAACAGGGCCCTCCACGCTGCGTGGGAAGGCCCTGTTGGGTCCCTCTTGTGGTTAGTTGCCCGTAATCAGCTGCTGCAGCCGGGCTTTGGTCTCCATCAGTGCCACTGGCAAGTGATGCGCTAGCTGTGTGAATAGCGCGTCATGCAATGAAAACTCGTGGGTCCATGCTGCCACATCGAGGCTGGTCACGCTGTCGAACTGCGCCTTGCTGAAGTCCAATCCGGTCCAAGTGATTTCTGCGTAGTTTGGGGTCACGCCAAATCCGGTTTCCATGCCGTTGGTGGTTCCTTCCATGCGATCGATCATCCATTTCAGAACGCGCATGTTTTCACCATAGCCGGGCCAGACGAACTTGCCATCGTCACCCTTTCGGAACCAATTGACGCAGAATATTTTGGGCAATGCATGGCCGCGTCCCTTGAGTGCGGGTTCCATATCGAGCCAGTGCTGAAAGTAGTCGCTCATGTTGTAGCCGCAAAATGGCAACATGGCAAAAGGGTCTCGGCGGACAACGCCCATTTGGCCCACAGCTGCCGCGGTAGTTTCCGAGCCCATGGTTGCGGCCATGTAGACGCCTTCGGTCCAGGTACGTGCTTCGGTTACTAAGGGTACGGTGTTGGAGCGGCGGCCACCAAATATGAATGCGTCAATCGTCACACCTGCAGCATCATCCCATTGGGCGTCCAATGCAGGGTTGTTGTTGGCGGGCACGGTGAACCGTGCATTGGGATGCGCTGCTTTTGCGCCTGTTCGCTGTGCGATTTCTGGTGTCCAATCGTTACCCTGCCAATCGATCAGGTGTGCTGGCAAGCCGCCACCGTCAGCCTCCATACCCTCCCACCATATATCGCCGTCGTCCGTCAGCGCTACGTTGGTGTAGATTGCGTTCGTGTAGAGGCTGGCCATACAGTTCGGATTCGTCTGAAAGTTGGTTCCTGGCGCAACGCCAAAGTAACCAGCCTCAGGATTGATAGCGACCATTTTGCCGTCGGCAGTGGGTTTAATCCACGCGATGTCGTCGCCAATTGTGGTGACATTCCATCCTTCAAATCCGCGCGGGGGCACCAGCATGGAGAAGTTGGTTTTGCCACAGGCACTCGGGAAGGCTGCAGCAACGTGGTATTTCTTGCCTTGCGGATTGGTCACACCCAAGATCAACATGTGTTCTGCCAGCCACCCCTGGTCGCGCCCCATTGAAGACGCAATCCGCAGCGCAAAGCACTTTTTGCCCAGCAATGCGTTGCCGCCGTAGCCCGAGCCATACGACCAGATCTCGCGCGTTTCGGGGTAGTGCACGATGTATTTGGTGTTGTTACATGGCCATTTCACATCTTTTTGGCCCGGCTGCAGTGGTGCGCCCACGGTGTGCATGCAGGGTACGAACGGGCCATCAGCGCCCAGCACCTCATAGACCTGTTTGCCCATGCGGGTCATGATTTTCTGATTGACCACAACATAGGGGCTGTCGGTCAGTTCAATCCCGATGTGCGCAATCGGCGAGCCCAACGGCCCCATGGAAAAAGGCACGACATACATGGTTCGCCCCTTCATGCAGCCGTCAAACAAGGCGGGCATGCCGTTGGCCTGCCCGTATTGCAGCAGTGCACGCATCTGCGTCGGCGGCATCCAATTGTTGGTTGGGCCAGCATCCTCTGGCCGCGCGCTGCAGATGTAGGTGCGGTCTTCGACGCGCGCCACATCGCTTGGGTCCGAGTTGGCCAAATAGCTATTGGGCCGCTTGACGGGGTTGAGTCGCTTGAAGGTTCCCGCCTCGACCAACTGCTGGCACAGGCGCTGGTACTCTTCTTCCGAACCATCGCACCAGTAGATGGCGTCAGGTTTCGTCAAAATCGCCATATCCGCCACCCACGCCAGAAGGTGTGGATTTTTGACATAGCTTGGTGCATTGAGGGTCAAGCCCTTCATCACGGGTGCGTTCATACAGTGGCTCCTAGTTTAAAAATCGACTTTTCAAAGTGAAGCTGCTTTTTGACTTTGAAAAGGCGACTGTTTGCGTCCCAGCCATGCGTCACATTCTAGGAACGCAATCCGGAGTTACATAGTGGTTACCAAATTACTTCATGCAAATGAAGCATTAGGTTATGTTGGCCATGCGAATGGCATGCCGAGACGACGCGCTTCATTGCGTGGGAGTCTTATTGGCTGAAGCCGGGGATTTATGAAGGGCGGTGCACAGAGCCGCACCTCTGCAACGAGTGCAATGACAAGTCAAGTCAGGTGCCAGCCGACGAGCATGACTTCATCAGCAATAGGCCACTAACTCGCCGACCCGCCGAGCTATGGCAATTCGAGAAAGGTCAATCGTGTGGGAAACCGTCGATGCGGCTAAACGAACCGCATGCGAGCCGCACTTACAGCCGCATGCACAAAACCAAAGGGCGCTGAGGCGGCCCTTACGCCATAAATACGGCAATAAACGCCAGCAAAAATATCAAAACACCACCAACCACTGGCAATACGAAGGGAATCAACGGAACGATGGCCTCAACGGGATCAACGTCATGGGTTGGCGTAGGCGCAGGATTAGAAGGAGCAGACATGTGATTCTTTCTTTGCTTGAAACGGGTTTTGTCGCCATTTTACCAACAGGCCACTCGCAATACCGCGAAATCTGCGCCGCACTTTTGAAGTCTGCGGTCTACCCAGCTCTGCACAGTGGTCTGCTTTTGTACCCAGACCCAACAGAATTCCACTTTATATGACTTCCCACTTGCGCCAGACTGTTGTATGGTGACCCCGTAAACAACTGTGCGGGAGGCGGTGAATGGCCAAGCGTTTGTTGTCCCAGCCATTGGGCGGGCACTTAATTCCCTCTCCGGGCCTTTTAGAGGCGCCGGTGTTGGACTTGATGTGCTCACATTTTGTCCTTACGCTGGCAGCCCGCCAGGGGGCAAGCCTCAACGTGCGCCGCGATTTCAACAGCATTGTGGGCCTGGCAGGTCGCCACTTGGTATGGCCGGTGTCGGTACTAGGCCGCTTGCGTGAATTTCTGGCACGGCGCTGTGTCAGCAATGAGCTATGGCGTGGCCATGAAAGCTTGGACGCAACAGAATTTCTGGAGCGCCACGGCGCATGGCGTGGCCCATACGACGAAGCAACGCTGTATTTCTTCCTGGACGAATACGCAAAAGACCAACCCAAGGACCTCATCTCGGTACTGGCGCAAACTGGCGAGTGGTTACGCCACACGCTCAGACACCAATCGACACTGGTCGAAAAGAACATCAACGCGTTGGCCAGCCTGCTGCAACTGAACAAAGCCGAACGCGCCTTGTTGCTCTATGGAACACTGGCACGCTACCAGCGCGATATGCGCAGTATTTTGGTCGAGTTCAAAGTGAACAATGCACCGGAAGCCTACGCAGCCATTGCAGAGCTTGCTGGTGTCAACCCCGATCAAGTGGCGGAAGCCTTGCGCGCAGGCTCCAGACTGGAGCGCATTGGCTTGGTTGAAAACCTCATTTCCGAACACAACATTACGGACTTGGCCGACCTTATGAAGGTTAGCGAAAAACTGCCCCCCGTATTGATGCGCCAATACCGCGACCAGGCGGAGTTGATGGCCGTCTTCACCCGCGTTTCAGCCAAAAGCACGCTACGCCTAGACGACTTCGGGTTTGTGGCTGAAGACGCACAAGTCATGTGCAATCTGTTGGCCAATGCGGTCGCCCGCAAGGAACTGGGCATCAATGTGCTCCTCTACGGACCACCCGGCACCGGCAAGACCGAGTTGGCCAAGGTGGTGGCCCAATCCGCCGGACTGGAACTATTTGAAGTGGAATATGCTGACCGCGATGGGAACTCACTGAGTGGCCGGGACCGCTACCGATCCTTGCAAATTGCACAAGTTTTCCTTAAAGGCAGTGCACAAGCGGCCCTGCTATTTGATGAAGTGGAAGATGTCTTTCCACCCATCTCCAGCGAAACAGCCCAGTGGATCGCCCGCAATGACGCCAAAGCAACCATCCATAGTGGCAGCGTCAGCGGCAAGGCCTGGGTCAACCAGGTACTCGAGTCCAATGTGGTCCCTACGATTTGGGTCACCAACCGGATTGAGCAAATTGACCCCGCCTTTCGCCGCCGCTTTGCCTACCACCTGGAGCTGAAATCACCACCGCCCGGTGCCCGGGAGGAGTTGGTGCGCAAGACCTTGCAGGGCGTTGCCGTATCAGACGCATTTGTCGCCCGACTCACCCAGCGCAGAGGACTCACCCCCGCCCAAATTCGCACGGCGGTGCGGTTTGCTGGCCTGGCACACACTTCTACAAGTGATGCAAAACACCCAAACCTGGAGTTTTTGATCGAGCGCCAGCTGAAAAATGCTGACCATGCGCTGGGCAACCGCACCCAAGAGGGCGCACGCCAGTTGGCTTCCAGCCCCTACGAAACGGACCTTTTGAACGTAGAAAGCCGCTTCGAAATCCCCCGCATTGTCCAGGCACTACAGGCGCGTGGCCACGGTTCGATGTGCTTCTACGGCCCACCCGGTACTGGCAAAACAGCCCTTGCAGAGCACATTGCCGCAACCCTTGGTCAGCCACTGCATGTGCGCCAGGCCAGTGACCTGATGAGCAAATACGTGGGAGAAACCGAGCAAAACATGGCCACCATGTTCCGCGAGGCTGCCGCAGAAAACGCCATCTTGCTGCTGGACGAGGCGGACAGCTACCTGCAGGACCGCAGGGGTGCACAGCGCAACCACGAAATCAGTGAAGTCAACGAAATGCTACAGGGCATGGAGCGATTCCACGGCATCTTTATCTGCACCACCAATTTGATGGACCATATTGACCAGGCGGCGTTGCGTCGGTTCACCTTCAAAATCCAATTCAAACCGCTCACCCGTGCGCAGAGGCAGTCTTTGTTTCTGGCCGACGCCTGTTCGGCGGATCCCGCCAAATTGACGCCAGACTTGGAAAAACGCCTTTTGCAGTTGGACCAACTGTGTGTTGGGGACTTTGCGGCTGTCCGGCGGCAGGCCACCATTCTGGACACCAAGCTCGATCCTGGCGAATTTTTGGAACAGCTGGAAGCAGAACACCGCATCAAACCCGAGGTCCGCGACGCCCGCGGCATGGGTTTCTTTAAGTAGTTTCCCTAGTATCTGTAAGAAATTCAAACAGAGTGTCAACCGTTTAAACCGGTCAAACGTGATATCTACATGCGGACGCCATCAGGCGCCGGCCCGTTGGAAAAAGCGGCCAGGCGACCCGGAAAGTGTCCATTTATCTTCATTTTGACCTGTAGATATGAACAAAGAGACAATCAAGGTACCAGAAAAAGGCACTTACCAATGGCAACTGTTTGACTACTGGTCAGACGAATTCCGCCAAACCAATGCAGACCATTCAGCCTATATTGCACTGAATTTTGCGGGTGTCTTGGATGCCTGCCGCAGCAAGCTGCAGACCTTGATCCAACGCCACAGCCAACACCTGTGCGATGCAAAGGGTGCCACGCGCCATAGACGCGCAATCGCCCGCTTGCAGAACACCATGTCGGGTGCTGCCATGTCTTACGAATCGTGCTTCCGCCACGGCTCCATCGCGTAATCGGCGACAGCAGACCCAAAACCAGCGCGGCACAGTCCGCGCTTTTTTGTCGCCATTGCTTTTTTCGCGGTTATTCCGTTTCCAAAGCATTTGTGTCTAGGCGCGAAACCGCAGGCAGTGCTGAAGCACGACAAGGTGAAGCAACAACGACACGGATGATTTGGAAATGGAATTACGCCAGCGTTACAACACGCAAAACCTCTTGGGCGTAGGCCTCGAGCTTCTTCGCACCAATACCACTGATACCCTGCAGGTCATCCAATGTCTGTGGTGCCCGCTTGGCGATAGCAGCCAGCGTGGCGTCATGAAAGATCACATAAGCAGGCAGATTGTGTTCACGCGCCACCTCTGCGCGCCATGCCTTGAGGGCTGCGTAGCGCAGCAAGCCCTCGCCATCCAGCGCAATGGGTGCCTTGATGACAGCCGAACCTGCCCCAGGGCGTTTGCTTTTGCGACTGGCGGGCGTTGACACCGATTCGCGCAGTTGCACGGGCACTTCGCCCCGCAGCACGGCCCGTGACTGGGCGGTCAACTGCAGCGTGTTGAAGGCCTGCGCATCCACCGCCACAGCGCCCAGCGCGATCAACTGGCGCAACACGCCGCGCAACTGAATTTCACTCAGGTCAGCGCCAATGCCAAAAGTACTCAAGGCCGCGTGACCATACTGCGTCACTTTCTCGGTGGTCTTCCCCCGCACAATATCCATGACGTGCCCCGCACCAAACGACATGCCACTGGTCTGCTGTATGCGGTAAATGGTGCTGAGCAGCTTGCGCGCGGCGTCAGTGCCGTCCCATATGTCAGGCGGGTTCAGGCAGTTGTCGCAGTTCTGGCACCGGTAGCGTATTCCCGTGCCGGGTGCTCCGTCCGCACGTTGGCCGGCCTCTGGGCTGGTGCTCGCATAGTCTTCACCAAAGTACGCCAATAGCCGCACACGACGGCAATCCGTGGCTTCGGCCAGGCCCAACAGTGCGTCCAACTTGCCCCGCAGGCCTTGCTTGAACTCTTCGCCAGCCGGACTTTCGTCGATCATGCGGCGCTGGTTGACAACATCTTGCAGTCCGTATGCCATCCAAGCATAGGCAGGCAGGCCGTCCCGCCCGGCGCGACCCGTTTCCTGGTAGTACCCCTCAATATTCTTGGGCATGTCCAGGTGGGCGACAAAGCGCACGTCAGGCTTGTCGATCCCCATGCCAAAGGCAATCGTAGCCACCATCACCACGCCCTCATCACGCAAGAACCGGTTCTGATGGTCTTGGCGCACCCTGTTGTCCAGCCCAGCGTGGTACGGCAAGGCGCGGATACCGGCGTCGACCAGTGTTTGGGCAACCTCTTCCACTCGCTTGCGGGACTGGCAGTAGACGATACCGGCATCGCCCTCATGTTCCCGCTCAATAAAACGCAAAAGCTGTTGTACGGCTTCGCGCTTTTCCACAATCGTGTAACGGATGTTGGGCCGGTCAAAGCTGCTGACAAAAGCGCGCGCCTCTTGCAGTTGTAGGCGCTCCAAAATGTCGTCCTGAGTGAGCGCATCGGCTGTGGCGGTCAACGCCATGCGCGGCACACCGGCAAAGCGCTCGTGCAAAACGGTCAGCGCCCGGTACTCGGGGCGAAAGTCATGCCCCCACTGGCTCACACAATGCGCCTCGTCAATGGCAAAGAGGCTCAGCTGGTGCCGGTCGTACAGTGAATCCAACAGGGCCAGAAACCGAGGGTTTGTCACCCGCTCTGGCGCGGCATACAACAAGGTGATGTCGCAGCGCAGCATGCGCTGTTCGACCTGGTAGGCCTCTTCCCCGCTCAAGGTTGAGTTTAAAAATGCGGCGCTCACGCCGGCCTCGTGCAGCGCGCCCACCTGGTCGTGCATCAACGCAATCAACGGTGAGACGACGATGCTGACGCCATGCCCCGCACGATGGCGTGCGATCGCCGGAATCTGGTAACACAGCGATTTGCCACCCCCGGTGGGCATGAGCACCAGCGCATCACCGCCGTTGGCCACGTGCGCGATGATGGCTTGCTGAGGCCCACGAAACTGCGCATAGCCAAACACTTCTTGCAGGATGGCGTGGCAGGTCTGGCTGGAAACGGTCGATTCAGTTGCTATCAAAATAGTAGCTGCTTGCGCAATGTATTCGAGGGCCACACCCCGAAAACGCTGCAAACCATTGCGCAAAAGGGCTGTGTAGAAACCCTATTGTCGGGCATGGGCACCATAGGGTCGGCTGCACGGGGTGCCCGCGGTGGACTAAAATCGACGCTTCCCAAGGAGCGCTGCAGCAGCCCCGGCCACCGTAGAACACGGTTTGCCACAGGTTGCCAGGCTTGGGTTTGTCAACCGCGCTCACTTGTCTAACGAGAAAGTGAGCCGCATCCCATGACCCAAAACACCCGTTCATACACTCGTGGCCAGGCCCTGCCCGGCATATTGGCCAACCGCATCGCCATTCTGGACGGCGCCATGGGCACCATGATCCAGCGCTTCAAACTCGGCGAGGCGCAGTACCGTGGTGCTGGCTACACCGGGCCGGGCGCGCAGGGCGCACGTTTCACCGATTTCCCGCGCGACGTCAAAGGCAATAACGAACTGCTGAGCCTGACGCGCCCCGACGTCATTACCGACATCCACGAACGCTACCTGGCCGCTGGTGCCGACCTGATTGAAACCAACACCTTTGGCGCGACCACGGTGGCCCAGGCCGACTACGACATGACCGATCTGGCGGTGGAGATGAACCTGGTATCCGCCAAACTGGCGCGTGCTGCCTGCGACAAGTTCTCTACGCCTGACAAGCCGCGCTTTGTGGCAGGTGCCCTCGGCCCCACGCCCAAAACGGCCAGCATCAGCCCCGATGTGAACGACCCGGGCGCACGCAACGTAAGCTTTGACGAGCTACGCCAAGCCTATTTCGACCAGACCAAAGCCTTGGTCGAGGGTGGCAGCGACGTACTGCTGGTTGAAACGATATTTGACACGCTGAACGCCAAAGCCGCGCTGTTTGCCATCGACGAATACTTTGAGGCCAGTGGTGAGCGCCTGCCCATCATCATCAGTGGTACGGTGACCGATGCCTCGGGCCGCATCCTGAGTGGCCAAACGGTTACCGCTTTCTGGCACAGCGTGCGCCACGCCCAGCCCCTGGCCATTGGCCTGAACTGCGCGCTGGGTGCGGCACTGATGCGCCCCTATATCCAGGAGCTCAACCGCGTGGCACCCGACACGTTTATCAGCTGCTACCCCAACGCGGGCCTGCCCAACCCCATGAGCGACACCGGCTTTGATGAGACGCCCGATGTGACCGCGCGGCTGGTGCGGGAATTTGCGGCGGAGGGCTTGGTGAATATTGTGGGCGGCTGCTGCGGCACGACGCCAGACCACATTGGGGCGATTGCGCATGCGGTGGGGCCGTTGGCTACGCGGACAGTGCGGCGGGGTTACTTCTATAAAGAGGCTGCTTGAGGTCGGGGTTTTTGTAATTCCCCACTCCCCCCAGCCCCCTCGCCCCGCCGGGCGAGGGGGAGCCAAAGCGGACAGCCGATTTGGTTTTCTCGCGCCGAATAGGGAATTACTGTCGGAACGCTATGGGGCCCTTGGGCGGGTGATGGCTACGCTCTACCTGCTACGCGGCAGCACCAAGCTGTCAATTTCAAGCTGCATGGCCTTCGCCAACTTTGCATACAGACGCAGCTTGCGGGCGTTGTCGCGCAGGCGCTCGGCTAGGCGGGCGGCGATGGCCAATAGCAGTTTGGAGCCAATGCGGGGCGCGTCGTTGATCAGCGCTTCCAGCGCATCGCGCGTCAGTATGGCGCACAACGAATCGGAACTGGTGGTGCACGAAGCCGAACGCGGCTCCTTGTCGACCAGCCCCACTTCTCCAATCAAGCTGCCCGGCCCCAGCACCCGAATCGTCAGAGGTTCGGTGCGGCTCACGGTCACGCTTTCCACCACCACTTCACCTTCCAGTAACAAGGCCATGAAGCCTTCGTCAACCGCATCGCCTTCGCGGATAAACGTGGTGTTGGCGGGAATGAATTGGGGCGTCATGTAACCTACCACCACCCGGGCTTCTTCCAGCGTCAGGTGGATCAGGGCATTGGGCGCGGTCAGCAGCTCGGCAGCTGTTTCAAATGCGCGGGATGGCTGGCCTGCAGGCTTGTTATGTTCAGAGTTCATCAGCTGGGTGTCCACCGGTTTGCCCTGCAGACGACAGCTGCTGTGCGGCAATGGCTGACATAGTAAACCAGGCCTGGGCTACAAACGCCCGGTTTCTCCTTTAAAATTGCGCCATCCAAGGAGCGTTGCAGCGGTCACACAGTGGTCCCGTCAGGCTTGGATGTCCCAACGACGCTCACCTGCCAGTGCTTTTTTACAGGTGAGATGCATGTCCTCTAGCCCCGCTATTTCTATTGCGCCCATGATGTTGTCCGGTCTGGAGCCGGTAATCATCGGCGCTGCCGTGTCCAGCGAAGACGGCGCACCGCCGCGCGCCAGCTTTGTCAACATTGGCGAGCGCACCAACGTCACCGGGTCCAAAGCCTTTGCCCGCATGATCCTGAACGGCGACTTTGAGCAGGCCCTGGCCGTGGCGCGCCAGCAGGTGGAAAACGGCGCACAGGTCATCGACATCAACATGGACGAGGCCATGCTGGACAGCCAGGCCGCCATGATCCGTTTTCTCAATTTGATAGCATCAGAGCCTGATATTTCCAGGGTTCCGGTGATGATTGACTCCAGCAAGTGGAGCGTCATCGAAGCCGGCTTGCGCTGCGTGCAGGGCAAGGGCATCGTCAACTCCATCAGCATGAAGGAGGGCGTTGACGAATTCAAACGCCAGGCCAAGCTGGTGCGCCGCTACGGTGCCGCCGCTGTGGTGATGGCCTTTGACGAAAAGGGCCAGGCCGACACCTACGCCCGCAAGATTGAAATTTGCGAGCGGGCCTACCGCGTCTTGGTAGACGAAGTGGGCTTTCCGCCCGAAGACATCATCTTCGACCCCAACATCTTCGCCATTGCCACCGGCATTGAAGAGCACAACAACTACGCGGTCGATTTCATCGAAGCCACGCGCTGGATCAAGCAAAACCTGCCGGGTGCAAAGGTGTCGGGCGGCGTGTCGAATGTGTCCTTCAGCTTCCGCGGCAATGACCCGGTGCGCGAGGCCATTCACACCGTGTTTTTGTACCACGCCATTGCCGCCGGTATGGACATGGGCATCGTCAACGCGGGCATGGTGGGCGTGTACGACAACCTGGAGCCTGTCTTGCGTGAACGCGTGGAAGACGTAGTGCTGAACCGCCGAGAAGACGCGGGTGAGCGTCTGGTGGAGATTGCCGAAACCGCCAAGAGCGGTGCCAAGGACGAGAGCAAAAAGCTGGAGTGGCGCGGCACGCCCGAAGCCCCTGCATCGGTGGGCCAGCGCCTCTCCCACGCCATGGTGCACGGCATCACCGACTTCATTGTTGAGGACACCGAAGAGGCCTACCGCGAGATGCTGGCCAAGGGTGGCCGGCCGCTGCACGTGATCGAAGGCCCGCTGATGGACGGCATGAACATCGTCGGCGACCTGTTTGGCCAGGGCAAGATGTTCCTGCCCCAGGTGGTCAAAAGTGCGCGCGTGATGAAGTCTGCCGTGGCCCACCTCATACCCTACATTGAAGAAGAAAAGCGTCTGGACGAAGCCGCCGGGCGCGATGTCAAAAGCAAGGGCAAGATCGTCATCGCCACCGTCAAGGGCGACGTGCACGACATCGGCAAAAACATCGTCACCGTGGTCTTGCAGTGCAACAACTTTGACGTGGTGAACATGGGCGTGATGGTGCCCTGCCACGAAGTGCTGGCCCGCGCCAAGGCTGAAGGGGCAGACATCATCGGCCTCTCGGGCCTGATCACGCCCAGCCTGGAAGAAATGCAGTACGTGGCCAGCGAAATGCAGAAGGACGACTATTTCCGCCTCAAGAAGATCCCACTGCTTATTGGCGGCGCCACCACCAGCCGCGTGCACACCGCCGTGCGCATTGCGCCGCACTACGATGGCCCGGTGGCCTATGTGCCCGACGCATCCCGCAGCGTGGGTGTGGCGCAAAGCCTGTTGGGCGACGGTGTTGCGCAGTTCGTGGACGAGCTGAACCAAGACTACGCCCGCGTGCGCCACCAGCACGCCAACAAAAAACAAACCCCCATGTGGACGCTGGACAAAGCCCGCGCCAATAAAACCGTGGTGGACTGGAGCACCTACATGCCCACCAAACCCAAGTTCATTGGACGGCGCGTGTTCAAGAACTTTGACCTGGGCGAACTGGCTGCCTACATCGACTGGGGCCCGTTCTTCCAGACCTGGGATTTGGCGGGACCTTATCCCCAAATATTGGACGACGAAGTGGTGGGCGCTGAGGCGCGCCGCGTCTATGCAGACGCGCAGGCCATGCTGAAAAGAATAGTGGACGGCCGCTGGCTCACCGCCAACGCGGTGGTGGCCTTGTACCCCGCCAACAGCGTGGACGAAGACGACATCGCCTTCTACACCGACGAGACCCGCACCGAGCGCGCCCTCACCTGGTACGGCCTGCGCCAGCAAACCGAAAAGCAGGTGGTGGACGGCGTGCAAATGCCCAGCCGCTGCCTGGCCGACTTTGTGGCTCCCTACCGCGCCACAAACAACGCTACAGATTTAGGAGCTGCTCACGCACATTCTACGAGGGCTACAGGTCAGAATAGCTCTATGGCTTCCGATAGTGCCGCTAACGCAGCCGCCAGCCATGCAGACTACGCGGGCCTGTTCGCCGTCACCGCTGGCATTGGGGCCGACCAGCGTGCCCATGCCTTTGAGGCTGCGCACGACGACTATTCCTCCATCATGCTGAAGTCTCTGGCGGATCGACTGGCCGAAGCCTTTGCCGAGGCCCTGCACGCCCGCGTGCGCACCGATCTGTGGGGCTACGCCCCGCAAGAATCGCTCAGCGCCACCGACCTGATTGCCGAAAAATACCAGGGCATCCGCCCCGCCCCCGGCTACCCCGCCTGCCCGGACCACAGCGTCAAAAAAGACATGTTTGACTTGCTGCAGTGTGAGGAAATCGGCATGGCCGTCACCGAGAGCCTGGCCATGACCCCCGCCGCCAGCGTGAGTGGCTTCTACATTGCCCACCCGGACGCTAATTACTTCAACGTGGGCAAGATTGGCGACGACCAGTTGCAAGACCTAGCGCAGCGCCGCCACCTGAATCCAACGGAATTGCAGCGCCTGTTGGCGCCGAACTTGTAAACTTGAATTCCAATATCGAAGAACGGAATTGCCATGCGACTGACAAATAGCAAGCACCTCCTGCGGATTACGCTAACCGGCGCTCTAGTATTTTCACTTGCACCTGCCGCGACAGCACAGGGTGTTTTCAAATGGGTCGATGCCAATGGCAAGGTGCACTACGGCTCACAACCACCCGCAAGCGAAGCCGGTGCAGCGCCGGTCAAAATTCAAAACAACAGCACTTTTGGCGGTAACAACAACGACAGCTACACGGGTTCCGCCAAACGCCAGCAATACAATGCGGATGGGACCAAAAAAATCGACAAGGACACTGCCGAATTCCGCGACGCCATGATCGACAGTCTGAAGAATTCCAACAAAGGCGCAGCGCCGCTTTCATGCTCTGCCGCCATGCGAAACGTAGAAAGTGAATTGACCACGTGGCTGGAAGGGGGCGAGCGTAATCTCAAAGGTGGCTACATCACCCAGGCGCAATTTGACGATGCCACCGCCAAAGTAAACCGACTCAAGGCGGCTCTTTCAGAGTCCGATTGCCATAGTTCAACAGACGCTAAACGGGCGTTCTACCAGTGCATGTCAAGTAGCAAAAATTCCGTCCTGGGTTGCGGAGACAAGCACAAATTTTAGTTTGCGCGACTACTCGGCTCCTCGCCCTTTGGACCACTCCTGCCTGGATCTTCGAACCAACCGGGCCAAACCGCACGTCACTTGATGAGCCCCTTGGATCGAAACAGCTCAACCATCGGGCCGTAGCCGCGTTTAGCTACATAGTGCCGGATGTTCATGTTTGGCAAACCTGCACCGGTATACGTCGCGTCGGCAGAGGCTCCCCGTTCAAGCAATAGGTTGGCAATGGTCACATTGTCACTACCCACGGCCCAAAATAGCGGTGTACGACCTTCGTAGTCTGCAAGCTCCAGTTGAGCACCGCGCAAGATCAGCAGGGCAGCAGTGTCATCGGCACCACCTTGAATGGCGTGCTGCAAAGGTGTCTTGTCCACTGCATCCTTTGCGTCAACTGCGGCGCCTTGGTCTAGCAACCACTGGGCAAACGCAAAGCGGTCTTCCTGCGCCAACCAATGCAACACACTACGCGCAAAAGAATCCTTGGGGTCCCGTCCGTTGATACCGACGTGCTTGACCTGTTCCTGGAATACAACGGTATCACCCTGGCGCATGGCGCTGAGCAGACGAAACCAGGGGTCCTGGGGAACTGTTTCCGCTGCCGCCGCAGATAGCGCAATACATGTCAGACCCAAGACTAGCCACCACGCGAACATCACACAATAACAACGTGACGCATCGAGCGAACCCCGCTTGGCGGTAGGAGGCAAAGGTGTGCAATCTGCAGCCTGTATCGCAATGAGGGCTGTGGGTTTTGTGCCTAATACGCTCGCTTCTAAAATTTGCATCTTCAATTTGTGCAGTGACAATGTAGGGTGCAAAGTATCGCTTCCAGGCCCCGCAGACCAGCACCTCAGGTTACCCATAGTTACACATTGCAGCGCACCTAGCGGACTCTTTGTGCACCAATGGGCAACATCAGTCGTTGAAAGACTTCAACTGTAAGGACCTCTATGTCAACCACTCCTCTGTATTCCTCTGGCCAGGTTCCAACTGCCCCCAACCGCTGGCTATGGGCTGCGATCGGCGCCCTGGGTGCGACGACAGTCGCACTGGGCGTTGCATTGGTGCAGATGCGCACAGCGCCAACACCGGTTGCCACACCCGTCGTTTCAGCGGTTGCTGTGCCTGCCCTTAGCGCACCTGCACTGGCGGCAAGCTCTGCGCCGGCCGCCTCCTCCACCCCTGTTGCTGTGCAAAATGAGCCTGCAGCCCCCGTAAAGCCGACTGCAACCACTCCTAAAAAAGTAGCATTAAAAAGTGCGCCACAGCCTGCGCCACACGCTCCTGGTGTGCATGCACCAGCCCCCACCATGGAAGCACCAGCGGCGGTTGCTGCCACACCAGTACCACCGCCTCCACCCCGCGCAATCTGCGCGACTTGTGGCACCGTCACAGCGGTTACGCCTGTTGAGCGCGAGGGCCAAGGCAGCGGTGCCGGAGCAGTAGCTGGTGCCGTGTTGGGTGGCCTGCTGGGTAACCAGGTCGGCGGCGGCACGGGCAAGACCATTGCAACTGTCGTGGGTGCCGTGGGTGGCGGCTACGCTGGCAACACCGTGGAGAAGCGCATGCACAAGGTCACCGTGTACCACATCGACCTGCGCATGGAAGACGGCTCCACCATGCGCCTGGAGCATGCCACGCCCCTGTCGGTCGGCGCGCATGTCACGGTCAATGGCGGCGTGATCACGCCGTAGAACAACCGGTACCGTGGGAAGGCCCACGCACATTCTGTGCGCCTTCCCAGCCATTTTGGCCCCACAAACCGCATGGATGGTGCGTGGGCAATTGCACACACCAATCCCAAGATAAGCGGGTACAACTCCAAACATGCGCATAGACCGCCGCCAAGCGTGTCAGAATCCGGCGCTGAGGAGTTTCAATGTCATCCTTGTACCTGGACCACTTTGGCCTCGCTAAGCCACCGTTTCAAATAACGCCGGACTTGGGGTTCTTTTTTTCCGGCGGCCGTCGCGGTGACATCCTGTCTGCGCTGCTGCATGTGGCGCAGCACGAAGAAGGCATCATGACTTTGGTGGCAGAGGTTGGCAGCGGCAAGACCATGCTAGCCCGCCTCATGCTGAGCCGCCTGCCCAGTACGGTTGCCACCATCTACCTTGCCAACCCCAGCTTTAGCCGCGACGAAATTTTGGGCGCTATTGGACGCGAGCTGGGTCTCACGGATTTGCCCACTTCCACAGAAGCGCGTCTTGCTGCATTGCAGCACGAGCTGCTGCGCCGCCATGCCGAAGGGCAGCGCGTGCTGTTGGTGATTGACGAGGCGCACGCCATGCCGCCCGAGTCGCTCGAAGAAGTGCGTTTGTTATCCAATTTGGAAACCGAACAGCACAAACTCCTCAACATCATTCTGTTTGGCCAGCCGGAGCTGGACGAAACATTGGCCGACCGGCGCATGCGGCAAGTGCGCGATCGCGTAGTCCACCGCTTTGTGCTACCCGCTTTGCCGGACGACGAAGCAGCGGCCTACATTGACCACCGCTTGCGGGCGGCCGGCTGGCAGGGTGCTGCCTTGTTTGCACCTGCGGCCATGGCCTTGCTGATCAAGGCTTCTGGCGGCCGCGCACGGCGTATCAATTTGTTGGCCGACAAGGCGCTGTTGGCGGCCTACGCCGGCGGCAAACCGTCCGTCAACGTCGAGCACGTTCGCAGTGCCATGTCTGAACTGCACGATGACATTTCCGCACCCAGGGCTTGGGCCTGGCTTGCGGGATGGCGTGGTGCCGCCCTGGCTGTAGCAGGCGTGGTGGTCTTGGGCGTATTCGGTGTGGCTGGCGTGCAAAGGTTTGCCAAGACGCCGACACCACCTGCCATTGCTACTACCCCCGTAGCGGTGGCGCAAACACAGCCTCCAGCACCTACTGCCGTTGCCCCAGTTCAAACCCCAGCGTCTGCTGTTGCACTAGCATTGCACACTGTTCCTGCCGCCACCGCATCCGCAGCCATGCCTGCCTCGGGCGCAGCACTTGCCATACCAGCGCGTGTGCTGGAACCAGCCTCTGCGCCCCAAGCACCAATCGTGGAAACTCCGCCGCCGCAGACCCAGCGCGCCGCAGACGCTGCACCACCTTGGATGGCAGATCTGGAGCCCTTCATCCAACGCACCCGTGCCAAGACACAAGGTGACGCAGTAGCCGGCTACACCCTGCAAATCGCCGCTTTGCCGCGTGAGGCAACAGCCGCAACCTATCTCAAGTCTTTGGCACAGCACATCGACAAAGACCAGATATACATGCAACTTAGTCACTACAATGGAAAAGACTTTATTGCAGTGTTTGTCGGCAGCTACCCCACCAGTGCCCAGGCCACCGCAGCAATGCTCGAGCTGCCAGCAGCCCTGAAAGCGAATAGACCGCTCGTGAGGACATGGAACAAAATACGGCAGGATCAATTATCTTGAATAGTTTCGTAGCTTCAGCAGAACCCGCGTTGGCCTACTCCAAAGCCTTGTCCCGTTCACTCGGGGTACCACTCGCAATTTTGCTGACAGCCTGCGCAGCGCCTCCGGCACCCCCCATTTCCAACGCACATTTGCAAGTGCCCCCCATGGCCGCTGGCCCTGCGCCTGAGTTTGCAAACGCTCCGCCCTTGCCGCCGCCTCCTAAGGTCTCACCCCGTCAAGAGGTTTACAGCGTGGTGATGCAAAACGTGAATGTGCAGGACCTTCTATTTGCCCTTGCCCGAGACGCACGCATCAACGTGGACATTCACCCCAGCATTGCAGGCACCGTAACCATGAACGTGCGGGACCAGACCCTGACAGAAATTCTGGACCGCGTAGCCCGCCAGGTGGATTTGCGGTATGAAATGCAGGGCAATAATCTATCCATCCTGCCCGACCTGCCGTACCTCAAGAGCTACCGCATTGATTACCCCAACGTGCAGCGCAACTCGTCCATTTCGGTGAGCACATCCACCAACGTGGCGAGCACCGGCAGTGCACCCGGAAGCTCTGGGGGGGGCGGCACTGGCAGCAATGCGTCCAGTTCGGAGATCATCAGCAAGTCCAACAACAATTTCTGGGAAACGCTGGTCAACAACATCAAGGACATGCTGCGCGAGACGGACAAGGTTGTGCCCGAAAACGCGGGTGCCAATAACACTGCTCTCGCAGCAGCCCCTGCCCGCGCCGCAGCGCCCGCCACTGCCGCGTCGGGCCCAGGTGCCGCAGGTGCCAATGCGGGTGCGCCCAACGTTGCCATGCCGCGTACCGTGTACCGGGAGGCTGCGTCCGTCATGTCCAACGCCGAATCGGGCTACATCAACGTGCGGGCAACCCAATCACAGCATGCAAAAGTGCGGGAATTTATCGACCGGGTTATGCGCTCGGCGCGACGCCAGGTTCTGATTGAGGCAACCATTGTTGAAGTAGACCTGTCGAGCCGCTACCAGCAGGGTATTGACTGGTCGCTGGTCAAGCCATCGGGTACGGCCTACGATTCGCAGTTTTCCGTTCGCCCGGCAGGCCCCGTGGAAGGCTTTCGCACCGGTGGCCTGGTCAGCACGCTGACATCGCTCACGGTCAACGGCCCCAGCATTTTTAAAGGTTACGACCTTACTGGCATTTTGAACATGCTGGAGTCATTCGGAACCTTGCGGGTGCTTTCCAGCCCCAAAATTTCAGTTCTCAATAACCAAAGCAGTGTGCTCAAGGTGGTCGACAACAAGGTGTATTTCACCCTGAGTGTTACACCCGGTACGCCCGCATCCGCAGGGGTTGCCGCTACACCGGCAATCTACAACACACTCATCAACACGGTGCCCATTGGTTTGTTGATGTCGGTCACTCCGCAGATCAGCGAGTCCAGCGAAGTCATTTTGAATTTGCGTCCCACCATCAGCCGCATCACTGGTTACGCAACAGACCCTAGCCCTGCGCTGGCGCAAAATGGCGTGGTCAACCGCATCCCCGAAGTGCAGACGCGGGAAATGGAGTCGGTACTGCGTGTGCAATCAGGCGGTATTGCCATCCTGGGTGGCCTGATGCAAGACTCCCGAAACAACAATTCCGATGAGGTCCCCATCCTCAATCGCCTGCCCGGACTTGGCAACCTGTTCAAGTACCGTGACGAAGGCACCAAAAAAACCGAACTGGTGATTTTTTTGCGGCCCACGGTTGTGCAAGATGCCAGCTTGAACGGCGACTTCAAGGCGTACCGTGACGTGATGCAAGAAGCACGCGACGCCATGGAGCAGCCGAGCCAACCCACGCGGCCCGAGTTTCAATTTCAGCGGAACTAAGCCATGAGTCTCTTGCTTGATGCCCTGCAACGCGCCAGCAAAGACAAGGAACGGGTCGCATTGGCTGCAGCCCAGGCAACGGCAAACGATGCCGCCAGTGGGCCACCAACCCAACCTTCTGAACTGACGCTACTTGAGCCTATTGCCGCGCGCGGCCCATCGCAGGAACTAGAGCTTGAACTGACGCCCAAGCCGCCACCAGCGACGCCACCAGAAGCAACACAAGCCGTGGAACAACCACCCGCTGCACCGGAACCTGAACCTGCGCCGGTCAACGTGCCGCCACCTTTAGCAGTGACGCAGCCAGACCCGCCTTCACAGATCACCGCAACACCTGAGGCACGTGTGCCAGCCCCGACAGAAGAGCCAACAGCAAGCCCGGCACCAGGCATAGCAACACCAACTGGCGCCACTGCAGCATCAAAAGCTAATCCAGCACCCAGCGCGCCACTAAAGGACCTGGCGACCGCAGCAGGTGTGCGTCCGATCGCTCCGGCCAATGCCCAAGCTGCAGCCAATGCCATCCGCAAAGGCTATGCCAAAGCGCCGTCAACCAACGCAGCTCGCCGTCGAGTTTTGATTTTGGGCGGTGTGGCGGCTTGTATCGCCCTCGGGCTGGGCAGTTTCTTATTGGGACTGTGGGGCGACCCAGAACGCCTGTTAGGCCTTTCGGGAAATTCTTCGTTGTCCAGCGGCTCTGCTCTGCCACCGGCACCACTGTCGGCTGCATCTTCTGTTGCCGCACCCGCTTCTGCGCCGGTCGAAACCGTTGTAGAGACTGCTCCACCGCCAGTTACACCGGTTTCTTCACCCGCTTCTTCGCCCGCCTCTGCACCCGCAGCTGTGGCAGCGTCTGCCGCCACGACGCAAACAGCACACCGCACCGGACGCGCGACAAAACCATCAAAGGGGGCAACGTCACCTGTAGCACCCAAAGGCCCTGTTTTTTCAACCAAACTGACCGCTCAAGGCCAGTTGGAGCAGGGCTATACCGCATTGGTGGCCGGGCGCTTGGACGATGCTGCCCAAGCCTATAACGCAGCCTTGGCCAGCAACCCTTTGGAAACTGACGCTTTGCTGGGCTTGGCCTACGTAGCCCATAGCAAAGGCCGGCGGGAAGAGGCGCAGGCGCTGTATGCCAAGGTCTTGCGCATAGACCCTGGCAACAGCATCGCAAATGCGGGCTTGATTGCGCTGGATGCGGGTACTAACGCTGGTGCAACCAAGGGCGATCGCGCCAAAGCACTGGCAGCGAGCCAGCCCGATTCGGCCGCCGCGCAGGCCCAGGCTGCAAATGCACTGGCACAAGAAGGCTTGGTTGCAGAGGCCGCACTGGCCTATGGCCGCGCCCATGCGCTGGAGCCTTCCAACCCCTGGCATAGCTACAACCTGGCCGTAGCCTTGGATAAGTTAGGCAACTATGCGCAGGCCGTCGAGCAATACGACAAAGCCGTACAAAATGCCAGCCGCACACCCACGCCGTTGGGTGCCCAACGCATACAGTCGGTTCGCACGCGGCTGATCCAGTTGCGGCAGTTGCTGGACCCCGAATCGGACGGCACAAAATGACCGAAATGGTGGCCCCAGCCGCTCCAGTTCGCCTGGGCGACCGTTTGATCCAAATGGGTTTGATTACCCAGGATCAGCTGCGCATTGCGCTCATGGAGCAAAAGAGCACTGGCAAACCGCTGGGTGAAGTGCTTCTCGATCTGGGCTTCACTTCAGAAGAAGCCATGCGCGGTGCGTTGGCGGACAGCCTGGGCGAGACCGCCATCAGCCTCAAAGGCATGGTAGCCAACGCTCCTGCGTTGGCACTGATCCCCAAGGCCATGGCCAAACGCCATTCCTTGTTCCCGGTCAGTCTGGACACGGTCAGCAACGTGCTCGTCATTGCGTGCGCGAATCCTAACGACATCGTGGCAGTCGACCAGATCAGCGCTTTGTTGGTCGGTGGCCCGTTGATCCAATGGCGTCTGGCCAGCAGCGCCGAGATACTGACCGCCATTGAGCAGTTTTACGGGCACGAGCTATCCATCGACGGCATCTTGCAGGAGTTGGAAACCGGCGCCGTGGACCTGATTGGCCTGATGCAAGCCACTGAAGGCTATAGCCACCCGGTGGTGCGATTGATCGACTCCCTGTTGGCAGACGCCACGCTGCGGGGATCGTCCGACATCCACTTTGAGCCCGAACCCCAGTTCCTGCGTATCCGCTACCGCATTGACGGCGTGTTGCGCCAGGTGCGTGCACTGCACATGCGCTACTGGTCGGCCATGGTGGTGCGCCTCAAGGTGATGGCCGGCATGAACATCGCCGAAACCCGAGCGCCGCAAGACGGACGCATTTCGTTGACCATCTCCGGTCGTCCGGTTGATTTCCGTTCCGCCGTGCAGCCCACCATTCATGGTGAAAACTTTGTGCTGCGTATCCTGGATCGCAAGCGCGGCATTGTGCCGCTCAATGGTCTGGGCCTGTCCGACGACCAGTTCAACACCATGCAGCTCATGCTGTCGCGGCCCGAAGGCATCATGCTGGTAACCGGGCCTACAGGCTCCGGTAAAACTACCACGCTGTATTCGATTTTGGGGCACCTCAACGAGGTCGGCGTCAATATCATGACGCTGGAAGACCCGGTTGAATACCCGATGCCGGTGATCCGGCAGACCTCGATCTCTGACTCGGTGAAGATGGACTTTGCCGAAGGCATTCGCTCCATGATGCGGCAAGATCCCGACATCATTTTGGTGGGCGAGGTGCGTGACCACGAGACCGCAGAAATGGCGTTTCGTGCTGCCATGACCGGGCACCAGGTGTTTTCTACACTGCACACCAACTCCGCCATACGCTCCATTCCCCGCCTAGTGGATTTGGGGATCAAGCCCGAAGTCTTGGCCGGCAACGTCATCGGCATCGTGGCCCAGCGGTTGCTGCGCACCTTGTGCAAAGTATGCAAGGTACCGCACGAACTCAGCCCCATCGAGCTGCAGATACTGGGAATGAAGGCAGGCGAACCGCATTCGGTTTATCGCCCCGTGGGCTGTCAGGCCTGTGAACAACTGGGCTACAAGGGGCGCATATCCATTCTGGAGTTGCTCAAATTTGACGCGGCCCTGGATGAACTCATTACCCAGCGGGCCAGCCTGAAAGTGATGATGGACTACGCGCGCTCGCAAGGCTTTGTCAGCATGGCAGAAGACGGCCTGCGCCGTGTCAAAGAAGGGCTCACCACCGTGGAGGAGGTAGGGCGCGTGGTGGACCTCACTGAACTGATTCACTAATGCCGCTCTACGAGTACCGCGCAGCGCATGCCGATGGCCGCATATCCAAAGGTCGCGTCGATGCGCTACACGAGACCGATCTCGAAGCCCAGCTCAAGCGCCTTGATCTGGCGCTACTTTCAGCAAAGACCATCTCCAGGCATGCCAACGCCGTCAAGAGCATGCCCCGGCGCGAGGTATTGGGCTTCCTTTTTCAGTTGGAAATGCTGGTGCGCGCGGGTGTCCCCATCCTGGAAGCATTGGCCGATTTGCGCGATGCCTCCGAGACCCCTGCCAGTCGGCAACTATCCGGCGGCTTGTATGAAAAGATCGAAGCAGGCTCCACCTTGGGCGAGGCCGTAGCCACCTTTCCCGGCGTGTTTTCGGAGACAGTGGTCAACCTGATCCGTTCTGGCGAAGTCACCGGTCAGTTGTCCGAAGTGCTCAAGGAAGTGGTGCGCTCCCTCAAATGGCAAGACGAGATGGAAGCACAGACCAAAAAGCTGTTGGCCTACCCGCTTTTTGTGATGGTGGTCATCGGCGGTGTCGTGTTTTTTCTGATGATCTACCTGGTGCCCCAACTGATTGGGTTTTTGAAGAACCTCGGCCAGGAAATTCCTTTGCAAACGCGCTTGCTCATTGGCTTGTCAGGCATCTTTGTCAACTACTGGTGGGTGATTTTGTCGGTGCCGCCACTGTTTGTGATTGGCTTGCTGTCTTTGTCTGCCTCGTACCCGCGATTCCGCTACAAGTTGCATGAATTGCAGCTCGCTATTCCTGTGATCGGACCCGTCCTGAAAAAGCTCGCATTGGCACGATTTGCCGATACGCTGGGCCTGATGTACCGCACCGGCATTTCATTGACCGACAGCCTGATCTACTGCGAAAAAATTTCCTCCAATGTTGTCATCCAAGGCTCGATTCGCCGGGCACGCGACCGCGTGATGACGGGCACTGGCATAGCTGCCAGTTTTGCGGCGGAGCAGTTGTTCCCGTCGTTTGTGATTCGCATGATCAAGGTTGGGGAATCTACGGGCGCTTTAGACCAATCACTGGCCAACATCAGCTACTTCTATTCGCGCGACATTGACGAATCGATCTCGCGCGTGCAAGCCATGATTGAACCTGCGCTGACAGTTGTCATGGGCCTTATCTTGGGTTGGATCATGTTGGCGGTGTTGGGGCCTATTTACGACACCATATCGAAAATGAAGACCTGACGCCATGGCCACCGTTCTGTTTCTCAATGCCGAAGGGCCGACCTGGTGGGACAAGCAGGGTGATACATGGCAGCCGCTTACAGGCGACCCTGTGGGGCCGGTCTATGTAGTGACCGATCTGACCGAAGAAACTCTGGTGGAAATTGCCGTTCCACGCATCTTTGGCAATGACCGCAAGAAGTATGTCCAACGGCAACTGGTCAATCGATTTCCGGAAAGCCCGTTTCGCACCACCCTGGATGGTCGCCCCACCGGCAACCTGATCAGCCGCTTGGCTCCGCCCAAGCAAATCCTGATGGCCATAGAGCCAGCCGAACGATTGCAGGCTGCCTTGACCACCGTGCAGGCACCGCTCGCGGGCATATGGAGTGTTTCCGTGTTGTTGGCACAGCTAGGGCAAGACAAGTCTTTGCCGGGCAATCTGTTAATTGTGCTGGGGCAAGCTGCCAGCACCCGCATTGTTTTCTTGAAAGACCACTCCCCCGTTCTCACGCGCTTGGTCCCCGGCGCCAGCACGGCAGCCGAGCAAGCCGTCGAAGTGGTGCGAACGCTGCGGCACCTGGAAAACACCCATATCGTTCAGCGCGGCGCGGGGCGTTTGAGCGCACTGCTGCTGGACACCCAGGAGGGCCTGGCAGCAGTGCTGGTGCGTGATCGCATTGATGCAGTCGTGCCTCCGGCAAAGCACCACCCAAGCGCCGATGGTGGCTGGCGCAATGCATTGTTTGACCTTGCATGCAAGGCCCCTCCCGGTCAACTGGCGCCTTTGGCCATGCGCGCTGCATACCTCACACAACAGGTTCACAAGGGTGCGCGCGTGGCCATGGTGGCATGCATCGTGGCGGCGGTCGTGGTTGCCAGCGGCAGTGTCGTGTCCCACTTTGGTGACCGCGGTTTGCAGGCTGGTTTAAGAAGTAGTGCAACCCAACTAACGGCGCAAACAGCGCAGCTGGAGACATCCCTCGCGTCTTTTGGAGTTGCCCCTGAACTGCTGCGCAAAGTGCTGACCTTGGATGCCGACGAAATCGCCAGCGCGCCCGACTTGCAGCAACAACTCGTGGCAATCTCCCGCGCAGTTTCCAGCGTACCCAGTGCCCGGGTACTGTCCCTGCAGTGGCAGGTTGTGGGCGCGCAAACTGCTCCATGTGCATTGGAAGCTGCCGCGGCCGCCGTAACACCAACCGAAACAGCGCCAGAACCTGCACGCAAGGTCGAACTCAAGATGGCATTTGCGTTGGCTGCCGGCACGGGGCCACGCCTGCAGTTGGAGCAGGTGTCGCAGATGACGCAGCAGTTCAAAGCTATCCAGGGCGTGTCCGTACTGCAGGACCCGACCCGCGCATTGCGTGAGGGTGACCTTGAATCGGTGGGTTCCGGGCAGGGCGAAACACAGCGGCAGTTCGCCTGGTGCTTGGTGTTGCCAGGTTCCACCACTGTGGGTGCAGCGCCATGAATGAATGGAAACCCATATTCCTGGCAGCGCGCAAAAGCCTCATCCAATTGGGGGGGATTGCACTGTTGTGTGTCGTCACCGTGGCTGCACTGCACATGATGGCAAGTTCCTTGAATAGCGAGGTCCAGGACTTGGGCCGCTCCGTGCAGGCCCAGCGCGGAGAACTCTCCCTTAAGCAAGAGAACTTGCTCAATATGCGTAGCAATATTGAGCGGTTTGAAGCCCTGCGTGCCCAAAATTTGATCGGCACGCCGGACCGCCCCACCTGGGTAGAAGAACTGCTGGCCAGCCACAAACGCTTGGGACTGACCACCCGACTGGTCTACCAGTTGCAAGCGCCCAAAACCCTTGCCGCAGCTGATCTGCCGCCGTCTGCTACGGTAGTCCCGCCAGACGAGACCAATGCGGAGCCATTGGTTCACGACCTGCAATTTGAGTTGCGTGATGTGCATGAAGGCGATGTGCTGCGCTTGATACAAGACTTCCGCGAGCACGTCAAAGGCAGATTCCGCGTGAACGCCTGCGCTTTTTCAGACCCCCGCGCCAGCGGCATGACGGCCAAGTGCGTACTGCGCTTTGTGACGATGCCCCAGCCCCCAGCAGCGCAACCTGCGCAGTGAGTATGGATCGCAGCACTATGCCGTTTTGCACCCCGCCCATGGTTCGACCTATCTCTCGCTCCTTCGTTCACCTTGCGATTGCTTGCGCCTTCATTCCCTCAGCGGCAATCGCCGAAACGGCTGATGAACTAGGCACGCTCTTGTTTTCACCCGAACAGCGCCAGGCCATCGTCCAGGCCCGCAAGGGGCATGGCAGTGGGGCAGACCTTTCTACCAGCGGCACCCAAGGTTCCGCTTCTGCAAGCCCCACTGGCGGCGCGACGGATGGCAGTACCGGAGGCACAAGTGGGGGCGCCCCCACAGGAGCGTCTGGTAGTGAAGCAGCCGCTGCCGCCGCCAGTTCACCCACGGTCCGCTTGGACGGAGTTGTATCCCGTAGCCGTGGCAAGGGAACAGCATGGGTTAATGGAGAACCCGTTGCGCAGGGTTCCAGTCGCTCCACAGTCATCAATGGGTCAGAAGCAATTGTCGACGGCCACCGCCTGCGGGTGGGGCAATCGTTTGACAAAACCACGGGCGCAAAGTCCGACATCGTGGCCCCCGGTGCGGTGCGCAAGAGGCCTGCACCATGAACACGGAGTTTGGCGAGCTGGCGCAGGCCCAGTACCGCAAGCGCCATTTCCGGCGCAAGGTATGGATTGGCATCGGTCTGGTCTTGATTGTTGTGGGCTACTTGCTCATGGCAGTGAGCCCCAGTACATCCTCGGATTGGGTATTGTTTCGCTCCATGGGCGGGCTGGCATGCATCATCATTGGGTTTGGCCTGGCCATTTTGCCGCTGCTTTCGCTGTGGACATCGGGCGAATAGCGGGCATGGCCACACCCGCCAATTCCAAGGACAAAGTCAAGCCGCTCGCTGCTGAACCCGCTGCGGAAAAGTTTGCCGTCCTGCTGGTGGAAGACGACGAAACCTTGCGAAGCTATCTGGGCGCTGCCTTGGAAGACGCGGGCTTTGTGGTGCAACTGGCCCATGACTGTGCCAGTGCCATGGCCGCCATGGCGCTCGCCACCGCGCCCGCCATCATGGTCTTGGATCTGGGCCTGCCACCGCACCCCAGCACCATGCGCGAGGGCTTGCGAACACTGCAAGAGACATTACGTGCGCAACCCGCCACCAAGGTGATCGTACTCACGGGGCAAGATGAAGCCGCTGCCGCACAAGAGGCCGTACGACAGGGCGCATTTGACTTTCTCACTAAACCTGCGGCAATGGCGGTGGTGATTCAGTCCGTGCAGCGTGCCAGCCTGTTTGCCCGCGAGGAAGCCCGCATGGTCTTGCATGGTGAAGCCCGCATTGCGGTCACCGCACGGGTTGGCGATGGCCCCAAAGAGGCGGCCGCACAAGCCGAAGAGCAGCTGCTGCGCCGCAGCCTGGCTGCGGCGGGGTACAACGTCACCCTGGCGGCGCGCAACCTGGGCATTGCGCGTGAGCACCTGTACTACTACCTCAATAAATATGGCATTCAACGTCCTGACTAGCCTGTCGCTGGCCTTTATGGTCGCGGGTGTGACGCTGTTGGTGACTGCCGTATTCCTGTCCCGGCGCGCCGGGCGCTACCAGCGTGGCATGCAGTCGCTGCTGCAGCTCTCCGGTAGCAGCGTGGAAATATTGGATTTGCCCACTGCCGCTTGGCCCATCCTGCAAGAGGCCGGCTGGCGTACCCTGCAGTGGGAGGGTGATTGGTATGGGCAACGGGTTCAAGGCGTTTTGGGAGATCCCCTAAACCCTGCTCTCTCAACAGCAGATCCGCTGCAAACGTTTTTGGTCAACGGCAACGCCGAGGCGCATCTGCGCATCACACTGCGACACGGTGCACCCCGCGGCGAGCGACGCTTGTTTGCCAACCACCTGGCCCAAGTTTTTGTCCTTTTGCTGGAAACACGACTGCGCGAACGCACGGCCGCACTGTCTGCCGCCTTGGCCGAACGGGCGCGGTTGTCCCTGTATTTGCAACACGATATGCGCAACTTGGCCCAATGGGTGAGCTGGGTGGGGACCGACTTTGCACAAGCGGACACACCCGAAGCCCTGACACGCGTAGCTCAACGCCTACAAAGCAATGCACCACTGGTGCTGGAGCGCGCCCAGCGACTGATGGCTGCCCTGGGCAAAGACCCACAGGCCAGCACACCATGCGAAGTGCACTTGCGCAATGCCCTAGAGCAGGCCGCTCGATTGGCGGGCGTAGAGATCACCATTTCCGGCGACGCCACCACCTGGATGGCGCCGGAACTGCTGGAGCGTGCGCTGGACAACCTGCTCGGCAACCTGGCCCGCGACTGGCGTGAGGGTCTTACGTTGGCCCCCACTGCAATGATTACGCCTCCACCGCCAAGCCAGCCCGATGCCCTGGTTTGTGTGTCGCTGGTTTGCCCCTTGCCGCCGCAAGGGCTCGACATGCCGCCCGAGAAATTATTCGAGCCCTTCGCCAGCGGACGCCCGGGTGGTCTGGGGCTGGGCCTGTACCAAGCGCGCCATTGCCTGCGCACCGCTGGAGGTGATATGCATGCCAGTGTGGCGGACCAAAGCCTGCAGTTCACCTTGCTATTACCGCAATATTGCCGCAATAGTGTGAAAAAGTTGGCACAAACGGTGTTGTAGAGCCTGCAATGTAAAAAAGTCTGACACCTCTGCTAGCGATAGGCTGCCTATATTCGACTCCATAAGCGCGGCCATGGGGGCGCACTTTGTTGAAAACGTCTGTTGAACGTCGAAAGGACAACCGAATGAAATACCAAATGAAATCCCGCCAAACGGGTTTTACCCTGGTTGAAATCGCCATCGTCTTGGTGATTATTGGCCTGCTGTTGGGCGGCGTGCTCAAAGGCCAGGAGTTGATTGAAAACTCGCGCATCAAGAGCATTGTGAGCGACATGAAAGCCGTGCAGGCCGCATACAACGGCTACATAGACCGTTACAAGTCACTGCCTGGCGATGAAACTGCCGCGACCATGCTTGCGCGAGGTTGGTTGGGCACTGCAGGTGCAGGTGTGCCGGGCAACGGGGTTTTGGCTATCACCGTAGGGCAAACCTTCACCAATGGTGGTGACCAGCCTGCGGTTTGGCGTGCGCTGCGGGGTTCTGGTTTGATCACCGGCGATCCTGCTGCCCTGGCCACGGTCGCTGGTTTGCCTACCCATGGCGGTGGCGGTGTGTTGGGTATAACAGCTGGGCCTGCCTACAACTCCCCCGGTCCCTTGATTTGTGCTTCTGGTTTGACGACGAAACAGGCAGCCGGTGTGGACGGAATTATTGACGGTGCAGGTGCTGCGAACAATACCGGTTCATTGCTGGGTTCACAAGCTGCGGCTAATCCGCTAGCACCCATCGCGGCTGCCCCAGCCTTGGTCGCATATGACGAAACCACTGCAAACCGCTGGACCGTTTGCATGCGCCTGTAGAGGCAAGTTAAGTGCGCTTCCATCAGCCCAAGCTCCACTTTATCGGGTCTTGGGCTGGAAGTACGAAGAAGCACAGAGACAGTTATTGTTCAAGCAAAAGAGGCGGTAGCCCTCGTACAATATGCGCAAGCAGCTATCATATTTATAGCGATTTGAACTGCACCATGCCAACTAAAACACCACCACGCGGCAGCTGCCGCACCACATTCTCCGGCTTTACGCTGGTCGAAATGGCTGTGGTGGTGGTGATCATGGGCATCATGTTGACGCTGGGTCTACGCTTGCTGCAAGCGACTCAAGAGAACGCTGCGCGGTCTGTCACCCAGACAAAACAAGAGCGTATCAAGCTTGCGCTAATTGCATTTTTGCGGACCAATGGCCGACTGCCATGCCCCGATTCCGCCTTGCCACCCACTGGCGCAGAGCCTGCCAACTGCCTGGTGAATGCCGGGCGTGGTGTGCTGCCCTGGCGGGCACTGGGCCTCTCTGTGGGTGACGTGCAAGACGGCTGGTCTAACTTGTTTACCTACCGCGTTGCCAACCGCACGCCGGTCACCAGCAGCAACTGGACTATCAAAGCCGGTTTGCCTGCCGCTGCACCCTTCACCATTACAGAGCTCACTGCACCACTCACTGCGCTCACCGTGCAGGTGCGCAGTGATGCAGGCGTGCTGGGGCCGGCAATTGTGCCCAGCCCGGTCGCTGTCATTCTGTCGCACGGTAAAAATGGCTTTGGTGCGCGCACTATCCGCGGTGCGGCAGTCGTGCCTGGCCCTGCAGGGGCGGATGAAGCGACCAACTTGGGTGCCGCGTCTACCACCTTCATCATGCGCACGCCCACCGATGTGGCCGCAGCCACTGGCGGTGCCTATGACGACATCGTGGCCTACTTAACGCCAAGAGACTTGCTGCAACCATTGCTGGACGACAAGACTTTGAAAGGTGTTGCTACTTCTTACCGCGAGCTGGCCATGGCCCAGTTGGCCGTGTCCAGTTGCACACCACCCGCAGTTGCAGTGGCGCAGCCGCTGGTCAATGCCATCATTCCCACCATTGGCAACGGGGCCATAACCTATACCTGTTTGGCTGGCGACTTATGCTTCACGGCCACCGCTATGCACAGCGGCCCACCGATAACAGCAGGTGCCGCGGTACTCTACCGCTTGTCACTATTCGGGGCTGCGGCGCAGACGGTGACATACGCCCAGCTACAAGCGGCCTATCCCGCCATCCAGACCCGCTGCCCCTGAGCCAGAACACAACCGCTTTCGCCAAGGAAATCAACATGATCCAATCCAGACGTCAGGCCCAACGGGGCTTTACCCTCACCGAAATGGCCATTGTGGTGGTCTTGGGGGGCATTTTGTTAGCGGCGGGGCTGATGGCCGGGCGCGGCCTGATCAGCCGTTCGCAAGCGCAAGACGTCATCCAAATTGTGGGCGATTTGCAATCGGGTGCCCTCAATTTCAAGCAGCGCTACGGCTACCTGCCGGGTGATTGGATTTATGTGGCCAACCAATTGCCCGGTGTGGCCGCAAGCCCTGGGGGCGGTGACGGCCTGATTACCGGCACCATGACAGCTGCCGGTTTGGCACTGGCCGGTTCTGAAATTCAAGAGGCCCCATTGCACCTGTACGCCGCAGGCCTACTGGGCAAAATGGGGACCACTACGCAGCAACGTATTCAATCGCAGTTTGGTGGGGTACACATGGCGGCTGCGACTGCTGCGAATACGAGCTTGGCATATAACACCGCAAACCCTTCTGTGCGCAATGTGATCGTGCTGTTCAATTTGCCGTGCGAGGTGGTTTTGGATGTGGACCGTGCGCTGGACGATGGTAATTCCACTACGGGGAAAGTCATGACTTCGCTTGCCTGCACGGCGGCGCTGGGAACTGCCCCACGCACGTTTGTGCCGCTGTAATCCAAATGATCGCTCACCCCTAGCCTGCCCTTGCACCGCACAGCACCTCCCCGCGCCATGCATGACTCCACTCGCCGCCCAATCCAAAGCATGCAAGGCTTTACCCTGGTGGAGATTGCCATCGTGCTGGTCATCATTGGATTTTTGTTGGCCGGCATCTTGAACGCCCAGTCGGTCATGCGCAATGCCCGCACCAAGGACACTATCAAGGCGATGACCGACATGGCCAATGCGTCGCAACAGTTTCACGATCGGTATGGCGCCTGGCCCGGTACTTTGCAAAATGCCACTACCGCCATTCCCAATTTATCGGCCACTTGTGTAGGCAATACAACAGGGCTAATTGCTACAGCGGCCGAGTCGGCCTGTGCCAGCGAGTCGTTGATTCGCTCGGGCATGCTGCGCGGGGATGCCGCACAACCGATTCGCACCAGCGGCACCAATGGCGTGAGCACACTGAGCTTGACCGGAGCAGCTTTGTCCGGCGTTGCTGGCTTGCCCGCGAGCTGGCGCAATGTGGTGCGCATTCAAAACACCGATTGCGACGTCATTGTGCAAATGGAGCGTTTGCTGGACGATGGCAGTGCCAACACCGGCAATTTGCGTACGGCTGCCAATGCTTGCGGTGCTGGGGGCTCAACGCAGTCTGAAACGCTGCTGGTCGCCAACGCGGCTTTGCGCGTGAATTAAAGCAAAATCAGCCCGTAGCCCTCGTAAAACAAGCACAAGCAGCTATTAATTTGATAGCTATGTCTGCTAAGCCCTATCAGGGGCAGCCGAGATTCAGGCCAGCGCCATTGTCCTTGATGGTCATCACACTGGTGCCTGTAGCACCCAGACTGTCTATGACCGTGATCGTGACGTTATAGGTACCGCTAACAACATACACCGGCGGCGTGGCGTCCGTCACTGGGTTGATGCAGCGGGTTCCACTGCTGCCGGGCGTGATGTTAAGTACGCTACCCACCACAGCGACAGTGGCCTTGAGCGTGTCACTGGTGAAAGCGGTATAGGGAGCCGTGCCACCAAAGATTTTCACTGCGATTTGGCTGACGTCGTTCTCGCCAATGAGAAAGGTGCTGGGCGAAATGCGCAACTGGGGGGACGTCGTGCCCGAGGTGATGGTGAACGATTGCACCTGGTTCTGCGCGTCACTCACCGTAATAACGGTATCGCCCACATCGCGCAGTGTGGCGGTAAATGATGCGCCACTCGTAGCCACCGTATTGCTGGACAGGCTTGCAATATTGGCGTTGGTTGACGTGACGGTATAGGCCGGTGAGCCGCCGCGCAGCACAAAGGTGAGTACATCGCCCACTGAACCAGTGGCACCATTGGGCGACACTGTCAGGGCTGCGCCCGTGCTGGACGACACCGCAACGGTTAGGCTGGCCTGCGCGCCTGTGGCGTCGAACACGGTGACGGTTGCACTGCCCACGGTCAATGCATTGATGCTCAGTAGACTGCCCGCCACGGTGGCGGTGGCAACTGCCGTATTGCTGCTCTGAACAATATAGGCCGGGCTGCCACCCACGATGACATAGGTCGCCGGTACCACCCCGGCTGGCACCGTGACCGAAGACGGTGCAGCAATATGCAATGCTGCCGGGTTGTTGCCTGCAACGGTAACGCCAATGAGCACCTGACCACCAGCCGCGTCAGACACCAAAATTTGCGTCGCCCCAGCAGCCAGGGGCGTGATGGTCAGGGTGGTACCGGAGACCCGGCCCGTTGCCACTCGTTCGTCCGCAGCGCGGGCGGTGTAGGGCCGTGTACCACCGCCAATGGTGTAGTTCGAAACATCGCCACCAATGGAAAGCGTGATGCTACTGGGCGCACTGGTGAACAGAACGCCCTGAGTGGCGGGTACTTGCGAAGCGGCGAGTTGATCGCGATTGCTGGCACCTCCGCACGCGGTCAGAGAGGCAACAACCACAATGAAAATCCACCCAAACAATTGCCGCATGCAGACGCTCCCAATTAGAAAGACGACCCATTCTAAGTGTCGTATCGGACAACCTACAAACACATGTCGTAACGCTCGCCGTGTTGCGGCGCGTCAGGCCACTGCGCGCCGATACTGCATGGCTTCTGCCACATGGGCAACTTGGGTGTGCTGCGCACCGGCCAGGTCGGCAATGGTGCGGGCAACTTTGAGTGTGCGATGGGTTCCGCGAGCAGACCAGCCCAAACGGGCAGCGGCCACATTCAGAAACTTCAACGCATCGGTATCCAGCGAGACATGCTGGTCGATAGCCTGTCCCTGCAAGGCCATGTTGGTACAACCTTGGCGATCTATTGCCTTTTGGCGTGCCTGATTGCAGCGGTCGCGAATGCTGTCTGTGGTCTCTCCGGCGGGTGCGCCCAGCAAATCAGCGTGCGGCAGATTGGGGACCTCAACATGCAGGTCGATGCGGTCCATCAAAGGGCCGCTAAGTTTGGCCTGGTAGCGGCGAATCTGATCAGGCGTGCAACGACAGGTGTGGGCGCTGGAGCCATGGTAGCCACAAGGACAGGGGTTCATGGCACCGATCAATTGAAAACGCGCCGGAAACTCTGACCGCTGGGCCGCCCGCGAAATGGTGATGCAGCCGGTTTCCAGTGGCTCGCGCAGGGCTTCCAGAGCCGCGCGCGGAAACTCCGGAAACTCATCCAAAAAGAGTACCCCATGGTGCGCCAATGAGATTTCTCCCGGCCGCGGTGGCGACCCGCCACCGACCAGGGCCACCGCGCTGGCCGAATGGTGTGGGCTACACGTGGGGCGCTGACCCCAGTTTTCGATGGCAAAGCGCCCGCTCAAGCTACCAATGGCTGCGCTTTGCAGGGCTTCGTCATTTGACATGGGGGGCAACAAGCCGGCGAACCGCATGGCCAGCATGGACTTGCCCGAACCGGGCGGCCCCATCAGAAGTGCACTATGGCCACCAGCCGCTGCAATTTCCAACGCCCGCTTGGCGCCGGCCTGCCCTTTCACGTCCGCCATATCCAACCAACGGGCAGGGCGCACCTGTGCGGATGGCTCCACGCGCACCCACCCCTCGGGGTCCGGTAAGACAAGCCCACTGCTATCAGGCACATCGAAAACCGCACCAGCCGGTGCAAATTGCCGGACTACATCTAATAAGTGCCGTGCCCGGTAGACTGTGGAACCCGGCACCAGTGCAGCTTCTTCTGCATTGCCTGGCGGGAGCACCAAGCGAGTGGCGACCTGGCCCACATGCAGTGCAAGCGCCATGGCCAGTGCGCCGCGCACGGGTTGCAGCGCACCCGTCAATGACAACTCGCCTGCAAATTCGTAGTGGGTGAATTGGGAGCCGTCGATCTGACCGCTGGCCGCCAGAATGCCCAACGCAATGGGCAGATCGAGCCGCCCGGAGTCCTTAGGCAAGTCGGCTGGGGCCAAGTTTACAGTAATGCGCTGGTTGTGCGGAAACTGTAAGCCTGAGTTTTGGATGGCACAACGCACCCGCTCGCGCGCTTCCTTGACCTCGACGTCGGCCAGCCCCACCAGCGTAAAGCTAGGCAAACCATTGGCCAGATGAACCTCGACGGTGACCCTCGCCGCTTCCAATCCTCGCAGTGCACGACTCTGTACCAAAGACAAGCCCATAGCAAAATCCCCCACTTTGGTGCACAAACAAAAGGCTTTGCTTTGTTTTGGTGCAATTTGATGCAATGCTGTTTATTTATACAGCCATCATACTGTAGATCGCGATATTTGGTGAAAAAGCCATATAGAGAAGTGGGGGAATCTAAATGGCACACATCCTGCTTTATACGTTCTACTTTTTACCCACTGGAGCTTTCATGAACATCAAAACTAAATCCATCCTCTCACTCGCTTGTGCTTGCCTCAGCACTGCTGCCTTGGCGCAAGCAGCCGCTCCAGCGCCTGACTATACTTTGGCATTCAACGTGGGTGTTGTCACAGACTACCGTTTCCGCAGCGTTGCGCAGACTTCCTTCAAGCCCGCGTTGCAAGGCGGTATCGATTTCTCCCACAAGAGCGGTGCATACATTGGTATTTGGGGATCCAACGTCAGCTGGATCAAAGACTATGTCGGTGCAACCGATGGCACGACCGAAATCGACATCTATGGCGGCTACAAGGCTGAAATTGCAAGCGGCTTGACGTTTGACATCGGTTTCATCACGTACCAATACCCCAACAACACGGCTGATCGCGTGCTGGTGAACGCCAACACAGATGAAGTCTATGCCGCGTTGACCTATGGCATTGTGACCGCCAAGTACAGCCAAAGTACCGGTAACTTCATTGCCAACCCCAACAGCAAGGGCTCCGCCTATTTTGAACTGGCCGCCACTTTTGACTTGGGCAACGGCTACAGCCTGACTCCCCACGTTGGCCGCCAGACCATTCCCAATCAAGCCGGAAATGCGGGCGATTACACTGATTTCAGCTTGGCACTGGGTAAAGACTTTGGCAACGGCCTGACAGGATCGCTGACCGCCTATAGCACGGACACCAAAGACTCCTTCTATAAGGTTGCCGGGTACGACAACTTGGGCAAGAGCACCATCGCTGCTGGCCTGAAGTACACATTCTGATTTAGCACACCACCACAGGAGACACCATGAAATTAGTAACGGCGATTATTAAACCGTTCAAGCTGGACGAGGTGCGCGAGGCGCTGTCTAGCATGGGCGTGCAGGGCATTACGGTCACCGAAGTCAAGGGCTTTGGACGCCAAAAGGGCCATACCGAGCTGTACCGCGGTGCTGAATACGTGGTCGACTTTTTGCCGAAGGTCAAAATCGAGGCAGCTATTGATGATGCGCTGGTTGAACGCGTGATTGAGGCTATCGAAGGTGCTGCACGCACCGGCAAGATTGGCGACGGCAAGATTTTTGTGTACGACCTGGAACAAGTCGTTCGCATCCGCACCGGCGAGACCGGCAAAGAAGCTTTGTGATTGGAAGCACCATGAAAAAAATACTCATATCCCTCGCGCTGGGCTGGAGCCTGTTGGCTACCGGTTCCGCAGCTTTAGCCCAGGCAGCTGCGCCCGCTTCGGCTCCCGTAGCTGCCGCATCGACTCCTGAAGCCAAGCCAGCTGAAGCACCCGCGGCAGCTGCATCAGCTGCGCCCGCAGCGGCAGCGCCCGCTGCAGCAGCTCCGGCTCCTGCACCAGTCCCCAACAAGGGTGATACCGCATGGATGATGGTCTCCACCTTGCTGGTCATTTTGATGACTGTGCCAGGCTTGGCCTTGTTCTACGGTGGTCTGGTGCGCAGCAAGAACATGCTGTCCGTACTGATGCAAGTCATGGTCACGTTCTCGATGATTGTCGTGCTGTGGTTCATCTACGGCTACAGCCTGGCATTCACTGAAGGAAATCAATTCATTGGTGGCTTTGATCGGCTGTTCATGAAGGGCATTTGGGACAACGCAGCTGGTACCTTCGCGAATGCGGCTACGTTCAGCAAGGGCGTTTACATTCCTGAGATCGTGTTTGCAGCCTTCCAGGCTACCTTCGCCGGTATCACCTGCACGCTGATCGTCGGTTCGTTTGCCGAGCGCATCAAGTTCTCCGCAGTCTTGGCCTTCATGGTGCTGTGGTTCACCTTCAGCTACGCGCCAATGGCCCACATGGTCTGGTTCTGGATGGGGCCTGATGCTTACGCTACTGCCGAAGTTGCAGCCGAAATGAACTCCAAGGCCGGCATGCTGTGGCAATGGGGCGCCCTGGACTTTGCCGGTGGCACCGTGGTACACATCAACGCAGCGGTCGCCGGTTTGGTGGGTGCCTACTTCATCGGCAAGCGGGTTGGCTACGGCAAGGAAGCCATGGCCCCCCACAGTCTGACCCTGACCATGGTGGGCGCAGCACTGCTGTGGGTGGGCTGGTTCGGCTTCAACGCCGGCTCTGCCCTGGAAGCCAACGGCTTCGCCGCTCTGGCCTTCATCAACACCTTTGGCGCAACAGCGGCTGCCGTGTTGACCTGGTCCATCGGTGAAGCACTGCACAAAGGCAAGGCCTCCATGCTGGGAGCCGCATCCGGTGCAGTTGCTGGATTGGTCGCCATTACGCCTGCTGCTGGCAACGTTGGTATCGGTGGTGGCCTGATCATTGGTCTGGTTGCTGGCTTTGCAGGCTTGTGGGGTGTGAGCGGCTTGAAGAAGATGCTCGGTGCCGACGATTCACTCGATGTATTTGGCGTGCACGGTGTGTGCGGCATCGTAGGCGCCTTGTTGACCGGTGTGTTCGCATCGCCCGCTCTGGGCGGACCCAGCGCCATGGGCGATTGGGTTACGGCCACCATGATTACGGCTGCCGACTACTCCATTGGCGCACAAGTGTGGACACAGGCTAAGGCTGTGGGTGTAACGGTCTTGTGGTCTGGCATTGTGTCGATTGCCGCCTACTTCATCGTCGACAAGACCATCGGTCTGCGTGTCAGCGAAGAAGACGAGCGCGAAGGTCTGGACATCACGTCCCACGGCGAGACAGCGTACAACCGCTAAGTAAAACAAGAAGCAGCGTTTGCTGCACAAAAAGAAGTTGGGTGATGGCCCCTGGTAACCAAATGGTTCCCAGGGGTCTTTTTTTTGCGTCCGGAGGGTGCACAATTTGCAGTTCTGCGTCCAAATAGAACGATCCAACTTTATGTCTACCCCTGTCTCCCTGCGCTGCGGCGAATTGCTGTGCGAAATCAAACCTGAACTCGGCGGCTGTATCAACGGCTTGTGGCTGGGCGAAATTCCCGTTTTACAGTCCACGCCTGCCGCACAACTCCACTCCGTACGCGACGCGGCTAGCTACCCACTGGTGCCGTTTTCCAACCGTGTGGGCAACGCGACACTGCACTGGGCGGGCACGGATCACCCGCTGGTAAAGAACTGGACTGCTGACGAACCCCACAGAATCCACGGAGTAGGCTGGGAGCGCCCTTGGACTGTCCTGGAATCGTCAGAATCCTATGCGTTGTTGTCGTATGAGCACAAGGCCGATCCCACCTGGCCCTTTGATTTTGATACCTCGCAAGCCTTCAAACTGGAACCCCATGCGCTGGAGATGCGCATGAGCATTACCAACCAGTCGGCGGTATCGGCCCCGGTCGGGCTGGGCTGGCACCCCTTCTTCATCAAACGGGCCGATGCCCACGTGACATTCACCGCCACCGGCCGTTGGGAGATGGGCCCCGACGTGCTGCCGACGCACCGCAGCAGCAGCACTGGCATTGACACCGATTGCGCCGGCCTGCAGGTGGACCATTGCTTTGACGGCTGGGACGGTGTGCTGCAGCTGCGTGACAGCGTGTTGAACGTCAAGGTTTCCTCAGGCCTGAGCCGCCTTGTGGTCTACACCGTACCTGCAAGAGGCGACATTGCGATTGAACCCGTGAGCCATATGAACGATGCGATCAACCGCATGGCCCGCACTGGCGAGAGTGCACAGGACCTCGGTGTTTGCATTCTGCAACCCGGTCAGACTTTTTCGTGCGACATGCGCATCGAAGTGGAGCGTGCATGATGCAGTGGCAAACCGTTAGCGCCGACACCTATGCATTGGGTGAGTCACCCTTTTGGCACCCTGCAGAGCGCAGCCTCTACTTGGTCAACATTAGCGACAAGAAGATACTGCGCATGCCGGTCGACACCGGTGTGGTCGCGTCGTGGGACATGCCCAGCGAGCCAGGCTGCATTGCTCCGGCTGCCAGCGGTGGCCTCGTCATCGCCATGCGCCACGGTGTGTTCCGTGCACGCACCTGGGGTGGCACGCTGGAACACATCACCACACTGCCCTACGACACCACGGGCCTGCGCGCCAACGACGGCAAGTGCGATGCGCTGGGGCGCTTTTGGGTAAGCACGGTGGATGAGCAAAAGCAGGGGCGCGCCGCACTGTTCTCCATCGACTGCCGTGGCGGCCAAACACCCGTGGTGCAACAGCACGCCGAAGGTGGCCTGACCGGCAACGGTCTGTGCTGGAGCCCCGACAACCGCACGGCCTATTGGGCCGACACCTCCAACCACGTGGTTCACGCCTGGGACTGTGACCTGCACGCCAACACGCTGAGTGGACACCGGCTGTTCCACTCGTTTGCCGCTAAACCGAGTGGCTGGCAACTAGACCCGCATAGCGACGTCATTCAACGGACCTATCCCGGCCGCCCGGATGGTGCGTCGGTTGATGCACAAGGCAACTACTACACAGCCATGTATGAAGGCCAGCGCGTCTGCAAATTCGTACCCGATGGCCGCTTGCTCGCCACGTTCCCCACGCCCGCAGCCTGTCCAACGATGCCATGCTTTGGTGGTGATGATTTGAAGACGCTGTACCTGACCTCTGCGCGGCATGGCCGCAGTGCGGCAGAAGTAGAGGCACTGCCACTATCGGGTTGTGTGTTCTCCACCAGGGTGGATGTGCCGGGCTTGCCGGTGAACTTCTTCGCCGAATAAGACGTAGCAGCAGGAGAACAGGGCTTGCCGCTTGCGGCATCACTCCACCGTCTATCCTCAAATTCTGCAGCCTATCCCTGCGCGATCTCCAAAGATCGCAAAGTGGATGCGCGAACAACCTGCGGTCCGTAGAGTGCGATCCTTTTCATTGAAGGACTCGCCATGACCTCTTACACCATGTCCCAATCGGTCGATAGACCGTTAGTTGTTAGCCCGGTAGCCACCAAGGCCCTGAAGTATTCAGCACAGTTCTGGTTTACAACCGCTGCCATTGGCCAATGGCTTTTTGCGGTGTATATCGCGCTCTACTACGGCGGATCGGCCATGCATGGCAACTGGGAGGCTTGGAACAAGGTCTTTCCGCGTGGCTATGTTGCTGGAGAGCCCTTTAGCAACTTGGTCGTTGCTGCACACCTGCTATTGGCTGTGATCACCACCATTGGGGGGCCGCTACAGCTCATCCCACAGGTCAGGGCGCGGGCACCCCGGTTCCACCGGTGGCTGGGGCGAACCTATATTCTTTCGGCGTTTGCCATCAGCATTGCTGGGCTTTACATGGGGTTGGTGCGCGGCTCTGTGGGTGACACCACGCAGCATGTTGGAATTGTAGGCAACGCCATCGCCATCATGTTTTGCGCGGCCATGGCACTGCGCTACGCGTTGGCCCGCAAGTTTGTGATCCATCGCCGCTGGGCATTGCGTCTGTTTCTAGCAATGGGTGGCGTGTGGTTCTTTCGTGTGGGCCTGATGTTTTGGCTGACCATCAACAAGGGCCCGGCTGGTTTTGACATGCAGACATTTACCGGACCATTTTTGAACTTTCTGGGCTTCGCCGTGTACGTTGTACCACTTGCGCTGCTGGAAGCGTATCTGCGTGCCCAAGACAGTGGCAGCCCGCGCGCAAAAGTCGCTGTGGCGGCTACGCTGGTGGTTTCTACGTTGGCCATGGCAGTGGGTATTTTTGTCGCCGTGGTGGGCATGTGGCTACCGCGGCTCTGACCGGTTCACTGTGCCCAGTGCCATCGTATGGCCTACGCTTGCATGAAAAGTGGGTGCCCAGAGGGTTTGAGAATTTTATGGCGGCAGGCTGTTCAAAAAATTCACGCTGGCCTGCGGAGCACTCGCTACCATGCATGCCATGGATACCGCCCGCAAACAACTCGTCGACCGCATCCACGCCGCAGCGGCTGACCGCACCCCGCTGCGAATACGCGGTGGCGGCAGCAAAGACTTTTATGGCAACAGCCTGCAAGGCGAGTTGCTGGACACCACTGCGCTGCGTGGCGTAGTCAGCTACGAACCCAGCGAGCTGGTCGTCACCGTTGGGGCTGGCACGCCGTTGGCGGAACTCGAAGCACTTTTGGCCGAACACGGCCAATGCTTGCCATTTGAACCGCCCCACTTTGCGTGGACCCCACAGGAAAGCCCAGGTACTACCCACGCGCGACCATTAAGCGACCGCCTCCAAGATTGCAGCCCCGTCGCAAGGAGCGCGACGACTAACGCGCAGCCCTTGGGCGAGCGTGCCCTAGATTGCGGCACCGCCGAAGGGAGCGCAGCGACCATAGGCGGCATGGTGGCCGCTGGCCTGAGTGGCCCGGCCCGCGCCAGTGTGGGTGCCGTGCGTGAATACGTGCTGGGGCTGCACATGGTCAATGGCCTTGGCGAAGAGCTTATGTTTGGCGGCCAAGTCATGAAAAACGTTGCGGGGTACGACGTCTCCCGCATGATGACGGGCAGCATGGGCACGCTGGGGCTGATTACCCAGGTGTCGCTCAAGGTTTTGCCCGCAGCACCGGCCGAAGCCACGCTGGTGTTTGCGCTGGGGCAGGCAGAAGCGCTGGAGTGCCTGCACCGCTGGGGCGGCCAGCCGCTGCCGCTCAACGCCAGTTGCTGGGTGCATGACGATACGGCCACATCCTCCAGCCAGGACTTGCTGTTTGTGCGCCTGCGCGGCGCGGTGGCAGCGGTTGAAGCGGCCTGCCACAAAATGCTGGCCGAGCAGGGCGGCCACCGGATGGACAATGTGCAAGCGCAAGCCGACTGGGCGCGCTGCCGCGACCAGCAACTGCCATTCTTTGCCCGCCCCACAGACGACACCCTGGCCCTTTGGCGCCTGAGCGTGCCGCAAACCGCACCGGTGCTGGAGCTGCCCTGGGCACAACTGGTGGAGTGGCACGGCGGCCTGCGCTGGCTGTGGGCTCCGCTGGATGCCGCAGCGCAGCTACAAAGTGCGGCACAAGTGCACGGTGGAAGCGCTACACTTTTCGTAGCGCCTTGTGCACGTTCCACGAGGGCCAGTGGCCATTTTGGCTTACAAGACTCGGCCCAAGAGCCCGCACAGGTAGCCATCCAGCAGCGGCTCAAACACAGCCTGGACCCCCATGGCATCTTCAACCCGCACCGCTTATTTCAGGCGTTTTGATCCATGCAAACCCAGCTTTCTCCCGAATACCGCGGCACACCAGACGGGGATGCGGCCGAGGCCATTTTGCGCAAGTGCGTGCACTGCGGGTTTTGCACGGCCACGTGCCCCACCTACCAGCTGCTAGGCGACGAACTCGATGGCCCGCGCGGGCGCATTTACCTGATGAAGCAGGTGCTGGAGGGCCAAGCACCCACCCGCAAGACGCAGTTGCATTTGGACCGCTGCACCACCTGCCGCAACTGCGAAAGCACCTGCCCCAGTGGTGTGGACTATGGCCACCTGCTCGACATTGGGCGCAAGCTGGTGGACGCCAAAGTACAGCGCCCGCTGCTGGAGAAGACTGTACGCTGGGCGCTGAAAGAGGGCATTCCGTCGCCCCTGTTCGGCCCCGCCATGGCCATAGGCCAGATGCTGCGCCCACTGTTGCCCGCCAGCCTCCAGGCCAAGGTGCCAGCCAAGCAAGACGCCGGCGTTTGGCCCACCCGCACCCATGCCCGCAAAGTGCTCATACTGGACGGCTGCGCCCAGCCCGCCATGGGGCCCAACATCAACAGCGCCACGGCGCGGGTGCTGGACGCGGTGGGCATACAAACGCTGGTGGCACCGCAAGCGGGATGCTGTGGCGCAGTCAAATTTCACCTGAATGACCAAGATGGCGGCAAGGCCGAAATGCGCGCCAACATCGACGCATGGTGGCCCTATGTAGCCGACCAGGATGCCAGCGGCGTGGAAGCCATTGTGATGAATGCATCCGGCTGCGGGGTCACGGTTAAAGAGTATGGGCACATCTTGCGCGATGACCCGCTCTATGCCAACAAAGCGCAGCATGTCAGCGCACTTACGCGGGATCTGAGTGAGCTATTGCCCGAGATGGTTGCCACGTTGCTGGCCGCAGAACCGACCCTTGTCGACAACATAAAACGCCAAGCGCCAACGCTGGCGTTTCATCCACCCTGCACGCTGCAACATGGGCAAAAGTTGAAGGGCGGCGTCGAGCAGCACTTGGCTGCACTGGGTTTTTCCATTCGTACCGCCACCTGCGAAGCCCACCTCTGCTGTGGATCAGCCGGCACTTTTAGCGTACTGCAGCCCACCATGGCGTATGCGCTGCGTGACCGCAAATTGGCGCATCTGGCAGAGATTGGGAACGAGGTGATTGTCTCGGCCAATATCGGCTGTATCACCCACCTGCAAAGCGGCACCACAACCCCCGTGCGCCATTGGGTGGAGGTTTTGGACGCAGCTTTGACACAGCGGTGATACTTTCAGACGTACCCATCAGTGCTCAGCCGTAGCGGTGCAGGCACAATGGTCGGGTACTGGGCCCCGCCCGTTTTGCATTCCGATAATCTGCCGATACTTGGTTTGTCATGTCACACCGCCCCACCCCCACCCGACCCACCATTGGCGTCGTCTCGCCTTATCTGGGGGGGTTTTATTTTGGTGATTTGCTGGTCAGCCTGCACCGTGCCGCCAAGCGTAAGGGATTCCGGGTGCTGTCCATTCGGGCAGGGAGGCGCGAGAAGCTGGCGATCCCCTTGGCAACTGACCTGGTGGATGCATGGATCACTTGCACCGATTGTATCGACGACAGCTTGCTAGCCCATATTGTCCAAAGCAAAAAGCCAATGGTGTGTTTGGCCCACGACTATGAAATTCCGCAAATTACTTCGCTGAGCCTGGACAACCGTGTTGCCACACAACAAGCAACCGAATACTTGATTGCGAAGGGCCACCGCGACATCGTATTTACCGGCTTCCAGACCGATTATGACCAGCGCGAACGGCTTGAGGGGTATCGGGCTGCCTTGGTCAAGCATCAACTTCCCGTTCGACCCGACTACGAAATTTGGGCGCTGGATGGTGCTGGTTTTGCCGGCGGTCTACGGGTGGCAAAAATGATGCGGGCGACCGGTTTACCGTTTACTGCAGTCGTGGCTTCAACCGACTTGCTGGCTATTGGTTTTATGAACCATTTAGAAAATGTGGGTCTTCGGGTTCCTGAGGATGTTGCCATTGTTGGATTTGACAATCTGCCGCTATCGCGCACAACAGAGCCGCCTTTGGCGACCATCGACCAAAACTTTTCCGAGATGGCCCGGGTCGCGATAGACACAATCGATGGCCAACTGAAGTCGGGAGTTTTGGTGGGTGGTGTATGCCATGTGCCGCCCACATTCATCCCGCGCGCGTCGTGTGGGCACTTTGATCTGCATGCGACCATGACACATGAGGATATGTCGGCAAAGCCGACCACCGAAGAGGTCGATGCGCACTCCAACGAAATTGGCATTGGCTACGAAGTCACTAAAGATTTGATCAGCGCTGACTTCCAAAACGTGCTTCGACGCATGTGGGTGTTGGCACCCTATCTGGAATGGGCCTGCATAGGGGAGCTGAACGATACAGGTGGACGCCACAGAGAACTCACTATCCGGGACGTGTTGAACCTGAATGATGCTGTTCCTGACCCTTTGTTGGGCACCCAGGTGCCATCTGCTCACTTTCCACCATTGGAACAATTGACGGACGAGCCAGTGAACACCACTCGCTTTGTGACCGTGGTGCCAGTCATTTTTCAGGAGAAGTGGACCGTTCTGGCCGTTACGGGAGTGCTGCGCAGCGAGCGTGATATCAAACGTTACCCCACCCTCATGCACTACATTGACCTGCTGGGCTTGGCGTTGGAACGTTCGATGCTGGATGAAGAAGCCAAACTGCGGGAAACACGTTTTCGTGAATTGGCCGAACGACTGGAGATAGTGTCCAGAACTTCCAATGACGGCATATGGGAGTGGGGGTTCGCAGAAAGGCGCATTGAGTGGAACGCACGGTTCTATTCCCTGCTGGAAGCGTTTGAGCCGCAGGCAAAGCTGGCCGTGCACACGCCGCGAGGGTTTAGACGCCTGATTTGTGTGGATGATCTTTCCGCATTGCGCCGCAATTTGCGTCGGCACTGGGTCTTGGGTGGCGTTTTTGAAATGGAGCTGCGCCTGATGCTGCCAGGTGGTGCCTTTCTGTGGCTGGCCGTCACAGGCGAGGCCATGCGGGATCCGAACGGGATGCCATTCAAAATGGTCGGGTCGGTGCGCGATATTTCATCCTTGAAGGTGGCGCAGACCACGCTGGCCGAAAGCGAGCACAAGTTTTCTTCCATCTTCAATTTGTCGCCCGTCCCGCTGTCGTTGGTGCGGCATCAGGATGGAGTTATTTTGAATGTCAACGATGCGTGGCTGACACAGTTTGGCTTTGCGCGCGACGAAGTTGTGGGGAAAACGTCTCTTGCAATAGAGCTATGGGTCGATCCAACGCAGCGCCACAAGATGTTTGATTCGCTACACGCGTTCAAGTCCGTACACCAGCTGGAGGCGCGGCTTCGCTGTAAAAACGGGAAGACCCTGATCACCGTGTCATCAGCGCGCATTTTTGAGATCGGCAAGGTGGTTTGTTTTGTTGTTTCAACGGTCGATGTGACACCGCAACGTGATTCTGAACGCAACATTTTGAAGATGAATACCGAGCTGGAGATTCGCGTGGCCCGGCGAACCCAGTCCTTGGTAAAGACCAATGCTGAATTGGCAAAAGCCATGGAAACCCTTCAACTCGCCACAAAGGAGTTGGCGCGCTCAGAAAGAATGGCGGCGCTGGGGTCCCTGGTGGCAGGGGTTGCACATGAGCTAAATACGCCCGTAGGCAATAGCCTGACCGTGGCGAGCACCTTGCGTCACCAAAACAAGAAGCTGCTCAATCTGGTCGAAACGGGTGCTCTCAAGCGCTCCGACTTGACCAGTTTTTTGGTTGACTCGTCCGAAGGCACAGAGTTGCTCATGCGCTCGCTTACCAAGGCGACTGAACTGGTCGACCGCTTCAAGTTGGTCGCCGTGGACCAGTCGAGTGATCGACGCCGGTCTTTCGATTTAGCCTTAACCATCTCGGAAATAGTGGCCACGTTAGCGCCCCTGTACCAAAAGACGCCGTTTGTGGTTCAACTCGATCTAGCGCAGGGCGTCATGATGGACAGCTTCCCTGGGCCACTCGGGCAAGTCTTGACCAACTTGTTGAGCAACGCCATTGTTCATGCATTTGAAGGGCGGGATTCGGGCCTGATCCGCGTGTCCTCGTCCCTTGAAGGCGACGGTCGGGTGGAGATTCGGTTCCAGGACAATGGCATTGGCGTACCGCTGAACAACCAACCACGTGTTTTCGATCCGTTTTTTACCACTAAGCTAGGCCGAGGCGGTTCAGGGCTCGGCATGAACATTGTGTACAACCTGGTGACCAACGTTTTGGGCGGTCAGATCAACTTGCAAAGTACGCAAGGGGTTGGGACCACCATTACGATTGAAATACCCTTGGTAGCGCCCATCGAAGTGGCGGGCGATTGACGCTCCCGGTCGCCCGCCTGTTCAGCCCTGCCTGCTAGGGTAGCGCCTTGGTTGCCAAGACCAGCCGCGCGTCATCCCGCGCGGTAATGTAGATGTCCCGCCCCACGGCAAAAGCGTCGAATGGATTTTTGAGCAGGCCCGTCAATGCGCCACTGGGATCGCCAGACTGGTTGAGCGTGCCGACAAGCGTGGTGACGCGACCAGTGCTGTCCATCGCACGGACGGCGTGTGCCAATTCATCAACCACTAACAGCCGACCATCGGACAGGGTGCGGATGCGCGTAACGGATCGAAAGCGGGCAGTCGTGCCTGTTCCGTCTGCTGATGAAGCGCTCACATTATTGGCCGCATCGCCCGCAGCAACGCGCAATGCACCTGTTTGCGGCAACACCCACAGCTTGTTCGCGGACGCCAGCCAGATGTCGCCATTGGTGGCGAGTGCCAGCCCTGTGAAGTTTACGGCTGCTCCCTCCAAATCTCGTGGTGCCCCAGTACTTGGCATGGCTTTACCGGCGACGATGGTGGTTGTGCCATCTTTGATACTCACCCGATAGATGCTGTAGCCATTCTGGTTCGCGATGGCATTGGCTTTGAGTGATGAACGATAGACCAACAGGTAAATGTAGTTGGCGTCTGCTGTTGCATCGATCAGATTCAGACTGGCATTAATGCCAGGCGCGATACCGTTCGTGTAGCCTACTTCGTACGGCCCTGCGGGCCAGCCGGCAACAGTCGATAGTTGCGAGAGGCCGCCTGAAGCGTCCGCCAGTATGACTTGCCCGAAAGCATTTTCTGAATCAACCCCAAAGGCCCTGCCATCGGGCAGCACACCGAGAAACTTTCTGGAAGTCTGCGGTTTTTCCAGGCATGGCGGATAGGTCATGTGATAGGTCGAGCTGCACGACGTGGCTGTATACGTGCCTGCCCCTACCAGTGCAGTGGTAGCGCCATTCGCACTGCGTTTAAATAGCGCCACGGCTGCACCTTCGCTCGTCGTGCCATTCGTCAATAGCACGTGGCCTGACGCATCCGTTCCAATGGGTTGGCTCTTGTTGGTGTAGACCGTTGGCGAGGTAACGGCTGGCCTACCGGCAATCGTATCGATACGACCACTGGCTATCCGGCGCAAACGCCTTTCCAGTTGGTCGACAAACCAAAGTGACCCGTCTGGCATTTCCACTACGTTATCCGCGCTGCTGACGGGAATGTCGTCCACCGACCCATCTTGCCCCAGGCGCAATGACGACTTTGCTTGCCTGTCAAACCAAGTGGTCCAGTTGCCCGCCGGGTCCACTTTGTACAACAACCCGGCGCTTGCGCCCGTAATGATGACGCTGCCGTCCTTGAGGGGGGTCAGTCCGGTTAAATAGAGATCAACGCTGGTACGACCGAAGTCCATACCGCTGCCTTGATATGACTTTGCGCTGAGCGACTTCCAGCCTTGCGCAGCGTCCCAGCTGATCAATTCATATTGCCCGTTAAAGGTGGTGGTCGCGACAGTCGGCCGGACGACGTTACGGTGCGTATCGAAGATGCCCCAGAACCGCCCTTGGCTATCGGCAGCTACCGCGATGGGCTGGGTATCGTCAGATGGTGGCTTGGGCAAGGTTTCCACCTGCAGAACACCTTTGGTGTCTTTGTAAATTCGCGCAAACGTATAGTTTTCGGATTGGGTCTTTGGATACCGCACAACGTAAGCCACACCCCCGTTTGCAGCCAGATCCCTAACATAGCCCAAATTCGCAGTCTGAAGTGGGCCGTCAACCACTGGATCGACTTGGTTTCCTGCTGGAGAGAGCACTTTGACCGCGCCGTCAGTGCCAATTGTGGACAACTGCCGATCTGCATTGACCATCCAGACAACACCCGCGTTGTCGGTGTCGAAACTGCTTACATAACTGGAACTGAATTTGACCGACGTCGCGGTTACCCGGCGCTGCCCGTCCATGGCATGCAAGGTATTGTTGTACCGAAACCATACGCCGCCCTTGCGGTCCGAGCGAAAGTTGTCAGCCGTGGCCAAGACACAATCCACCTGGTTCGCCAAGTCTGCATCTTTGGGACACGTGGTCGTCGCTGGCACTGCCGTGGACAACCAGTTGACGCTCGGGCTTGGCTCGGCGGCCACCGGGGCAGCTATCGCTGTTCCACCTGCGACCGTGGAGCCTCCGCCCCCGCCGCCACAGGCAGCCAGAAGAATGCACAAGCCACTGGCCAATGCCCCACCGGAGACAAATGAAACACGCATGAAGGACTCCCTTGCCGCAAGTTTTTCTTTGTGCTCCATGCACAGTTTTGCCAGTGGATTGCGCTACCACGAGCGTGCAGGACTGTATCCGAAATGCCCTAAAACGTGTGGCGATCCTTACAAAGTGTTACTGAAACGAGTGTTGCGCCACGCGTTCAACGCCGGAGGCGGTGGCGCATGATTCCTTCGTACAACCTGTGCCCTCATGATTGGAGGCCAGCATGGTGCACTGTAATGCGTTGGCTGCATCCACAATAGCACCCGCCCGTGGCCGTGGCTCAACCCAGCACCTGTAGCGGCCAGTGCAATGCAACCGTCAATCTACTTCAATATTGATAGCGTTTGACGCTTATGGCACGAGGGCTAATGGCCAATTTGTTCGAAATCCACCCCACTCCAGCCCCCCCCCAGCGCGCGGTACAGGCTAACAACGGCATTAAGCTGGTTGCGCTGCGCATCCACCAAAGCCGTCTCCGCCTGCGCCAAGTCACGCTGGGCGTTGAGCACTTCCAGGTAGCCGGTGTAGCCCGCTTTGTAGCGCAGGTCGGCCAAGCGCATGGTCTCGCGTAATGCCCCTAGGCGGGTAGCGGCGGTGGTGGCAAGCTCGCGCCCGGCTTCCACGCTGGTGATGGCATCGTGCGTGTCTCTAAAAGCGTTTTGCACCGCCAGTGTGTACTGTGCCAGCGCCTGCTGCTGGCGTGCGGTGGCGGCCGACACCAGCGCGCCAATGGCACCGGCGCGGAATACCGGCTGGGTCAGGTTGCCCAACACGTTCCAGAAAACGGAGGCCGGATCCATCAGCGTAGACATGTCTTTGGATTGTTGACCCACGTTGGCCGTGATGCTGATCCGCGGGAAGTACAGTGCGCGGGCCTGGCCAATGTCGGCTTGCGCGGCGATGAGGTTTTGCTCGGCTGCCACGATGTCGGGGCGCGCCGCTAGCAGGTCTGATTGCAAGCCCGCAGGCACCACCTGTGCCATGTACAACGCGCCCAGCTCTGCACCACGCGCCAGCACCGGGCGCATCATGTCTGCAGGCTGGCGACCTAGTAGCATGGCCAATGCAGTCTCGGCATTGGCGCGGTTGAGGCGAACTTGTTGCGCGGTGGCCAAAGCGCTAGCGGCTTCTGATTCGGCCTGGCGCAAGTCCAGTTCACCGATCACACCGCCCTCAAAGCGGCGCTTTTGGAGCTTCAAACTGTCTGTGCGTGTGGACAGGGTTCGCTCTGCCAACACTGCCTGTGCATCTAGTGCGCGCAGGGCAAAGTAGCTTTGGGCGACGTTGGCTTGCAAGGTCGTGAGCACGCTGGCGCGGCTGGCTGACTGCGCCAACAGGCGCGCACGGGCGGCATCGTCAGCACGGCTGTAACGGCCCCAAAAGTCGATCTCGTAACTGGCGCTCAAACCCAATTGACGGTCTTCGGTAACGGCTGGCGCATTGGGGTTGACCGTAGCGGAGTTCTCACTGGAGCGCCGGCGCGTGGCGCTGCCGTTGAGGTCCACCGTAGGGAAAAGGTTGGAGTGGGTTTGCGACAAGCTTGCACGCACTTCTGCGATGCGGGCAGTGGCTAAGGCCAGGTCTTGGTTGTTGCGATTGGCCTCGTCCAACAAGGCGTCCAGAACCGGGTCGGCAAAGCCCTTCCACCACGTGGCCGGGTTCACGTTATTGGCCGATGCCACTGCTGTGGTGGCTGGCGGTAGCTTCAAGTCAGGCCGCGTGTAGTGGCTATCGGGAAGCAGTCCCGAGCAAGCGGACAGCGCTGCGGCAGCAACCAGCGTGATCGCAAATGTGGAACGTGGCTTACTCAGCATGGTGTGCTCCCTGTCCGTGTGCAGGCTTGTTCAGGTATTGGTAGTCTTCAGGCTTGGATCGGAAATGGCGATCGTTCACCAGTTTGAAAAACAGCGGCACCAAAAAGATAGCCAAGAAGGTTGCTGCCAGCATGCCACCCAGTACACCCGTGCCGATGGATTGGCGTGCAGCAGCACCCGCTCCGGTGGAGAAGGCCAGCGGCACCACTCCCAAAATGAAGGCCAACGATGTCATCAAAATCGGGCGAAAGCGCAAGCGTGCTGCTTCTAGTGCAGCCGCCACGGGAGACAGGCCTTCGTGTACTTTCATCATCGCGAATTCAACGATCAAAATCGCATTTTTGGCGGACAGGCCCAAGAGGGTGACCAAGCCGATCTGGAAATACACGTCGTTGGCAAAGCTGCGGGCATACACCGCCACCAGCGCACCAAAGATGCCGAATGGCAAAGCCAGCAGCACCGAGAAGGGCAGGGACCACTTCTCATACTGCGCGGCCAGAATCAAAAAGATCATCACAAAGCCCGCAGCCAGAGCCAGTGCGCTGGAGCCGCTGCTGCGCTTTTGCTGGAAGGCGGTGCCACCCCAGTCATAACCCATCTCGGGTGGTAACACTTTGGCAGCCGCGCGTTCCATGGCGGCGATGGCCTGGCCCGAGCTATAGCCCGGCTTAGGGTCACCCAAGATCTTGATGCTGGGCAAAGCGTTGAAGTGCTGCACCGAGTCGGGACCCGACACAAATTTCACGTCGGAAACTGCGCGGATGGGAATCATCTGTCCTGCTTTGGAGCGCACATACAGCGCGCCAATGTCTTCGGGCTTGGCGCGGTACTGGCCCTCAGCCTGCATCAGCACCTGGTAGATGCGTCCGCTCTTATTGAAATCGTTCACATAGTAGCTGCCCAAAGTAGCGGCCAGGGTGTTGTAAATGTCGGCCACCGACAGCCCCAGTGCGCGCGCCTTCTCGGTGTCGACGTTGACATACAGCTGTGGAGAGTTCGCCTGCCACAGGGTTTTGACGCCTTGCAGTTCGGGTTGCTTGTTCGCTTCAGCCAGCAAGGCTGGCAGTATTTGCGCCAAGCGCAGCACACCGCCTTCGCCATTGTTTTGCAGATAGAACTCAAAGCCGCCGGTTTGGCCCAGGCCCTGAATGGCCGGTGGCGAGAATGCCAGGGGCAGACCTTCTTTGATACCGCCGGTTTTCATGTAGGTTTCCATGACCAGTTGCTTGGCAGTTTGGTCGCGCTCGGCCCACGGCTTGAGCGGGAAGAACATCGTGGCTGCGGATGATTTAAGGCCACCGCCACCCAAGAAGTTCAGGCCCACCAGGCTAAACACCGTGTCGATGTTTTTGTTAGGTGACATGGCGGCTTCCACCTTTTTCACCACCTGGTTGGTGCGCTCCAGTGACGAGCCTTCGGGCAAGATCACGGCGCCAATAAAGTAGCCTTGGTCTTCATCGGGCACCAGCGCTCCGGGCACGATCTTGAACATCACTCCCGTGAGTACACCCATGGTTGCAAACAGCACCAGACCCAGCACGCCGCGCTTCAAAAAGAAGGCCACGCCCGAGGTGTAACGCCCGGTCAGGCGCGCAAAGCCATTGTTAAACGCGGTAAAGAACTTGTTCTTGCGCTCGCGGTCTGGTTTGAGCAGCACTGCACACAGGGCGGGCGTCAGCGTCAGCGCCACCACGCCCGACAGCACCACGGCAATGGTGATGGTGACCGAGAACTGTCGGTACAACTCGCCAGCCAGTCCACCCAAAAACGCCACGGGGATGAACGCAGCACACAGCACCAGCACGATGGCAATGACAGGGCCGGTCACTTCGTTCATGGCTTCAATGGCTGCTTCTTTGGGGCTCATGTGTTCCTCGTGCATGAGGCGCTCCACGTTCTCCAGCACCACAATGGCATCGTCCACCACGATACCGATGGCCAGCACCATGCCGAACAATGTAAGTGTGTTGATGCTGTAGCCCAGCAGGTGCAACCCGGCCATGGTGCCAATCAATGACACCGGTACGGCCAAGGTGGGGATGATGGTGGCGCGCCAGCTTTGCAAGAAAACATACACCACGATAAACACTAGCACCATGGCTTCGGCAAGCGTCTTGAGCACTTCGTGGATAGACTCCGACACAAAAGGCGTGGTGTCGTAGGGCGTGCTGTAGGTCATGCCTTCGGGGAATTTGGCCTTGAGTGCTTGCAAGGTTTTTTCTACAGCAGCACGGGTCTCCAGCGCATTCGCGCCAGTTTGCAAGAAGACGCCAATGGGCACGGATGGGTGGCCATTGACACGGCCATAGAAGTTGTAATCTTTGGAGCCCAACTCCACACGGGCCACATCTTTGAGGCGCACCACCGAGCCCTTGGCACCGCTGCGGATGACAATGTTCTCAAACTGCTCGGGCTCCAGCAGCCGGCCTTTGGCGGTGACGGTGAGCGTGAGCTCTTCCGTGTTGTTGGGCGGCGCGCCGATTTTGCCTGCGGCGTACTGCGCGTTTTGTTCACTCACGGCGCTTGAAATGTCGCCTACCGTGATGCCCAGCTGGGCCATGCGGTCTGGCCGCAGCCACAGGCGCATGGCGTAGTCTTTGGCACCAAAAATCTGTACGTTGGTGGTCCCGGGTACGCGCTTGATGGGGTCGAGCACGTTTTGGGCCGCGTAGTTGGAGATGAACAGCGCGTCGTATCGGTCGTCCGGCGAATACAGCGCGGCCACAACCAAAAAATTGGCCGAACTTTTGGCCACGGTCACGCCCTGGCGTTGCACCTCTTGCGGCAACTTGCTGAGCACCTGGTTGACGCGGTTGTTGACGTTGACCGCGGCTATGTCCAGGTTGGTACCTACGTCAAACGTGACGTTGATGGTGACAGAACCGTCGCCCGACGATGTGCTGTCCATGTAGAGCATACGCTCCACACCGTTGATGGACTGTTCGATGGGTGCGGCCACCGTGGTTTCCAGCACCTCAGCCGAAGCACCGGGGTAGATGGCCCGCACATTGACCACGGGCGGCGAGATTTCCGGGTAGCGCGAAATGGGCAGCACACGCATGGCGGCCAGCCCGGCCAGCACCAGGAACAGGGAAAGCACCGTCGCAAAGATGGGGCGGTTGATAAAGAACTTGGAGAACATGATTTGGTGCTATCTATTTGGTAGCTACTGATGTTTGTTTTGCGGGGGCTACTGCCGTATTTGGCGTAGGAGCCGATGCTGAACCTTGTGGCGCACTGGATGCGGTGCCCGGTTTGGTGGGCACGTAAGGAACGGGCTTGACCAGCATGCCGGGGTCATGCGCTTTGATGAAGCCTTCGACCAGCACGCGGTCGCCTTCTTTGATGCCCTTGGTCACGATCCACTGGCCCTGTGCCCAACCATCCAACTCGACTGGGCGTGGCTCCAACTTGTCTTCTTTGTTGACGACGAAGACGATCTTGCCCATGGGGCTGTCAATCACGGCGCGCTGGGGCACGCTCAGTGTGTTGGCACGGCTGGCACCGCCCAGGCTGACGCGCACAAACTGGCCGGGGCGCAGCAGGCCATTGGGGTTGGGAATTTCGGCGCGCATATCAAAACTGCCGGTTTGGGGGTTGACCCGTTCGCTGGCGAAGTTGAGTTTGCCGGTGCGGGGGTAGATGCTGCCATCGGCAAGTTTTACGCTCACCACAAAGCCCAGGCTGCCATTGCTTGACACTTTGCCTGACTCGCTACCGGCCGCTTTGCCGGGTACTACCAATTGACCTGATTTGACTTGTGAGGTCATGCGCAGCAGCTCGCCTTCTGACACGCTGAAGTTCACGTACATGGGGTTGGTCTGCACGATGGTGGTGAGCAAGCTGTCTGCAGTGGTGATCAGGTTGCCGTCGGACTTGTTGGCCATTCCCGTGGTGCCGCTGATGGGTGCGGTGACCCGGGTGTAGCCCAGGTTGAGTCGCGCATCGTTGGCTTGCGCTTGTGCTTGTTTCAGGGTTGCTTCTGTTGTTTCTACGGCCGACTGGCTGTCATCAAATTCTTTTTGGCTGATGGCCTTTTCCGCAGCCAGAGGTGCTAGGCGAGCATTGTCCCGGCGTGCCTGGGCTGCGCGAGCCTGGGCCACAGCGACGGCCGCTTCTGCCGAGGCGAGTTGTGCCTGGAAGTTGGCCGGGTCAATCTGGAACAACGGCGTACCTTCTTTGACCGTGGTGCCTTCTTCGTACAGCCGCTTGCTCAAGATGCCATTGACCCGGGCACGCACTTCGGTTTCGCGAGAGCCTGCCGTTTGGCCGGTGTATTCCAGGTCCACGGGCTGGGCTTTGGCCTGAACGGTGACAACACTGACTTCTGGTGGCGGCATGCCACCTCCTGGGCCACCTTGCTGCGTTGCTGCCGGGCCACATGCGACCAGCGCGAAGGGCAGTAGAGCCAGGGCAAACGGTGTCCATCGACCAAGGCGATGCTGCTGATCTGCGCTTTTGGAGGGGGCATTGACGTTGTGAATAACTATTTGCAGATCTGTTGACATGGGTCGAAAGTATTTAAAATGCGATACGTTAGTATTACATACATTCGTGTATGTATGTTGGTCTTGGTTTCATTTAGCGAGTAAATTCACATGGTCCGCAAAAGCAAAGAAGACGCAGAACTCACCTGTGCGGCGCTGCTGGACGCCGCAGAGCAGACGTTCTTTGAAAAAGGCGTTTCCCATACGTCGCTCCAGGACATTGCCACTGCCGCTGGGTTAACTCGGGGTGCTGTGTATTGGCATTTCAAAGACAAGGCCGACCTGCTGCAGGCCATGTTTGCCCGCGCCATGCTGCCCAAAGAAGCCATGATTGCCGAACTGGAAGCTGCCAGCGACGCAGACCCCTTGGGAGCCCTGCGCACCATGTGTGTGAAGGCGCTGAGCAATTTGGCGCAGTCCCCCACGCAGCAACGCGTGTACAGCGTGATGTTTCACAAGTGCGAGACCGTGGGCGAGCTGGAGTCCCTCGTGGAGCATAAACGCGCCAACCAATGTGGGTACAAAGCCAAGATCCACGCGGTACTGCACAAGGCGGTTGCAACCGGTCAGCTGCCGCGTGATACCAACGTGCCGCTAGCGCACCAGACGATTGCCAACTTCATGTCGGGCACCATGCGCGAATGGCTGTTTGCACCTGATTCTTACGCCTTAGACGTGTGCGCGCCAGCCATGGTGGACATGCTATTTGCAGGTTTGGTCGCCTGTCCGCCGCGCCTCAACAAAGTGGTTGAGAAGTCTCTGACCTAGAGACCTATTGGCACATACGCAGCCATAAACGCCTCAAAGTCCGCAGCTGGAACCGGGCGGGAATAGAAGTAACCTTGGGCAAAGTCACACCCCGCAGCCGCCAGCAAGTCTCGCTGAGACTGGGTTTCGACACCCTCTGCCACCACCTTCATTCCCAACGCATGGGCCATCACAATGATGGCTTTGCACAGCGCGAGATCAGTCGATCCCGGGATGAGATGCCGCACAAAGGATTGGTCGATTTTGACAAAGTCGATGTCAAATTTTTGCAGGTAGGACAAAGACGAATAGCCAGTCCCAAAGTCGTCCAACGACACGCCTATGCCTGCGTCACGTAGTGCCAACAAGGTGTCAGCAACTCGGTTGCTGGTGTCGAGCAACAGTCCTTCGGTAATCTCAACCACGATGCTGTCACCGGGCAGCCCGCGCGCCGCCAGCTGCTTCGCCCACGACAACTTGCTCATCCGATCATGGTGGAACTGCACGGGTGATTTGTTGACACTGATCTGGAACTCGGGAGCCAGCTTTTCACGCCACGCCTGAACTTGCCGCGCAGATTGCTGAAAAACCCATTCGCCAATATCCACAATCAATCCGCTGGACTCCGCAATGGGAATAAACGTGGCCGGGCTGACCATACCCCGCGTGGGGTGGTGCCAGCGCAGCAGTGCCTCAGCCTTGTGAATGGCACCCGTTGCGAGTGCCACGATAGGCTGGTACACCAAGCGAAACTGCCCTTCGGCCAACGCGGTGCGCAAGTCCCCTGCTAGGCGCACGCGGGTCTGTGCTTCTTCCTGCAGGGTTGGAGTAAAGAAGCTAAAGCGGTTACGTCCCGCTCCTTTGGCAACGTAGAGCGCCTGGTCGGCGCTTTTAAAAAGGCCTTCTATTTCCGTTGCGTCGGTGGGGTACAGGGCAATGCCAATACTGGCCGACACAAACACCTGCTCTGTACCCAAAGAGAAGACTTCCGCCAAGGCACGCAAGACCTTTTGCAGGATGCTCTCCAGATGGGCGCTACCCGGCAACTCGGGCAGAACCACGGCAAACTCATCGCCGCCCATGCGGGCTACGGTGTCGGTCTCGCGCACGCACGACTGCAGGCGGCGTGCGGCTTCCACCAGGAGCAAATCGCCCATTTCATGCCCCAGGGTGTCGTTGACTTCTTTAAATTGGTCCAGGTCAATGAACAACACGCCCAGCTGCTGATCCGTGTGTTTGTTGCGCTTGTTGCGCTTGATTTCCTGGTCGAGCCGGTCGCGCAGCATGCGTCGATTCGGCAAACCGGTGAGTGAATCGTAATAGGCTTGCTGCAAGATTTTGGCTTCCGCCAATTTGCGGCTGGAGACATCGGTGAACGTACCGATCATGCGCGTGGGCTTACCCTCTGCATCACGGCCAATGACCATTCCACGGCTCAACACCCATTTCCAGGTGCCATCCTTGCACAGAATGCGCCGCTCACACTGATAGGAAGCAGTCCTGCCTTCAAAATGATCCAGGCGCGCCGTGTACATGGGGGTCAGGTCATCGGGATGGGTCCGCTTATCAAGCTCCTCTGGGCGGCTTGCCAACTCACCATCAGCGTAGCCACACATTTGCAACAACCGCGGGGAAAGAAATTCAGTACCGGCCTGGATGTGCCAGTCCCACACGCCGTCGCCTGAACTCTCCAAAGCGAGCTTCCAGCGTTCTTCACTTTCACGCATGGATACTTCCGCGGCTTTACGCTGGGAGATATCCGTAAAAGTGCCAATGATGCGTTGGGCTTTTCCCTGTGCATCACGTTGGACCACCATGCCGCGCGTCTGAACCCACTTCCAACTGTTGTCTTTGCAGCGCAATCGCAGATCAACAGCATATTCTGAGGTTTCGCCGTTGCGATAGGCCTTGGCGGCAACTTCCACGCGCGGCAGGTCTTCGGGGTGAACACGGCTCACAAATGCTTGCAAGCTGCCATCGAGGTCGCCTACGGCATACCCGAACATCGCTTCCCACTGTGTGGCGCGGGTTTCGGTACCCGAGCGCAAATCCCAGTCCCACATCACCACCCCCGAGCTTTCCAGCGCGAGCTTCCAAGGGTTTTCCCCCTCAAATGGCGACAACGGATCAACGTTCACGCTTGCAGTATCCCATGCCTATATCTCTACTGACACACCGTTGTCAGGAGCAGGGGCGCACCATCACGGCTTCGTTCACACAAGGAATTTTTTATGACTAACGCGAATATATCCACCCCCAACCATGCAGGCAAGTGGTTTGAGATTCCCGCCCCTGCGCTGGAACAATCCCAAGCTTTCTACGAAACCATTTTGCAACGCCGCCTGCGCCGTGAAGTGATGGGGCCTAACACCATCGCGGTTTTCCCGTACACAGAAGGGGGCTCCAGCGGTTGCCTGCACAGTGGGGGTAGCATGCTGCAACCGGGCCAAAGTGGTACTTTGGTGTACTTGGATTGCAACCCATCCATTGACGACGCACTGGGCCGCGTGGTTGCGGCCGGTGGCGACATCGTCTCTGAAAAGCGAGCATTGCCCCCCGGCATGGGCTTTATCGCCCACATTGTTGATGTCGCCGGCAACCGCGTGGGCTTGCACGCCTTGGCCTGATTGCTGACGCGCACCATGAAGAACTGGATTGCTGTCGCCAGTGCGAGCCACGCACGCCACGGTCGCGAGGGTGGATTCATGCAGGTCTGCCACGGTAAGTTGGGGCCACTGCGCCGGGTGCAACCCGGTGACCGCGTGGCGTACTACGCGCCAACTATCACGATGGGTGGCAAAGACACGTACCGGTGTTTCGTCTCCATCGGCATTGTGCAGGACGGTGATGCATACCCATTCGACATGGGGGAAGGATTTGTCCCCCATCGGGGCAATGTTACGTATGTCCGTGGCACAGAAGCCTCCATCCTGCCGCTGCTCGATGCGTTTGAATTTGTCGAGAACCGACAGCGTTGGGGCTACAAGTTTCGCTATGGGCTGTTCGACATCAGCGACCACGATATGCAGCGCATAGCCCAGGCTATGAAAGCCGACCCCGAATCACTACGTTTTTGATAGCTGCTCATGCAATATATACGAGGGCTACAGGCATAATTGGCCACAAATACCATGCGCCGTGCAGACCGCCTATTCCAACTAGTACAGCTGATCCGGGGCCGCCGCCTGACCACGGCGGCCTTTTTAGCCAAGCGACTCGAAATATCCGAGCGCACCGTGTACCGCGACGTGGCAGACCTGCAGCACCAAGGCGTGCCGATTGAGGGCGAGGCCGGTGTGGGCTATCGCCTAGGTGCGGGTTTTGAATTGCCCCCCCTGATGTTTAGCGAAGGTGAAGCGCGGGCTCTGGTCGCGGCGGCCCGACTGGCGCAGGTGTGGTTGGACCCTGTTTTGGCGCGTGACGCCGAGTACGCGTTGGGGAAGATTCTGTCTGTCCTGCCGCGCCAGACGCGGGCAGCGGCAGAAAGTTTGGCGCTGTATGCGCCCGCCTTCAATGTGGATCCGGCGGTGCAACAACCGCTGCAAACCCTGCGTGAAGCCGTGCAGATGCGCCACAAGATCAGTATGGAGTACCGCGATGCATCGGGGCAGACCAGCCAGCGGCAGGTGCGCCCGCTGGGCTGCTTCTTCTGGGGCAAAGTCTGGACCTTGGCTGCGTGGTGCGAAACGCGTCACGCATTTCGCAGTTTTCGGCTTGACCGTATGGTCACTCTGCAGGTACTGCAAAGCGCTTTCCACGATGAGGCCGGTAAGACGCTGGCCGACTTCTTACGCGAGATGGGTGCTGCGCAGGACTAGTAGATTGGTGCCAAGCCCAAAGCTTCTTGCAGACAGGTGGCACATGACCGCAAGGGTTCACAGGTGGACTGCAAGGCGGTGCCCAGGCAATCTGCCGCATAGCGGGGATCTTGGTGAAGCCTCACTGGGTCGATCCAACAGCCTTGGCCGGCCATCAGCCACTTGAAATCAACCTCCAGCAGCAACTCGGCAGGTGTCCATTGCACACCATCACTGGCACCTTTCCATGTGTCCCATAAGACACTGCAATTGGGGGACTGCATACACGCTCCTTCAACCGGCGTTGATCAGAATGTCAGCGTCTACCGGCAACTATAGGTTTGTGCCCACGCACCGGTGATGGGAGAAAGATGCCAAACAGCCCGCCTTTGTGGGCCTATTGCCCGCTGCCAGCTCGCGATGGCATGGTGGCAGTCACTGTGCCGGTTGTTGTTGCCGCGCCAGCGACACGGTTGACAACAAAGATGCCAACACAATACAAGCACCGCCCAGCACGACCCGGCCACTGAGCTCCCCGGCACCCAACAGCACCGCCGAAAGGCTTGCGAAGACAACTTCGGACAACATGATGATCGACGTGACGCTAGCCGTCAGCCGGGCGGCACCGTATTGCAGACTGAGGTTACCAACCAGAAAACACAGGCTCACACCGCAAACCCACGCCAGCCAGTCAGGCGCGAAAGCTGGCAGCGCCGGCACCAGGCCCTGCTGTTGGCCCAACCAAGCAAGCAGGCCCGCCATGGTTGCACCGCCGCCAAACATGGCCAGCATGCTCGACTCGGTGGGCGCAACACGCAGGCGGCGCAGCATGATGTTGGTTAGCGCAAAAAACAAGCCCCCCATCAGTGCCAGACCATCGGCCAGGCTGTCGGGCCAGTGCCATGGCGCATCCGGTGTCTTGAGGACAATGACCACGCCCAGCAAGGCCAACGCAAGACGCAATAGGGACGCAGCGGTCGGCTTTTCACCCAGCAACGGCCAAGCCAACAGCACAACCCAAGCAGGCATAAGGTAGAACAGCAGCACGACGCGCACCACGTCACCCACAGTTACCGCCCAATTAAAGCCAATATTGGTCAACCCCGATGCAATGAGCAAGAGCCACAGACCCGGGTAATGCACAAAGCCGCGCCATGCATTGGGACGCAGCGCCAGCAGGCACGTCAAGGCAAAGAGGTAAATCAGCGCAGTAGCCCACAACGGGTGAACACCCAAACTGAGCAACTGGCGAAACGGCCACCACGAGACCCCCCAAGCAAAGGCGTTGAGCAGCAGGGCAAATGCCGCCAGCGCAGGCTTGCTAGTACGTGGAGGTCTTCTTTCACCCATGCATGTTGTCGTGGCGGGCAACCTCGAGCAGGTGCTCCACATCCGCTGCATGTGCGACGCAGTTATGGGCATGCCAACGTTTGATGACCCACATAAAGCCAGCCACCACCACACCGAAGACAGTAATGGCACCAAAGGCCGAAAGACCCATACCCGTGGACAAGCTATAAAACGCGCCGAGCCCCAATATGCAGGCTTGCTCATTAAAGTTCTGAACGGCAATAGACCGCCCAGCACCCATCAGGTTATGGCCGCGGTGCTGCAGCAGTGCGTTCATGGGCACCACCAGGAAGCCACCCAAGCCGCCCAGCAAAATAAGAAAGGGCGCTGCCACCCAGACATTGGTAATGAAATTCAGCAAGATGACCAACACACCCATGGCAATGCCCAATGGCAGCACCAGAGTTGCCTGGTCCAGGCGCATGCGCACGGAGGCAACAACTGCACCCACTGCTGTTCCTATGGCCACCACACCCACCAGCGCCGACGCTTGCGTCACGCTGTAGCCCAAAGCCGCTGCGGCCCATGCCAGTACGATGTAGCGCAAATTGCCACTCACGCCCCAAAACAAGGTGGTGGTTGCCAACGAGATTTGCCCCAGACGGTCACGCCACAGGCGCAGGTTGCAAATCCAGAAATCAGGTAACAAACTCACGAGCCGCTTGGGCAGGCGACGCATGGGTACGCCAGTTTCGGGGATTCGGGTGTTGAACCACGCCGCCAGCATATAGACAAGGATCAGCACACAAATTGCAGCCTCGGGTGCCGTGTCAACACCTGTCTCAACATAGGGAATGTCAAGCGCCAGCAGGTAACCGGACATGGCGTTCCCGACCAACTGCCCACCCAACAAGACGCCCAAGATGATCGAAGCAATGGTCAAGCCTTCGATCCATCCATTGGCCTTGACCAATTGCGAAGCCGGCAGAAGCTCGGTCAAGATGCCGTATTTGGCCGGTGAATAGGCTGCGGCACCCAGACCCACAATGGCGTAGGACATTAACGGATGGGTGCCAAACAGCATCATCAGGCAACCCGCAATCTTGATGCCGTTGCTGTACAGCATGACCCTCCCCTTAGGCAGAGCGTCTGCAAAAGCGCCGACAAAGGGTGCCAAAACTACATAGAACAGGGCGAACATCGGCACCAATGCGGCTTGCTGCCACTCTTGGGCACCGCTGGTACGCAACAACTGCACGGCCGCTACGAATAGGGCATTGTCTGCCAGCGAGCTAAAAAACTGCGCCGACATGATGGTGTAAAAACCGCGTTTCATTCGTAATGGGTGGCGCGCACCAGTGTGGCTGGTGCGGCAAATATTGTGGGGTGTCTCCAAACGTGCTGTGGTTATAGCATGCCTGTCGGTGTCAGAATCCGGGAAACCCTTTAAGTCCGCACGTAAACCTGCCACATTCATGCCCCGCCCGATACTCGCGACCATTCATACCCAAGCCCTTCGCAGCAACCTGGAGCGCATGCGCCAAGCTGCGCCAGATGCTCGCGTCTGGGCGGTGGTCAAGGCCAATGCCTATGGCCACGGCATAGAGCGGGTTTATGAAGGGCTGCGTGGTGCGGACGGATTCGCGCTGCTGGACCTGAACGAGGCTCAGCGTGTGCGCGATCTGGGTTGGCGCGGTCCGGTTTTGCTGCTGGAAGGTGCGTTTGAATTGCGCGACCTGGAGTTGTGTTCACGCCTGGACCTGTGGCCCACCGTGCACTGCGATGCACAGATCGACATGCTGGCGGCACACAAGACCAATGTTCCGCTTCGGGTTTTTTTGAAGATGAACTCGGGTATGAACCGGTTGGGCTTCACACCCGAGCGCTACCGCGCAGCCTGGACCCGGCTCAACGCCTTACCCCAGGTGGATGAGATTTCGCTCATGACCCATTTCAGCGATGCAGACGGTCCCACTGGCATTGCAGAACAAATGGCAGTATTTGCGTCGGTCACCCACGATTTGCCCGGTGAGCGCAGCCTGAGCAACAGTGCCGCGCTGTTGCGCCACCCGATTGAGTCCGCTGTAGCCGACGCACTACCCAAACAATGGGTGGTGTCCGACTGGGTGCGGCCCGGCATTGCGGTGTACGGCAGCGCGCCTGACTACCCGGCCCACAGCGCCGCCGACTGGGGGCTGCAGGCGACCATGACGCTTGCTTCAAAAATCATAGCAGCTCACGCAATTCCTGCGGGGGCTAGCGTGGGATATGGTCGCACGTTTACAGCCGAGACAGAATTGCGCATTGGCGTAGTTGCCTGCGGCTATGCAGACGGATATCCGCGCTTGTGCCCGACGGGCACTCCGGTGCTAGTGGACGGCATACGGACCCGTACGCTGGGTCGGGTCAGCATGGATATGCTGGCGGTAGACTTGTCTCCGGTTCCGCAGGCTGCTGCCGGTAGTTCCGTGATACTGTGGGGTACTGCTGCCAACGGTACGACGCTGTCCATTGACGAAGTAGCGGCGTCTGCCCAAACCGTGGGGTATGAATTGATGTGTGGCCTGGCAACGCGCGTTCCAGTGGAGGTGTCATTGTGAAATATGTACCGATTCCCGTGTCCATGCTGGCTGTGGGTCAGCCACTGCCTGTGGATGTCTGGAGTGCTACGGGTCAGCTGCTGCTGCGAAAAGGCCAACCTGTCGAATCTGAGGAACACCGCGAAAAATTGCACGCTCACCATGCGTCTTCCACACCGTCTGACGCGCTGGCCTGGCAGCGCAGTTATGAACGTATGGTGCACACCATGCTCAGGGACGGTGTTGATATTGCAGTGATTGTGCAGGCACCGATGCCCAGTGAGATTCGGGATTCAGACTACGTCGTAGGGCAGCAGCTCCTGGGTGGATGGCTGGACTTGCAAGAGGTTTTGCGCGGTATCCTGTACCAGGGCGGTCTGGCCATCAATCCGCTGGAGCGTTTGGTAGGCATCCAAAGAAAGGCAATCGCGTTGTTGCAGGCGGACCCAGATGACAGCCTGTTTTGCCTGTTTCAGGCCTTAGCGGATTCCAGCCAAGGTTACTGCGCAACGCATGCATTGCTATGCGCAGTGGTGTGTGAGCTGACCGCGCAAAAGCTGGCCATGCCTGCGTTCGAACGGGAAGCCTTGGTTCAAGCCGCCTTGGTCATGAATATCGGCATGGCCCGCGAGCAGGACAGTTTGTCCCGGCAGCCATCGGCGCCAAGTGAATCTCAGCGGGCTCTGATTGAGGAGCACCCGCAGAGCAGCGTCGAGATTTTGCAAAGCTATGGTGTAGACGACCCGGCGGTGCTCGACATTGTGCGTTGGCACCACCAGCCCAGCAGCGCAGAGGGTCTTGATTCAACCGAACTGGCGCGCCGTGTATTGGCGATGGCCGATAGTTTTGTGGCCAAAATGGCCGGGCGCAAGACGCGTGCATCGCTATCACCCATGAAGGCCGTGAAGTCCATGGTGATGGGAGCCGAGGGAGTTGCGTTGGGTGTTGGCTCCGCGATGGCGCAAGCGGTGGGGTTCTATCCGCCGGGCACCTATGTTCGATTGGCAAACGGAGAAACCGCGCTGTCCGTCAAGCGCGGCGGGCGGGCCAATATTCCCTGGGTAGTCAGCATTCTGGACAAAGATGGGATCGCTTTGGCCAATTGGGTCTGCAAAGAGACTACAACGCCGGCCTGCACCATTGCATCGGCGGTGACTGCAGAAAATGTGCGTGTCGTCGTGAATGTGGATAAGGTGCGCAAAGCACGAGAGGGCATCGTAAAACTGTGATTGCATACAGTATTATGCCGCTATGGCCAAAGACAAAACGATCTACATCTGTACCGAATGCGGTGGAAGCAGTTCCAAGTGGCTGGGCAAGTGTCCCAGTTGTTCGGCGTGGAACACTCTGGTTGAATCGGTAGCTGAATCTGCTTCACCCGCCAAGAACCGATACACCTCGCAATTTCAGGCCCTGGCCAAAACTGCTGAAGTGGCCGTGTTGGCCGATATTGATGCGAGCGACGTACAGCGCACCCCCACCGGCCATGACGAGCTGGACCGCGTGCTGGGCGGGGGCATTGTGGAAGGTGCTGTGGTGCTGATCGGTGGAGACCCCGGGATTGGCAAGTCCACGTTGCTGTTACAGGCACTGGATTCGTTGCAGCGCGGCGGTCTGCCTACGTTGTATGTAACCGGTGAAGAGAGTGGTGCGCAGGTTGCGCTTCGGTCGCGTCGTTTGGGGCTAGATGCGTCCCAGGTGAAAGTGCTGGCAGAGATTCAGCTGGACAAGATCCTCGCTTCTATCGATGCGCTGCGACCCCATGTGGCCGTGATTGACTCCATCCAGACCGTTTACTCTGACCAGCTTACGTCTGCACCGGGTTCGGTGGCCCAAGTGCGCGAGTGTGCTGCCCACCTGACACGCTGCGCCAAGTCCAGCGGTACGTCCATCGTGTTGGTCGGCCATGTGACCAAGGAGGGCGCGCTTGCCGGCCCCCGCGTACTGGAACACATGGTAGATACCGTGTTGTATTTTGAGGGCGAGACCCACAGTAGTTTTCGTCTGGTGCGCGCCATCAAAAACCGCTTTGGGGCGGTCAACGAGATCGGCGTATTTGCCATGACTGAAAAAGGCTTGAAGGGAGTGAGCAACCCCAGCGCCATTTTTTTGAGTCAGCATGCGGAGCCGGTACCGGGCAGCTGTGTCATGGTGACGCTTGAAGGTACAAGGCCGTTGTTGGTGGAAATCCAGGCACTGGTAGATAGCGGTGGCCCGAGTCCCAGGCGTTTGAGCGTGGGGCTGGACCGCGATCGATTGGCCATGCTGTTGGCCGTCCTACACCGGCATGCGGGTGTGGCCTGCATGGACCAGGATGTATTTGTCAACGCTGTGGGTGGTGTGCGCATCAGCGAGCCAGCGGCTGATTTGGCGGTGTTGCTCTCCATCACGTCAAGTCTGCGCGGCAAGCCGTTGCCCAAGGGATTTTTTGCGTTTGGTGAAGTAGGATTGGCCGGTGAGGTGCGGCCCGCACCGCGCGGGCAAGAACGCTTGAAAGAGGCGGCAAAGCTGGGCTTTACGGTAGCAGTCGTTCCTAAGGCGAATGCACCCAAACATCCGGGCAGCAAAGAGTTCGAAGGGCTAACCATCCATGCGGTTGAGCGTGTTGAGCAGGCCATGGAGATTGTGCGGGGTCTGGGCTAGGCTGACCGCTATTCATGTAGTTACGGATTTACTTGTGTATTGGTTGAAGTTTCGCAGTCACCCAAGCTTGCCACGCGTGTTCGCCATGTTGTGTGTGACGCTGTTAGGGTGGATGGGGTTTCGCGCATATGGTTGGGCTGGATTCGCGTTGGCGGCCAGTACCATTGTCATGTGGCTGTTGTTATCGATGTCCCGCGTGTTGATGGTTTTGCGACGCAGTGCGCAGCAACCGATCGGCTACGTGGACAGTGCGGTCATGCTGCATGCACGCTTGGTTTGTGGCATGACACTGTTGCAGGTCGTGGCGACGTCGCATTCTTTGGGTGAGTGTGCATCGGACGCAAATGTACTTTTCGAAGAGTACCGATGGACCGATGGCTCTGGCGCACAAGTGCAGTGTATTTTTGAGCACGGAAGGCTTAGCCACTGGGAGTTGGCGCGTCCTTGACCCTTCTTGGTCTGGTTAGATGGGGTTGGGGTGTCCCGGGTCGTAAAATCAGCGTTTCTACGATCCCGCCTCCAAGGAAGTCTGCATGAGCCCATTACCCCCTTCAATGTCCGATCGCGATGGAAAGATCTGGATGGATGGCCAGATGATCGATTGGCGAGATGCCAAAATCCACGTCCTGAGCCACACCTTGCACTACGGTTGTGGCGCTTTTGAAGGTGTACGCGCCTACAAGGGTGAGGGCGGTACTGCCATTTTTCGCCTAGAAGAACATACCGAGCGGCTTTTCAACAGCGCCAAGATTTTGCGCATGAAGATTCCATTCACGCAGGCAGAAGTGAATGAGGCACAGTGCGCCGTGATTCGTGACAACAAGCTGGAATCTGGCTATCTGCGCCCGCTCACCTGGATTGGAGACAAGAAGCTGGGTGTTTCGCCCAAGGGCAACACGGTGCACCTCATGGTTGCTGCCTGGCCTTGGGGCGCTTATCTTGGAGAAGAGGGCATGAAACGTGGCATCCGTGTGAAGATTTCGAGTTACACCCGCCACCACGTCAACATCACGATGACCCAGGCCAAGGCGGTTAGCAACTACACCAATTCCATTCTGGCGAACATGGAAGCCACAGACGATGGATACGACGAGGCCATGTTGCTTGATGCCAATGGCTTTGTGTCAGAAGGCGCAGGTGAGAATTTGTTTGTGGTGAAGAATGGCGTGGTGTATACGCCCGATCTGTCTGCCGGCGCCCTGAATGGCATCACGCGTAATACGGTAATGCATATTTGTAAGGACTTGGGGCTGGAGTTGGTGCAGAAGCGTATCACCCGTGATGAGGTCTACATTTGCGATGAGGCGTTTTTCACCGGAACTGCGGCCGAAGTGACGCCCATTCGAGAGTTGGATCGCATTGAGTTGGGCAAAGATGACTATGTAGGCAGTCGTGGTCCCATTACCCAGCGCATCCAAAGCGCTTTTTTCGATATCGTTAACGGGCGCAACCCGAAGTATGCCCATTGGCTCACAAAGGTAAATGCATAATTTTGCGGGACGGTCCGCAGTCGCGAAGCGGCAAGCTCTGTCCTCAACCGATCAAGGAATTTATGAAGACTTCAACCGTTGAACTGCTCGCCACCGACCTTAACCACCAGGGCGGCGTTTTTTGCCCCAATCCTCTGGCGCAGATGAAAACTTGGGACACCCACCCCAAGGTCTACCTCGATGTCGGCCACTCGGGTGAGGCCAAGTGCCCGTATTGCAGCATGGTGTACCGCCTGAAGGCGGGTGAACATTTCGCCGGTGCTGGACATTAGCCCCGCACGGTCTGTCGCTGTGCGGGTCGCTGCCCCCCAGGCCGCTTGCGGAGTCCCGACACGGGCTAACCGCTCCCACGGTGCTTGCTAGACCGCAATGAAGCGATCCTTGGTAATCGCCCCCCAGTGGATTGGGGATGCCGTGATGACCGAGCCTCTTTTGCGTAGGCTCAAGAACCGGGGTGACACCATTACTGTAGCGGCTTTGCCGTGGGTAGCCCCGGTTTATCGGGTTATGCCGCAGGTGTCAGGAATTATCGAACTACCGTTTGCACACGGCAGGCTGCAATGGACGGCGCGGCGCACCATAGCAAAAGGCATGCGAGGGCTTTTTGATACCGCTTATGTCTGCCCAAATTCGTTTAAGAGCGCTTTGTTGCCTTGGATGGCTGGCATCCCTGAGCGCATTGGCTATCACGGTGAGGCGCGCTATGGCGTGTTAAATCGTAGGCTACCCAATCCTCGTGCCATAGAACGCCCTCCGATGGTTGCGTTTTATTCGGCCCTTTGCGGCGAATCAGAAGCTTCAGAGGAGCGTCCGGCCCTCGTGATTGCGCCCAGGCAAGTCACCTCGGCGTTGACGAGCATGCGACTGGCACCACAAACGTTCTATGCCTTTGCACCTGGCGCGGAATACGGACCAGCAAAGCGCTGGCCTGCGCGGCATTTTGCTGCCCTCGCGGGACAGCTGGATGCCCCGGTCATACTCTTGGGGTCCTCAAAAGACAATGAAGTGTGCGCCGACATTGCAGGCGCCGTTAACGCAGTGAGCCCTGGCCAGTGCGTCGACTGGTCTGGAAAGACAACTTTGGATCACGCGATTGCCGCCATTTCAGCTGCAAAGGCCATGGTCAGCAATGATTCCGGTCTGATGCACGTAGCGGCAGCATTTGGTGTTCCCCAAGTTGCGCTGTTTGGGTCATCGAGTCCTTTGCATACCCCCCCATTGAACCCGTCCGCGCATGTGATTTGGCTGCGGAACGACCCGCAATACACACCCGTTCTTAGCTGTTCGCCCTGCTTTCAGCGTGTGTGCCCCTTGGGGCATACGCGTTGCTTGGTCGATATAACGCCCGGCACCGTGCTTCGCTTTTTATAGCCCATAGCGCACCGCAGACAACGAAACAGGTACGGCAAATGAACACCGTACAAACGAAAAAAGGCCACCCGAAGGTGGCCTTTTTTTGGCGGGAACCGCTCACTCCAACTTGAAGTTGAAGTCTTGCGTGGCCGTGATGTCTGCCGCGTCTGAGGTGCACTTGTATTGCATCATGGCGGCCTTAACGGCAGCATGGAATACACGGGGGCCCGACAAGATCGTTACCTCACGCACCGCACCGTCCCGAATCACCACTTGTGCTTTGACGACGCCTTCAGTTCCATCCTGAACAGCCTTACGTGGCATTTCAGGGCTGACTTGGGTGGGGCAAGCCACACGAATGTCATTTCTGTTAGGCGCTGGCTTAGGAGGAGCTGGCGGCGGCGGCGGTGCAATGACTGCCGGTGTAGGCGGTGGAGCAGCAACCGATGTGATCGCAGGCGCAGTGGATACTTCTGGCGGTGCAACATCTGGCGGCGGTACAAAGGGTGGTGGCGGAGCCTCAACCTTCGGTGCGTCTGGCGGCTTGATTTGCTTTGGCGGTGGTGGTGGGGGTGGTGGAATGATCACCTCCTGAATCACGACAGCTTCTAGCGACTTCTTGATCTGAACCAAACCATTTTTGGCCGTACCAGATACGAGCGCCCATCCCAAAACGATGTGGAGAGCGATAACAATAGCGATACCCTTGTATCGCTTAGCTGGGTCTTTAGGCTTGTAGACCGGGTGTAAGCCAATCGTATTCATTGGACGAACTGCTCACTTCCGACCACGGCCATCTTGGTCAAACCGGTACGCTTGGATGTAGATAAAACGTTTGCAAACACTGCGTACTTGGCCGACTTATTGGGGCGGATATGGACTTCAGGCTGTGCAGCCTGTTGACCGATTGTTTGCATATTGGCCTCAAGTTCCGCGGCTGTCACCGGCAAACCTTGCCAATACACCACGCTATTCCCGTCGATATCAACCTGAATTTTTTCAGGTTTGATGTCGTTTGTCGGTGGTGATCCGACCGGCATATCCAAGTTGACCGCATGAAGCTGGATGGGAATGGTGATGATCAACATCACCAACAACACCAACATCACGTCAATCAGCGGCGTGGTGTTGATGTCCATTAGCACTTCAGGATCGCCGGAACCATCGCCGGAACTTCCTACATTCATAGACATATTGCTATTCCTTCAAAACCTGGCGCAGCCTTAGCCGCCCAGGGCTGGCGGTTCAGTAATGAACGCCACTTTGACAATACCAGCGCGTTGGCACGCGTACAAGACTTTACCAACACCTTCGTATTGGGCTGCCAAGTCGCCGCGAATTTGCACTTCTGGCTGTGGCTTTTTGGTGGATTCTTTTTTAAGCGTCTCAACGAGTTTTTCCAAATCGGATACTTTCTTGTCATACAAGTACACGTTGTTTGCTGTGTCCACCGAAAGAATAATGTTCTCTGGCTTGGATTCCCGTACTTCCACCCGTTCTTTGGGAAGCTCAACAGGAATTGAGGTAGTGACAACTGGGATGGTGATCAAGAAAATGATCAACATCACCAGCATCACGTCCACTAGAGGCGTAGTGTTGATCGCGGAAATTACCGCATCGTCACCTTCCGCGCTACCGACGTTCATCGACATAGAGCCATCCTTCTGCGAATTGATCGCACGTTAATTAGCTCTTAGTAGCCGAACCCAACAATACGGAGTGCAAATCGTTGCCGAAGCTACGCACGTCGTCCATGACGGTCTTGTTGCGAGCGATCAGCCAGTTGTAGGCCAAGACAGCGGGAACGGCAACAGCCAGACCCAAAGCAGTCATGATCAGCGCGGAACCCACTGGGCCGGCAACTTTATCGATGGACGCTTGGCCGGACATACCAATGGCTGTCAACGCGTTGTAAATACCCCAAACGGTTCCAAACAGTCCAACGAAAGGAGAAATAGAGCCCACGGTTGCCAAGAAGGACAAGCCACCTTGCATTTCGCGATTCACCCGGTCAACCGAGCGCTGGATGCTCATGCTGATCCAGTCGTTCAAGGGGATGTGGCCCATCAAACCACCGTGCTTTTTGGTAGCTTCGACACCTGCGGCGGCGATGAACTGGTAAGGACTGTCTTTGTGCAAGCTAGCGGCACCTTGTGCCACGGTACCTGCGCCCCAAAACTTCTCAGATGCCTCGCGAGCATAGCGGCTAACCTTGCTCTGCTCAAGCATTTTGATGGCCAGGATGTACCAGCTTCCCATACTCATGATGCCCAAGATGACCAGAACACCCATGTCAACAGAGTGGGCGTTGGTCCACAAGGCGACGATGCCGTATGGATTTTCAGCTGCTGCGGAGTCTGCTTTTTTAGCAGCGGCGGCGGGCGCTGCGGCAGGTGCTTCGGTCGCAGCGGGTGCTGCGGTTTGGGCAAATGCGGAGGTAGAAACGCCAGCGACCGAAGCCACGGCCAAACTCAGGGTCAGGGCCCAGGCGCGGACCAACACTTTGAACTTTGTATGCACAATCATTTCCTTTTAGAAAAACTACTATTTGCCGTATGGATGCCAAGGGTGGAATCCCGGCCCGAGCGTCCGTGAACCGCTAACTTTAGAGACGGTTATTGTAATTTGACACTCTGATGCTTTGCTACAGTCTTTAAGATGATTACCTAGCGTTTGCCCTATTAGGGTTACCACCATATTGCAAACTTTCATAACGCGCGTTGGCACCTTGCTGTGTTTTCCGTTTTAGGTCCAGAGTTTTGGGTTTATTCTATTGAATAGTTTCTGGTTTGCGCTTTGCTTTCGGACAGTGATCACTGCTGGATAGCGGGCATCCCAACAGTACCAACACAACCGGTCATTTATCTAGCTAGTGGTCGGTGTTGATCGCTGCCTTTTGAGACTCACGGGTTTCTTCACCCCTCACCGCCGAGCATTTGTTGTTTGAAATTACCGCTTAGTTTCAGCAAAAGGGAGTAAGAATACAGTCAGTCGTGTTGGTGAAATGTCGCGGCTTCCTGATGGAACACAGAGATTTCCCTTAGTTCACGGTACAAAGCGGGCTTCAATCGGTCAAATCCGTGGGCTGGTAACGTGGTGAACGCCTCCTAGCTTAAACTGATGCAATGCCTGCAATGTCAGATCCGTCGTGTTTGGTTCCCCATGTTAGCCAGCGGCCCGTGCCCGCGCAGTTGGTTGAATCACTTCAAGACCTGGTTGGAAATCGATGCACCGTTGCCAGAGCTGTTTGCGAACACCATGGGCGTGATGAATCTTCGTTTGACGTTCCCCCGCCCGGTGCTGTGGTTTTTGCACAGAACACTGCCGAAGTTGCTCAAATCGTCAAGCTTGCGGCCGCCCACCGTGTGCCTGTCATTCCTTTTGGCGTGGGCACTTCATTGGAGGGTCAGTTGCTAGCCGTTCACGGCGGCATTAGTCTCGACTTGGGTCAAATGAATGAGGTATTGCATCTCAATGCGGAAGATCACACTGCAACGGTGCAGCCGGGTGTGACTCGCAAGCAACTCAATGAAGCGTTAAAGAGTAGCGGATTGTTTTTCCCTGTTGACCCAGGCGCCGACGCCACATTGGGCGGCATGGCGGCTACGCGCGCCAGTGGAACCAACGCAGTTCGCTACGGGACCATGCGGGAAAACGTTTTGGGGCTTGAAGTGGTCACCGCACAAGGGGAAGTTGTACGCACTGGTACGCGCGCCAAAAAGTCGAGTGCGGGGTATGACCTGACACGGTTAATGGTGGGTAGCGAAGGCACGCTTGGTGTCATTACTGAAGTCACAGTCAAGGTTTACCCTTTGCCGGAAGCAGTTGTTGCCGCAACTTGTTGTTTCAACTCGTTGGCTGATGCCGTCAACACCACGATTCAGACTATTCAACTCGGTGTGCCAATCGCCCGTTGCGAACTTCTTGATGCAAACACGGTGCGTGTTGTGAACCAGTATTCACGACTCACGTTGCCTGAAAGCGCGATGTTGCTCATGGAATTTCACGGCTCCCCTGCTGGCGTGCAAGAGCAATTGCACACTGTTCAGGGTATTGCTCAAGAGAACCACGGGAGCGCCTTTGCATGGGCTTTGACGCCAGAGGACCGCACCAAGTTATGGTCTGCACGACACAATGCCTACTTCGCCGCGGTGCAGTCTCGACCAGGCTGCAAAGTGATCACCACTGACACTTGTGTACCCATCTCACGCTTGGCAGATGCCCTGTTGGACTCAGTATCCGAAGCACTTGCAGCTGGCATTCCATATTTTTTGGTTGGTCACGTGGGTGACGGAAACTTTCACATGGGATACCTCATCGATCCCTCGAGTGTTGTCGAGCGTGCAACTGCGGAAGAGCTGAACCAAAGCCTAGTAGAGCGCGCACTCCGACTCGGCGGCACTTGCACCGGGGAACACGGAGTGGGGTTGCACAAAATGGAATTTCTCGTCGCAGAGACGGGCGAGGGTGCCGTGGACATGATGCGCGCGATCAAACGTGCATTGGATCCATTGAACATCATGAACCCAGGAAAGATTTTCTTGCAGTAGGCTCTGCCGTAGAGCAAAGTCCAATCATTTTGCGATGGTAGTCAACGCATTGTGTAGAGCACCACGTTCCGCGACAATTGTTCGGATGAATGATTTTGTGTACCGTTGGTTTCGTTTAGTGCCGGCGTATGCTGTGGGCTATTTCTTCTCGTATGGACTGCGCAGCGTGAACGCAGTCATCGCTCCTGAATTGATGCAAGAGCTCCACGTTTCGACGGCCGGCATGGGCCTGTTGACTTCAGCGTACTTCCTGGCCTTTGGTCTTTTCCAACTGCCTCTCGGCTTATTGCTGGATAGATTTGGCCCGCGCAGAGTGGAGATCACCTTGCTGTTGGTCGCGGCTGCAGGATGTTGCGTGTTTGCATTGGGCACTACCTTGGAGGTCTTGGCTATTGGGCGCGCGCTCATTGGTTTGGGCGTTTCAGCCTGCCTGATGGCTGCTTTCAAAGCGTTCGCGCAGTGGTATCCACCTGAACGACAAGCCTCCTTGGCGGCGACCATTATGGTTGCTGGCGGCATGGGTGCATTGATAGCCAGCGTACCAGTCGAAGCGGCCTTGCCAGCATTGGGTTGGCGAGGTGTATTTTGGGTGGTCGGATTCTTATTGGTTTTGACATGTGGGCTGTTAACGACCGTTCCAGAGAAAGCATTGGTGGCCAAAGGGGAGTCATTTGCCGTTCAGCTGCGGTCTTTAGTGATCATTTATAGGAGCCCCGCGTTTTGGCGCTTTGCACCACAGGGCTGTATGGCACTGGGCGGGTTCATGGCCATTCAGGGTCTTTGGGCGGTTCCGTGGTTGATGGATGTTAATGGTTTGTCGCGCGGACAAGCGGCGCATATTTTGTTTTTGGTATCAGTTGCCATGCTGGCTGGTTTTTTGTTTGTGGCGCTCTGTTCTGGGTGGCTGGGTCGCAGAGGGGTGTCGCCGATGGCGCTTTTGTGTTTCGGCATGGGTTTGTCTTTGTTAGCGCAGATCGCAATTTCTATGGATATGTTTTCACCCGTCTGGCTGTGGCCGCTTCTGGGGTTCTCATTCAGTTTGGGCAATATTTCCTATCCCCAACTTTCTGCTTTGTTTCCGGTTGCACTATCAGGGAGGGTCAACACGGCGTTGAACTTGGTGGTGTTCATTGGAGCATTTGGTCTTCAATGGGGGATGGGGGTATTGGCTGACGTCTTTGGCTCCAGCGGGATGCAATCGACCAGTGCATTGCGCGCTACGTTCCTTGTTCTACTTGCAGCGCAGTTTTTGTCGTTTATTTGGTTTTTACTGCCCTTCAGGCGCCCTATCTGATCACTCTGCTTGCTCAAGTTGTTGTTCTCTGTTGGCGGCCATTGGATTGAGTGGCGGTAGGTGCGTGAAATTTTCGAACTCGGATTAGCATTGCAAGTAACTGGCGGCCACATCGGGGACTAACGGCCCGTTTTTTGATGCTGCCACGGTACGGTACGCGTGCACACACTAGCACTGAAGGCGCGTGCCAAGTTGACCGGACTTCGTTTCTCTGACACAGAGCGAATCGGTGGCAAGCACGCGTCGGCGAAGACGTCGGGTCAATAGTCGTCCCGCATAGACGCCGAAAGGTTGCCCGACGCAAAATGAGGGTTGTGTGGTATATTCGGGCGGCGTAATAGCTGATTGTTCGCTGGTCTAACTCGTTAGTTTGGTGTTTGTGCCCCCGGCAGAGGGGTCGTCAATCGAGTCCCGGCTTTGCGTTTTTTCCAGTTTTTTCACGCGCTGGGGAATTTACCCCCTGTTTGTTTCGCCTCTGCTATGGCGAATACTCCTAGTCACGATTCAATACTGATCGTCCACCACGAGAACAGGATATGACCTCGGCAGAGGGACATGCTCATTTTGCTTTGGAGCGCCGTAAGCGTAATTTGCTTGGCGTGCATTTGACTTTTAATGATTTTTGCTACAACAACAAGAGAAACGCCCATTACATTGGGCAAATACCGCATTGTCGCTTGCCCGCGTCAATTACCATGTGGGCAGTTCGCCGCGCAGGTATCTATTGCAAGCGGCCGCGGCAGTGCATCCACTGATCGCGTCATGCGATTCCATGATGCGTTTGCTTCGCAGGATGCGGCGGCACGCTATGCCATCGCGCAAGGTATCGACTGGGTGCGTGATGTAACGCGCCTCAACTGAATATAGTTTTACAGGAGTTAGACCATGGCCAAAGAAGACCTGATCGAGATGATGGGTGTCGTTAATGAAGTTTTGCCCGACACCCGTTTTCGGGTGACGCTGGATAACGGCCATCAGTTGATTGCCTATTCCGCGGGTAAGATGCGCAAAAATCACATTCGCATCTTGGCCGGTGATAAGGTTTCGCTGGAGTTGTCGCCCTATGACCTAAGCAAAGGTCGGATCAATTTCCGCCACATTGAAGGTCGCGGACCGATGACGCCACGCCGTTAAGCGCTACTGAAGATTGGATTCTTCGGGTCCATAAAGGATGCGCTTGTTTTGTTGTGCGCGTGTCCTTGTGCGGGCACGACGTGAATTGTCCCGCGCACTATTGACACTTAATAGCGAGAGCTCCCATTGGGGTGGGGACTTCGCACAAGTTTCGTACAAATAAGCCCGTGTAATCACAGGCCACATCTATCTTTGATTCTGTGCGTCGTGTAGTGGCATGGTGTGCGGACTCCAGTGCCAATGTCGCGTTGCTGGCGACGACGAGGCATATTTTTCGCCCCGACTCGGAAAAGATTTCGTAGACGGCGTTATGTCGAGTGTCAGGATAAGTGAAAAGTGAAGCGTTGATTTCAATTGAGTTTTTCATTTTCTTTGGCAATGATAAATAAGATGCCGCCATCGTTAGTGAAAACTTCCCGGACTTTCGCCATACCAACTGAAAATTCCTTGTAGCTTCTTTATTCGGTGGATAACGGCAAGTGCGATTGCAGCCGGTGTGCCGACCGCAAGAACGAATCTTGAAACTCCACTCGATGTCACACCTTCCCATCGTAGGCCACCTTTTCCTTTGGTGAAATCAGCCTGACGTCGATTGTTCCATTTTGATCATTTTCTGCGGTTTGTGCCGTTAGGGGCCAGTTCCAGTCTTTCACGGATGACTGCTGTGGAGTTCGCAATTAGTAGGCTGCAGCGGGGCGAGAACTGAGATTCAGGCTTGTATTCCAGTGGGCTATAGTCGTCGTCGATGAAATCATTACGCATTCTTTAGGTTGCTAAAGTGGAAGGCCCAGTGTCCGAGTTTGCTGAAAACTACGTCAAACTTCGTGCGTCTTCCGCTGTTCATGGCGCCTCGGAGCGTGCGGAAGTGGCGCGGCTCGCCCAGCGTTCTGCCGGAGAAGCCTTGTCCCTTGCACGAAAAATAGGCCACCCGTGGTATCGCTGTCAAGCAATTGCATCCGTGGTCGAGGCAAATCCTTCCATTCGAGAAGCCGAGGTCTTGCTGGCAGAGGCTCTCGAAGCAGCTTACTGCCAAGATGAGCCGAACCGGGTGGCATCAGTTTCATTTTGGCCACTGAGACTTCTGGCAAAGCAGTTTCCAGCTCTTGCTGCCGAAAATACAACTCGATTGCTCAGTGTCATCGCAGAAGAACCACATGGCCTCAGGCGCCTTGACGGGCTTTGCGCCATTCTGGGTGCGGTGGTGTCGCAGTCCGAGTTGCGCCAACAGGTTCTCGCGCCACTGTTGGAAGCTGCACAGGTCAGTTCCGGTTGGCGCACGGAGCGCCTACTGAATGGAGCAATTCAGGCGCTCATTCCTTATGATCGACATGTAGCGCTCTCGCTGCTTCGGTCGCGTCCTGAAACTCGTTTTACGAAAGAGAGTCGTGCACTCCTACTGGCTTTAAATGCGCCCTGACACACCGCCGCTATTGTTAGATGGTAAAACTTACAAGGGGAAGGTGCATGTCTATAGTAATTAAGAGATTACTGCTACTTGTGTGTCTAGCACTACTGTCGCAGCATGGTTGGGCAACGCCCACTGCCGAAATGGCCTTGTTTGAGCGATCTCAAGTCGTGATGCAAAGAGTGGTCGAGTTTGCCAAGCTGAAAAAACAAAAGCTTGGCAAAGCCCAAATAGAAGGGGCCGAAATGACTCGAATGGTCGTTGAAATTGAGCATCTATTAAGCCAGGAGAAGAATCCGGCAGTCCTTGCAAGGGTTGCCGTACTGACCCGAGTGCACTTGGACATGGAGCGAGGAGCGGGTGTAACTAAGGACGAGACTGTTGGAATGATCTTGGTGGAGTCTTGGATCGGTTGTATGACAAGTATCAAAAAATTGGGAGGAAGTGAGGCGCTAGTGGCGTTGGATGATCTCAAGCTTGCTGTTGACGTACGAGCGCTTGACGGTGCAGAAGCCCGCGCTTATAGGCTGGCTCGAGAAGAAGTAGAACAAGGAATAGACGCAAGGAGCTCTAAATAAGGTTGACCAGATTTGTGTATGGTCAACCGTCCCCGAGGCCAGTCTTTGACTGTTGATTCCAGAGGCAAACTGAGCCAGATTCCAATCGAATATTGAGCCACTCGATTTAAAGGTATTTTTGGCTAGTCGATTGTGGATAAGTCTACATCCTGTGCGTTTCCCTTCGGTGTTTT
>JACCDN010622959.1_pt1 | contig 125980 bp, 91 predicted proteins | sample 7441691 | NCBI WGS metagenome assembly JACCDN01 (sample SAMN15323439, study PRJNA562643) | freshwater metagenome | isolation source: river surface water | place: USA:Blue River Watershed | collected 2017-08-16 | reverse complement strand
ACCCTTAAGCGCCGTTAAGCCCAGTTTTACTGGGTAGGCGTAAAATTAAGAGTAACTATTCAGCACTTTTGCTGCATAGTTACGGCAAACGTACATCCGATGGTGATAAGTAAGCATTGTCGGTCACAGCCGCCGCGGCGATGGCCTATCGCTGCGGCAACACATCCAATGCTAATGTTCACGCGTCTCACAGAAACGCAATTGCGGCCAACGCTCTTGCATCAATTGTAAATTGACCCGACTCGGTGCCAAATACGTCAGTTGTTCACCGCCGTCGATAGCCAGATTAGCCGACTGTTTATCTTTGAATTGTTGCAGTAGTTGTTTGTCGTCAGCCACCACCCAGCGCGCTAGCTTGATCGCTGTATTATCGTAGCTACATTGCACTTTGTATTCATGCAACAAACGATACGCCACCACATCAAACTGCAATATTCCGATAGCACCAATAATTAATTCACTGCCCAGCAACGGTCTAAACACTTGCACCGCGCCTTCTTCGGCTAATTGTAATAAGCCTTTGTGCAAGGCTTTGGTTTTCAATGGATCACGCAATTGCACCCGTCGAAATAATTCGGGGGCAAAATGCGGCACCCCCACAAACTGTAAAACTTCCGCATCGGTAAAGGTATCGCCTATTTGTATCGTACCGTGATTGTGTAAGCCTAAAATATCGCCCGCATAAGCGACATCGGTTTGTTCACGCTCGCCGGCCATAAACGTCAATGCTTGATTGATGGTGATCTCACGCTGCAAACGCACATGATACATCTTCATGCCACGTTGATACGTGCCAGAACAAATACGTGCAAACGCCACTCTATCGTGGTGTGCTGGGTCCATATTCGCTTGGATTTTAAAGACAAACGCACTGAAATTATTTTCCTCTGCACGCACGTCGCGTTGCTGCGCAATCCGCGGTCTAGGTGACGGCGCATAGTCCACAAAACCGCGTAACAATTCACGTACGCCAAAGTTATTCATCGCCGAGCCGACAAAAACCGGGGTTTGTCGCCCCTGTCGATAAGCCTCCAGAGAAAAAGCGTGACTGGCCCCCTTTACTAATTCTATTTCTTCGCGCAACGCCGCCACACCGGCTACACCTAACACCTGTTCCAACCCCGGATTCGCTAAGCCTATCCACTGCGCCGCATGCTGTACACTGGCATTCTTCCCGGGTTGGTACAGGTATACCGCATCTTCATACAAATGGTAAATCCCTTTGAAATGTTTGCCCATACCAATCGGCCAGGTAATTGGTGCGCACTGTATCTTCAGCACGTCTTCTATCTCATCCAGCAAACTGATGGGTTCACGACAATCGCGATCCAACTTATTGATGAAAGTCATGATCGGCGTGTCACGCAAGCGACAGACTTCCAATAATTTAATGGTGCGCTCTTCCACACCCTTGGCGGCATCGATGACCATCAACGCCGAATCCACCGCGGTGAGGGTACGGTAGGTATCTTCAGAAAAATCAGCGTGGCCTGGCGTATCTAACAAATTAATCACGTGATCCGCAAACTCAAACTGCATCACCGACGTGGTGACCGAAATACCGCGTTGCTTTTCTAACTCCATCCAATCCGACGTGGCATGCCGCGACGCTTTGCGCGCCTTCACAGTTCCGGCTAAATGAATCGCACCACCAAATAATAATAATTTCTCCGTCAATGTCGTCTTACCGGCATCGGGGTGGGAAATGATGGCAAATGTCTTGCGTTTGTGTATCTCTGCTATCGCGTCATCGTTCATGTATACCTCTAGCGAATAAGTTAGGTACTCGCCCATTAGTCATTCTATTATTTTGGTATCTATTCCGCAAAATGCTGAATAGATACCCTTAATTTGACGCTAAAGCCAAGTAGTGGCTTTACGCGCTCAAGGGGAAAAATCACGATTCTCCCCCTTGAGAATCCTTCATCGTGTAGAGAAAACAGCTGTTTTACCTTGTAAATGAACAGGATCCTCAAATTTGCTGAATAGTTACTCTTGTAAATGTTCACCCATTCGAGACGACACTGCGTGTCTCCTCAGGGCGAACGGATTAAATGATCAACCCAGGACACTTTTGCATACCCCCTAAACTTCATTCGCTAGAGGTATTAGTTATCTCAAAGTGAGTCGCATGCAACACGCATCTTCGCGACCCGCCGCACTGGGATAATAACCGACGCGCGTAGAGAACGGTGTAAAACCCACACGTTGATACAAGCGCAACGCAGGTTGGTTAGTAGCACGTACTTCTAAATACACGCACTGCACACCGGCGTCACGCCACTGCTGCAGTTGCTGCGCGAGAAGATAATGACCCAAACCCTGCTGCTGCAGCGATGGGTGTATGGCTAGATTCAATAATTCCATCTCATCGACAACACGCCGCGCCAAGCTAAAACCAACGAGTTGTTCCTGCACTAACAATGCGGCATTATGGTAACTCAAACCAAAACAATCACCTAACAAGGTTTGCGACCAAGGGAACGCCTGCGCCGCACACTCTAGCGTATAAACCGCGGCAAGATCCGCTGGCGTTAAAACACGTATTTCACGCATCCATGCTACGCGGCTTGTGCTGTCACTTACTTCAATCACGGCTAGCCGTGCGTGCCTCCATCTTTTTTCTTAGGTGCATACAGATCGGTTATCGTCCCGGTAAACATCTCTGTGGCAGCAGCCACCGTTTCCGATAAGGTTGGATGCGGATGCACCGTCAACGCAATGTCCTCGGCATCACAACCCATCTCAATCGCAAGGCCCACTTCGGCAATTAAATCACCGGCATTAGGACCGGCGATACCAGCGCCGATAACCCGATCGGTTTTGCGATCGAAAATCAACTTAGTCACACCCTCGTCACGTCCCAAACTCAATGACCGGCCGCTCGCCGCCCACGGGAACACCCCCGTGCCATAATCCAAACCCTGCGCCTTGGCTTCCGATTCTTGTATGCCCGTCCACGCAATTTCCGGATCGGTATACGCCACAGAGGGTATGACTTTGGGTTCGAAGAAATGTTTCTTGCCAGCAATCACTTCGGCAGCCACACGACCTTCAGGAATCGCTTTATGTGCCAGCATCGGATTACCCGCTATATCACCAATGGCATAAATATGCGGGACGTTGGTACGCTGTTGTTTGTCGACCGGAATAAAACCACGCGCATCACAGTGCACACCGGCTTTATCCAACGCGAGTCTATCACCGTTCGGGCGACGCCCCACGGCCACGAGGATTTGATCGAAACGTTGTGGTTTATCTGGCGCGTTGGCTCCGGCAAACGTCACCCACAAGCCATCGTCTTTAGCCTCCACGGCAGTAACTTTGGTGCCCAACCAAATCGCCTTGTATTGCTTGCTGACACGCTTATGCAATGGTCGCACGATGTCGGCATCACAACCCGGAATGATCATATCCGCTAATTCAACGACCGTCACTTGCGCACCCAAGGCGTGATACACCGTCGCCATCTCCATACCGATAATACCACCACCGATGATGAGCAATTCACCCTGCGTCTGCGCCAGCGTCAATGCACCGGTAGAATCGATGATGCGTGGATCGGTGGGTATAAACGGCAAGTCCACCACACGCGAGCCAGCCGCAATAATGGCATGCTCAAAGTTCACGAGGGTTTGCTGATCGCCGTGCTGCACCTGCAGTTGTTTGCTCTGCGTGAATGTCGCCACACCTTGCAACACCGTGACTTTACGTTGCTTAGCCAACATCTTTAAACCGCCGGTCAAGCGTTTAACCACGCTGTCTTTCCAGGCACGCAATTTATCTATTTCAAACGTAGGCGCCCCAAAGTGTATGCCATGCTGTTGCATGTACGCGGCTTCATCCACCACCTTGGCCGCATGCAATAATGCCTTAGAAGGAATGCAGCCCACATTCAAACACACACCACCTAGGTTATCGTAACGCTCTATTAATAATACCTGCTTGCCGAGATCCGCCGCACGAAATGCCGCGGTGTACCCGCCCGGACCACTACCGATGACGACTACTTCAGTTTGTATGCTCTCACTCATGTTTGTTTCCTTGTTATCATAATACCAATAAACTTACGTCCGTTAATTGCTGCACTAAGAAATGACTAAAGCGTGCAGCCTCTGCGCCGTCGATGACCCGGTGATCGTAGGATAAAGATAACGGCAACAGTAAACGCGGTACCCAAGCACCGTCCTGATAAACCGGTTTTTGTTGCGCACGTGACACCCCTAAAATAGCCACTTCTGGCCAATTCACAATCGGCGTGAATGCCGTACCACCAATGCCGCCTAAACTAGAAATCGTGAAGCAGCCACCCTGCATCTCCGCCGGTGTCAGCCCCTTGGTGCGTGCCTTAGTACTCAGTTGTGCGAGTTCCTGCGCCAATACCAATACGCTTTTTTGCTGCACGTCACGTACCACCGCCACCACCAAACCATTGGGCGTATCGATGGCCACACCCACGTGAAAATATTTTTTTAAAATCAACTGCTCGCCATTAGGACTCAACGAAGCATTAAATTGCGGGAACGCCTGCAGCCCAGCCACCACCGCTTTCATGATAAATACCAACGGCGTTAACTTAACCCCACTGCGTTCGGCCTCGTGCTTGTGCTGCTGACGAAACGCCTCTAAAGCCGTAATATCCGCTTCGTCAAATTGCGTGACATGCGGAATGGTCACCCAGTTACGGTGCAAATTGCTCGCCGTCAAACGCTTAATTTTATGTAACGGCTGCCATTCAATCTCACCAAATTTAGAAAAATCAATCTGCGGTGTTTCCGCCAACGCCAAACCACTCACCGCGTTGCCACTCTGCACGCGCAGCATGTGTGCTTTCACATAAGCTTGCACGTCACTCTTGCTGATGCGGCCTTTAGCGGCAGACCCTGACACACGCCCCAGATCAACACCCAATTCACGTGCCATACGCCGCACCGAAGGTCCTGCGTAATAAATCCCGCTTGATGCAATGGGGGCAGCAGGCGCTGCAGACACTACCGGCGCAACCATGGGTGTAGGTGCCGACGCAGGGGAATTCACCGCCGTCGCTACCGAAGTTGGCGTAGGTGTGCTGATCTGCAATTGCAAGATAGCCTCACCTTGCTTGATTTTCTGTCCTATGGCCACACTCATTTGTTGCACGGTACCGGCTTGCGGCGCGGGAATATCGATGGTCGCCTTCTCGCCTTCTAACGTTACCAAAGTTTGCTCGGCAGCCACCTGATCGCCTACGGCGACCTCAACCGCTATCACATCCACGGCGGCATTGGTACCGATATCCGGTACCGTCACGGTGATCACGCTGGAGCTAAGTACCGCAACAACAGGCGAGGCAGCATCTGCCTCTGTAGCTAACGTCGTCTGTGTGGCAGACGCTGGCGTAGGCAACACCTCATCATCAAGCAATGTCGCAATCAATGTACCTTCTTCTACTGTATCACCCACGCGCACATGCAACGCATGAATAGTTCCCGCCACCGGTGCGGGAATTTCCATCGCCGCTTTGTCACTCTCTAAGGTGATGAGTGGTTGCTCCGCACTGACTACCGATCCTGGCGCCACAGCAATCTCAATGACTGTCACTTGCGTCGCACCGCCAATATCAGGAACACGAATTTCTTGCATCACATCGCCACCTTCTGTTACACCTGCCATGGATTCGGTTTATCAACGCCAATCGCATAGCGTTGTATCGCCTGGGTTAACACTGCATCGGCTAACTGACCAGCCGCCACTAAACGGGTTAACGCGGTATAAGCAATGTAGTGCGCATCTACTTCAAAAAACTCACGCAAATGTGCGCGTGTATCGCTACGCCCAAAACCATCGGTGCCCAATACCGTATAATCATTCGGCACATACGCACGGATTTGTTCGGCATAAGCGCGAATATAATCGGTAGCGGCTAGCACCGGTGTGGCGTAGGGCGCAAGACACTGCGTCACATACGCCTGTTGCGGGGCAAGCAACGGATGCATGCGGTTATAGCGATCCACCGCAATACCGTCACGCGCCAGTTCGTTAAAACTGGTGACGCTCCATACGTTAGCCACCACCCCAAAATCCTGTTGCAATAACACGACCGCTTGTAACACCTCTTGCAAAATGCTACCCGAGCCTAATAATTGAATCTGTGCCTGTGGCTGTTCCTGCAATAAGTACATGCCTTTAAGAATTCCCGCGGCCGCATTGTCTGGCAGCGCAGGTTGCAAGTAATTTTCATTCATCACCGTAATGTAATAAAACACATTGTCTTGTTGCACATACATACGTTGCAAACCATGATGCAAAATCACCGCGAGTTCATACGCAAAGCTGGGATCATAGCTGATGCAGTTGGGGATCGTGGCAGCTAACACATGACTATGGCCATCTTGATGTTGCAAACCTTCACCCGCCAAGGTGGTACGTCCCGCCACCGCACCTAATAAAAAGCCGCGCGCCTGCATATCACCTGCGGCCCACGCCAGATCGCCCACACGCTGAAAACCAAACATAGAGTAGTAAATATAAAACGGGATCATCGGTAAATCGTTGTTGCTATACGACGTTGCCGCCGCTAACCACGAGCAAAACGCACCGGCTTCGTTGATGCCTTCTTGCAGAATTTGGCCTTTCTTGTCTTCGCGATAATACATGACTTGCTTGGCATCCACCGGTGTATACAACTGTCCGACCGGGGAATAGATGCCTAATTGTCTGAACATGCCTTCCATCCCGAACGTGCGCGATTCGTCCGGCACGATGGGAACAATAATGTCCTTCAAAGCAGGCTCTTTGAGTAAGGCATTCAACGCCCTGACAAACGCCATGGTTGTGGAAATAGCTCGGTCACCCGATCCCTCTAGTAAGGCTTGAAACACTGACAGTGGCGGAATAGCCAATGCATTTGACTGGCAACGCCGCACCGGGAACGCCCCCCCTAAGGCCTGACGCTGCTGTTGTAAAAAGCGTAATTCCGCACTGTCAGCCGGAGGTACATAAAACGCAAGCGCTTCCACATCACTGTCAGCAATCGGTAAACCAAACCGATCACGAAATGCTTTGATTTGCGTCATCGTCATTTTCTTTTGTTGATGCGTGAAGTTCTGCCCTTCGCCCGCTTCACCCATACCAAACCCTTTGATCGTCTTGGCTAAAATCACGGTAGGCTGGCCACGATGCTTAGTCGCAGCCGCATAAGCGGCATAGACCTTCTGTGCGTCTAAACCACCCCGATTGAGTAGCCAGATTTCATCGTCGCTCATGTCTGCAACCATCGCAGCTAACTCAGGGTATTTACCAAAAAAGTGTTCTCGCACGTACGCACCGTCGTGCGCCTTGTAATTTTGGTAATCCCCGTCTAGGGCTTCGTTCATGCGTCTTTCTAACCAACCGTCTTTGTCTTTTGCCAACAACGCATCCCAACGCCGACCCCACACGACTTTAATCACTTGCCAGCCCGCACCACGAAACACGCTTTCTAATTCTTGGATGATTTTACCGTTGCCACGCACGGGGCCATCTAAACGTTGCAGATTACAGTTAACCACCAAAATTAAATTATCTAAACCTTCGCGCGCAGCCACCGTAATAGCACCCAAGGATTCCGGCTCATCCATTTCACCATCGCCACAGAAACACCACACATGACGTGCATCGGTCTGTTGCAAACCCCGGTTGTGTAAATATTTTAAAAACCGCGCTTGATAAATCGCTTGCAATAAACCCAATCCCATAGAAACCGTCGCGAACTGCCAGTAATCTGGCATTAACCACGGATGGGGGTAAGAGGATAAACCACCTTGTTTTATTTCCTGACGAAAGTTTTCTACTTGTTGCACGCTCAAACGTCCCTCTAAGAAAGAACGCGCGTAAATACCCGGTGATGAATGCCCTTGAAAATACACCAAATCACCGCCGTGTTCGCTACTCGGCGCATGGAAAAAATGATTAAACGCGACTTCGTATAAGGTAGCAATAGACGCATACGTTGCGATATGACCGCCCAACTCAGGAAATGTACCCGTGGCTCTGAGTACCATGATCATGGCGTTCCAACGGATGATGGCGCGCAAGCGTCGCGCGATACCACCATCTTCGGGAATTCTCGCTTCGTTCTCGATGGCAATGCTATTGACGTAAGAGGTAGTCAAACCGGGTAAATGCACGCCTTTGCGTGCGGCCGTTGACAGTAATTGCTGTAATAGGTATTGCGCGCGCTGCTCACCGCTTTCACGCAGCACATCCATTAATGCAGCACACCATTCTTGGGTTTCACTGGGATCGTTATCCGCTATGCGCTGCTGATTTTCTACTGTAGCCATTGGTGTTTCCCCTTTTGCCAATGCATCCTAACGACGATGCATGCCTACCACACAACCCGCTATACCCAATGGCTGTTCTATCCTGTATTTGTCGACGCAAACCACCGCAAAATCGACCTGATTTTACCAAGCAAAATCATAAATTTTGAAACTTTGCTGATGCTATACCGCTGCGGTATAGCCAACATTCATCTTGGGATGCTCACTAAAGCAAGCCATCCCACACGCACAGCGGATCGCTGTTTTCACTCACTGTAAGTTGGTCGGGACGACAGGATTTGAACCTGTGACCTCTTGCGCCCCATGCAAGTACGCTACCAAGCTGCGCCACGCCCCGACAAAATAAATCAATCTACACTCATCGCACTTCAAAATGCAAAAATCGCATGTTGAAGTGTTCTCTACGCGATGGGGTTTCCAAAGGGGAGAATCGCGATTATCCCCTTTGGTGACCGTGCACAAATTTACTTTGTGCTGCCGGTCATCTAATAAAGATCTCCGCGGCAAACCGCAGGGGGGTCTTCACATAAGCCATTACCGGCTTACTTAACAACATCGCACTCTCGGTGCAATCCAGGCAAAGTCAGTCACTAGTCGTCCTGAGATGACACCTGTGCAACGACACTCTCTCTGACTTTGGCCTTTAACTTTTGTCCGGCGTGAAATGTCACGACACGCCTCGCACTGATCGCAGCAGCTTGGCCTGTTTTGGGATTTCGTCCAGGGCGCGCATTTTTATCACGCAGCTCAAAATTACCAAATCCCGACAGCTTCACCGGTCTGCCCTGCTCCAGCGCCAGCACAATCTCCTCAAAAAAACTATCAACCAGCTCACTGGCCTCACGCTTGCTCAACCCGACGGCGCCTACCAAATGCTCCATTATATGTGCTTTTGTCAATGCCATCATGCGTCCTCCCTGTCATCTATTACCACGACAAACCGCAAAACACATGAGCTAAGCGAAAAACCAGCCCGTAGCTTACGCCGCAATGGCAGACGGTTGTTTCTCAGCCAATGCCTGCTGTGCGCGCTGTGCTAACGCGGCAAATGCTGGCATATCATGCATGGCCAAATCGGCTAACACTTTGCGATCGATCACCATTTCTGCTAACGCTAGGCCTTGCATAAATCGGCTGTACGACAAGCCATTGATTCTTGCCGCTGCATTAATACGCACAATCCACAACGCACGAAATACGCGTTTCTTCTGCTTGCGATCGCGGTAAGCATATTGCCCCGCTTTGATCACGGCTTGCTTAGCAACGCGGAACAAGCGACTGCGCGCGCCGTAATAGCCCTTGGCTCTCTCTAATACTTTTTTATGTCTGGCGCGGGCAACAACCCCTCTTTTAACCCTAGACATGTTCGACTCTCCTACTTCAATGGGTTACATATCATTCAGCAATCTAGCGACTGCCTTTTCATCACGTGCATCCACTTGGTGCATAGCGCGCAACTGGCGCTTACGCTTGGTGGATTTCTTGCTCAAAATATGGTTGCGAAATGCTTGCCTGTATTTGTAGCCGCCGCTGCCGGTGCGTTTAAAACGCTTGGCGGCTCCGCGGTTAGTTTTTAATTTTGGCATGTTGTGTTTCCTCTTACTTGCCGGTCTTATGACTTTTGACCTTTGGCTACCGTATTGCTACTGCTACCTTTGCTCGGACGCGGTCCCAATACCATCACCACTTGCTTACCTTCCAATTTAGGTTCTTGTTCGATGATAGCCATTTCCTCTACCGCCGCTCTCATCTTATCTAATAACCGCACGCCCAATTCTTGGTGCAGCATCTCACGCCCGCGAAAGCGCAATGTCACTTTGACCTTGTCACCCTGCTTCAAGAAACGCTGTATGCTGCGCAGCTTAACCTGGAAATCACCTTCTTCCGTAACCGGCCGCAGCTTGATCTCTTTCAGATGAGACTGGCGCTGGTGCTTGGTTACCTTTTTACGCCCAAACACAAACTTACCGTAATTCATGATACGGCAAACCGGTGGCTGTACGTTGGGGGATACCTCAACCAAATCCAAACCCGCTGCGCGTGCCCTGCTTAGTGCATCGGCAACAGGAATAACTCCCAGCTGCTGACCCTCGGCATCTACCAATAGAACTTCTGCCGATTGAATGTGTTCGTTTATCCGTATTCTTTTATCCGAGCTAATCTGCTATTCCTCCCACACAAGAACGTCGAGCTATTTCCGTTTGCACGCGCTGTACCAATGCATGCAACGGCATGCTACCCAAATCCACCGATTGCCAAGTACGCACCGACACCGCCTGCCCTTCTACCTCTCTATCGCCAATCACCAATTGATAAGGAACATGGCTCAAAGTGTGTTCGCGGATTTTAAAGCTGATCTTCTCATTTCTCAAGTCAGATTTTGCCCTAATACCCTGTTTTATTAATAAATTTGTAACGTCCTGTACATATTTTGATTGTTTATCGGTAATATTCATCACCACGACCTGTACAGGACTCAACCATAGCGGTAACTTGCCCGCATAATGCTCTAATAAGATACCAATGAAACGTTCCAAGGAACCGAAGATTGCCCTGTGCAACATCACCGGTATGCGCTTGCTGCCATCCTCTGCAATGTATTGCGCTTGTAAACGTTCCGGCATGGAAAAATCGACCTGCATCGTGCCACACTGCCACACCCGGTCTAAGCAATCACGCAACGAAAATTCAATTTTAGGCCCATAGAAAGCGCCTTCACCCGGACTGAGTTCCCACGCTAAGCCCTGTGTATCCAACGCCAGTGCCAATGCTTGCTCGGCTTTATCCCACACAGCGTCTGATCCCACACGCAGCGGCGGACGCGTCGACAATTTGATAATAACGTCAGTAAAGCCAAAGTCTTTGTATACACTAAATAGCACACCGATGAATGTCGCGACTTCTTGCTGGATCTGATCTTCGGTACAGAAAATATGAGCATCATCCTGTGTGAAGTTGCGTGTACGCATCAAGCCGTGCAAAGTGCCTGATGCTTCGTTACGGTGGCAATTACCGAATTCGGCCAAACGCAACGGCAGATCACGGTAACTCTTCAAGCCTTGATTGAAAATCTGTACGTGGCACGGGCAACTCATCGGTTTGATCGCAAATTCACGATTCTCCGACGCTGTGGTAAACATGTCTTTGGCGAATTTTTCCCAGTGTCCCGAACGCTCCCATAAGCTTCTGTCTACCACTTGTGGGGTATGCACTTCTTGATAACAGTGCTGTTGCCATACACCACGCATGTATTGTTCTATGGCCTGATAGATCACCCAGCCATGCGGATGCCAGAAAATCATCCCCGGCCCTTCTTCTTGCGTGTGAAACAACTGCAGCGCCTTGCCTAGTTTACGATGATCGCGTTTTTCGGCTTCGGCGAGTCGTTGTAAATAGAGGTCTAACGCGTCTTGTGTAGGCCAGGCTGTACCGTAAATACGCTGTAACATGGCGTTATTTGCATTGCCGCGCCAGTACGCTCCCGCCAATTTTGTGAGTTTGAACGCGCCCAGTTTACCGGTAGCAGGCACATGCGGACCACGGCATAAATCCGTAAAATCGCCTTGCGTATACAGCGACAAAGGTTCACCGTCGGGAATGTCACCAATAATTTCTACTTTGTAATGCTCCCCCTGCGCAGCAAACCACGCTAACGCTTGCTCGCGCGACAACAGCTTACGCTCAACCGGTAAATTTTGTTTGGCTAGGGCATGCATGCGCGCTTCAATCAGCGCCAAATCAGCCTCACTAAACGGTTCATCATGTGCAAAATCATAATAAAAACCATTTTCTATCACGGGACCTATGGTCACTTGCGCGCGTGGGAACAATTGCTTAACCGCCTGTGCTAAGAGATGGGCGCAGGAATGACGAATAATCGCTAAACTCTCCGCATCACGCTCGGTGAGGATCTGTAGTGCGCCGTCTTGGGTGATCGAATAAGACAAATCAACGCATTGCCCATTGAATTTAGCCGCCAAAGCAGCCTTAGCTAAACCCGCACCGATGTCTGCGGCAATTTGTTGTATCGTGACAGGGGCCGCGTAACTGCGCGAACTGCCATCCGGTAAAGTAACCACTGCCATAAAATTGCACCTTCATCCTACGCATTGTCGCTCTGCGCCCCTTATCACCGTATCTCGGGGGCAAACCTATAGATCACATTGAAAACTACCGCTCCCAGCAGAATGCGCCACCACGCAACAACAGCCACGGCATGGCAGCACCCCGTGCATCATTCCTTACTCTACAGTCTTAAGTCAAGCTACTTGTGCACTAACGAACGCCAAATCACCCGTCCCTCATACGCAGTAGACTTATGTTGGTGGTATCATGCCTTGACGTTTTCTACGCTGCCTGCGCTGATACCAACTTTGCACGATTTGACGCTGCCATATATAGTGCGTAATGACGTAACCCGCTAAACCAACAACGACGGCACACACGAATGTGCCTAATGCCAGGGGCTGCCAAAGCTGCGAAAATTTCTCGCTTAAGTGTGCAATAGAAAACTTCAGCACGAAACTCTGCGGTGGTGCTTGCAAGATCCAAGCGCCTATTTTGTAGGATACGTACAAGATAAACGGCGTAGTGAATGGGTTAGAAATCCAGGTCAAGGCTACCGCAATAGGGATATTTGCACGCACCACGATAGACAAGACAGCCGCCAACAACATTTGCATAGGCAACGGCAGCAGCGCACAAAACAACCCTACCCCCACTGCCCTAGGTACTGTTCTATGGCTTAAATGCCACAGATGACCGCTATAGAGTAATCGACCCAACACGTGCAGCGAACGCTGCGCCGTGAGATGTGATTTATTCGGCAAATAACGACGTAAAAATTGTTTCATCATAGTGTAGTGGTTTCGTGCAAATTATGCTCAAATTTATAAGAGACACTCATCCTAGGAATAGCGACTATGTCAGCCTTGTATTTTCTGCTAGGGATTGTAATCGCAATAGGCTGCGCAACACTACGTAATTTACTGATCGGCGGCAGCTTGCTGCTTATTCTCACCGTAATGTGCTACTTCTTCAGGCGATCGTACAATGGTAAACCGATTCTGTGCCTATGCGCCGGTTATCTCTATTTATCGTGCATAGCTTATCTACAGCTGCACGCGCGCTTACCCGTGGCACTGGAAGGAAAGCCCCTACAATTAATAGGCAAAGTGAGCTCATTGCCGCAAGTTCACGATCAGCAACTGAGTTTTACCTTCGATGTGCAACAGATTCTGTCGGCACAACAAACCACCACGCGAAACCTACGTGTGTTATTGCGTTGGTACGGTGCTTATCCCAACATCCAATTGGATCAACGCTGGTTGTTACCCGTCAAACTCAAACGTCCGCACGCACTGGCCAATCCCCCCGGCGCAACGTATGCGACGCACGCGTTACAACAGCATATTCACGCGATGGGGTACGTCACCGCGACGCCACCCGCCATCTACCTAGGCACCCACTCTTGGGGTTGGGGACATCTGCGTCAAACCTTGCGTGCTCACCTCGACAAGGCCATCGTCCATCCGTCGGTATACGGTCTAATCAACGCCCTCATTCTAGGCGAACAAAGTGCTATTCCAAGCGCGCAATGGACCTTGTTTCGCAACACCGGCACCAGTCACCTGGTGGCTATTTCGGGTTTGCACATCGGTTTGGTTGCGACGACCGTGTTTGCTGCGGTGATCGCGCTATGGCGTTATCTGCCATTCATTACACTGCGGCTTAATGCAGTACGCGTCGCCGCGTTTTGCGCCTTATTCGCGGCATGGTGTTACAGTGGACTAGCCGGATTTTCTATCCCCACGCAACGTGCCGTCGTCATGATCGCGGTGTACATGGGCGGCTTACTCTGCCAACGTCATGTCGCGCCGGGGCAAGCTTTTCGTCTCGCATTATTCGTGGTATTACTCGTTGATCCGTTAGTGGTATTAAACACCGGATTTTGGCTATCATTCGCAGCGGTCGCCTTGCTGATTTATGCGAGCGCTGCACGCCTGCAGCGCCTTGGCAAAGCGCTTACCTTGCTACGCATACAATACGCACTAACACTGGGGTTAGCGCCCTTCACGCTGTATTGGTTCCAACAAATCTCCCTCATTGGTTTCCTCGCCAATTGCATCGCGATCCCATGGATAGGTATGCTGGTCGTTCCGCTGTGCCTGTGTGCTGCATTACTGTCGTTGTGCGCTTGGTCTTTGGCACAACCGTTGTTTGCTGTAACCAGTTGGCTGTTGCAGTATTATTTAGTATTTTTACAGTACCTAAGCCAGTTGCCTGGCGGCGTGTATTACTACAGTATTCAACACCCCGCGTGGTTACTGGTTGCTATTCTAGGCATAGTGCTATGGTTAGCACCCAGCGCCGTCCCCGCGCGGTGGTTAAGTCTGTTATATCTAACCACCGTATTAGGGTTTAGCATTCCCCCCGTACCTAGCGGCGCCGTACGCTTGACCGTATTGGATGTAGGGCAAGGCTTAGCGTGCGTGTTACAAACCCGCCATCACCTCGCCGTCTATGATACCGGACCGCCGCTAGGCCCCAGCGCTGATGCGGGCGGGCGCGTGATCTTACCGTTTATTCGCTATTGGGCCGTACGCAAAATAGATCACTTAATTATCAGTCATCGCGACAACGACCACAGCGGTGGTGCGCAAAGTCTATTGCATGCCTTACCTGTTAGCCTGCTCAGCGCCAGTGCGCCACAACAATTTGCCACGTGGCCAACCCAGCTCTGCGAAGCGGGTGGTCACTGGCGCTGGGATCAGGTAGACTTCGCGTTTTTATATCCTGACCGCAATCGACTCGGGTTAGGTAATAACAGCTCTTGTGTATTGAAAGTAACAGCCGGGGGACAATCCATTTTGCTAAGTGGCGATATAGAAGCAGAAGCCGAACGCACTCTCGTGCGGCAACAACCCGATAAACTCAGCGCCGTGCTGCTGGTGGCGCCGCATCACGGCAGCAAAACCTCCTCTTCAGCACCGTTCGTTGCCGCGGTAAAACCCAAACTAGTGATTTTTGCCACGGGATATAAAAACCGTTTTAGATTTCCCGCAGCAAACATCTTAGCGCGTTATCAAGACGCGGGGGCGTTGCTGTATAACACGGCACAAGACGGCGCCGTCAGCATCACACTACCCAGCAACACCTTACACGTGACGCGTTATCACAGCGACCATCGTCATGTTTGGGATTAAAAAAAAGAGATCATCCGCTTGCGCGGTGAGTTATTGAAACTATAAACACCACTCAGGAGAAAGGACCATGTTCCATCGCATGACGGCAGGTACTACGCGTGACTAAACACGAAATCACAGTTGACAACGGCTTCGCTACCTATAAACGTTTGATGTCGTTTGTGCGCAAACAAGCATTTACCGTTCCCTTGGTATTTGCTGTGTTCGGAGCTATTTTATACGGCGCAGTGGATGCCGCGTTTACTTACATCTTAAAACCATTATTGGATCAAGGTTTTGTCGCTAAAGATCAACAGTTCATCCGCTGGCTACCGCTGTTACTCATTCTGTTATTTGTGCTGCGCGGCATCGGCAACTTTCTTTCTAGCTATTTTATCGCTTGGGTAGGCCGTGGCGTGGTATTAGAATTCAGGCGCTGCATCTTCCAACACTTGTTGCACATGCCCGCATGGCGCTACGATAAAATTCACTCGGCAGAATTACTCTCTAGCGTTGTCTACAATTCAGAGCAAGTGGCTAATGCCAGCACCGATGCATTGATCACGTTATTGCATGCCAGCGCTATGCTGATTGGCTTATGCACGGTCATGTTATTGAGTAGCTGGCAATTGACCTTGATTTATTTATTGATCTTGCCCTTTGTCAGTCTATTAGTACGCAATGCGAGTCGACGCATGCGTCAACTCAATCTATTGGTGCAACACGCCATTGCCCATGTGACCCACGTCACCCAAGAAGCCATAGAAGGCTATAAAGTCATTCGCCTCTTCGCTGCACAAAAGCACGAGCATGATAAATTTTCTCACGCCATTAGCGACAATAAACGCTTGGAAATGAAACTCGTCATCACCCGCGTATTAAGCAGTAGCGCAACCCAATTATTGGTTGCCAGCGCACTGGCTTTCACGATTTATCTCGCCATGTCGCCGCAATCGCTACTGAGCATTTCCGCCGGTAGTTTCACCTCATTGATTGCCGCCATGTTTGCCATGCTCAAACCCATGAAAGATCTCTCCACTGTCAACAGTACCATTCAACGCGGGTTAGCCGGTGCACAAAGTATTTTTTATTTTTTAGATCAACCACAAGAAGACGACCGTGGCACAGTGCAACTGGACCGTGTCCGCGGTGACATCGTGTTTGACAATGTATGCTTTTCCTACCCGCACAGCACCCAAGCTACGCTACATCATGTCAACCTTAACATACGTGCAGGACAGACCATCGCAATCATTGGGCGTTCGGGTAGCGGTAAAACCAGTCTCGCTAATTTATTGCCGCGTTTTTACGAAGTCACGCAAGGTGATATTTATTTAGATGGCCACAACTTACGTGACATTCGTTTGTCGGATTTGCGCCACCAATTTTCATGGGTAGCACAACAAGTCGTGTTGTTTAACGATACCATTGCCAATAACATCGCCTATCCGATGAACACGACTATCACCACGCAACACATAGAAACCGCCGCACGCCAAGCACAAGCCTGGGAATTTATCGAAAAATTACCCTTGGGTTTAGACACGCCCATCGGAGAAAATGGCACGCTACTCTCGGGTGGACAACGGCAACGTATTGCCATTGCCAGAGCCTTACTCAAGAATGCGCCTATCTTATTACTGGACGAAGCCACTTCGGCACTAGACAGTGAAGCAGAGCACCTCATTCAACTCGCGTTGCAACAATTGATGCACCAACGCACCACCTTAGTCATCGCACACCGACTATCAACCATCGAAAATGCAGACTGGATTCTCGTACTCGACAACGGCCATGTGATAGAGCAGGGTACACACCGTGAGTTGCTACAGCAAGGTGGCCACTACGCGCGTGCCCACGCGTTGCAATTTAATGAGGTAAATACCCGTGACACCTTACTGGTCTGAGTTGTGGTATCAAAAAAAATCGATGCTATGCACGCTGCTAATACCCTTGGCGTTGCTATACCGTTGCATCGTGCAAACGCGCTATTACCTCTACAAATATCACTTATTACGCCAAACGCGATTTCCAGTGCCGGTGCTGATCATTGGCAACATCACTGTCGGTGGCACCGGCAAAACACCGCTGGTCATTGCCTTAACCCAACATTTGCAGCAACAAGGCTATCGTGTAGGACTGGTGAGTCGTGGTTATCGCGGTAAGAGCAGTCGACATCCCACCTGGGTCACCGTTAACAGCGACGTCACGCAGGTCGGCGATGAAGCCCTGTTGTTGGCACGCCGTTGCAATGCACCCATGGTTATCGCGCGTGATCGCGTGGCTGCCGTACGCACCTTGTTGGCTACCACGCCGTGCGATGTCATCATCAGCGACGACGGCTTGCAGCATTATGCCTTGGCACGCAACGTAGAAATCGCGGTACTGGATGCACAACGCAGCGTGGGCAATGGCTACTGCTTACCGGCAGGTCCGTTGCGTGAACCCATCAACCGCCTAGCACGCACCGATTTCTGCGTCATCCAAGGCCAAGGCCTGACCCGACCCGGGGCTTATTACATGCAATTGCAACCACAAGCCTGGATCAACCTTCGCACCCAACAACAACGCCCACTCACAGATACATTCACCTCACCCTTACATGCGTATGCTGGCATCGGCAATCCCACGCGTTTTTTTAATCTATTACGCCACTTAGGGTTATCTGTGCACGAACATCGCTTTGCGGATCACCATGCATTTACACCCGCTGATTTTACGGATGCGGCGGGAACGGTGCTGATGACGGAAAAGGATGCGGTAAAATGCGCGGCGTTTGCTAAACCCAATTGGTGGTATCTGCCCGTGACCGCGCAATGCGATGAGGCATTGTTTACAGCGGTGTGCGCACGGTTGTTTCCTTGCAACTAGGAATCTGAGCTATTACAGTTTGGCATATGTCATCCTATGACATGTAATTACGGCATGATGTGGACTGTTGTTTACAAACCAAGCGGGTAAGCAATCTAAGAACTTAAGTCGTCAGGCCTTTGAGGCGCTGCGGTTGCTTATTGAGTGCTTAAACAGTGTGGTCCAGCTCCGGGTAGAGGGTGGGCAAATTACAGTAGTTAAGAGGGAAGAAAGATCAAGACTTGAGGCACTGTCATTTGATAAAAGGCAAGCCTACATATGTTTGTTGTTGGTCGGTTGTAAGTAAAAAATTTAAAATTATAGCGGTCTACTCTGTCGGCGTACATGAGAAAGCACCATACTAACAATGCGTCTTCGCCTCGTAGGGCGCACGTTCATGCACTTCGCGTGGTGGAAGGTGATGCGGTGTATATGATACCCAGAGAGATTGCGAGACAGTATATCGTTTCTCCTGAAAAGCCCAGAAGTAACAACAAAAATATTTCGGCAGAAGCGATTTTTGCCAAACTTGATCGTAAAAGAACTAAGCCGGGGGCGTTACTAAAGCGGCTGCGCTCAAGGGAAAATTTGACACAAGTCGCTTTTGCAAAAAAAATAGGGGTAAGTCAAGCCAATTTATCCAAAATGGAAAATGGAGCACGCAACATTGGCAAAACGGTCGCGATGCGGATTGCTCGTGTTTTCAATATAGATTACAGGACTTTCCTCTAGTATTCCGTCGCATTTTAGCAAGAATTATTGGTAACTATTCAGCATTTTACTGAATAGTTACAATTTTTATATAAATAAAAGATCAAGTGAAGTGAGTTGCCATGCCGCTAGCACAGGGTATATTTATTCCTTCGGCTACAGTGGCATAAACCACTAAACTGCGATAAACTGCCGCCGCAGGATAGCGTGCGCAACAGTCCGAATCGATCATCTTCCTTTTGCATGAATTGATGCCGGATATGCCAAATATCATAGCCTTTTTACAAAACCGGAGTTAAATCAACACGTGTGGAAATCAGAAAAAAATTCTCTTACTAACGCAAGCGCTAATCCTCAAAACCCTACACAAAATAAAAGACAGTGGCTCACCGGTTTGCAACGCGCTGCGGCGCAGCAAGATGCTGGCGCACACACGGCTCTGTTACGCTATCACCTGCACGAACAAATTGATCTGAATCGAGTGTATGAGCTGTGCGAAAGCCGCTGTGCACGCGGCCCTATCGACGCGCAAAGTCATTTTTTATTGGCGCGCATGCTAGACAGCGGCAATCCACGGGGCAAGAATCTCGCTCAAGCGTCGCAGCATTATGCAGCGGCTGTTCACGGCAAACACCCACAAGCCGCGCTATACATGGCAGAAGCCGCAGTCGCACAAGGCAACTACACTGCCACACGACAACACTATGAAACTGCAGCAAACCAACATCCGGATGCACAATTTTACTTGGCACTGATGCTGATCGAGGGCAAAGGCGGAGCGAAAGACTGGCCTAGGGCACTTGCTTTACTCAACACCTTTGTTGCACGCTGTACGCCAAGCTCTGCCGACCACACGACAACAGATACCGTGGAAGATCTATTAGAAAAAGTCCTCTCTCGTCTGAGTAGCAGAGGACGCAACACCCCAAACCAAAAACATACGCTGTATGCCAACGCACACTACCGCTTAGCGGTCATGCATAAACTAGGACAAGGCACACCCGTAAATTACGCGGCAGCAATCACACACTACACAGAAGCCGCTGAATACCAACATAAAGACGCATTATACGAATTGGGTATGCTCTACGAGGAAGGACGAGGTGTCAAACGTAATACGGCGCTGGCTAAAACGTATTATCAGCGCGCGCGAGACGCCGGGCACTCACTCGCCACATTGCGACTGTCTTTATCCTACCAAATACACAGTCTGTTTCGCTTTGCGCTCACCATGCCCAGTGATCAAGAAACACAGCAGCATAGTAAGCAATATCGCTTGAATTGAACTACACCGCGCAACGCTTAGTGTATTTACGACTGACGTAGTCTTCCACGATCTGTTGGAACTCTTGCGCGATATAATCGCCACGCAGCGTCATGGCCTTTTCGCCATCAATAAATACAGGGGCTACCGGCGCTTCACCGGTGCCTGGCAAACTGATCCCGATGTCCGCTTGTTTACTTTCGCCCGGACCATTGACTACACAACCCATCACGGCCAACGTGAGATTTTCTACACCCTCATACTGCTCACGCCATACCGGCATGCGCTCGCGCGTATAGGCGTGAATGCTCGCGGCTAACTCTTGATAATAACTGCTGGTGGTACGCCCACACCCAGGACACGCAGATACCATGGGATTAAACGCACGCAAACCCATCACTTGCAAAATCTCCTGGCACAGCTGCACTTCCTGCGTGCGATCGCCGCCTGGCTCTGGCGTCAATGACGCACGTATGGTATCGCCTATCCCTTGTTGTAACAGCACCGCCAATGCCGTAGCCGTAGCTGTCACACCCTTCATGCCCATGCCGGCTTCGGTCAAGCCCAGATGCAAGGGATAGCTGCAACGCTGCGCTAAGGATTGATACAAGGCAATGAGTTCTTGCACGCCGCTGACTTTGCACGCCAGAATAATGTGATCCGCACCCATGCCTAATTGTTCCGCCAACTGTGCACTATTCAACGCCGAAAGAATCAAGGCTTCACGCATGATCTCTGCGGCAGAAGCCGGTTGCGCGGCCTTTGCATTAGCGTCCATGAGTTGCAACACCACCGATTGATCCAAGCTACCCCAATTCACACCGATACGCACCGGCTTCTGGTAACGCAGTGCCACCTCGATCATCGTCGCAAACTGCTTATCGCGCTTATTGCCAAAACCCACGTTGCCTGGATTAATACGGTATTTCGCTAAAGCTTCGGCACACGCAGGAAACTCGCTCAATAAACGATGGCCATTGTAATGAAAATCACCGATCAACGGCACATGACAATCCATTGCCGCTAACTTATCACGAATCACCGGCACTTGTTGCGCGGCCTCTGGCGTATTGACGGTAATGCGCACCAATTCCGAGCCCGCATCCGCTAGGGCTTTGACTTGCGCTGCCGTCGCATTGGCATCTGCCGTATCCGTATTCGTCATCGATTGAATCACGATGGGCGCGCCACCACCCACGGTGACGGATCCCACGCGCACAGCAATGCTGTGACGTCTCAGTGGCAATACTGCAGTTGAGCTCATCGCTGTATCCTCCTTTGACCCATCACTCGCGCTGCGCTAAAGCGACGTAAGCGCGTGGTTCTGGCCCGGTGTACTCCGCTGAAGGCCGAATCAAGCGATTATTACTGCGCTGTTCGATCACGTGTGCAGCCCATCCAGCGATACGTGCCAAGACAAAAATCGGCGTAAACATCGGTGTAGGAATACCGCAGAAATGATACGCAGAAGCGCTGTAAAAATCCAAATTGGGGAACAGATGTTTGCTGTCCCACATGACCTGCTCGATGCGCTCCGAGACCGGATACAACTGCGTATCACCCACCGTATCCGCCAGACGTCCCGCCCACAGTTTGATGATGTCGGAACGCGGATCCGATACGGTATACACACGGTGGCCAAATCCCATGATTTTTTCTTTATTGGCTAGCTTGGCCAACAAACCCGCTTCAGCTGCATCGGGTGTGGCAAAACGCTCAATCAACGCCATCGCCGCTTCATTGGCACCACCGTGTAACGGTCCACGCAAGGTACCAATCGCCGAGGTAATCGCCGAGTAAAAATCGGCTTCGGTAGCTGCCGTCACACGCGCCGCAAAGGTTGATGCATTGAATTCATGTTCGGCGTACAGAATCAGCGATACGTTGACGACTTGACGACACAATACGTCGGCCGGTTTGCCATGCAGTAGTTCGAGAAAATAACCCGCAATACTCTGCTCCGCACTGTGTGTGCTGATGCGTGCACCTTCTTGATGGTAACGATACCAATAACACAACATGCCAGGAAACGTAGCCAGTAAGCGCGCCGCGATCGCGGTTTGTTGTTGGATATCATCCTCTGGTTCCAAAGTCCCTAAGAAGGAACAACCCGTGCGTAACACATCCATAGGATGCGCTGTTGCCGGTATTTGCTCTAACACCAATTTTAACGCCGCAGGTAATTCACGCAATGCGACCAATTGCTCGGTATACGCTTGCAATTCATGCAGGTTAGGTAATTTGCCGTGAATCAGCAAATAAGCGACTTCTTCAAACGTCGTGTGTTCCGCCAACTCGTCTATCGCATAACCCCGATAGGTTAATCCCTTACCCTGCTTGCCCACCGTACAAATAGCGGTTTCACCTGCACTCACACCCGCTAATCCTTTGGTATTCTGCGTTGACATCCACACTCTCCTCTTATTAAAAAAACGCAACTATTCAGCAAACTAGCCACACGCTGCCGCACCATTCTAACAGTGCATGTAGGATTCGCAACCATTTAAGCGGGCGACACGCCATCCCCACCACCCATGCACAACAATTCTTCAGCAAAATGCCGCAGTGATGTCCCTACTCTAGGTGGCTTCTGAGCACGCTTTTGCAACTTATTCAGCATTTTACTGCATAGTTACCTTTACTATATACTGGGGGCTACTCAATTGATAACGACAGGTATTTCTATGCTAGATTTTCAGGTTCTGACTGATCCACACACGGGTAACCCCACTATACACACCTCAGTGCACGGCAAACCCTTGCTGACGTCACCACAACTCAACAAAGGCACCGCGTTTACCGAACAAGAACGCATAGACTTTGGCTTACTCGGTAAACTCCCCATACGCATAGAAACCTTAGAAGAACAGGTGCAACGTACCTACAAACAATTTTCTGCCTTCAGCACCAAGCTGCAACAACACATCTATTTAACCAGCTTGCAAAATAAAAATGAAGTGTTGTTCTATAGCCTGGTCAGTCGTCACTTAGATGAAATGGTACCCGTGATTTACACGCCCATCGTGGGTAAAGCCGTAAAAGAATTTAATACCGAATTTCGTGATGCACGCGGCCTTTATATCGCTTACCCACAAATAGCTAGCATCGCAAGCATACTGGACAATCGCACGAATCCTGAAATCGATCTGATCGTGGTAACCGATGGCGAGTCGGTGTTAGGCATCGGCGATCAAGGTGTAGGCGGCATGGATATCCCCATTGCTAAATTGATGGTATATACCTTATGCGGCGGCATCAATCCGGCACGCACCTTGCCTATCTTGTTGGATGTCGGCACAAACAACCAAGCCTTACTCGAAAATCCACTGTATTTAGGCTGGCGTCATCCGCGTATTCACGGCAAAGAATACGATGACTTTATCGATCAATTCGTGCAAACCATCAAACAAAAATTCCCTCACGTGTTTTTACACTGGGAAGACTTCGGTCGCGACAATGCGCGACGCAATCTACATCGCTCTTATGCGAGCGTGTGTACCTTCAATGATGACATGCAGGGCACGGGGGTGGTCACCCTAGCGGCTATCATTGCCGCAGTCAAAGCAAATAATTCAACGCTAGCCAAGCAACGCATTATCGTGTTTGGAGCGGGCACGGCAGGCACCGGGATCAGTGATCAAATCCAACAAGTATTGATACGCGAGGGCTTGACAGAAGACGAAGCGCGCCAACGTTTTTGGTTGATCGACAAGGCTGGCTTATTACTAGAAGACATGTTGCATCTGACACCCGAACAACGCGCGTATGCACGCGCACGTAACGAAGTTGCCACCTGGTCCTGCGATCCTGATTACATCAGCTTACTCGATGTAGTAAAGCAGGTGCACCCCACCATATTGATCGGTTGCTCTTCCGTAAAAAATGCCTTCGATCGTACCCTCATTGAAACCATGGCAGCACAAGTGGCACGTCCAATTATTTTGCCGCTGTCTAATCCTACGGATAACGTAGAGGCACAACCTGCCGACATTCTCAACTGGACCCAAGGACGCGCGTTCGTTGCATCCGGTAGCCCCTTTGCTCCCGTACAGATTAATGGGAAAACCTTGCGTATTAGTCAATGCAACAATGCCTTTGTATTCCCCGGTATAGGCTTGGGTATCATTGCCAGCAAAGCCACAAGCCTTACGGAAAACATGCTATGGGCCGCATGTGATGCCTTAGTCAGCTGCTCGCCTATTATGACCGGCACAGAAGAAGCATTACTTCCCACCTTGGGTGCAGCACAAGAAGTCGCACAGAAGATGGCGCTCGCATTGGCGTTACAAGCACAACACGATGGCGTCGCACCGCCGTGCAGTGTAGAAGAAACCGCAGAAGCGATTCAACGCACCGTGTGGCAACCCAAGTATTTGCCTTTTGTACGCAAACACGAGGAATGAAATGCACGGTGCTATTAACATGTGTTCATCCTTCGAGACGACCGCGGGTCTCCTCAAGGCGAACGCGTATTTTTAAAGACGATGCCCTTTGCGACAGCGCTTACGCGCTTCCTCAGGGTGGCGTCTCGAACTAATGGGTGTCATCCCGAGTGTAACGAGGGATCTCGTGCAGGTGACACCACCAGTTTGGGAATATGTCAGCAGCATCCCGAAAAGCCATAATTTTTGTAATTATACCGCTAGTGCTTGATTTGCTTAGCCGTGGTTGCGTCTAAGGTGAAAATAGTCACTGCCTTGTACTTGCTGGCTTCTTGTTCCCAAGGACGCTGATAAGCCCACTCCAGTTGTAATACACGCGGCACCGTGAATGCCTGCGGCGCCAAACGAAAACGCCACTCGTCGTACATCACACCACCTATCTGTGGCCCCTTAGCACGCTCGTAGTGATGTCCTAACACCTGAATCAACGCGTTGGGCGGACTGCGCAAAAACCACTGATAACCCGTGCTGGGTTGACTGGATAAACGTAAGGTAAATTCCGCTTGTTGGCTCTGACGCACAATAGGGCGATCCAAATCAGTCAGCATGACGGCTTGATGCGAAGGATGCGTAGCCGCCCACATCAGAGTAGGAAACAAGTACAACATCCCTAATAGGAATTTTTTCATCTTCGTTTCTCTCCTGCCTACTGCGATTCGTAATCATCCACACCATAGCTGTTGTATTCTACCAAAGATGCGGTATCATAACGGCAATTTACCCGAGGGTAAAGCGCATGCACTGGTTTAACTTACATTCGGCTGTCTCGTTGACCTACAGTTTTTTACTCCTCAGTCTCACGTGGATGTACTTGCCGTATGCTAAACGCGTGCCGCTGTGGCAAGTCAGTGTGCTATTGGCTGTTGGCTTTGCACTCAGTGCTCACCTGATGATGCCCATCGCACTGCTACCCTTGCTCGCACTCAGCGCGCTCATACAACAGCAACAAAATGCGCCGCGTCATCCACTAAGCGGCATCCGCTTACTACTCATCGCACTTATCAGCGTAGGATTGGAACTACACCAATTCCCCGGTTTTCATCCCTACAAAGCCTTAGATCACGTGTTGCTCAGCAGCCACAGCACGGCGTATACCCTACACCTATATGTCGACAAACCCGTCATGGGACTCTTGTTATTGGCTTGGCTGCAACAGCAAAAAATCACCGGCAAATACACCCTCGCGCGCACCATCAACTGCACACTGTACACCACGTTAGGTTTGTTCGTACTACTTGCCAGTGTAGGATTAGCGACGCATTACATAGGCTTTGCACCCAAGTGGCCCGACCAGTTGCCGTTGTGGCTGGGCGCAGCACTACTGAGTGCGATGGCGGAAGAAGCCTTGTTTCGTGGTTTAATACAAGGCAAACTCAGTGCTTTGTGTGCTTATATACGCCTAGACACGCGTTTCGCTATCCTTGGCAGTGCGTTGCTGTTTGGTTTGCGCCATTACTATGCGGGTACACTCTACATGCTATTCGCTGTCGTCGCCGGTATCGCTTACGGTTGGGTGTATCACCGAACCAAACGCATCACGGCCAGCATCAGCACGCATGTGTTGTTTAACCTGTGTCATCTATTAGTGTTTACGTACCCGGCACTGCAAGTGCTACCCACCCCCACATGACCATTCCCTACTTGCTACATACACCCTTACCCAGCGCCAACGATACCCGCATCTTATGGCAAAATTTACCGGGAGATAGCCTAGCCTTAGCCTTGGCAGAAGCCGCACAGCAATGCCAACGCTTACTCGTGGTGATCACGGCCGATCATCTGTTGGCGCATCAACTGCACGCCAGCCTGCAATTTTTCCTTGCGTCCGCACCGGACATACCGCTGCTACACTTTCCGGATTGGGAAACCTTACCCTACGATTGTTTTTCACCACACCAAGATATTATTTCACAACGCCTAGCCTGCTTAGCGCGCTTGCCACAACAACAACGTGGTATTTTGCTGATTGGCATTAATACCTTGATGCAACGCCTAGCCCCCAGACAACACATCGCCGCACACAGTTTGCATCTAACCTGCGGCCAAACCTTAGCAGTAGAACCATTTCGCCAACAATTACAGACCACCGGCTATCGCTGCGTGCAACAGGTGCTAGAACACGGTGAATTTGCACTGCGCGGATCGATCTTAGATATTTATCCGATGGGCAGCACACTACCGTATCGTATCGATTGGTGTGATGATGAGATAGACAGCATACGTACGTTTGATCCCGATAATCAACGTTCGATTGATACCATCGCTGATATCGCACTACTACCCGCGCAAGAATTTCCGCTCAATGACGCGGGCATCAGCCTGTTTCGTCAACAGTGGCGTGCCACCTTTGATGGCAACCCCAGCCAATGCCCGATTTACCAACAAGTCAGTCAAGGCCATAAAATACCAGGCATTGAATATTACTTGCCGTTGTTTTTTCCGCACACGTCAACGCTGCTGGACTATTTACCCGCAGATAGCATCCTGGTTCGCACCGATCAAATCAATCACGCTGCAGAGCAGTTTTGGCAACACATCCAACACCGTCATGAACAACTACGGCATGATTACCAACGTCCTTTGCTCCCCCCTATGCAACTGTTTATTCCCACGCAGGACATATTTGCAGGCATGCAACCTTGGCAGCAAATCCACTACACAGCGGAGACCAAAGTCGACGGCAAATCACCTGCGTTTCCTTGTGCGCCTATCCCCACGGTGCAAAGCAATAATAAACAAGAGCAGCCCTTTGCTGCACTGCAACAATTTATCGCACAATACCCCGGTCGTTTGTTGTTTTGCAGCGAAAGTACCGGACGTCGTGAAGCCCTGTTGGAACTCTTGCAGACGATTCCTCTGGCGGTTAAACCCTGTGCCAGCTGGCAGGCTTTCCTCACGGAAGAAACGGCTATCGGCATTACCGTGGCAGATATACAACACGGCTTTCGCATCACGGACTATCCGCTGAATGTAATTGCAGAAAATCAATTATTCGCACAATACACGCGCCCCCAGCGCCAGCACAAAAACACGCTACACGATCCGCAGGCCATCGTACGTGATTTATTGGAATTGCATATTGGCGCACCGGTAGTACATTTAGAACACGGCATAGGTCGTTACTTGGGTTTACAGAACCTAACCATCGGTGATCACAGCGCAGAATTTATCGCATTGGCCTACGCTAACGATGATAAAGTTTACGTGCCTGTCACCTCATTGCATCTCATTAGCCGTTACAGCGGCGCAGATGCTGGGCACGTCACTTTACACCAATTGGGTAACAAACAATGGGGCATTGCCAAACGCAAGGCAGCGGAAAAAATTCGCGATGTGGCCGCAGAGCTCTTAGCATTGTATGCCAAACGCGCCGCCAAACCCGGTGTTGCTTTCCCACCGCTAGATGCCGCCTATCACCGCTTTGCACATGGCTTTAGTTTCACTGAAACACCCGATCAAGCGCGTGCGATCAGTGCTGTGCTAACCGATATGCACAGCACCAAAACCATGGATCGCCTGGTGTGTGGCGACGTGGGATTCGGTAAAACCGAAGTGGCGATGCGTGCCGCCTTTGTTGCCGCATACGCGGGGAAACAAGTCGCTATCTTCGTCCCGACTACACTGTTGGCGCAACAACATTACGAAACATTCAGCGATCGTTTTGCCGATTGGCCGATCAAAGTAGAAATGCTGTCACGTTTTAGATCCAGCAAACAACAACAACTCATTCAGCAACAATTAGCACAGGGACTGATCGACATCATCATCGGCACGCATTCATTACTCAGCAAAAGTCTGCACTTCAAGGCGTTGGGCTTGTTGATTGTAGACGAAGAACACCGCTTCGGGGTGAATCATAAAGAACGTATCCGCACCCTATGTGAAAATATTGATACACTAACCTTGACGGCCACACCTATCCCACGCACGCTGCACATGGCTATTTCTGGGATACGTGATCTTTCCATTATTGCTACGCCACCCGAAAAACGTCTGGCGATTAAAACCTTTGTGCAAGTACGCAACCACGCCACGATACGCGAAGCGATTTTGCGTGAAATCATGCGCGGTGGGCAAGTGTATTTCTTACACAATGCCGTCACCAGTATTCCACGCATCGCCAGCGAATTACAGCAACTCATGCCAGAAATTCGTCTGGCCGTGGCTCACGGCCAAATGCCAGAACGTGAATTAGAGCGTATCATGCACGACTTCTATCACCAGCGCTTTAACGTATTACTGTGTACCACCATCATCGAATCCGGTATTGATGTACCCAATGCGAATACCATCATCGTTGATCAAGCAGAACATTTTGGATTGGCCCAGTTGCATCAAATACGCGGTCGTGTAGGCCGTTCACACCATCAAGCTTACGCCTATCTGTTTACCAATCACGATAAAACACTGACGCCGGACGCACAAAAACGTCTGGAAGCACTCGCCGCACAGGAAGACTTAGGCACTGGCTTTACCCTCGCCACACAAGATTTAGAAATTCGCGGTGCGGGTGAACTATTAGGTGAACAGCAAAGCGGACACATGCATGCGATCGGTTTTAGCTTGTACATGGAATTGTTACAACGTGCCATTGACGCATTAAACGCCGGTGAACAACCGGATCTGGATGCCCCCTTGATCAGCGACGCAGAAATCAATCTGCAAATTCCCGCCTTCATCCCGGACACCTACGTCAACGATATCGCCACCCGTTTAACTTTATATAAGCGCATTGCCAACGCCCAAGATAGCGAACAACTCGCCGCGCTCAAAGTAGAATTCATCGATCGCTTTGGACTATTGCCTGAGATGACGCAACATTTATTTGCGATCACTGCACTCAAGTTACAAGCCAAACCGTTGAACATACGTAAAATTGATGCCAATTCCCACGGCGGCCGTATTGAATTTCATGCCAAACCCAATGTCGATCCACTGACTATCATCAACCTCATTCAACAACAACCACAACACTACAAACTCGATGGTCCCGATAAGTTGCGTTTCTTCTTTGCGACGTCCGAACCACAACAGCGGATCAAAACCATTGCCGCTATATTGCAGGTGTTAACACTGGGGCTATAACGATATCATCGTTCACAACTAGGCGCTGCAGCACCTCATTCATGCGCTAACGGTATAGCCGCATCATCTAAATCAATCTGCGCATGCGGCACCCACCATTTCCCCAAGCAACCGACGGTAGCCAAACCTGCCATCAACAGCGCGAAATCCGTCACACTGTTGGATGCACACAAGCGCACGAGATAGCACGCCAACAGGGCAAACAGATTGAGCATCAAAGAAAAAATCGCCACACGTATACCCATGGGTTCCACACACGCCGCAATGGCCAAGCGATTAAAAAGCGGAAAGCTCAAACCAGTACCGAAGGAAAACACCAAAAACCCAATGAAAAACCCCAAGAAATGATCGGACATGCAATAACTCAACAGCACCGCCAGTAACCCACCACCCAGCATGAGACTCAACACCGCATGCATCACATAGCGCAATGGAATCACACTGCAATACCGCACCGCCAGCGTACCCAAAATATAACTGCTAAATAACCACACTTGATAAATACCAAATTGCAGCGGTGTTTTATGTAAAAAGTTAACCACTAAAAATGGTCCTTCAGCCAACCACGCAATAAATACCGCAATAAACAGTGAAGCAGCCACGGTGTTGATCATAAAGCTACGATTGCACAAGACACCCAGGTGATCCCGCCACAACTGCCGCACACTCAACGGGACTAGCGGTTGGGGTCGTGTCTCCGGCATGATGTACCATAAACACCACCACAACACGGCACCGCATAACGCCAAGCCATAAAAAATCATGCGCCACGAGGTAAACAGCAACACCACCCCACCGAGTAAAGGGCCAAATGCCGGCGCTAATACCACCACACCCGTCATCCACGCCAACGTATTGATGGCTTGACGGTGGTTAAACAATTCGTGAATAACCGCATACCCTACCGCTAAAGAAGCAATGGCCACGCCTTGCAAAAAACGACCGCACAGCAACACCGGAAAAACCGTTGCACTGGCACATAACACCGTGCCCAATACGAAGACCATGCCGCCACCGAGCAACACCGGCCTACGTCCGAAACGATCGGACAACGGTCCCAACACTAACTGCGCTGTCACCGCGCCATAAAACCAAGCCGCTAACACATACTGCGCTTGCACATCATTTATTTGAAAGGTTTGCCACAAGGTAGGCAACGCAGGCAAATACATATCATTGGCCAAATAAATAACCGCCTCATAACAAACTAAAATCAGGGGGAAATACACACTTATCGCTTTGTTCATACTATCGATTCCTGCATTGGCCTAGCGTACGGGCCTACTTATTCGCTGAAAGTACCTGGCGTAAACGCTGTGATTTGTCCGCATCGAGCAAAGCGGCACGCTGAGCTAAATCAACCGCCACGCCACCTAAGACGCGATACAGATCGGCTAAGCCACTGTCATGTTGGATTAATGCCTGTAGTTGCTGTACCACCAAGCGCTCATCACCCCGTGCAATGGGGCCCGTCAACGCCAGCGCCGTGCCCTCACTGAGACTGCGCTCAACCACGGGCGTAGTCAATCCACGCAACAATCCCAACGCTTCATCGGGTTCAAACCCCAATTGTTGTAGCAACAGCGTGGCACTGTCTAACAACGCCACCACATAATTGCTACCCAACACCACCGCCGCATGATACAGCAGTTTATGCTCAGCCGTAATGGCTCGACACTGTAGGCCGACTGCTGTCAACAAGTCAATTAACCGCGTACACGCGCTCGCATCACCCTCTAAGGTGCAGTAAGCACCCGCGAGTTCCTGCACGGCTTGGGCAGGAATGGCAAAACTCAAGGCCGGATGCACACTGACGCCACGCGCCCCTTGCTCTAGCAAGGGCTGTAACACGCGTGCCGGTAATGCCCCACTGCAATGAAACACAATCGCATGAGCAGGTAACGTGTGTTGTTGCGCCAGTTGCTGCGCAACCGCCGCGATGTGATCATCAGACACCGTTAACATGTATAAATCAGCCGGCGTTAATTCGGCATAATGCTCGACAACCTGACCTTGCCCAATGAATTGTTGCGCCGCATAACCACGTGCACTGTCACGCGCAAAGATATTGCCGATCTGTACAGCCGCACTGCGGGCTAGACAGTACGCTAAGGTCTGACCGACTTTGCCGGCACCGATCACATGTAGTGTCATCTTATGCATATACCGCTCGTACTTCAAAATGCGAATTCAAATTAATTGTTTGCACGGTATATTGTTTTTATGACCGGCACAAAGTAAATTTGTGCACGGTCACCAAAGGATCGATACGCGATTCTCCCCTTTGGAAACCCCATCGCGTAGAGAACACTTCAAAATGCAAAAAGCGCATGTTGAAGTGTAATGGGTATAATTATACCTGACTAAACACCTGCTCTCAGCATTAGAGCGCAATATTATCTAACAAACGTGTCTTGCCTAAATACACCGCGGCCAATAAGCGCAGCGACTCGTCACCCGCCACGGGCACTTGCAAGTCGGCACTACGCCGAATCGCCACATAGTCCGTTAAGAAGCCCGCTTGTGTCAACTGCTGCTTAGCCGTCTCTTCCAGATCCGCATAGGACGCACTGCCCACGCGCGCGCGCGTTGACTGCAGTATGTGATACAACGCAGGCGCAGCTTGACGCTGCGCCTTATCTAAATACTGATTGCGCGAACTCATCGCCAAGCCATCCGACTCACGCACAATAGGCGCACCCAACACAGTGATGGGGAAATTTAAATCCGCCACCATTTGTTGGATCAACACCAACTGCTGATAATCTTTTTCACCAAATACGGTCACATCAGGCTGCACAATGTTAAATAATTTCGTGACTACCGTTGCCACCCCGCGGAAAAAATGCGGGCGCGACACGCCGCACAATAGCGTAGACAAGACTACATTATCCACTACGGTCGCAGCGGCCACAGGATACATCACGCTGGCATCCGGAGAAAAAACCGCAGCTACACCCACCGTTTTTAGCTGCGCACAATCCTGCTGCCAGGTGCGTGGGTATTGTGCGTAATCTTCATGCGGTGCAAATTGCAGGGGATTCACAAAAATACTCACAATGACTTTATCTGCAACGGCTTGGGCTTGCGTCACCAACGACAAATGCCCTCGGTGCAAATTACCCATCGTCGCTACCAACGCAATGCGTAAACCCTGTTGGCGCCACGCGGCGATTTGCGCGCGCAGCGGCGCGATCTCTGTGTACTGTTGCATAGTCATTTAGTTCCTAGATATATCAGGTACAGCACCCTAATCAAAAATCAGAATGCCGACGACGCAGTGACAACTGCGTCGGATGATACGCCATCAACTATTATTTGTATAGCGCGGTTCAACGCATTGGGGTTGGGGTTGAACTTGGGCGTTGCCCTGAGTGTGAACTTGACGTTTGGTCTTGCTCAGATTTGGTTTGTTGACTCTGCCCGGGTGATGGTGTCGGTGTAGCATAAGAGCGGAGTGCCATATCGCCATTGCCTTGCGTTATTTGCGCATCGACTTGCGTTATTTTCTCATTGATTTGTGTGGCCTTACCATTAACCGTTTGTAACGCAGTCGTATTCGCTTGCAATGCCGTATTCGCTGTCTGCAATTTTCCGGCAAACTGAGTCTGCTTTATGCCACTGCCTGCCACCACGTCTACCAACTCACGCGTCACTTGCTCTACCTTAGCCTTAGAATCAGCTTGATTAGCAGGCAATAGGCCGTCTTTCTCCAAATTTTGTTTCACGCGCTCCTGCAAGCCTTTATCTTCTGCCAACTCCGCTTTCGCTTTCGCATATGCCTCTTCACCGTTCTTCCACGCTTCCTCTAATTTTTGTAAGGCGCCTTGCGGTATCAATTTTACTAAACCTTGGGCTTGTGCGATCTGTTTCTCTGCTGCAATCGGTCCTTCTGGTTTTGCAGGCGTAGTGAGTACACGCGCCATGATGCCAACGACGGCTATATCGCGCGCTTGCAAATTGTCTTGCATCCCTTGTTGCAGTTGCTTGATCCTCTCCTGAATAGGTTTCCGTTCTTGTTCCAGTTGTTGTTTTTGATCATTCAATTTCTGACGTTGTTCCATTAACCGCTGCAATTCCTCCTGCAGTTTATCTAACTGCTTTTTTGCGTCGTCGTCTGTGCGCGACGCGCCAGGTCTAGGCGCATCGGGTGCGTACATCGGACTCCGTTCCGCATGTTCTGGTCTGCCAATTCTGTCTTGTAGTTGCTGCAAGGCGCGCTCTGTTTGATGTAACTGCTGGCTGATTTGTTCAAACGCCGCGTTACTCTCTATAGTCAACGCAATGCTTTGACGCAATATGCTGTTATTCGGGTTACTGGGATCATTGCGCACCGCATCAAGCAACGGGTCACGAAAATTCAAACTCAACGCAGCAGCAGTGTAAGTAGATGACAAGGTAGGTGACTCTGACATAGCAAACGTCCTAGGTTTCTTCAGGCAATTACGTTAAAGTATAGCCTGATTTTGTAACGCAACAGGTTTTAATCTCCTATGCTCACTGATCTTGCCCCCTTACAGGCGTTTTTGCCCTGCGCAACCCCAGCGCAGTGGGTTGAATCCGCGGTCAAACAAATACCCCTGTTACTGCTGGATCACGCCCATTGTGAGAAAAAAGCGGCGGCTAATGCACTCAGCATGATCCACTGCTACCCAGAACGACCGCCGCTATTACGCGCCATGTCACAGCTGGCACGCGAGGAAATACTGCATTTCGAGCAAGTCTTGCGTCTGCTGCACACGCGCCACATACCCTATCGCGCACTGTCTGCCGGACGCTATGGCATGGGTTTGAAGCAGTGGGCCCGCAAACAAGAACCGCAACGTTTACTGGATTTACTCCTGATTGGCGCACTCATAGAAGCACGCTCATGCGAACGCTTTGCGTGCTTGGTTCCCGCACTGGATAATACGCTAGCGACTTTTTACCGTCGCTTGGTGGCGGCGGAAGCCCGCCATTTCCAAACCTACCTAGATCTCGCCTCCACCATTGCCAGCGCCACAGAAATCGCCGAGCGCCACGCTTTTTTTGCCACAATTGAGCAGCAACTCATCTTATCGCCCGATCCTTTGTTGCGTTTTCACAGCGGCATCCCTAGCACAGCGGCCACTAATCATTCACAGTTATGCACAGTAAAATAAATAGCCGCCTCAATTTAGTTGATGGAACGCTTGACAATCATTTTATGCCGCACAAAAAACAGTAACACGTTGATTTTAAAATACTTTTATTTAAGGCCTAAAAAACAATCATTTTAACAGGAAGGCAGTAAAATCACCGGCTAGCACAGGGTTTAGCGTTAATTTCCACAGAGTTATCCACAGAAAACGTGGATAACTAAACACCCCGTTGTATGAAATAACAACCATTATGGCTAACCCATTAAAAAACAGACTGTTTTTTGCAATAGCAAGCGGATACCTTGTTTATTCTTAAGTCAAAAACCAGCATCAAGCGGGCGGACAAACCAATACACACGCCCGCCGATACTAGCGTGCTGGCTTGTATTTATGCAGTTATAATGCGGTACGGTTCAAAATCGTCCACTAAACGCCGATCCCCGCCAGTATATGCCAAGGATCTGTAACCATTATTTACCTTGGTACATGCCGACAAACGCTGTGAATGCCTCGGCGTGCGTTTGCAAAAAATCGCGCGTGCCGCTGTCCTGTAACTCGCCGTTTGCATCGAATAAGCCATATGCTTGGCCGATCATCACCTCGGGCGTATTTAACCAGTGAATATTCAGAAATACACCGACTTGCCTTAAGTGGTACTGCGCACGCGCCGTACCCAACTTACCCGGCGTGGCCCCGATGATCGCACACGGCTTGCCGTATAACGGCTGCGGCGTGCAACGGGATAACCAATCAATCGTATTTTTTAACACACCCGGGATCGAGTAGTTGTACTCTGGCAGAAAAAACACGACACCCTCCGCTGCGGCCACTTGTTGGGCTAAGGCGGTGACTGCGGCAGGCATCCCTTGCTCTTGCACATCTTGGTTATACAAAGGGATCTCCGCGATAGGCGCTTCCTCTATATCAAAGTGCACTGCGGCTAATTGTTTATACGCATTAAAGACCCTGCGATTACACGATTGTTTGCGCAGGCTACCAATCAAACCTATTATCTTCATCGTCTCTACTCCTTATCGAATGGATGATTCCTACTCTCACGCTAAAAGAAACTGTGTTCTGCGGCGGGGAATTGCTTCGCCTTAACCTGCGCCACGTAAGCCATCACCGCCGCGCGTATGCCACCCGTTTGTTCGGCCAAAAAGTCTTTGGCCAAACGCAGTTTGTTGGGCGAAAGGCCTAGGGCATCATAGCTCACTAACACTTGTCCGTCACACTCTACACCCGCGCCAATGCCAATCGTTGGGATCGTCAAAGCACAGCTGATCTCCGTTGCCAAGCCAGCCGGCACACACTCCAACACCAACAGGCTCGCACCCGCGTGTTGCAACGCCAACGCATCCTCGTAAATTTGCTGCGCTTGCTTTGCGTCGCGGCCTTGCACGCGATGTCCACCGAGTTTATGCACCGACTGCGGTGTCAAACCCAAATGTCCACACACGGGAATACCACGTTCGCTTAACTGCGCCACCGTATCCAACAACCAAGCCCCCCCTTCTAGCTTGACCATCGCCGCGCCCGCTTGCATTAAGCGTGCGGCATTCGTCAACGCCTGCGTAAGGTTGCTGTATGTCATAAACGGCATATCAGCGATCAGCAACGCGCCGCGATTACCCGCCGCAACACAGCGCACGTGGTACAGTATGTCATCCATACTGACAGCAACCGTTGTCCTCTGCCCATGAATAGCAGAACCCAACGAATCACCCACCAACAGCACATCCACACCGGCTTCACTCAACAATTGGGCAAAGCTAGCATCATATGCGGTTAACATGGTGATTTTCTCCCCCTTTTCCTTCATACTCTGGCACTGAAGAACGGTTATCGTCGACATGGCAATCTTTCCTCTACTAGGGTTACGACAAACAACGCACACCATACCTAAAATGACGCCATGAAGCACGCACAAAAAACCGTTTATTCCGATAAATCCTGGCTTAACGCTTGCGTTGCCTTACTCGCCGGCGCGGGATTAGCTTTGGCGTTTGCACCCTTTCAGCTATCGCTGTTGGCAAGCTTAAGCCCCATGGTCTTGCTGTACTTATGCTTGCGCACGTCACCTAAACGGGCCTTGCTCTACGGTTGGTTGTTTGGTTTAGGTTTATTTGGTGTAGGCGTGTCGTGGGTATATATCAGCATTCACTATTACGGCAATACCCCCGCCCCACTCGCCGCCTTATTTAGCGGATTTTTTATCGCGTTTTTAGCGCTGTTTCCTGCATTACAAACCTATCTCTACGTGCGTTTTTTTCGCCATAATCACGTCGCTAGTGTACTGGGCTTCCCCTGTCTGTGGGTGTTAAGCGAATACCTACGCAGTACCGTCTTGACAGGTTTCCCCTGGTTGCTGCTCGGATACAGTCAACAGCACACCCCGCTGGGTGGCTTCATCCCGGTGCTGGGCGACCATGGTTTGAGTTTTATTGTGGTCTTAAGTGCAGCGCTGTTACTGCACGCCTTACAGCATCGTCCCTACCGTTACCTACTACTAGCACTGCTCGCAAGCCTGTGGTGGTGTGGTTGGTTGTTGGCAAAAATAACATGGACCCACGCCACGGGCCGCCCCCTGCAAGTCAGCTTACTGCAAGGTAATATCGCGCAAGAACTCAAATGGAATCCACAACAACTCAACAACACCGTAGCTACATATCGACAGCTAACCTCTCAACATTGGGACAGTGATCTCATCGTCTGGCCGGAATCAGCGTTGCCTATTCCACTGTACGATGCCCGCACGTTCATACAACGCTTAAGTCGCGACGCACAACGCCACCACAGTGCTCTCTTGCTCGGCAGCATAGATTACGCCAATATGGCACAAACACGCTATTACACGGGGTTACTCGCCCTGGGAACAGCCCAAGGTTATTATCGTAAACGTCACCTCGTCCCGTTTGGTGAATACGTCCCGTTAGAAAAATGGCTGCGAGGGATGATCCAATTCCTGGATATCCCAATGTCTAACTTCATCCCAGGTCCCACACAACAACCCCTCTTGCGCCTACACGACGTAGCCATCGCCGCGGCCGTCTGCTACGAAGTCGCTTACGCGGATACGCTATGGCAAAACCTACCCACCGCACAGCTGTTGGTAACGGTGAGTAACGATGCCTGGTTCCAAGATTCGTTTGCACTGGCGCAACACGTACAAATCGCACAATTTCGTGCGCGTCAAGCAGGACGCTATCTATTGTTTAGTACTAACGATGGCATCACTGCCATCATCAATCCGCAAGGTCAAATTCAAGACAGGCTGCCCATACATCAACGCGCTGTACTCACCGCCAAGGTTTACCCCATGCAAGGTGCTACGCCCTGGACTCACATTGGCAACACCCTCTCGTTAGCGCTCATCGCCTGTTTGACTGCGCTGCTGCTACTTACTAAACGCCGCCCATCGGAGGAGTTGCCGCCATAAGCAGGCCGGTGTATGCTGGGCGACCTTGTCTGTAACAAAGATTACAAAATAATGGAAGAAAAATACACTCCCGCAACGGTTGAAGCAGAAGCGCAGGGCTTTTGGGAAAGCCAAGAATCATTTAAGGCTGCGGAAGATCTGCATAGAGAAAAATTCTTTTGTCTGGCAATGCTACCTTACCCCAGTGGCCATTTGCACATGGGCCACGTCCGCAACTACACCTTAGGCGACGTCATCGCACGTTACCAATTGTTACAGGGTAAAAACGTACTACACCCCATGGGTTGGGATGCGTTTGGCTTGCCGGCGGAAAATGCGGCGCTCAAGCACGGGGTTGCACCAGCCAAGTGGACCTATGAAAACATAGCGCACATGCGCCGGCAATTACAGCGCCTGGGTTTCTCTTATGACTGGTCACGCGAGATCACCACCTGCGATCCGGATTACTACCGTTGGGAACAGTGGCTATTTATCCAGCTCTATGAAAGAGGCTTGGTCTACCGGAAAAATGCCGTGGTGAACTGGGATCCCGTGGATAAGACGGTACTCGCCAATGAACAAGTCATTAATGGTCGTGGTTGGCGTTCTGATGCACTCGTAGAGCGCCGCGAAATGCCACAATGGTTTTTCAAAATCACCCAATACGCCGATGAGTTGCTCACTGATCTGGACAGACTCACGGATTGGCCGGAAAAAGTGAAAACCATGCAGCGTCATTGGATAGGCCGTTCTGAAGGACTCACCATTCGCTTTCCCGTTAACGGCCAAGATACGATATTGGAAATTTTCACGACACGACCAGACACCTTTCTCGGCGTCACCTATGTCGCAATCGCAGCGCAACACCCGTTGGCGCTGCAAGCAGCGCAACAGGATACCAACATTGCTGCCTTTATCGCTGCGTGCCGCCACGTACCGGTTGCGGAAGAGGCCATGGCAACTCTGGAAAAACGCGGCATAGCCACGCCTTTCCACGTCACGCACCCACTCACCGGTGCCACATTACCGGTGTGGATCGCCAACTTTGTATTAATGGAATACGGCAGCGGTGCCGTCATGGCGGTGCCCGCCCACGATCAACGCGACTATGAATTTGCCAAGCAATACCGCTTGCCGATCAAACAAGTCGTGGTACCCCATGACAACAACAGTACCTGGGATTTAAGCGAAAATGCTTATACGGGAGAAGGACCGCTGATTAATTCAGGGGTATTCAACGGATTGAATTTTGCAGACGCCTGCACCGCCATCACCAAGGCACTCATTGCCAAAGGCTGTGCCGAGCAACGCGTCAATTATCGTCTACGCGATTGGGGTATCTCCAGACAACGTTATTGGGGCGCACCCATCCCTATCATCTATTGCGATGATTGCGGCACCGTCCCCGCCAATTTAGCCGATCTGCCCATCATACTGCCTGAAAACATCCATTTCACCGGCTCCGGTGATTTGCTCCGCTCTCTACCGGAGTTTTATCACACCACCTGCCCGCGCTGCGGCAAAGCCGCCACCCGCGAAACCGACACGTTTGATACCTTCGTGGAATCTTCCTGGTATTACGCGCGTTATGCTTGCGCCAACCAGCAGAAAAAAATGCTAGATGATCGCGCTAACTATTGGACGCCGGTCGATCAATACATTGGCGGAGTAGAACACGCAGTCATGCATTTACTCTATGCACGCTTTTTCCATAAAGTATTGCGCGATTTGGAATTTTTCAATTGCGATGAACCCTTCACCCGCCTGCTCACGCAAGGCATGGTGCTCAACAACGGCAGTAAAATGTCTAAATCCGTTGGCAACACAGTTGATCCGCAAGCCTTAATCGAAAAATACGGTGCTGACACGGTGCGTCTCTTCATTATTTTTGCCGCACCACCCGAACAATCGCTGGAATGGTCAGACAGCGGCGTAGAGGGCGCCTATCGTTTTTTAAAACGCTTATGGAACTTTGCCTACAAAGAACAAATGGATCTGGTTGCGACCAATCATGCTTGCCTACACCATAGCATCGAAAAAATTAATTGGGCAGAGGCGCCCGCTAGTGCCAATGATTACCGTCGGCAAATTCACAGTATTTTACGTCAAGCAAAATACGACTACGAGCGTTTACAATTCAATACCGTCGTCTCTGCGTGCATGAAGCTACTGAATTTGCTGATTAAAATAGCAGAAGATAGCGCCGATTTTACGCACACGGTGCGCTCACACCTCATTCACAGTGGCATGCAGATTTTACTGTGTTTACTCAATCCGATAACCCCACACATCGTACATAACCTGTGGCGCGTACTCGCCTACGGTGACAACATACTGTCAGCCAAATTTCCTAAATTAGCCACGGATGTACTCAAATGTGAAACGGTCGAATTGGTCGTACAAATCAACGGTAAACGCCGTGGCCAAATCACGGTACCCCATGAGGCCAGTGGCACAGCGCAACAAATAGAAGCACTGCTCATCCACGATGAAAAGATCCAGCAATGGTTGAATCACCAACCGATTAAGCGCTGCATTGTGGTACCTGGCAAATTAGTGAATTTGGTTGTTGATGCGTAGCATGTACCCAATGCCCACGCGACAGCGCGCTTGCCAACTCCTGTGCTGGTTACTGCTTACAGCGACAATCAGTGGCTGCGGATTTCATTTGCGTGGCCAACAAATGTGGCCACCGACCTTGCAACCCGTATACCTAGATAGCACTACACCTTACGCTACTGTCGTCAAACAATTACGCGCCTTGTTAATCAATCAAGGTGTACAACTACGCGATGACCCAAGCCAAGCGGCCGTACATCTGCAATTGCTCACGCAGTCTTTCAATAAACAAGCGATCAGCATCAATGCGCAGACCTCAGCGCGGCAAATCATATTAACCTATACCCTCAGCTATAAGTTGACTGATGCAAATGATCGCGAATTATTGCCCGAACAAAGAATCGTGATGTCACAAAGCAATACGGAAAGCGACAATCAGTTAGTGAGCACGCAAAGTCAAACTGAGATGCTAAAAAATAATTTGCAACAACGTGCGCTACAGGCACTGATCACACAAATTGTTATTCAGTCTGCACAGTTTCACGCTGCATCATGAAACTGCGTCTAGAACAACTACACTATCAACTACAACGCAAGCTAGCGCCAATTTATTTAGTCGCCACCGACGAACTATTACTGCAACAAGAAGCCGTCACAGCGATCCGTACCCAAGCGCAACAACAAGGCTATCTGGATGCCCTCTCTATCGACCGCGATGGTAAAGTAGCATGGCAAGACTTACTCTCCATTGCGCAAAGCCATTCGCTATTTGGGCATAAACAACTGCTATTATTGCATATCGCCGACGGCAAGCCTGCACAGGCCGGCGCACAAGCACTGCAACGTTATACGGAACAATTGCCCAGCGATAAATTATTACTGATTACTACCCCGAGATTAGATAGCGCCGCACAAAAAAGTCGGTGGTTCAGTCGCATCGACGCGGTAGGCAATACGCTGGTGCTATGGCCCATCGCCCCCCACGAATTACCCCAGTGGATAACGCGACGTTTAGCCACACAAGGCTTAACCACCGACAGCGAAGGTCTTGAGCTATTGATCGCACGCACCGAAGGTAACTTATTGGCTGCCGCACAAGAAATAGAAAAACTCGCGTTACTGTATACGCAAGGCCAAATCAGTGCGACCGACATCGCCAACGCTGTCACCGACAATGCACATTTTAGTATTTTTGCGCTCATCGATGCGTGCTTACTCGGCGATGCGGAACGCTGTCAACACATCCTGCACCACTTACGCGCTGCAGGCGAGCCTAACGTGTTGGTCTTGTGGGCCGTGTGTCGTTGTTTGCGTCAACTCATACAACTCACTCACACCGCCCAAACCACGCATGAATTGACAGCTGCTATGCGCAAACAAGGCATTTGGCAACAGCAACAATCGCTATACCAACGCGTGCTCGCCACCCAGCCTGTCACCCATTGGTATGAGTTATTGCGCTATGCTGCATACATCGATCGCGTGTGTAAGGGTGCGGCTAGCGGCAACCCATGGGACTTGTTATTGCAACTCTGCCTTGCTTTCAGCACGCAAGCCACGCTCTTAACACTAGGACCCAGACGATGACAGATACCCGCCCCATAGGCTTGTTAGGTGGCACCTTTGATCCCGTGCACATGGCGCACCTACGCACCGCACTGGAGGTATACGAAACCCTAGATCTGGCCGAAGTACGCTTGATTCCCTGCAAAACTCCGGTGTACACGCCACCCGTGAATAAAACCACCACGGTGGCCTCCTCTGACGATCGGCTTGCCATGTTGCGACTGGCGATTGCCGATGCCACCATGCTACGCATAGATCCCCGTGAATTACTCCGCGATACGCCATCCTATACCCTGGAAACACTGCAAAGCATACGCAGCGAACACCCGCATACACCGTTGTGTTTCATCATGGGTAGCGACACATTTCTTACCTTACCCAGCTGGCACCGCTGGACAGAAATCTTGGACTATACCCATATCGTACTCGTTAATCGCCCGACGGCTGACTTACCGCACGACGGCACCTTGGGGGAATTATTAGCCGCACACAGTACCTACGATCCACATGTCGTACAGCAAAAATTGGCGGGAACGGTCTTCGTTCACCACATGACGCCACTCGCTATCTCCTCGCAGGCTATTCGTCAACAAATAAGGCATGGGCATAGCCCACAGTTCTTACTACCCGAGACCGTCTTATGCTATATTAGAGCCCAGCGTTTATATCGATAATGCACCGCCCGATCAGGAGAATAGATAAGTTGACACCCACATCTCAATTGGAAGCACTCGTGCTCCACGCCTTAGACGAATTAAAAGCCCGCGATGTTCACGTGTTGGATGTACGCGCCCTCACCTGCATCACCGACACCATGATCATCTGCAGCGGCACGTCCAGGCGCCACGTCGCAGCCATTGCGGATAACGTCATGCAACAGGCCAAGCAACACCACTTTCCCGTGCTAGGTCACGAAGGCAAAGACAGCAGCGAATGGGTGCTCGTGGATCTCAACTCCATACTGGTACACGTCATGCAACCCGCCATTCGTGAACTGTACGATTTAGAAAAGCTGTGGGGCCACACGCCCAAAAGCCTGGCCGCACTGGGGTGAATAGGCCTCTAGCGAATGAATTTTAGGGGTGATGCTAAAATAGAGGTATACGAGTGAGTATACAATTAATTGCGGTAGGCCAACGCATGCCAAGCTGGGTGACTAGCGCGTACGCCGATTATTCTAAACGTCTCCCTAAAGAACTCAAACCGCAGCTACTAGAGTTGCCACTGGGTAAACGCAGTCAACAAACGCCACCCGACAAAGCCATACAACGCGAAGGCGAGACGATGCTCGCAGCTATCCCCGCACAAAGCTATGTGATTGCATTAGACATACCCGGCAAGGCTTACACGACCGCACAACTTGCCACCCAACTGACTGCTTGGCAACAGTACGCTAAGCCGTTGGTCTTGCTGATAGGCGGACCCGATGGCTTAGCGCCTGCGTGTTTAGCGCGAGCAAACAGCACCTGGTCGCTATCACCCTTAACCTTGCCTCATCCCCTAGTCCGCATCATCGTGATAGAACAACTCTACCGCGCCTGGAGCATACTCCAACATCACCCTTATCACCGCGCTTAAGCAAAGCCGCACACAATGCGCTTTACCTCCAATTAAAGCTTCTCTGCACTGAGTCGATAACTTGCATATCGTCCTTAGCAGAGAACCCATTGTCATGCCGCCAATTAATTTAGATACCAAAGAGTTAACCCAACAATTCATCGCACAAATCAAAAATGGCAAGCACAGCGCGTTGCTCTTCCAACTGGAACGCACCTTTCATGCCTTGATGGATATTGATTACCGGGAATTAAGTACCAGCGAGTATGAGGCACTGAACCTAGGCGACAGGCTTCCCACCGGCAAAGCCGTATTACGCCAAGTGGTAACACCGGGAGAACTCACGCCTGGATTGTCGCCCGCGCAACGCAGCACCAAACTCAACGTGGTGCTCGCCATGGAACGCACACTACAAACCTACCGTGGCATTGATTTTTTATTGCAACAAATGGCAGGGGATGCCAATACGGCCAGTCAATCGCTATTAAGCGGCTTGTACCAAGAAACCGTGCACAATTTGATGGACGTGTGGAATCCAAAAACAGCAGAAGGTGGTAATGAGGAAACAATGCTGGAAGCACAGCAACAAGCGGTCAAAAATATCGAAGCGCAGTTCAACGGTAAGTTGCTAAATTTCCTGCAATCCAGAGGTCTCACCGAAGGCTGTGAAGACAAGAAAGACTATCAAAATTTATTACTGCGCTTACGTTTCAGTGCAGGGCTACTCGACTCCGTGCCGACAAGCATCACCCAACAAGGTATCACCACCGCAGCAGGGGACACCACCACACTCTACGACGTCGCCCACCCACTCACGCGCAAAACGGAAGAACAGAAGCAATCGCTACATCACCGCCATGAACAACTAGCCGGTAACTTGACGAATAAACCCACGGCGTTTACTGCCATAGAATTAGCCTTTCGTGATCTCGCTTTAGATGACACGCGTGCTTTGCCCGCGCAAGCGCGTAAAACTGATCCCTACGGTTTGAAGAATGGTTATTTACGTCATATACGCCTGGTAAAACCCGATAGCACTCAGACCGATAGATATTTCATGCGTGCAGCCACCCTGGTTTACGTCGGCAAAGAAAAAGAAGTCAGCGAAGGACTCACGGCTCAAGCCAAACAAAACTTAATGCAAAGTGAGATGAATGCACAATACATCTTGCAAACGACAGAACCTAAACAAGCACATCCTATCGTGCTGACCACCAGCACCGGCGTACTCGATATAAATCATGAAAGCACCATGTATAAACATACCGTGGCTGCCGCAGGCGACGATCACAACTACAGCTCTCTGCCACAAAATGAATTAGGTGCACTGCAAAGCGCAGAATACGATACAACAAAAGTTAATACGACTGTCGCAGATTTTTTGGGCGATAGGGATCAAATGTCACATCGTTCTAGTGCATCAGTCATCTCAGCAGCCGTTGCGTTTACTTTTTCGTTAGTGGATATTAACGGCAAAGAGATTGCACTCATCATGTGCGCCAGCGGCCAGGATCGCAGCGGAAACACCGATGAACTGACCTGCGAAATCATCCTGCATGAAGACATGCCCGAACTCAGCAAAGAACAAATCCAAGCGATTCGCGCACACGCGTGGACCCAAGCCTATTTGGCCACGGCTTATGCGCCCGGTTCTCCCGGACAAAAAACAAAATCTAACCCCAACCAATCCCTGTTACCCAGCGCGAAGGTAATGGATGATGAACTCGAACAAGCGTCTTTTCAAAATTTCAGCCTCCACACTGAAACCAATAAAAAGGCCAAATTCGACGCCACACAAACGGAGGTTATTTATACCGATGAGGCGTTTCGAAGGGACGCCTTAGCTACGTTTGTAAAAACCACCGCAGAACGCTTACACACGCAAGCACTCAGCCAGCATTTGGCAACCTTAACCAATACATACCACGCCAATTTTGACACCATTAAATCCCAACGAGTAGCACAGTTGCAAGAGATGCTAACGCAACGAGCAAGCCACCCTGCTGCAAAATTGACGTTAGGATTGTTTTCCAGTAAAAACGAAAAAAGCACGTGGCTCTTGCAACAACACGTCACCAAGTTAGAAGAAGTCACCGACCCCACGCAATTTCTAAAACTAGAGCTACAACTGTTATCTAAACTATTAGAGGCTTCCGCCAGTAAAAACGGTGGCTCACTCAATGACAGCATTGATTTTTTGCGCTTTAATGAATTAGCCGCCATGGCGGGCCGCAATCCACAACAGCGCGCGATGATTTTACAAGAGTTTTTAACTCTGGCTGAATCTTCGTTTGGCGTGCAACGCACAGAGTCATCTGATATAACCACCAGTAGTGCATCAGGTCGCACAGACACCAGCTTCACCGACAGCGATGTCACATCCAGCGACAGCGAGACAACAAGCACACGTTGGCAAGCCGAACTAATAAAATTTATACGCGAAAATAAAGATAAAGCGGTGAGGGACCACGATGGTTTGCTGGACGTGGGACGTTTGCTCTCTAATTACGGCACCGACTCACAACACATTGAACGTTATTTTCAGCCCGCATTGCTCGCATTGTTTGAGCAACATCCGGCAAAACAAGCATCACCCGCATTACGGCAACGTCTCGAACAACACGCGTCCTGCTTTGCCCTAGACATGCCTCCCGGCTACCTGGATAAGATCAGTAAAGAATTGGGACCCGAAGGTACTGCCTTTTTCCAGCGCTGTGAGACGTGGAACATGTCATTTTTACAAGCCGTCAGTGGGCACTTAGCCACGGTATTACCCCAAATAAAAGCCGAGTTAAATGCTAGCGATATAGGTGATATGAATGATCATCAACTGCAAGCAGAATTGACACTGGCATTTTCCTTAGCCATGGCGCCCACCGTTGCTATTGCACAAGCACAAGAAAACACGGACCAACTCAGTGCTACCGTGGCAGCCAACACCATGCTAGGCACATTGGCGCAGAGTCTCGTCACACAGCGCGGCGCCATGCAGCAGGAAGCCTTTGCCCTCGCTAAAAACTTTATGACGCCCCTAGAAAACTTGCATGATCAAAACATAGTGGAATATAGCACAGCATTCTTGAATAGCGTACGTAACTCACAGGAATTGATCGGCGAAGCACTCTTTCAAGACAATGGCGTAGCCGAAATCCATGCGAAGATCGATGCATTCGTCGCAAACTTTGCGCAAGAGTCGGTACCGCAACACCTTAAAAACCACGTGACACAACAAGCAGAACAACTCAAACAACAACTCGTTATGCTGCGCGAACAAGGACTATGCGAAAACCCCACACTACCCGTAAACGAACGTATTAGTCACCTTCAGTTAAAACAACAACAAGAGCAGGAACGTCATCACAGCTTGCCCGCGCAAGCAGAACGCCTGGTGGCACGTTATGTATTAGCAAGCCCAGAGGCGTTTGCAACACGCCGTGCCGAACGCATCGCGGAGCTTGACTCCATGGTCTTCAACCGTAACCTAAGCATAACTGCTACCTTTGGTTTAAGTCTATTCACGCAAAATCAAACTGCCAGCCAGCTCTTGCACAAGCACGCTGAAGCAATAAAAAGGATCACCGACCCCATGACGTTTCTTCACGCCGAATTAAAATTATTAGACAGTTTGCTGACAGCCTCTACCAGTCAAAAAGGCGCTTCGTTGGAAAGCAGTATTGCCTTCCTCAAACTCGGTGCGCTTGGTGAAAACACAACACCAGGAGAAGTAGCAGCAAGAACCCAGCAGTTGCGTACATTCCTTAGCGAAGCTATACCCCAGGTGAAAGCGAGGCTACCGGCACCACCCACGGACACATCGGAGCAGACACGACGTACCCTCTCATGATATATACCCGTTACAGTTCAAAATGTAATTTTTGCATTTTGCACTGTTATTCTCGTGATGAGGTTTCCCAAGGGGAGAATCGCGTATCGATCCTTGGGTGACCGTGCACACCTACTTTGTGTAGGTCTAAAAACAGGATATACCGCGTGACTTACCCATCAACATTCGCATCTTGAAGTACGAGCGGTATATATACCGATTACACCATTTCTGTGACTTATTCAGCAATATGTTAAATAGTCACCCGTCATTTAATAAAACCTTAAGGTTAATCTCATAACATAAAAAAAGAATAAAAATAAAAAGAATATGTTTAGGTGAAAGTTCAGATAGAAATAGCGATCTGAATAACGGACATTAGACACAAGACAAGGCTAAAGGATTCTATAAAGTCACCTGAGAATTCAGGAAATTACCCCTGATTCCGTAAGGAAAGTCTAAGCCAATAAGCAAATTTCTTTAAGACGATTTATGTTAGATCGGCTAAGAAAGATGTTGGATAAAAGACTTACCCAAATCTTTCTTCCTGTATAATCTCGGGGAGAAAAAGATGAAAACCGCAAAAGAAATTAATGTAGGAATTAACGCCAAAATAACCAACGCCGACACAGTCACTCGCGACATTGCACAACGTGTAAAAAAATTAAAATCCATGCATGCATTATGCCTGCAAAAAGCAATTGAAATAGAAGCCATACAAAGCAGCATAAATACTGCGGAATTGCAGATCGAATTACGCTACCTTCCTTTAACTGGAAAATCTGCAGATAGCATTGACAGCGCCATCTTAAGCCTAGATACCCAATCACTTGGCGCAGAATTATCAAAGAAAAAAGCTGCTTTGCTTGCACAAAAAGAACTCGATGAAATGCTGGAAGAAATAGATGCCGAAGCAATCGAATTAGAGGAATTTATACAGAACACCAACATCCCAGGACCTCTGGATTTACAGCCCCTTGAAGAATACAGCAAGGAACACAAAAGAAATGTCCTCAAGTTCATAAAATATAGTGCGTTTATCCTTTTGCTAGGTGCGATCATCTATTTCGCCCCGAGCGTAACAGCGTTAGTTTTGATTGTTGGCGCAGTTTGCTTTTTAGCAAATAAAATTTATCAACGCTTGCATAATGCCACCTCTTTTGCCATGAACACTATTAGAGACGCTGCCATATCTGCTTACGATTACTTCAGACAATCTGTGCGAAACGGATTTAATAGATTAACGTCTTTTCAAGTTCAGTCGCAAAGCGGTGATCTTTCGCAAACTACCAAGACGTTTTTACAAGACCACAAGCTACCAGTGCTGCACAGCCCTCCCTTATTAGGTATTGCCAGCACCTCGCAACAAACAGGCATCATTGATTATTTCAAAGGAAATCCCTACTGTGAAATAATGCCAGTTGATCCCACAAAAAGTGTATTGGCGATACGCAAGCTTCACCGCACAACATGGCAGCATTATGACAACGCAGATGCGCTTGAGTTTCTCGACAAGGTTGAAAAAGAAATTGTGCGAGCAAACATCTGTCTGTTGAATCCTGCAGATAAAAAGCTGTATCAAATAATCCAAAATTACCTAAATCAATTACGCACACTTGCTGTAAATCTCAAAAGTGAGCATGATGATGAAAGTAAAACACGGATGATTACGCTACACCTTGCATTAGCGCAAACATTCAATACCGCGCCCGAACTACGGGCCTTAGCGTTTACACATTATCCGGGATTAATTATAGAGCTCGACATGCTCTGCGGGATAAACACGCTACAACTGCATGAGCTTGAAAGAAAAAGAGAGGTATGGCATAAAGCATTCGAGGAATTTTCAGCAAATATGTCAACAGAACAACGTACGGCCACGCAAGAAGAGCGCACGATGCTCTCTGAACTGTACGAGAAAAGTCGTTATAACCTCTCCCTTTTTGATAGCCAGCAAAATATTCGCTTTCGCTTACATGCGTTACTTTCTCTCCTTCTGCCAAGAGCAAAGTTAAACGCCATTGAAAATGGCACCCTCGCTAAGCAAGTCAAATCGGGGATGTGCGCTTTGCAAACACCACTTGAAAAGTGGCAACAATCTTACATGGAGTTACCGGAAAGCAGTTTACTTACTGAAAGTATATTGCAGGACCTTATCAGCCGTACAATCAGTCCTGATGTCCCTGCAAAATTGCGGAATCACTGGGCTAAGCTACAAAACGCATTATCTAACATTGCAGACAATGCGGGAATATGTCACGACCTTCGCTTAGCTAAAATGTTGTCATTACTCAATGCTTATGCGTACATAAATCGCGAGCATAAAGCATTTAGCTTAATGCTTTTGCCTATCATACTTAAGTACAAGCACTTGTTTGATAAAAGCGTAACTGCGTTATCTACCTCATCCATTAACAGCCTCGTCGAAACATACGCACACCTGGACCTCACGGACCATATCTGGGACGCGCATCACCCACTTATACAGCGCATGCAACAGTCTTTATCACAAAATGGCAATGATTGCCTGACATTATCTGAAACGACAGATGCGGAGAGAAAATATGACTTTTACAAACGTTTTCAACACGCATCTTTTGCATCTTTTTCTTTAGAAAAAGATATTAAAGTATTACAAAATAATAATAAAAAATTGGCTTATCACATAAAACAAAATGCGGCGATTATTTTATCTCAACTAAATAAATCCCGCGAAGAAACATCCGATCTCCAATGGCTCTGCCTCAAGTTTAAAAATTTATTTAACAGTGCGTCACATAAGAAAGAAACCAACGGCGCAGCAAAACAAGTCCAGACTTATAATGATCTTATGCTTTTAATGCAAAGGCCCAGAGAGCTTCGAGATATCTTCGACAAAATAATGCAAAAGTCGGAAGTAGAAAAAACCGATTTGATCCAGCTAGAGGCGAAAGTACGCGGATTTATTCATCGCATTCATCTTTTAAGAGAGAACTTCATCGAGAACCTCATGCCAGGAAAAGCGCTATTAGATTTTAAAGCCACATTAGAATTATTTGCGGATGGCCTCGTGAAAATGAGCGAAAATTTTGAAGACAATGAAAGAATAAACAAAGAAGTGTTATCTGGGCAATTTCAATGTTTTTTACAAAATTATGCTGGCTTCATCAGTGCCATTGAATCTACAGAAATAGCAAAACTGCGAAACGACAACTTTGATGCTATCTTATTGATATCCAACTTGTTCGGTTCTATGCAAGAAACTTCTTTGCCATCATGTTATCACGAAGTGCAGATGGCAATTGCGTCTTTGCTCGATCCAGACACACATCAAGCAGACAATGTTAAACGTCTTTATCTACAATTAACTGCCATCATGACTCCGCCACAATCACGCGGACTCATGGTCACTGCAGCAGAAGCCAGCCCTGTGCTAGCAAATGCCGCAGACTACGCTAATGCATTATTACATTGCGCAGAAATAGAAAAGAGATTGTTTCGCTTAGAAAGATTACTCAATAGCGCAACAAACCAAGATTCATTTTTAAGTGACGAAGAAAAATGTAAATTCAAAGCGATATCTGATGAAATAAAAGGACTTATTCATTCGATTCAAGATCAAATGCAAGATCTCCTTAGCTCAGAAAGTGGCAGCATAAATCTAGAAGACAAAGCAAAGGACATTGAAAATTTGCAAGAAAAAATAGGCCATCTACAAACTAAACTTCAGAAATTAGCCGAGGAAATATCACCATCCCAAGCCGCCCCTGTTGAACAATTGCTGAATAACCGCGATACGTCGACAAGTGCACACTCAAGCCCTCGCTTTTTTCAAATCCCCCATCACAAAGAGCGTGCAGGTGGTCCCCTACTGCGAGCAGCAAGTCGACTCTTCCCCGCTACGAGACACGGAGAGTTCGAAGACCAAAGTCGAGTAGCAAGGCGTAACGAGTGCTGAAAATCTTTATGCCGGCGTAAAGTCAATTGAGAGCCGGTACGAAGAGTGTGCGAAGTACACGGAGTGCCAGTGACGAGGACGGCGGCAAAGATAGAGTCGTCGCGACCCGCGAACGGCGCTAAGGGGGCACGACGGCCGAAGCGCATACGGAGCGGCGCGACACACTTCAGGTTGATTATCTTCAGAGCGCCTGTTGCACATGCCACAGGCGCACAAGCGACTCAGTAGCGGAGAGCGACGCGCTTATTGCTTCTATACCCGTGGCGAATGATATACCCATTACACTTCAACATGGGCTTTTTGCATTTTGCAGTGTTCGCTACGTGACGGGGGTTCCAAAGGGGAAAATCGCGTATCGATCCTTTGGTGGCCGTGCACACATACTTTGTATAGGCCTAGAAACAAGATATACCACTTGATTTACCCATCAAAGTTTGCATCTTGAAGTGCTAGCGGCAGAGCAAACACCGTCTTCTCTTAATATTTCCTTAAGCTAATGCTCTTATACTGGGAAACAGCAAAAGTAACCCAAAAAACTTGGCTAATCGACATGAACGTTATGTTAAAACTGCTGCCCCATCCGCTACCCCATGCTTGGAACAACCCTAGTTTGATGAAGATCATAGGTCATCTGACCGCCGTAAGTTTGAGTATCACAGGTCTCGTGTTACTGTTACAACGCGCCTATTGCTGTGCCGATGGTGCCACCTTAGCAGGCTGTGCGGTGTTTGGCATAAGCCTAATCTTACACTATGTCTGTTGTGCGAGTTCCAGCCTGTTTCCTCAATACATCCTCACTCGACGCCACACTATCCCCTTAGAAACCGTGACCATCTATATCCTCATTGCCGGCACATTTACTCCCTTTGCCCTCACCCCACTCAGTCCAATACCGCATGCCTTGTTGTGTTTAGCGCTATGGACTATCGCTGGTGCAGGACTGCTGCACGCGTGGCTATGGCAACAACACACGGAATGGATGGCCACACCGTTGCAACTGTTATTGGGTTGGGTAGGCTTAATCATCATCGGCCCACTTGTCAGCGCCTTACCGATGACCAGCTTGTTGTGGTTACTCGCTGGCAGCATCGTTTATGCGCTGGCTGCCTTGCTGTTCAGTTACAATCAACAACCCTATGCGCGCCTGGGTTGGCATACCTTTATCTTCATTGGTAGCAGCTGCCACTACCTGGTCGTATTTTATTATCTCGCTGCACCAACCTATTATATGGCCACACTAAAAACCAGTGATTTGCCCTTTTATCTTGGCTCCCACATGTTATGATACGCAGCTGAAAAGCAAGCTTATCATGCAGGGTTATTATGATGACGTTCACGCTGCAACACGCAGCAAAAATTGTTGCAGGCATCACCGAACAGCCAAGCTGCGTCTACGAGGGAGTAAACGTGGACAGCCGTCACGTACAGCCCGGCGAATTGTTTGTTGCGATCCCGGGTAAGCAGACCGATGGCCATCACTTTTTAGCAATGGCAGCCGCCCGTGGCGCCAGCGCGGCACTGGTCGAAACCACCGTTGCCGATGCACCATTACCCACGTTACAGGTCCAGAACACCGTCACTGCACTAGGTCAACTGGCTACGGCCTGGCGACAACGCTTTACGCTTCCCGTACTGGCCGTCACCGGTAGCAACGGTAAAACCACTACACGCACGATGATCGCACACATACTGCAAACTGCCAGTTCGCCCTCTGCCGTACTCTCGCCTACGGCCAACTTCAACACCTTAGTCGGCTTACCACTCACGCTAGCCAGCTTAAACGCACAACACCGCTTTGCCGTGATCGAAATGGGCATGAATCAATTCGGTGAAATCGCAACGCTCACGCGTTGCAGTCAACCGAGCGTCGGCATCGTCACCAATGCCGGACCAGCCCATCTGAAAAATTTGGGCAACGTCGCCAGCGTGGCCATAGCCAAAGGCGAGTTATTTGCAAACTTGGCCGACGATGCCTGCTGCATTGTCAATGCCGACGATCCCTTTGCGGCCACCTGGCTCACCCAATTGGGACAACGTCATCACCTTACTTTCGCCTTCGATAATCCGCACGCTGACGTTTACGCAACAGACTACACAGGATCCGCTATGCACAGCGACTTCACCTTACATCATCAACACCACCAACGGGCCATACACCTACCTCTACCGGGCAAACACAATGTGTATAATGCCCTAGCTGCAGCGAGCGCTTGCTTAGCCATAGACATTCCGTTGACAACCATACAACACGCGTTGCAACACATGCCCACGGTTAAACAACGCTTGCAACACCACATCAGCGCACAGGGAGCCTATATCCTAGACGACACTTACAATGCCAATCCAGCATCGGTCAGCGCCGGTTTAGATGTGCTAGCAAGCAGTCAGGGCGAAACCGTGTGGGTGTTTGGTGATATGGGCGAATTAGGTGAAGATGCCGCACACTTACACGCGCAGCTGGGAACATTAGCCACACAAAAGCACATCACCACGTTGCTGACACTCGGTGAACTCAGTCGTCATACTCATCAACATTTTGTCGGCAATAAACAACATTTTACCGACAAAAGCGCACTGCTACGCGTGCTACAAAATTACTTGAACCCAGGCACTACCATTTACATCAAAGGCTCGCGCTTCATGCACATGGAAGATATCGTGCACGCGCTGCTCCCCACTACGCTAACCTAGAAGGAACACTAAATGACCCTACGCATAGGCGTTATCATGGGTTCACGCAGTGACTGGCAAACCATGCAGTTTGCGGCAGAAACACTGGACCAACTACACATCGCGTACGAAACAGAGGTCGTCTCCGCCCACCGCACCCCCGACAAATTATTCAATTATGCCAGTAATGCATACGACCGCGGCCTGCGCGTGATCATCGCCGGCGCCGGTGGCGCCGCGCATTTGCCCGGTATGATCGCCGCAAAAACCTGGATCCCCGTGCTTGGCGTGCCTATCTTGTCACAAAGCCTACACGGCGTTGACTCGCTGCTGTCTATTGTACAAATGCCTGCGGGTATACCGGTGGGTACTTTGGCCATAGGCAAAGCCGGTGCGATCAATGCCGCATTATTGGCAGCGGCTATCTTGGCGCAACACGACACCGACATCCAACGCGCGTTAGTGACATACCGTACCCAGCAGACAGAACAGGTATTGCAACATGCTGACCCACGCGACTTAACGCCATGAAAGTAGGCATCATTGGCGGTGGCCAATTAGCACAAATGCTCGCTTTAGCCGGATATCCACTGGGCATACACTGTGTGTGCTTGACCGAACAGACACACAGCCCTGCCAGTTGCGTCGCGCCCATTATCGCAGGAAGCAGTGACGACCTCAGCGCCCTACAACAACTTGCCGCACAAACTCACGTATTAACCTATGAAAATGAAAACATCAACGTATCACCCCTAGTCGAACTAGCCACACCGCTGCGTCCCCAGACTAATGCGCTGCGCATTGCACAAGACCGCTGGCTAGAAAAATGTTATTTCACGCAACACCACATCCCCACCACACAGTATGTTGCAATAGCAAGTCACGCCGAATTGCGTGCTGCAGTAGACACGATAGGCTATCCTGCAATACTAAAAACACGGCATTTTGGTTACGATGGCAAAGGACAACATACGCTGCGCAGTCCTGCTGATATAGCCACAGCATGGCACGCATTGGGACAACAACCGCTGTTACTCGAAAATCACTTAGCGTTTGAATTTGAAGTCTCACAAATTGCCGTACGCGATGCGCAAGGCCATAGCGTGTTTTATCCGTTGTGTAAAAATCACCACCGTGCCGGTATTCTACGTTACACTACCGCCCCCTTCGTCGCTGATCCTGACTTAAGCACGCAAGCACAACACTACACCCAAACCCTGCTCGACGCCCTGGATTACGTCGGTACGCTTACCGTAGAATTTTTTGTGGTACAGGGGCAACTGATCGCCAATGAAATAGCGCCGCGCGTACATAACTCTGGCCATTGGACCCTCGCGGGTGCCGCTACCTGTCAATTTGAAAATCATTTACGTGCTATCTGTCAATTACCACTGGGGAGCACGCAGCCCAAAGGTTACAGTGCGATGGTGAACTGCATTGGTAACGAACCCGCACTGGCTGCCGTCTTAGCTATCCCCAATGTTAGCTACCACCATTATGGAAAAGCGCCACGACCCCAGCGCAAGTTGGCCCACATCAATATCAATTGTGCCGATGCTGATACCCGCGATCAACGCTTGCAGCAGGTATTACACCTACTCGAGACAGGATACTAATGCTCGCCAAACACCGCATAACTTGCGATAATGCAACCCTCATGGAAAGACACACCGCGTTGTGCGTGGTTTTTGGCAAAAGGCTTAGCTTATGATGCGTAAATTATTAGTCATCACCCTCAGCGTACTCTTAGTCGCGTTTACCTTACCCCTGTTAGTCGGTATCTACTTAAGATCCCAAGTGATGGCTAGCCTACCCAAAGTCAACAACTTGCTACAAACGCAAATCACCTTGCAAGACTATCAACAACATTGGTTTACCTCCACCGCACGCTTTAGCGTAGCCATCAACCCGTGGCTAAGCAAACAACTGCAAAGTCAAGTTCCGGGGATTCCCGCTGATTTAAGTTTTTTAATTACCAGCCGCATAGAGCACGGCCCGATGGTATTTAACGGGCATTATCTCCCACGCTTTGTGTTAAGCCGTATCCGTTCTGACATACAACTGCAAAGACTGTCTGTGGATAACACCTTGCCACGCACCACACTCACTCCCTTGTTACATAGCGTAACTAAACTTAATTGGTTGCAACGCAACTCCGTCACCTATGTGCACGGCAACCCAGCTACGCCATGGCCAAACGCACACGGCCACTGTAAATTAACAAATGACTTTGGCACCATAGACAGTGAGGTGAAAATCCCTGGTTTCACGCTGGATCTTGCCGCCGCTGGCAACAAGCAACAACGCATACAAACCCAACAAGACACCTTACTCAGCGCACACGGCCAACAACGCGCAGACGGTCTATGGCAAACCCACGTGCAACTGTCATTATCGCCCATCACGGCAACCACGCAGACGACCAACAGTCGCATCACACTGAGCACGAGTCCCTTATCAGCACAATTTGACTTAAAACAGGGTTTATGGAATGGCAATGTCAACGTCGCAAGCATAGCGCTGACTGAACCGCTGCATCAATTTAATCTGCAACTACAAAAAATTACGCTGCAATATCACCGCATGCACGTAGTTGATGGCCTATGGAACGGTAACACACAGGCCAATCTTGCTAACATCAGTTGGCAACTCGCCGATACGCACCGCGGTGCAATCACTGGCTTTAGTCTCACTCAACACGATGACAGTAAAAATGGTCGCCTCTACACAGACGCAATTTATGCGAGCAAAGCCATTACCCTAAATACATATTCTCTCAATGCTGCCGAGTTGCATGTTACCCTGGCTGACTTGCATACCCAGACCATGCGTCAATTAAGCCAACTCATACGCCGCAATCAACAACAGACACCTGCAGACAACGATGCACAACGCATGAAGGAGCTTGCTAATCAGCTCATGGCGCAAGGCTTGACGGCAACCATCCGCGCATCCACCCAGATGCCGGCTGGCGACGCCAATTTCAGCAGTAAATTATATTTCGCCAACACCACGCGACCGACTACACCACCCACCCGCACCCTAGATATCACACTGCAAATGCCTATCCCCTTAAGCCATTTGCTCGCAGAAAAATACCTTGCGTTATGGCCACCTGATACCAAGACTGCTCTCAACGCGCAGCAAACACAGCAAATTGCCATCGGGCAATTGAATTTATGGCTGACGCAAGGTTATTTGACGCTGGAGAATGGCCGTTATGCACTGCAACTACATGCGGCTGATGAGCAACTACGCATCGGCAAAAATACCTTGCGCAACCCACTGCCGTGGTGATGACACCCCTCTTTGTCATTCAGAAAAGTATCCGTTCGTCCTGAGGGCCGCACACCCTTCGAGAACCTCAGGGGGCGTCTCGAAGGATGAATGGATACCAAAGAAAAAGTAGCATTTTATCTGCAAAAAACAGCATGAAATCAGGTGAAAATAGGAAAGAATGGTTGTTGCCGTCCACCCTTCGAGACAGCGCTTGCGCGCTTCCTCAGGGCGAACGGCGTATTTAAAAATGGCTTGCCTGTTTTTTGGGTAAGCGAATAATGGTTTTACTTACTCTGTCCCGCCAACATCAACCACGTACTTAACACACTGTCTGGGTTGAGCGACAGACTGTCTATGCCTTGCTCCATCAACCACAACGCAAAATCAGGGTGATCCGAGGGGCCTTGGCCACACAAGCCTACGTATTTACCCGCGCGTTTACAGCTGCTGATTGCCTTGTGTAAGAGTTGCTTGATAGCAGGATCGCGTTCATCAAAATGTTTAGCAACTAAGCCTGAATCTCTGTCTAACCCCAATGTCAACTGGGTTAAATCGTTAGACCCAATAGAAAACCCGTCAAAATATTGCAAAAATTCATCGGCCAACAAGGCGTTACTCGGCAACTCGCACATCATGTAAATTTTCAGATCGTGCTTACCACTTTGCAAACCGTGTTGCGCCAAGAGTTCGATCACCGCGCGGGCTTCTTGTGGCGTACGCACAAACGGTACCATGATGGCGATGTTGCTCAAGCCTTGCGTTTCACGCACGTAGCGCAGTGCCTGGCACTCTAACGCAAAACACGCGCCAAATTGCTCGGAAAGATAACGACAAGCACCTCGAAAACCCAACATAGGATTCGCTTCTTGTGGCTCGTATTGTGTACCACCTAACAGATGCGCATACTCATTACTCTTAAAATCCGATAAGCGTACAATGACCGGCTTGGGATAAAACGCGGCAGCAATCGTCGCAATGCCCTCTTGTAAACGCGCACAATAATACGCGGTAGGCGATGCGTAACCTGCGCAGCGTTGTGCGATTGCATCACGTAGCGGTGCAGCTAAGTGTGGGTAATCGAGTGCCGCTTGCGGGTGTATCCCGATCATTTGATTGATGATGAATTCTAAGCGTGCTAATCCCACGCCGTCATTCGGTAAACGCTGCACGGCGAACGCACGTTCGGGATTACCAATGTTCACCATTATCTTTAATGGCAAGCTAGGCATCTCGCTCAAATTCGCGCGCTGTATCGTAAAATCTAATGCCCCCTCATACACATAGCCAGTGTCACCTTCCGCACAAGATACGGTAATGGGGCTGTCTGGCATAATCGTCTTGGTTGCATCACCACAGCCGACCACGGCAGGAATACCGAGTTCACGCGCAATGATCGCGGCGTGACAGGTGCGACCACCACGATTGGTGACGATCGCGGCGGCGCGTTTCATGATGGGTTCCCAGTCCGGATCCGTCATGTCCGTGACGAGCACATCATCCGGCCCTATCTCATGCATTTGCTGCAAATTAGCGATGATTTTTGCACGACCTTTACCGATGGCATCACCCACACTGCGTCCACTGGTCAGCACTGTACTGCGCTCGGCAAGCTGATAACGCGTAATTGCCAAAGTCTGCTGCTGGCTTTTCACCGTCTCTGGCCGCGCTTGTAGAATATAAAGTTGCTGATCCACACCATCCTTGGCCCATTCTATATCCATGGGTTGTCCGTAGTGTGCTTCGATCAACAATGCGTGTTGTGCTAATTGTTCTATGTCGGCATCTGTCAAACAAAAACGCTGCTGATCAGCCTGTTCTACGTCTACAGTCACCACACTGTGTTGATAGCTGGCCTGCGCATCGAATACCAATTTTGTCATCTTGCTGCCTAAGTTGCGCCGTATTAGCGCAGGACGTTGCGCAACAACATTAGGCTTATACACGTAAAATTCATCGGGATTCACTGCCCCCTGCACCACACTCTCACCCAAACCATACGCAGCGGTAATCAACACCACATCCGCAAAACCCGATTCCGTGTCTAGCGTAAACATCACACCACTGGTACCTTGATCACTGCGCACCATGCGTTGCACCCCAACCGATAATGCAACGTGACTGTGAGCAAAACCTTGATGATCGCGATACGCTATCGCGCGATCCGTAAATAACGAAGCAAATACTTGTTTGATGGCCAATAAAATTTGGCTGATGCCGCGAATATTAAGAAACGTTTCCTGCTGGCCCGCGAACGAGGCATCCGGTAAATCTTCTGCCGTAGCAGAAGAACGCACAGCAAAACTCGCCTCAACGCCATAGTCCGCGACGAGACGCTGATACGCTTGCGTAATGGCCTCAACAAAGTGGCCAGAGAACTCCGCTGATAAAATGGCTTGCCGAATCTGATGCCCTACACTAACGAGTGCTTGAATGTCGTCTACCTGCAAACTACTGAGTAGTCCGTTGATGTAGGTATCGAGTTGATTGTCACGCAAAAAATCACGGTAGGCTTGTGCAGACGTCGCAAAACCTTGCGGCACATTGACGCCAGCACGCGTGAGATGGTTGATGAGTTCACCCAACGACGCGTTCTTACCGCCAACCTGCTCAATATGTGCCAGACCTAATTCGCTGAACCCGTATATTTGCTTTTCCACGCGCGCTGTCCCCCACCAGTAAGAGGCCCGCAGTCTACTACAAATAGTACAAATCAGCTACTGCGAATCAAAGCTAGCGGGAGCCACGGCCAGCACCGTATAATGCCGCAGCATGAGGTATCTATACCGCTCGTACTTCAAGATGCGAACTTTGGTGGGTAAGTCGCGCGGTATACCTTGTTTCTAGACCTACACAAAGTAAATTTGTGCACGGTCACCCAAGGGGGAAATCGCGATTCTCCCCTTGGGAAACCCCATCGCGTAGAGGACACTTCAAAATGCAAAAAGCGTATTTTGAAGTGTAATAGGTATATCATGCAATTAATCGTTATTGCCAGTCCTACTGATCTGAAAGATGAACACGATTATCTACACGGCTTATTTGCTGCAGGGTTAACGCGCTTTCATTTGCGTAAACCGCATTTTTCTGTGGCTCAGATGGAAACGTACCTTACAGCCATTGCCGAACCGTACCGCCGTTATGTTACCTTGCATAGCCATTGGCAGTTGGCCGTCACTTATGGTTTAGGTGGCGTACACTATCCGTCGGCGGTAACTATCGATCCGATGCCGAACTGGAAGGGGCGCAAGAGTCGCGCGTTACACACGCTGACACCGGATCCACTGCCTACGCAGCTGGACTACGTCTTGCTGAGTCCGGTGTTCAACAGCATCTCTAAACCCGAACACTTACGTGCTTTTACCACCCAGGCATTGCACACGACCTTGCCACGCTGGCGTGCGGCTGGGTTATCTGCTATTGCATTGGGCGGCATCGATGTCGATAAAATTGTCTGCTTGCACCAATGGGACCTATTTTCTGGCGTCGCCGTGCTAGGTGCAATTTGGCGCCATCACCTTGCAAGCCAAGGCATTGCACATTTTATACGATTGCAAAACGCCTGCTTATACCGCTAGCGGTATAGCTTGGTAACTATACCGCTCGTACTTCAAGATGCGAACGTTGATAGCTAAGTCGCGCGGTATATCCTGTTTCTAGACCTACGGAAAGTAAATTTTCGCTCGCTCACCCAAGGGGACAATCGCGATTCTCCCCTTGGGTGCCGTTTCAATTTTACTGGGCTAGGCGTCAAATCAAGGGTAACTATTCAGCATTTTGCTGAATAGTTACATAGCTTGTACCCAATAAAGTACGCAGTTGCGTTCATTTTTATATACCGCTATGCTTGAGCCTCCAACGTATAGCATCACGGACGATAACATGCGCTTATCCATCTTCGCCAAAGTCGCTACGCTTGCCATGGCATTATCCTGCGTCGCAGGTGGCGCCATCGGCTTTTTTGTTTATCAAACCTACCACCACACCTTGGTGCAGCAAGAAATGCAAGACTTGCAATACGAAGCGCAACTCAATGGTCAACAGCTGCTGTTGCTTGTCACGGAGTTAAGCCAAGACTTGCAGCTATTAGCACACGCCACCAAACACTATCCACCAGAGCAACTGCTGTCTATTTACAGTTTGTTAATGCACAGTAAACCACACTACACCGCGTTAGATTATTGGCAATTAACTCAACCCGCCATCCAGCACTCACACTGGCAATACGATGCAGATAACCACTTGTTACTCAGTCACCGTGTATTACCCACACCATCTGTTCATACGAGTACCGCGCCACAGCGTATGGCGACCCACATCGTGATATCTGATCTGCACCAACAAAAAAACCTGCATAGCGACGCACCCATGATCGTGATTAACGCCACCATCACCAGTTATGATGCACATAAAAAACCGGTAGCCAGAATCAGGCTCACACGCAATGTATCGCCCACCTTGGCACAACTACAAACCAACAACACCTTACCTTTACTACTGCAGCTAGTGAATAATCACGGTGAAATTTTTACGGCGCTGCCCAACCCAAAGACCCCGCAACTGTCTACGCAACAACGCACTCAGATCACACAATTTTTAGCATCACCCGCATCTATGCGGCAAACTCACTTTCGCTACGCCGATCAAGCCTGGTTACTGCATGCACAAAAAATTTATCTTAACACTAACGACAAACAACCCATTGCCACCTTGCTGTTACGTATCCCTTATGCAAAAGTCGCTACCTTTTCCGTGTGGTTGGCGCAACGTAGCCTCTTGATCATCACCGGTATACTACTACTCGCCCTGGGCCTTTCCTTTCTACTCGCCAAACGTCTCACACAAGGTTTAGCCCGCATCACCCGCACGGCAGAAGATATCAGCCAAGGCAAACCCAATGATTATTTACCCGTGGCCCGGCAAGATGAAATAGGAACGCTGGCACGCACCCTAGCAAAAATGTTGGGTGCCATTGAGCAACGTAACGTGGCTTTACAACAAAGCAATGCAGACCTTAGCCAATTTGCGTACGTGGCATCGCATGATTTGAAAGAACCGTTGCGTAAGATACAGACCTTTGCTTCGCTACTGCAAAAAGACTACACGCCACTCTTGCCGGATGCCGGACAAGAATTTTTAACCCGCATGGTACATGCGGTAGAACGTATGCGCGCACTGATTGATTCCTTACTCAATTACGCAAAAATAACCAATAAAGAACCGCAATATCAGTGTATAGATTTACAAGTGCTGGTTAACGACATCATGCAAGACCTTTCGATCTTATCGGACGAACAACAGGCCAATATCACGATCGACACCCCATTAATGAACATAGAAGGGGATGCCTTACAGATCCGGCAATTACTGCAAAATTTACTGCATAATGCGCTTAAGTTTCAGCACCAAGAACAACACGCCGAAGTGACTATTCGCGGACGCTTGTTAGTCGGAGCAGATAACCCATTGCCACAAACACCCAGCAGTTACCAACTGGATATTATGGATAACGGTATCGGCTTTGCACCTGCTTACGCAGAAAAAATATTTAGTATGCTGCAGCGCTTACACCCAGCAGAAGCGTATGCAGGAACCGGCATAGGCTTGGCTATCTGCAAACGCATCGTCGAGCGCCACGGCGGCAAAATTTACGCGACCAGTGTGCCCGATGCCGGCGCCGTATTTACCGTGATTTTGCCCGTCACGCAACCGGGAGCATGATCATGCCTGCAACGCAACGTATTTTAATCGCAGACGACGACAGGGAAGACTGCATGTTAACTCAAAAAGCACTTAGCCAAACTTACGCAGGAAACATTGATTTTACCACAGAGCACAACGGCGAAGCCTTATTAACGCGTCTCGCTGCCTGCGCCCCCAACGAACTACCCGATTTATTGTTGTTGGATTTGAACATGCCCAAGATAGATGGCCGTGAAGCACTGCGTCACCTGCGTGCACTACCCCGTTATCAAGCATTACCTATCATCGTGCTGACCACCTCTACCCTATATGATGATATTGACGCTGCGTACCGTTTAGGCGCCAACTCCTACATCAGTAAAGCGGTTACCTTCGACGGCATGTTACAGGCAATGGCCACGCTCACGACGTATTGGTTCAAGCTAGTGATGCTCCCTACAGCACGAGAACCATCTACCCATGAATAAAGCCAACCTGAATGTATTGCTTATCGATGATGACGCCGAAGACTACCTCATCATCAAGCATTATTTAGCCCAAGGTAGTCATTATCAGTATAATGTCACTTGGCTCAATGATTATGATCAAGGCTTGTTGGCATTACTCAGCAACGCATACGACGTATGCTTTTTGGATTATCGTCTGACCCAAGATAGCGGCATTACCTTGCTGCGTGAAGCCATCATCAATGGCTGTGACTTACCGTTGATTATGTGTACAGGACAAGGCAGTGATGAAGTCGATCAAGATGCCTTGCAAGCCGGCGCCATGGATTACTTAGTGAAAAGTGCGCTAGATACGACTGTACTAGAACGTACCGTACGTTATGCCATCGCACGCAAACAAAATGAGCGTGAATTAAAACAATTGAATGCGCAACATCAATACCTGGCCGAATACGATGGCTTAACGGGACTCGCTAATCGCCGTTATTTTGACAAAATGCTGCTGCAAATTGTTGAACGCAATAGGCGCAACCAATTGCATGTAGCGCTGCTATTTTTGGATTTAGATTCCTTTAAACAAATCAATGATCGCTATGGCCACAGCGCGGGCGATGAATTATTGCGTCAAGTCGCCACCCGTTTACAAAAAACATTACGCCGTACCGATTTTATTTTTCGCTTAGGTGGCGATGAATTTGTCGTGGTTATAGAAGGAACCCTTAACCCAGAAAAAATAACCGTGGTCGCCAACAAAATCATTGCGACATTGAGCCAAGATTTTTCTCTGGGTAACTACAGCGTTAACATCAATGTGAGCATCGGCATTGCCGTCTCCTTTGATGGCACCCATGACACCAGCACGTTAATTAAATCTGCAGACATAGCCATGTATGCCGCTAAAAAAAATGCGCTGCAGCGCTTTGTGTTTTTTAGCGCGGAGTTGGACGATAACGTCCTCTCTGGTAACAAAAAATCGCTACTGCAACAAACGCTGGTCTTAGAACAGATTTCTTTACATTACCACTGTCAAATGAGTTTAAATACCCAGACCATCACGGCCATCGAAGCATCTGCGCATCGTATAGATAATGCAGGTAGCGTGCTCACCACACAAGGCTTATTTATGTTGGCAGAAAATGTTGGCTTAATCAGTAAATTTTCCTACTGGTTGTTACGCCAAGCGCTACGTCAATGCCACCTTCTACTGCGTAATCATCCCATCGTACTCCACGTAGATATCGCAGATAGCGTATGGCAACAAGGCGATATCTTAGTGTGGTTACCGGAACTCATCGCCGAATTTGCGCTACGACCTGGACAGTTGCAGCTAGAGTGTCACGAAGAAGCGCTGATGCGTGATCCGGCACATAGCTTATGGTTACTACATGAGTTAAATAATTTAGGCGTCGGTACCGCCATCGATCAGGTTGGTTTGGGCCGCACGGTGTTACGCTGGCTACCTTTATTGCCAGTGCGTGGGCTGAAACTAGCGGCTACCCTATTACACGAAACACCGCCCAGCGCAAAACCATTGGCACTGGCGAAGGGTCTATTAGCTCTCGCAAATCAATTAGGTTATCCGGTCACCTTACTCGGTGTCGACACACCCACGCTCTATGCGTTCGCGCAACAACACCACGCTAGCGCAATACAAGGCGACTACTGCGGGCATGACCTGTCGTTAGATGCACTGACGCAACAACTGATGCAGAAATAGTAAGAACGTGCTACCTGCAATCCCTCGTTACACTCGGGATGACATACCTATCTGCGCTCTGAATGACAACTATTTTACTTGCTTAACCCAAACGTCTGGGGCAAGCAGTGTTATCGGATGATCCCGTTGCAGCAGAAGCGGATTTGCTCATATCTAAACTCGCCGCATTGCGTTTTATCGCCGCCAATATATGCTGCACCTCAGACGCACACGTGGAGGAAGCATCCGGGCCGACTGCTTTCTCTAAATCTGCCTTTACGGTTATCATGAACGTCTCCACATCCGCTTTAACCTGCTGGGACACGGTAGCCGTTGTCTTGTTGGGATAGGGTACTATGCTAAACTGGTAGCCGCTGTATAGGTCGGCGTGCGTGGTAAGTTCAAGCAAAATTAAGGCGGCAAACGCCTTGCCCACCTCAACCATGTGTGGATCACCGCGCAATTCCACTTTTTCTGGACAAGTATTCAATACCGTCATCATCATCTCTAACATCGTTGCCATGCGCATATCAGGCGTATCTTTCTGTTGCAAATCATAAACCGCTTTACCATAACCTTGTTCATTCATGCTGACTTTAAATGCTTGTCCGGTGTTACTTTCTAGGACCTTACCATCCTCTTCTTGATAAGGTGATAGCTCATCAGCGATCACGCGACTACCGCTAAAATGAATCTGGCAACCCGGCGTCGGCGTAATGGATGCATCCAGCGATGACGTGCTGCCGGATGCGGCAGGAGACACCGTAGCCGTAGCGGAATCAACCCCAACCGGGCTGGATGTAGCCGATGGTACCGACGCGGGTTTGGCGAAGAGATACCAGTGTAACTGCCCTAAAATATGCAAATGCTTATTGCAATATTGGATAAAATAAGCGATTACAGCCGCTTGCAGCATCGCATCATCCTCTGCGTCCGTGGCTTGTGTCACCGTCGCTGATATAGCCTGTTTAAAGCGCTGACGTGCCGCAGGTGAAACCTGACTAAAGTCTATCTGCGTAACCAGCTGCTGCACTGCTCGCTGCCACGCGGGAGATTGCTGCTTAAACGCTGCAGCATCCGATATTCCTTCCATATCTTTACGCAACACCTGGCATGCATCCCATACGACCATGGCACGCTGATAAGCGATGTCATCGTGTAACGTTGTTATTTGTTGTTTTATTTCGTTAACTGTTGTCAGTAATGCGGTGAATGGATTGGGTGGAATAAAAATAGCGGGTTCGGTCTGGTAGGCCGCTTGTTCGGCTTGTAGTTGTTCGTATAGTTGTTCCAGTTGCGCAGCCAGATCTGCTGTCTGTTGTTGCTGCGTAGTGAATACATTGAGTTTGTCTGCTGCTGACTGCGTATTGCCCCGTACCGCTTGCACTGCACTGTGTTGGTGCTGCACAGATTGCTGCAGCGCAGTGATTGCAGCACGATGATCTTTTTCTACCGTCGACAATGCCATACGGGCATTGCGCCTTGCCATTTTCGCTAGTGTCCCTAAGGTAAAACCAGTCACGTTTGTACCCTGCGCTTGATTAAATCCTTGCGCGACCCCGCGTCTAAATGCTGCAGCGCATGCAGTTGTAGAGTTATCTATTTGCTCTAATTTGGAGACGGCTTTGGTATAGGCGTCTCGCACGGCAGGCACCGTAGCCAATGGTCTAGTAAAGTCAGCAAAGTCCTGCGCAATCGCCTGGCCTAAGCCTTCACCGTCAACCAACGCTTTTTGCATGAGCTGCGCACGTGTCTGTTTCGTTAGCCAGTCGGCATGTTGGTGTAATGTTAGTTGCAATGCAGTGCCACTCTGCAAGTTTTCCGTATTAAAACGATCATGACTGTCGCCTAAAAAAATGTTCTTTGCATCCAGGTGCTGCATGATCATCACGCCCACCGCAGGAGCTTCTGCCGCTGTCACGGGATTATTTAAATGCGGCGCCTCAGGGAAAATAGTGGGTAATTCACGCAGTCGCTGCCCTGCTTGTCCGCGCAACATCTCTAACTGTTGCGCATCGGTCGCTTTTGGTATTTGTGTAAGGACTGCAATATAGGCGTGCAGCACAGTAGCAACATGCTCTTGCAGTTGTTGGGTTCGTACATGTGCTTTAGCAGCAATAAGCGCTTCCAGCTGTCCCTGTACTTGCGCCACGACTACGTCTGGCTCCTGCGCCGCCACAGACACATCGATCACGTGTCCGCGCGGGGTATTGGCAAATTCGCTGTTAAACCAAGCAATAAACCGCTCGCGTACGCTTGGATTTTGTAACTGCATTATTAATGTGTCAGTACTGCCGGTCAAACGTTCGTGCAGCACCGTTAACTGATCTAATTGTTGTGCGCCCTTAATCTCTGCCACGACAGCAGTAAACCAGCGCTTGGCTACAATACACTGAAACGTGGCCGCCAACTCCGCTGCAGCACTAGGCCATTGCGTCATTAAGTTGTTCAGTGCTGTTTCATCCGGCAGCAAACGCTGAAATCGATCTTCATCGTTCACTAACCACGATGTCAGCGCTTGTATTGCTGTAGCCTTGTCTTGGATGCACTGAGCCACGCTGATAAGCGCGGGGTTATCTGGTATAAGATTTTCTAAAACCGTTCGCGCTGGTGTATGTTGAATAACGCGACTTAATAAACGTCCCTTTTCCCTCCCTGCGCTATTGATCAGCACAACCACCCAATCCGCATCAGTAATCCAGTTTAATTGGGAATTAGATAACAGGGTTTCACCATACTTATTGGCTAAGGATTCTCTATTACCGTCAAAATCAGCATCGCTAAACAATGCACGCATGAATTGCCAGTTACGTGCTGTAGTTATCGCTTCATCGCGACCTAATATATTTTCGATATCCATGCCTTGTGCTAAGGCAGCTTTAGCGTAAGCGACGTAAGCGGTTGTGGCTACCGGCTGCTCCAAGCATGCAGCTAGCGTATAAAACCATTTTCCCACCGTTACATCCGTCAAGTTAGCTTGACGCAAATCTTCACCCACGGCGATCGCGATGCGGCGTGCGAGGGTCTTACCCTCATCTCCTTTGTGATTTAATATCATTAACAGGTCGTTTAAATTTGCATAAGAACTTATCCCTAACGCATACAACGGCACTTCCTGGTAGTACCATTCATTTTCCTCTGACAGAATATGCAATCCATGGTGTGCACCATCAGGCAGCAGGTACTCGAATAATGCAGTCGCTTGCGCTGCCGACATCTGAGCCACTACCTCATGCAACACCGTTGGGGATGGCGCAACCGGGACAATCGGTACCGTAGGTTTAGTGGGTTTAATTGGTTTTACCGGTCTTGCACCTGCTTGAACAGGCGTAGGTGGTAATGGATTGATGACATCAGTCCCAATGTGTCGCTGCCATCTTTTTATAGCGATAGTGTAATCCTGGAGACGCGCTGGGTAGTTCTGCGAATCCCGCTTGAATTGCTCGAGTGCTGGCGGGTAGTCTTGCTGCTCCACAAGATACGCTTGCCATGCGGCATCAATATCCGGCTTATCCCTGGCAATAACCCTAGCCAATACATCACGATAAAATCCATGCACGACGCTTGCATCTGGGTGTTGACTCGCGTGTTCTAGTACCTTACCCAAGTCTGCGACAGTAATGTCATCAAATACGCGTTCGTTAACTATGGTGTTGAGTCGTTGCTCTAGTTGCGTTTTTATCGGATCCTGTTGCAATGCCGGACGCGCTAACACCGTGGTTAATTCCAGCCATTGCGTCGTATCTGCTGCGGCGGCACGCACAAGGCGTTCTAACCACGGCAGCAAGCGTGTAAATGCGTCTGGATGGCAAGCGTCGACCAGCTGAATCAACTGTACATGGTTCGGTACAAACTCAGGCAATAGCACTTGTTCATCCACTAATTCTAATAATCGCTGTTGGTTGCTAGCATCCACGCTTGCGAAGCATGCCACCCAACTGTCTGCATCGGGAATAAGCGGTTGGATTAAATCTTCGTGTACAAAGGTGGTGGTTGCTTGTGGTGTGGCGCGGGAGGAAAGATTGGCTCTAGTACTGTCAACGTAATTATAAACCTCATTATGAGAATCGAAATAAGGTCGCTGTACTTCGTCAAGACCAAACCGCTCTTCTTCTACTACCGTCATTGTTTGCAAGGCACGCTGCATGAGTGCTTGTTTTAACGTGTCATTTGATAAAGCAGCCCACTGTTCTAGCGTAAATAAACAACTGCCATAACGACTGAAATACACTCTTTCATTAAAATAATGATCAAGGATCCGTACTTGAGATTCACGAAATTGCACAAACAATTTTTCCAACGCAGCAAGATCAGGGGCATAAGCAGGCAGATTGAGTAGCGTTGCAATCACAATATCGTCTGCGTGTTGTGGTTCAGCCTGCTTGGCCACTGTCAATAATGCAAATGAGTCAGGTACTAAGCGTAGAAATTCATGTTCATTTGTATCAGCAAGATAGCTTAAGTAAGTCGATGTATCACGTTGCAAAGCCTGATCAAAATCCTGATCATGGCCGGGAAAGGCAGCCTTCGCCGCCGCAAGCTTGTGTTCGTCACAGAGATACCTTGCTGGATCATTCAGCATAAAACCCAATAAATTGTTTTTCTGATATTGTTGGAAATGGCCTACCAGCGCCAAAGTAGGATATTGATAATCATGAGAGCGCATATACTCACAAAACAAATTATACGCTTGACTGGGCATGGCATCGGCCAATGCGGCTAGTTGTCGCGGATTATTAATGTTGGCGGTGAAAAAATCAGGATTATCAACCCAGCGCTGTTCGACCAAGGCTTGATGCACGGCTGGTGGTACACATGCAAGGAAATTCAAAGAGCGCTCATCGTTAACATCCAGCAATTGTTCGCAACGCTCTAACAGTGCCGCTTGCAAATCAGTATCCACTGCACAGGGGACTGCCTGCATCGCGTCACAGAATGCAGCCATCGTGGAAAAATAATCTACCGCATCGGGTTGTAATGCTGCATTCAGTAAAGCATGTTGCAACGACGGCACGCGATCTTCGGTATAAGGATACTGTACGCTGGGATCGCACAACAACATCAGTAAGGCATCATTATTCGGTACCCAATGTGGCATATCCCGCACAGCATAATGGATTAATGCCTGACACAGGGGCGCCTGCCTTTTCCAAGTCAGTTCGTATTTTTCTGCGTCCCAACAAGCAGCTAATACCGCTACTAAGTTGGAGTGATCGGTGATGACATGGCGCAAGCGCATGCATTTTGCGACGATGTCAGCCACATGCGCAGGGAAATCCTTAGCGAGTTTAATCAAATCGTCGGGATGGGTGACTCGTGCTTTAAACGAAATATCGTCTTGCAAGGTGGCGACAAATGCCGCCGCCTCTTGCTGTTGTTCTCGACGCATGCCATGACCCTGCTTAGTTGGCGTTGCTGCCTTATTCGCAACGCTGCCTATAGTTATCGTCCGCAGGGCATAAAACCTTGAGCTATGTGAGTAAAATGTCGAGTAGTTGCGAGAAAATCACAAAAACAGTGTCATGCCGAGAGTAACGCGGCATCTCGGGGTGATGGTGTGTTTTTTGGCGCGAGATTCTTCGCTGCGCTCTGAATGACAAAGAAGGGCGTCACTTGCACGAGATCCCTCGTTACACTCGGGATGACATTCCGGCTCGGCGTACCGACGCGTTCTACGCGTCTACATCCTGGGTATCGGATTTTACCCACTGCTGCAAGATATCGATGAGTTTATTGGCTTGGTCTGTGCTAGAGATGTTGAATTTAGAACGTTGCTTATAAAGTCCATTACGCTTCTGGTAACGCCTGATGGTAAAACGCATGGGGCTGTATGCATTTTTTTTCGCATCCCACTCTTGGTATTGGTAAACAATCGTGCTCCACGCGCCTTGCGTTAGCACTTGCTTCGCTACTTGCTTGACGACCTCTACGCCGTCTTCCCATTGTGTGATTTCCAACTCACTGATACTTTCAGTCATTACTCTTAGCCCCGCAACCGGTTGAACAATGCGGTACATAGTACCTGTAATACAACGCAAAGCAACCCCTGGCTGCGCGCATGCACGTAAACAAGCACATCCCATAGCTTATTAGCTGCACAGTATCTATTCAGCAAAATGCTGAATAGATACCCTTGCTTTGACGCTAAAGCCAAGAAGTGACTTTAGCGCTCAAGGGGAAGAATCACGATTCTCCCCCTTGAGAATCCCTCACCGCGTAGAAAAATTGCTGTTTTACCTTGCAAATAAACAGCACCCTCAAATCTACTGAATAGATACGTCGCACACACAGCCATGCACCCCGGCCTTTTGCACATCAACATAAAAGATTATATACTCGCAGCACCATCGTATCTGTCACGCAAAAAGTTGTAATGGCTTAAGCAATGTATGCAGGCGGTGCGTGATGACACATCAACAATGGATTTTATCGTTATGACTATTAATGTAGTGGTTTGCCAAGCAACCAACGCCCCTGAAAATCGCGTTGCCTTAGTGCCCAGCAGCGTGGCCAGTCTGCGTCGTTTGGGTCTTTGCATTCAGCTCCAACAACACGCGGGAGACAACGCAGGGTATCCCGACAACTGCTACACGGATGTCAGTTTCTTTGCTGCGTCACAACGCACGGCAACACTGGCACAGGCCGACATCATCGTGACGCTGCACATGCCATCTACCGCAGAAATAAATCATTACAAAAAAGGCGCGTTACTTGTCGGTCTACTTACCCCCGAACGCTGCGTGGATGTGATACCCGCGCTCACCACTGCACACGTCACCAGTTTTGCGTTGGAATGGTTGCCGCGGATCACGCGCGCGCAAAGCATGGATGTATTATCTTCGCAGGCAACAGCAGCCGGCTACAAAGCCGCGTTGCTGGCCGCACAACTCAGCACGCGCTTTTTTCCCATGCTCACTACGGCAGCGGGCACCATCAAACCCGCTATTGTGTTGGTCGTCGGTGCGGGAGTTGCCGGGTTACAAGCCATTGCTACCGCAAAACGCCTAGGCGCTATCGTCTATGCCTACGACGTACGCAGTCATGTACGCGAACAAGTTGCCTCACTGGGCGCGCAGATGATAGACACCGGGATTTGCGCCGAAGGCAGCGGTGGCTATGCGAGAATCCTCAGCAGTGAAGAGCAACAACAACAGCAAGCGGTACTCGCTGAGTATGTGGCTAAATCTAATGTGATCATTACCACAGCGGCAGTGCCCGGCCGTGCAGCACCGCGTATTATCACCCAGACCATGTTAGACACTATGCAAGCCGGCAGCGTCATTGTCGATCTCGCGGCAGAAACCGGTGGTAATTGTGTGTTAACTGAAGCCGACAAAACCATTGTCTACCGTGGCGTTACTATTTGTGGTCCGCTGAATTTAGCCAGTCAACTGGCACAACACGCCAGTGATATGTACAGCCGCAATGTCTGTCAATTCATGCAACTATTGTATGCAGATGGGCAACTGACTTGCGATTGGCAAGACCCCATTTTGGCTGAAACGCAGGTGACACACGCTGGGCAAGTGAGTTCTAAAATGGATCGTCTCATCACGGGGAACACCTAAGCATGACAGGCATTAGCGCATTATATATTTTTATGTTAGCGGCACTCACCGGGTATGAAGTCATCGCACGCGTACCCGTGATCTTACACACACCCTTGATGTCTGGATCAAACTTCATTCACGGCATTATTCTCGTGGGTGCTATCTTGGCGTTAGGACAAGCTACCACAGGGCTGCAACAAATGTTGGGCTTCATCGCCGTTTTAGTCGCAACCATTAATGTCGTCGGTGGATATATCGTCACAGCACGCATGTTGGAAATGTTTCAAACTCGCAAAGGAACCACACCGTGAGTCAGTATTTAGTACAAAGTTGTTATGGCTTCGCGGCGCTGGTCTTCATCTTGGGGCTAAAGCGCATGAGTAGTCCGCGCTCCGCGCACAGTGGTATCGCGTGGGCCGGTGTAGGTATGTGTTTGGCCGTGGCAGCAACCTTTGCCTTACCCGAAATGCGTCATCTTAACAGCAACTTATTGTTGATCCTCATCGCCTTAGCGCTGGGTAGCGGCGTTGCATGGTACTCAGGCTACAAGGTTGCAATGACAGATATGCCGCAAATGATTGCCCTTTACAATGGAATGGGCGGCGGAGCAGCAGGAATTATCGCTGGCATGGAATGGTTGAATCATGCAACCAACTTTAACTGGCCCGTACTCAGCTTAACCCTGGCCAGTGCGATCATCGGTACCGTCTCTTTCAGTGGTAGCTTAATCGCGTTCGCCAAATTGCAAGGTTGGATCCAACGCATTTACGCATTACAAAAACAACAATGGCTCAACATAGGTTTGGTCTTATTGATTGTCATCCTCGCCATTGCATGTACGCATGCACGTCAAGCACACGCTGTGTTGCTGTTGCTATTTATCGTATTGCTCACCTTAGGCGTCACCTTAACGCTACCTATTGGTGGAGCCAACATGCCGGTGGTCATTTCTCTATTTAACGCCATGACCGGATTAGCCGTCGGCTTAGAGGGTTTCGCGCTAGCCAATCCCGCCATGATGATAGCCGGTACGGTGGTAGGCGCAGCGGGTGCATTGCTCACACAACTCATGGCCAAGGCGATGAACCAATCACTGCTGCACATCTTATTCACTACGCACCACACGGCATCACAGACAACAGCCCACGACATACAAGGCATGCTCAAACCCATAGAATGCAGCGATGCCAGCGTCTTATTAGCCTACGCCAACCGCGTCATCATCGTACCCGGATATGGCATGGCGGTTGCGCAAGCGCAACATAAAGTCTGGGAACTGACCCAACAATTAGAAAAACGTCATATCCACGTTAAGTTTGCGATTCACCCCGTAGCCGGACGCATGCCCGGTCACATGAATGTGTTACTGGCCGAAGCAGGTGTGCCTTACGATCTGATCGCAGATTTAGAAGAGGTAAATGCAGAATTCAACAATACCGACGTAGTCTTAGTGATTGGCGCCAATGACGTCGTCAATCCCAGTGCACGCAACGACCCCAACAGCCCTATTTACGGCATGCCGATTTTAAATGTGGACCACGCTAAGCAAATCTTGGTTATCAAACGCGGGCAAGGCACTGGCTTTTCGGGTGTAGAAAATAGCTTGTTTTACCATGATAATACCCGCATGTTGTATGGCGATGGCCAAGCGGTGGTAAGTCAATTAATACAAGCGATTAAAGAGATTTAATCACCGCATAAGAATGAACAACCCGCAGCGCTATGGGTATATAACGGACGCTAGAGGTATACCGCTAGCGAATGAGTGAGAGGTACAACACAAGGAGGAAGTATGTCGACTCGTCATAGTTCATGCGCAGCACGAGGCTGGCTCTGGTTTATCATCCTATTGTCGCTATCAGTCAGCACCGTGGATGCGGCGCCTGCACGCATCCACAATTTACAAGTAGTAACCGTCGATCAACAACCTCGTTTCGTCATCACCAGTGATCGCGCGATAGCCTATCAACTGTTTGCCTTATCGGATCCGCAACGCTTAGTGATCGATCTGACTGACGCCACACTAGCTACAGATCCCAAAAAAATGGCGGTAGAGAATACCGTGATCAAGCAACTACGCGTCCAACAGCATACACCCAATAAAGTGCGCATGGTGTTGGAATTACACCATCCTATACCACTACCCACACAACGTACCGGCAATACCGCGACCTTGAGTATCGCTTTAGCCGCCACGCCAGCGCAAACAAGCAGCGTACAAAAAGCCGCATTGCCGCAACCCACACCAACACCAGATAACACACCACTGGCTGACAAAAATAATAATAAATTGCAGAAACTACTGTTTTTCGCCGAACACGAGAATAATGCCGTTGCGCAAAATCGTTTGGGTACTTACTACTATCAAGGAGACGGCGTACCTAAAGATTACCAGCGTGCAGCACAATGGTTCCATCGCGCCGCCATCCAGGGTCTAGCCGAAGCACAACACAACCTAGGCATGCTATACGCCAGGGGCGTAGGCGTACATCGCAGCTATACACGAGCCGTTGACTGGTTAACGAAAGCGTCACAACAAGGCCAAGTGACCTCGCAATACAACCTCGCCATCATGTATTTACAAGGTCTGGGGGTAAAGAAAAACCCAAGCCAAGCGTTTTCTTGGTTAAATCAAGCGGCACAACAAGACCACCCCGGCGCACAGTATTTATTAGGCATACTCTACAGCCAAGGCACCGGGGTAAAAAAGAATTTCATTCAGGGATACACGTGGCTGAGTATCGCACGTAAACAAGGCGTAGTTGCTGCAGATAAAATCCTACCGGTACTCACCCAGCAAATGACCAAAGCCGCAATCAGCAAAGCACAACAACGCGTAAAGGACTACTTTGCGGCGCACACGCAATCGACTGTGGCTTCTTCACCTAAACCCGGCTAAAGAGATACCCTGTCGTGCAGACAAACGTCAATTCTGGAGGTCGTCGTGCTTTAAATCGATGACGACGGGCGTCAAATGTTCCGCATGTTCGATAAACGCATAAGACAAGATGAAAACCTCATCGCCGATCTCGGCACAACGGGCCGCAGGACCGTTTAAGCCGATCACGCCACTGCCTGGCGCACCCGGAATAACGTAAGTCTCCAAGCGTTCGCCGTTATTCAGGTTCACTACGTGCACTTTTTCATTCTCACGCAGTTGCGCACGCGCCATCCACGTAGAATCTATCGTGATACTGCCGACATAAAACAAATCCTTTTGTGAAACGGTGGCATAGGCAATTTTAGACTTCAATACAGCGATAAGCATAATCTGGCACCCATGCAGTGAAAAGCCGGGAGCATAACGCAACGTCCGCCGGATGGCAAATGGCCCTATGTGTGACCCAGATACAGCGCTGGGCGTTGTGTTGTGTTTTTATGCATGGCTGTGCTACATTGGCTTGTGCATGCTTTTGTTATGGCTATCGAAAAGGAGTGTTTCGTTGGACGTTGAATAATAAGCGAGGTCGTCATGCAAAATAATAAGAAAAAATGGCTTGCTGAAAAGTTGCTGGTAACGCCCGATGAAACCAGCGATAACCCCATCTTCAATGCGTTTAATCACCTGTGGAAATTTATCGGAGGCTTGTCCGCTATCCTCTACGCCGTAGGTTGTGGCTTAACAACCTCAGGCGCGCTTATTACCCTCGCGACGGTGCTGTTTAGCATCACTACAGCATACGTTAGCATACCTTTGATTGTTGTTGTCGTCCTTGCAAGCGGCATTGGCATAGCCGCAGCGTATAAAAATCTACAGCTCTGCGAGCAAACCGGCTCGCAAATTATTTTCCTGTTGCGCTGCTGCTGGGATCTCTTTAAACGTAATCCGCGCCATTTCACCTACCTAGAAGACGTACAAATGGGCGATGAACTGCTGCATCGCAAAGGCGACCCTGTGGGTAAAGGCAAGCAAGTAGGAATCTTGCTCAGCCTTATCCTTGCCATTGGCAATGGCGTACTCATGGGCTTTTTAACCTACGTCTTCACCTTGGCAATGCTCACCGCACTCGCCACCACGCTGGGTGGACTGGGCCTGCTGTTGGTCTCTGCCTCCCCCGTCATCGCGGTGGTGATAGCCATCGCCACGGCTGTCGCACAAACTTTTCTGTTACACGAAGCTTTTTACAAATTGATCTGTCAAAGCGAAAGTTACATGGCACGGCTAAAACAACACTCCTTCCACCAAGGCGCGCAGCTATTGTGGCAAAACAAGGGTAAAGTCCTGTTGTATGCGTTAGCTGGTATTGGTTTGGTGATGGCGTACTGGCAATCCGGCATCGATCTTTCACAACACTTGACAAACTTCGGTATACAGGCCAATCAAGCAACGCAACACATCGTCGCCGTGGTGGCTACTGTTTGGGGTGCGTTGGCGGATGCCCCCTTCGTGTTTCGTACCACCTATGACACCCTCCGAGAATTGCGTGCAGACTATCGAGCTGATGTGATCGAAGATGAAAATAGCAGAGGATGGTGGTTCGCATCCAAAATATTCACTGGCACTATGCTCAACGCGATAGGCAATGCGGCCATAGCCGCAAACGGCGCCTCTCAAATGAGTAGCGGCATCTTGCGCATAGCACTCATTGGGCTAGCCTTCGTGGGTGGTTTAATGAATTCATTTGCTGCCATGATAGGGCCAGAACTGCGTGAAAAAGCGGCGCGAGAACAACAGACGACAGCCGTACCCTGCCACACACCTTTGCCACTCCACGCCGCAGTATTTGATGTATCCCCTATAAGCCAACCAAACCCATGCTCAACGCCAACTGAAACGACACCCGTGTCAAGCGTTACATCGTCACCCTCTACACCGCTACAATCCCCATTTATGCCTAAGACACCACCGCCTTCATTTTTCTTATCGGGTAAAAAAAACGCACACCCATTTCCCCAAGGCTGCCATGATGCAGGAACAAAAAATAAGGTTATGCCACTTCCCATAACGCCCAACCGGGTAATGGTCCCGTAGCAAATACCTTACCCAACGCTTATCTTCCCTGATGGGGAAATGTTTGGTATGGTCACGAAATTGACTCCCGTGTCAGTGCTTCTTCCTTAAGGTACCCGAAAAAATAATCAGGAGATAAGCGCATGAAATTAATCGGCAACCACATTCAGCTCAGTGCGGATGAGAAACCCAGGGTCACCCCACAAAACCTAACAGCAGCGGTATACGGCCAGCAACTCTTAGATAAAGTAGCGCCACTCCTCTTTGAGTATCTACTCATAAAATATCACTGCAAAAAGAACCAAGGATCACACCCTCAATCTGAGTTAGACCAATTAATGCAGCAAGCAAAAGAACAACTACAAACACTTACTGAACGCATGATCTCAGCTAACCTACATGCCAGCAAATTTAATATGACGGGAAGAGACACATCTGCAAAGATAGCAGAAAGAATCAGTAACCATTTGTTACGTAACTTCATCTTCAAAGAAAATCCCTTGTCTTTACGTACAGAAGACTTTTTTTCGGTTCACGTAAGCATTCTTATGTTTCGTTATTATTGTGCGGAGCCGTTTGCACACTTTCGTTACCATAACCCCATTGACGATTTACTCAGAATACTACAAGAAAACAAGCTAGGAGTGCCCACATTAGCAAACCACTTTAACTTCTCATCATTACCCAACCTATTAAAGCATTTGATAGGCAGCATCAGGACAAATCGCGCTTTATTTGATTATTATTCTGCAGAAATCCCCCTGTTAAAATGGAATAAAAAGTATTTACATTTGCCCCAAGAGATTGTGTGCAACGTCAATTTAGCATGTGACATGGGACTTTATTTTTTATTCCGCTTAATGTTTGCTGGCATGTTCTTGGTATTCATGATGGCAGAAAATATGTTTTTTTTAAGAGACAATGCCTTTAGCCTATTTTGCTTAACTGCCTATATGAAATACGGCCCTATGCCTCGTTTTCATCAAATACCGGGAAGATCCGGCAGAGCAATCACATTGCCCTCACCCCTTATCAACATTCCCTCCATCATTGCCCACTCAATTGGTAGATTAATCAGTGGCCTTTGTCTCTGGTTAATCAGCTCAATGCTGCAATACCCTTCTACTTTTTCCCGCTTAGGACTTGCCATCATGCTAGGCTTTTACTTATTTGAACGGTGTTCGGATACATTTATTTATCCTAATAAAACCTCTTGGCTAACTACGCAGACCCATAGCGACACCCTTTCCGTATTACGCGCCTATATCACACAAGACTTGGATGATATTATCACATACTGCGAATCCAACAGACCGGAAAAAATGGATTTACCGATCCAAACAGTAAGCAAAGAACCCCTACATTCGTCATTGCGCGTCGCTACTCCAACGCAGGCTCAACACCGTCGCGAAACGCAAATATCCCAACGTTCGCGGAAAACCAAAGAACAGAGCCATTCTGCCGGCCCTGAAAAAGAAAATGCGTACGCCACCAGCGTACCGCAACCGCTCGTTTTTCTCTACTTGGTCCTAGCGTTAAACGGAAAACGTTATCACTTACCTGACTACAGTGATACAACGGTGATGATCGACGACATGCTGCTAACGTGCTTAAGCAGCATGACAGAGCAAACAGCAAGTAAAACAGACACCCGAAGATACGTATTAATAACCGATCAAGAGCGCTTAAAGGAGCACTGCCCATCTGATGCTACACTGCATGAAAAAGAGATTATTAGCAGCTCATGTTGGGCGAGAACAAGTGAAGGCAAAAAGGGCTTCAAATACGATAAAGACTCTAACCATATATTTTTCAAACAACCTAGACGTGACTTACGTATACGCTATATTCCCGATGACACCGCACGCGTTATCGATGCGGACAATAACACAAACGAGCATGTAGTGACTTACAAAATGGAAGATACGCAGACGCACAACCAACGTAACCGACTGTAAGCAAGCGTTATTGCCGCGGCACCGCGTGCCTTTTTACAAAAATTCTTGTACACTGGGTGACAACTTATTGAGAATCATACGTGTCATGTCGTCACTACCACACACACTGGGCAGGTTTATCTGCCATTTTGTTAAACAACAACCCTATGCTTTTTTGGCAATACAGGTGTTATCGCTGGCCTGGGCATTAGATAATACCGTGTGGCCGTATGCCTTCAAATTATTAATCGATAAGCTGATGCTATACCATGGTGATAAGCAACTGATTTGGGCTTATCTCACACCCGTGCTATGGTTTTGGGGGAGTACATGGCTCACCATCGAGTTGATGTTCCGTGGCCAAGGTTGGTGTATTGCCAACACGTTCCCCGCCTTCGAAAAAAATGTGCGTATGGCCATGTTTCGTTATGCCACACGCCACTCTTACGATTATTTCAGCAATCATTTTTCAGGTGCTCTCGCCAACCAGATCAGTGACATGACGCAAAGTATCCTGCGCATCATGCAACTGCTATTAACGCTATTTATTCCCGCTTTCGTTTCTTTGCTGATTGCCAGTTGCATTTTTTTTACTATTGCACCCGTGTTTGCCGCGCTCTTGGTCAGCTGGCTATGTATACACATGCTGATTTGCTTTATCGGTGGTAGGCGCTGCAGCAACGTCGCTGATGACTATGCCACGAGTCGCAGCGTGTTAAGCGGCCAAATCGTTGATGCATTCACGAATATAATGCACGTTCACTTGTTTGCACGGCACCGTTTTGAATACTATCGTCTGCAACACTATCAAAAAACAACGCAACGCAAACATCGCGCCTCCCTGGTGGCCATAGAAAAAATCAAAGTAGCGTTAGGCATCGCTTGTTTTTTAGGGCCAGGCCTGCTGCTCACTTGGTTGGAAATTCGCAGTTGGCAACAAGGTTTAATTCAAATAGGTGACCTTATTCTTGTGATCACCGCATCAAATAACATGATCCTAATCGCTTGGCTATCTGGCTTGGAGCTGCCTAATCTTTTCAAAGAAATTGGCATTTGTCAGCAAGCACTGAGCATCATCACCCACCCACACGACATCACCGACACAGAACACGCCAAAAAGCTGCAGGTTACCCACGGCCAACTCGCATTTAGTAATGTTACGTTTGCCTACGCAGACAAACATCCCTTATTTAACGCCTTAAATGTCACACTAGAAGCAGGTAGCACCGTAGGACTGGTGGGTTTCTCCGGCAGTGGAAAAACCACGTTTGCTAATTTAATCATGCGGTTTTATGAGCCACAACAAGGCGCTATTTTTCTCGATGGCCAAGACATTCGCACTTGCACCATGGATTCTTTACACCGATCAATCAGTATGATCCCGCAAGATCCTTCACTGTTTCACCGTTCTTTAATGGATAACATCCGTTACGGTAACGTACACGCCAGTGATGCGGAGGTTATTCTCGCTGCTAAACAAGCCTATTGCCACGACTTCATCACAGCGCTGCCCGAAGGCTATCACACCTTGGTGGGCGAACGTGGGGTCAAATTATCAGGAGGACAACGTCAACGTATTGCGATCGCACGTTGCCTGTTGAAAAAAGCCAAATTACTTATCCTAGACGAAGCAACCTCTGCGCTCGACTCTGTCACTGAAAAAGCAATTCAACACACATTACAATCCTTCATGCGACAGACAACTACGATCGTTATCGCACACCGTTTGGCAACGCTCGCGCAATTAGACCGTATTTTAGTGTTTTCCGCAGGAAAAATTATCGAAGATGGCTCACACCATACACTGCTCAACCAGCAAGGCCATTACGCCACTTTATGGCATTTACAAGCAGGTGGCTTCTTGCCGTTAACCGCCGACCCCGTACTTTAAAACGCCTGCATCCGCTCTACCTGCTGTGCTGCAGCAAGCGATGATTGTGCACTGCAATTGTCTTTGCTACGTCGCCACATCACGGGCGCCGCGCTGACTAACGCCACGTTATATAACGCGGGTTCCAGCACGGTCGTGCGATTGTTACTGCACAACAACGTATAAGTACCCTGCGCGGTACAGTGATGCAAACGCCGCAGCATTACTTTGCCTTCCTGGGTTTGCACAATGCAATCCAACCCAATAAGTTTCCGACAAGCACTGCCAAATCGCTTGCGTCCTGCCACCACCTCACCGAAACTGTAGCAAGGTTCCATGCCATCATCTTCCACGATAAAATCGATCGCGTCTGGATGACTCTTACGAAAAAACAATAATTCTTTGACGACTTGCTTGTCTGCCACCACTCGAGAAAACACGGCGGATAAATCCAGCAAGGAAGACTGTTCCTGATCGACTAACGTAGGTCCACTTCCAATACCATACAGTAACCAATCAATCGTAGTATGTACCCCTTCCAGCAAAAATATCTCGACTAAGCGATACGCTTTTTTTTCTGTTATACCGCTGTGACGCCCCAGCTCCCAACCTTTCAAGGTGTTTTTGTTTAATGCATATTTACTATGCATCTCATCTCGCGATAGGTTCGCCATATAACGTAGACGCTTTAAGCGCACACCACGCACAGCAGGAGAATCAGACGCATGGACCACGCCCACCCCGGGGGCTAAACTGACGCTATTTTCTGTTGACATACTTGTCTAATCCCTCAAATTCAAACTGAACCATTGTTGCATAGATAAAGAAATATAAGTCATATTTTTTTGTGACTATTCAGCAAAATGCTGAATAATTACCCTTGATTTGACGCCTAACCCAGTAAAACTGGGCGTAACGGCATTCCTAGGATCGATACGCGATTCTCCCCTTGAGAATCCCCATCGCGTAAAGAAAACATCCTGTTTTAATGTTGCTGAATAGTTACATTTTTTAATTATTTATGGATTAAAAAGCATTGACTTATACTTCGCCTTTTGCTCAAATAGTTTCCGGTTAGGTCACAAATGCCTCTGCCGAAATTTTACTACACAGGCGGTAGTAAAAGCATCTATAACGGATTTAAGAAATAGTTCTGCACGGCACCCGCTGTTCATTAGGCAAGCATTTAAAGGGGTGAACGAAATAAGAATATAACCTATGGCGAGATCCAAGTAGACCAAGAGGTAAAAAAAATGACAAGACATAACCCATAGGAAGCTGTGAGAGAATGCGAAACGACTACAAGGAGATGCAATTATGTTAGTACTCACAAGAAGGGTTGACGAAAGTATAGTCATTGGCAAAGAGCGCATGGTAACCATTAGAATTATTAGCGTACAGGGTAATCAGGTCAAACTAGGCATTGAGGCTCCCAAAGATATACTCATTCATCGCGAAGAAGTATTTGATTTGATCCAACAGCAAGATAAGGATAGCGAAGAGTCGTAATGCAGGTATATCGGGCATATGATTCAAATTAATGGTAAGCTAGCCTTCGCTGCCGCTTAGGATGAAGAAAAGTATAAACGTGGATCATTGGCAAAGCACTTCAAGCCAAACCACCCTAATAATAAGATGTACATAATAAAAATTTGGTGGTTTGCTTTCAATACGCAACACAGCCCTTCACATAACGGATAAACACGCGATAATCGCGGCTGTTTGTTTGCGGCCTAAATTAATCCCGTCTATTTTGCTTAAGATGATGTTGGGTTAAGATAAATGGCCGTGAGGATATTTTTACGGAAGCGAGCGCTATCGTAGTCTTATGCGAAATGCCCCCTCTTCTGCAATAGGTAACAATGTAAACCAGGACGGGGAGAAAAACGGAGAAAATAGCACTTCTGCAAAGCTGCACTGCGCGAGAAGTGTAGGGGTCACAGGGAATAGAGACGTAAATACAATAGACGTGGTATGCAAACAACGAGATGTTTGCATACCACTAAACATACTTAGTACAACTTTACAGAGGAGACCAAGCATGCCTGAGGCAAGTCTACACAATCGGACGGTAGGTTCACAAGCCCCAACGAAAGATCGTTTGATACAAGCAGCTGCTCGCTTATTTGCCTTTAAAGGCTACAATGCAACATCCATAGACGAAATCGCCAATGCCTGTCATATACAGAAACCTAGTTTTTACGGACATTTCCCCTCGAAAGAGGCCATTGCCATTGCGGCAGTGCAAAATTTGCACGGATATTGCAAGACACACCTGTTCTCCGTTGCGCACAACGCAGAGTTGTCGCACCAACAACGTATCCTCCTGTTTACAGATGCATTAAAAAATCTCTTTGCAACGCGCCCAGACTATGCGCTATCCACCTTTTTAGCCGCGCACTCCCTGAGCGTCGTCAATAACCTTACCAAATACATACTCGATTATTTCAGCGATTGGATGCGGGCCGTTACCGATCTGCTACGACACTTTTGCTCAGCCGAAGAAGCAAATACCATTGCGCAACTGAGCCTCTGCCGCATACAAGGTGCTATCATGATGCAGCGCATCACTGACCAAGATACTTACCTGGAAAATATGTGTGAGGAATTAAATACATGGTGGCAATCACTACTCGGCAATAACACACCTTAAACACATAAAATTTAGGTGTTGTTAGAGTCCATAGGAAACCACCTTTTGCGTAAATACCCGCAATAAGTCCTAATACTAACATCGCAGGTTAGATTAACCTTTACTGCTTTTAGTGTAATTTATCCATTCGCTCAATAAAGATGAACCTGTTCCCCCAATTGGGAGAACAGGTTCACCACGGTAGCACCGTACTCTCTATGCGTGATTTGATTGCTGTTCCGCACGCATACGCTCATAGACTTCTTCCCTGTTAACAGCAAAATCCTGAGGCGCCTCAACGCCAACACGTACCTGATTGCCCCGTACTCCCAAAATTACTATTTTAATCGCAGCATCATCACCTAAAATGATACGTTGCCCAATATTCCTCGTTAAAATTAACATATTTTTCCTTTTTATTTTTATCAATCGATCGCATACACAAAAACACACGGTTGCAATCGGGTTGCTGAAGTACAGCCGTTCCTCGGGGACTGCCGTGACATCAATCTGCGCCTACCGAGGGGAAATTTGTACTCTCATGATGCCCTCCTAGTGTCTTTACCAACAGTATCCAGTGGGAATTACCCCGCGGCAAACCGTAAGCGTTACAACAGAAGGAAATAAACCTAGAAAAAAACGCGATGTAGTGCTGACATAATGCATTCTCCTTACTGCTAAAAACCGTTGTTATGCTGCCAAGCTATTGCGCCGATAACACCAGTTTAGTGTGTTATTTCAAGTACACTTAATATGTACCGCTCGCGGCATGTCTTACGATCAGCCGCAACGCTTGCAATAAAAACACAACCGAGCAGTAATGAAAACACTATTTTTATGCATTAGAATCTATACCGTACAAATCGTAGATAGAAACGGCACCTTGAGCGTGCTCCCCTAGCAAATAAATGCCGCTAGCAAATGCGTTAGAGATATAGAATTGGCTAGACTCCATGCAGTGCCTCAGTATTACCGTCTTTAACTCATGCGCTAGCGATATATCACCTGGCAAACTCAAAATCCTTGACTACACTTAGTAATGGAACATTACCGTAGGCATTGCATAAGGATATACCATCATGAATTTAGCTACGATTACACAGAAAGGGCAAGCCACTATCCCTGCTGATGTGCGTAAAGCATTAGGTTTGGAAGCAGGGGATAAAATAGGCTTTGATATTCAAAACGAACAGGTGATCTTAACCAAAATACAACCGTTTGATTATGCGTATCACCAAGCGCTCACGGGCACCTTATCGGAATGGGATTCACATGAAGACGAGGAGGCTTACCATGACCTATAAACAATTCAGTGTGGTTTCTATACCATTTCCTTTTAACACCGGGCCAGATACTAAATCTCGTCCCGCCGTGGTATTAAGCACGGAAAATCACCAGCAACAAACCGGACATATCACCTTGTTGATGGCCACTAGCGCGCGGCACAGTCCGTGGCGTGGAGATCACATGCTGGTCGACTTGCAAGTGGCGGGACTCAGCACGCCTACTATCATTCGACAGAAAGTATTCACCGTAGATGCGCGTTTGGTAAAGCGTACGGTAGGTGAACTCTCGCCCATGGATAGGGAAGGCGTAATCCGCCATTGGCGCAGCCACACCATGAGTAACTAGCGATACCCATTCCACTTCAAAATGCGATTTTTGCATTTTGAAGTGTTTTCTACGCGATGAAGTCACCCAAGGGGAGAATCGCGATTTTCCCCTTGGGGGACCGTGCACAAATTTACTTTGTGCCGGTCATCAAAATAAAGTATACCGCGCGACTTACCCATAAAAGTTCGCATCTTGAAGTACGAGCGCTATATACCCATTGCAGTTCAAAATGCAATTTTTGCATTTTGAACCGCTCTCTACGCGATGGGGTTTCCCAAGGGGACCGTGCACAAATTTACTTTGTGCCGGTCATCAAAACAAAGTATACCGCGCGACTTACCCATCAAAGTTCGCATCTTGAAGTACGAGCGCTATATATCGGTGCAAAATCAATAGGACCCCGAAAAACGTTCGGGGTTAGTTACGCATGCTTTTAACCTATGGTAGATGTTAACCACGCATTGATTGCTTGCAAATCCACGACTGATAAATTACCCGCAGCCTGCTTTAAATTAAGCAGGCTGTTGATAAATGCATATTGATCGGTTGCCAACGAGACTTGAGACTGAAATAAATTTTGCTGTGTTTGCAATACTTCGATAATTGTATTCGCACCCAGGCTATAACCGGATGCTGTGCTATTTACTGCACTGCCATTCGACAGGATCATTTGCCTATCCGCTTGAATTTTACTGAGTTGCGCCAGCAAATTATTATAATTTTGGCGGGCTCGCAGTTGTGCGGCTCGGTATTCTTGCTGCACGATATCTTGTGCGGCTAAGTACTGTTGCTTAGTCTGGCGTATTTTCGAATTCACCAAACCACCTTGATACATGGGGATAGTCATTTTCACACCTATGCTACGCGAGTCCGTATCTAACGCTCGATTAAGACCTGCATTAAATGTGTTGGTTTTATTCATATCTCCTATTACAGCCACTGTGGGCAAATGGCCAGCCATCATTTGGCGTATAGTCGCTCGCGCAACGTCTGCAGCGCAGCGCGCCGCAACGACTTTAAGGTTATGCTCCGATGCCGACTTCACCCAATCGTCTGCGCGCGACGGTTGCGGTTTGGGAAATACAATGCCTTTGCGTAACGGCAACAACGCCGTGTAATAATCCCCCGTGATTTGGCGTAACGCTTCCTTAGCATTCTGTAAATTATTTTGTGCCGTAATTAAATCCGCCGCTACCTTATCGTCACCGGCACGCGCTTGATAGGTTGCAGTAATGGTAGCCAAACCCACCTTATATAATTCTTCGGCTTGTTCACGTTGTCGTGCCAGCGCTTTTTTCTGGGCCTGAGTAAAACGCAAAACATCTTCGGCAAGCAGCACATTAAAATAGGCAGTGGCCACACGCAACACTAAATCTTGTTGCGCTAATGTGTAATTGGCTGCTGCTTGTTTCACTTGCGCACGGGCTTCGCCCAACACCGCCCACGCAGAAAAGTCAAACACCGGCTGACTGACATTCAACTGCCATGTTTTCGTAGGAAAAACTGAGGTTTTGTCCGTTTGCTTCAAGCTGACGGTATTGTGTGTTTTACTGGCATCTATGCCAACAGAAGGTAATAACGCAGCCAACGCTTGTGGCACACTTTCTTTAGCAGCTAACCACGTTGCTCTTGCGGCCTGAAAACTCGGATCACTGCTCTGCGCTTGATGATAAACAGTTAACAAATCTGTGGCTGCATAAGCGCCCTGTAGCGCCAAACTCAGGACTAAAACTAATAAATAACGCTGCATTTACTCTCCTTAAAACACAAAAAGCGACGCTTCATGTGTTTTCAACAACCTAGCGACCGTCGTTTCAAATAAACGCTGCGCACGCCATTGTTGTTTGGCGATTTTAGTAAACACACACGCTTGCATGGAAGGTGCCTCACCCAAAACTGCAAACAAACGCCCGCCTATATTCACTTGCGCATCGAACACAGCGGGGACTTTCGCTAAGCTACCCGTGATCACGACCACATCATACGCTGCTTCTGTTTCCCAACCCATGGCTGCATTACCTGTGGCTAATGTCACATTATCAACGTCAAATTGACGTAAACGTTCTTGTGCTTGTCGGGTAAAATCGGCAAAAATATCTACGCTCACCACCTTGCTGGCCAATTTCGCAAGTACCGCGGTCATATAACCCGTGCCCGTCCCCACTTCTAATACACTGTCAGTTGCTTTGATATCGAGACTTTGTAGCAGCTGCGCCTCTTCTTTGGGGCAAAACATATTTTGGCCGTGGCCAATGGCCAAGGGCATGTCTGCATACGCCAAATTTTTCATATGGGCAGGCACAAACTGCTCTCGAGCAACTGCATACAACACAGCGATAATCGACTCCTCCTGCACTTCACAAGTAAGAATTTGCTGCTTAATCATATTACTGTGCGCTTGCTCTAGGTCCATCATTTCCTCACGCTAAGATTACTTATCCCCTGCTACGCAGTCCCGGCTAAAATCCTTAACGCGAAAGTCTATCATTAATGATTGCACATTTCGAGTGCATTTTGATCGCGCATAAATAAAAACTGAGGATCTATTCAGAAAATTTCTTAAATAGGCTGCTTTTGCCTGAAAATACACTGTTTCCTTTACGCAATGGGGCTTCTCAAGGGGAAAATCGCGATCACCTCCACGCCGCCCAGTTTTACGGGGCAAACCAGGTAACTGTTCGGAAGAGCGTAAGCAAGAGGCAAAGGGTCCGTGGCTTACACCTCACAAACTATCAGTTGGTAGCGGTTGCTGCGAATCCCACTCATTCGCTAGCGGTATAACTACCCATCCTCAACATCTCGCTATAGTATTAGCACATGTAACTATTCAGCAACACTAAAACAGGATGATTTGGCTTGAAAATACAATGTATTCTTTACGCGATGGAAATTCTCACGGGGAAAATCGCGATTCTCCCCGTAGAATGCCGTTCCGGTTTTACTGGGCCAGGCGCGTCAACGTAAGATTAACAGTAATAGTCCAGCAAATTTCTCACTTATTTTTGCTGGTAATGTGGACTCTTCTTTGCGCGATGAGGATTCTTAAGGGGAGAATCGCGATTCTCCCCTTAAGCGCCGTTAAGCCCAGTTTTACTGGGCTAGGCGTCAAATCAAGGGTAACTATTCAGCGTTTTACTGAATAGTTGCCCGCACATTTTGATGGGAAACAGCATGAGCCCCCAAGAACAGTACCAACAATCGCTTAAAAACGGCACATTACAAGCCGATGACGAGCAGGCGCGCCTGGTATCCTGCCTGCAAACGCTGTACCTCGCCCTGTCCGCTCGCGCGTCACGGCCGTGGTGGCGACTGACACGTCCCACTAAAATAAAAGGCCTATATGTGTGGGGCGGCGTGGGCATCGGCAAAACCCATTTGATGGATATCTTCTATCAATCATTGCCCACTACGCGCAAATCACGCCTACATTTTCATCACTTCATGCGCCAAATCCACACCGAACTCACCGCACTAGAGGGCACGCCTAACCCACTAACCCACATCGCAAAACGCTGGGCAAACGCGGTAGACGTCCTTTGCTTTGATGAATTTCACGTCACTGACATTGTCGATGCCATGCTGTTAGGCAATCTGCTGGCTGCATTATTTGCCTACCCCATTGTCCTGGTAACAACGTCTAATACGGCACCGGATGATTTATACCGCCACGGCTTGCAACGCGAACGCTTTTTACCGGCCATCGCCTTACTCAAACAGCACACAGATGTCGTTCACTTGTCTAGCCAAATGGATTACCGTTTGCGTACCCACCAACAAAGTGGTACCTATTATTGTCCTGTGAACGCTGACACGCGCCTACGCTTTAAGCAACATTTTGTCGCGCTAGCGGGAAAACAAGTTGTGTGGCACCAGGCATTAACGATAGACTGCCGTTCTTTGGCAACCATGGCTTATGCACAAGGCGTTGTGTGGCTGCAATTTGCAACAGTGGTATGCGTCCCGCAGTCACAACGGGATTACCTAGAATTAGCACGCGATTTTCATACAGTGTTTATCAGCGATGTTCCTGCTATAGCCGCTGCTGAGGATGATGTGGTTTGCAATTTTATTAAATTAGTAGACATATTCTATGACGCACAAGTTAAACTGATTTTACAAGCAGCCGTGCCCATAGAACAACTGTATACGGATGGTAAGATGCGCAGTACATTCGTGCGCACTCAAAGTAGACTGACCGAGATGCAATCGTCCACTTACTTAGCGCAGCCGCACCGTATGCAAGAAGACATTCATCGACCGACATACAAAAGCATTGAATAGGGTAAACGCATGAGCACAACAACATATAACGCAGAATCCATCGAGGTATTAAGTGGTTTAGATCCGGTACGCAAACGCCCTGGTATGTACACCGACACCACACGACCCAATCACTTAGCCCACGAAGTCATTGATAACAGCGTCGATGAAGCGCTGGCCGGCTTTGCAAGCCGCATCGACGTCACGTTATACGCGGATGGTTCCATGCAAGTGGCAGACGATGGTCGCGGCATGCCTGTCGATATACACCCGCAACACCAAGTCTCTGGGGTAGAATTGATTCTCACGCGTTTACATGCGGGCGGTAAGTTCTCTAATAAAAATTATCAATTCGCGGGAGGCTTGCACGGTGTAGGGGTTTCGGTTGTCAATGCCTTATCAACACGCTTAGTCGTAGAGAGCAAACAACACGGCAAACGTTACCAAATGAGTTTTGCGGACGGACACAAATTATCGGAGCTAGAAGTCATCGACACCGTGCCCAAGCGGCAAACCGGAACCTCCGTACATTTTTGGCCGAATGGCAGTTATTTCGATTCCAATAAATTTGCCGCCCCACGCATCAAGCATTTCCTACGCTCCAAAGCAGTATTGTGCCCAGGATTACGGATCACGTTCACTGACGAACAAGCCAATACCACCGATGAGTGGTACTTCGTCGATGGCTTACACGATTATTTGGCGTCTGCGCTCAACGGTTGTACCCTATTGCCTAATGCCATACTCACCGGCCACTTCAATGGAAAAACCGAAGCGGTCAGCTGGGGTGTAGTGTGGTTACCGGAGCGTGATGACACCCTCATCACCGAGAGCTACGTCAACTTGATCCCCACCGTGCAAGGTGGCACACACGTCAATGGCTTACGCACCGGATTATTAGATGCCATTCGTGAGTTTTGCGATTTCAGAAATCTATTACCGCGCGGCGTCAAACTCAGCCCCGACGATGTCTGGGATCGCTGCAGCTACATTTTGTCGGTCAAATTACAAGAACCACAATTCGCAGGGCAAACCAAAGAACGTTTATCCTCACGTGAGTGCGCTAATTTTGTCGCTGGCGTTATCAAAGATGCCATCAGCCTGTGGCTACATCAACATGTCGCCGAAGGTGAATTGATCGCTGCACTGGCTATCGACCAGGCGCAAAAGCGCATACGCGCCAGCCAAAAAATTACACGCAAAAAACTCACGGGAGGTCCTGCACTACCGGGCAAACTGGCTGACTGCAGTTGCCAAGATCCGGCGCGTACCGAATTATTTCTCGTCGAAGGTGATTCTGCTGGCGGCTCCGCGAAACAAGCACGTGATCGCGAATTCCAAGCAGTCATGCCACTGCGCGGCAAAATTCTCAATACCTGGGAAGTCGACGTACATACTGCCTTGGCCTCACAAGAAATTCAAAATATAGCTACCGCCATCGGTGTTGATCCGGGTAACCCACAGTTACATGGCTTGCGTTACCATAAAGTCTGTATACTCGCCGACGCCGACTCCGACGGCTTACACATAGCCACCCTACTCTGCGCACTATTCTTGCGTCACTTCAAACCCTTGGTCGCCGCTGGACACTTATTTGTTGCCATGCCACCGCTGTACCGTATCGACGTGGGCAAAAACGTTTATTACGCATTAGATGACGAAGAGAAACACGATTACCTGCAACGAATTCAAGCAGAAAACAAAAAATCTGTGATCAATGTGCAACGCTTCAAAGGCTTAGGTGAAATGAATCCGCTGCAACTGCGTGAAACCACCATGCTGCCGGATACGCGCCGCTTGGTGCAACTAACCGTGCACAAAGGCGACGACACCGACCAATTACTCGATATGCTACTGAGTAAAAAACGCAGCGGTGATCGCAAACAGTGGTTAGAAAACCACAGCACACTGTTAGAGTCCGTAGTAGAAGAACCGGTGATTACCTAAGGAATCCGCTATGTTGACCTACGCCCAATACTTAGCGCACACGCGCAATCCCACAGCGCGACGCTTGCTGACCATCATCGAACAAAAGCAGAGTAACTTGGCCGTGTCCGCCGACGTCACCACGCAACATGAACTACTGCAATTGGCGCAACAAGTGGGTCCATCCATTTGCGTACTCAAGACCCATGCCGATATCGTCCGTGATTTCGATGATCATTGCATCACCCAACTCACCGCCTTAGCCGCACAACATAATTTTCTGTTATTCGAAGATCGTAAATTCGCCGACATAGGCCACACCGTGCGCCTGCAATACAGCCAAGGTATACATCGCATTGCGGATTGGGCATCAATCACCGACGCTCACCCGTTACCGGGTGACGGCGTAGTGCAAGGTTTACAAGACATTGGTCTGTCCCGCGGCCACGGTTTATTGTTGCTAGCGCAGATGAGCAGCGCCAGCAATCTGATTACCGCGGCTTACACCCAACAGGCAGTGGCTATGGCAGCACGCTACCCCGACTTTGTCATCGGTTTCATTTGCCAAACCCGACTATCCACACACCTATTACACTTCACCCCCGGCGTACAACTGGCCGCAACCGGCGATGCACTGGGCCAACAATACATTACTCCCTCTCAGGCCATATGCGAACACGGCAGTGACGTCATCATCGTCGGTCGTGGTATCTACCAAACCGCTGACCCCAAAGCCGCCGCAGAAATCTACCGCACCCAAGCCTGGCAAGCCTACCAACAACGCTAGCCTAGCTATACCCATTCCACTTCAAAATGCGCTTTTTGCATTTTGCAGTGTTCTCTACGCGATGGGGTTTCCAAAGGGGCGAAGCACGATTCTCCCCTTTGGTGGCCGTACACACATCCTTTGTATAGGTCTAGAAACAGGATATACCGCGCGACTTACCCATCAAAGTTCGCATCTTAAAGTACGAGCGGTATATCACTAGTGTTGGCAAAAGATGCTGAGGAAGATTCAAATTCGTATGAATCTTCCACTCAAACTACGCCACCATGCCCGAGGACGGGAGGACGCCCCTAATGATGGTGCCTACTAATGGGCTAACCACAACGTGATAGTAAGATACGTGACATACAGTGCACCGTTCACGAGCAAGACCCATATCGGGATGCCGTCGTTACGCGCGTGTAGGCGCAACCAAAACGTAGCAATTAAGGTGATGATGATACACGCCGCGACTTCTGTGCGCGGTTGCCACGGGGTGAGCATGATACCTATGGCAGGCAATAGCGTGCCTTGAAACACCATGGCACCGGTGAGATTGCCAAACGCTAAGGTGTCTTTGTTACGCCCTATCCACAGAAAGCTATTGATTTTTTCCGGTAGTTCCGTGGCAATAGGAATAATGAGCAATGACAATAACAACGCTGAGATGTGCAGCAAATCGGAAAATTGAGCGACGTAGTGAATGAAGCCTTTTGCACCTAGCACGAGTAATACCAAGCCTACACCTAGCTGCAAAAGGATCGTCAACAAATGCATGGGCAAGCCTAACTTATGCAACAACATAGACTTATCCGCTTCGGTTGCGTGTCCTGCTTCGACTAATTTTTTTGAGGCTTGTAGGGTTAATAAGACATAAATGAAATAGGTCAGTAACAGAAGTGCACTGATCAGGGCAAGTGCGTATGGCATGGTTTTGGGGACAAACATGGCTAACGTTGCCAACATGAAAGCAAACAGAAAAAAATTGAGATCACGTACTAAGCCACTGCGTTCTGGTTGTAAAGTGCCGCGTATACCACGGCTGCGCATGGCTGAGAGCGCCATCAGTGCAAACGCGAGCGTAGACAACATCAACGGCGCACCCAAAATCGCACCCACGCCAATTTCTTCATTCACGGCGACACTGTTGGTACCGGCAAACAATGCCAACAAGGGGATAAGCGTTTCCGGTAACGCAGTGCCTACGGCGGCGAATAAGGATCCCGTGACACCTTCTGAGATTGCCAACCTTTCGCCTAAATGTTCTAAGGCATTGGTAAATACTTCGGCGGCGACCAGAATAACACCTAACATAAACAGTAATTGACACACCAGTATGGTCATGGGATTTCTCCTTATAAAAACGCTAAATACAATGTTCACCCCTTCGAGACGTTGCTTCGCACCTCCTCAGGGCGAACGGAAGGTTCTAATACGCCTCTCGCGAGAGCGTAGCACAAAAACCTAATCCCGATCACACTGCATACACAACAAACACCGGTACATCCTCACGATATGCCTCCATCGCATTGCGATATTTGAAATGACAGCACGTATTCGTCTCAACGTATGCCGTTCACCCTGAGGAGACACACAGCGTCGTCCGGAAGGGAATTATTACGCATGTGGTAAATCACAACCTGAGCGTTATGGCCCACAAACAACCCTGTTTTCTCAACGCATCATAGAATGCAACACGTGAGTGCAAACGTGATGTCTTCTTTGTAAGGCTCGGATCGCTGTTGGATGCTGGGAATATAAAAACGAATACTAAAACGGTGCCGACCTGCGCTGATTTCAGGAATGATGGCCAGGGCGCGTGGTAGCGTCACCCGAATCATTTGACATTGTGTTTGTTGATCTAAGGTGGCTTGATAAAAGCCTTGATGTGCGGTGGTGAGTACCGGCGTTTGACTCTCACGCGTCAGGCGTAATAACAACGCCGTGGTTTGTTGCACAATCAGTAATTTTTGCAACCACGTGTGTAGGTCGTGTTGGCGCTGTTGCGCCGGCTCTTGCAACCAATAATAACAAGCCGGTATATCAAAACTACAGACCGTGCCTGGATTCAATAAATGCTGACGCACTTGGTTCAGGAAGGGATCATCACGCAATGCTTGTCCCAGCTTGCCGGTCACACGGCAAAGTTGTTCGGTGAGATAGCTTAACTCATCACAAATGGCGTCTAACTTATTGGCATTGAGTTCATGGGCATAAACCGTCGTTTTTAGGCGTTGCAGATTGATGTAGTGGCGTTTGCACTCTTGCGTGAGTTTCGCTTTTAAATCGGGCCTATCGATGATATTAACAATATCCATGATAGCGGCCAGAGCCACATGGCTATCCCAAGACGTGTGGTGCATTAGCGTGTAATCAATTTGTTGAAAGAGCTGTTCTAAGCGCAGGCACACACGGGTGTGTTCGTTTAACGGCTGCTCGTAATGGATCGTTGCCACTTGTTCCATGAGAATTCTCAAATCTAGTTGATAATCTATACCTTTACTACTGTGTGGGCATCATAACAGGTCGTTGCTAGAGTGGCGAGTTTTTTGACTTAAGCTCAAATAGCTACGATGTAATGTGTCTGTTTCTTGTTGCAAGTATGTGCAGTCTTTATCATTCATTATTACGTCATCGGCCAAGGCAAGGCGCTGCTCGCGTGTGGCTTGTTGAGCGATAATGTTTTGTACATGTGCCAGGCTACAGTGATCGCGCGCGACCGTGCGCGCTACTTGCAGAGCAACAGGACTATCTACGAGTAATATACGTTGTAACGCGAAGGGTGAGGCGGCGTGTGTTTCCACCAACAGTGGGATGACTAACACGCAGTAGCTACTCGTGGCTTGTTGGCTTAGGGCCAACATGCGCTGCGTGATGGCAGGATGCATGATATTTTCTAGCCATGCCTTTTGTTGCGGTGCAGCAAAGATAAGTTGACGTAATTGACGGCGATCTAGCGTGCCGTCTTGGTGCAAAATGCCCGAGCCAAAGTGTTGAATGATGTGCTGCGTCAGGGGCGTAGATGCACTAAGCAGTGCGTTGGCTATCTGATCGGCATCGATAACGGTCACGCCGTGCTGCGCAAACCGCTGTGCAACGGTAGACTTGCCACTGCCAATGCCGCCTGTCAGGCCTACTCTAAACATATTTACCATCTCAATAACGGAAAGCCGTACTGTGTCATTACGTTGCCATAAAGTAAACACAACCAACCCGCACTCGCTAGGTAAGGCCCAAAGGGAATCGGCGTGTGATGATCTTTTTTTTGTAAGCGCAATTGGATGATTCCTAAGATCGAGCCAAACACCGAAGCCAATAGAATAAGACAAGGTAACATGTGCCAGCCTACCCATGCACCCAATGCCGCACATAATTTAAAATCACCGTGCCCCATCGCTTGTTTGCCAGTGCTCCGATTAAAGCATGCGGTAATACTCCACAAGCTCACATAACCAATGACCGCACCCAATATCGCGTCTTGCGGGGTAGCAAAACAAGACGCTAGATTCACCAGTAACCCCGACCACAGTAAAAGATAGTTCAGGTTATCCGGTAGGATTTGCTTATCTATGTCGATGCAACTCATCGCGATCAATAACCAAGAAAAACCTAACGCAGCACCTGCCGCCACGCTACAGCCGAATTGCATGACAACGGCGATGGCACAGACACCCGCTAATAACTCGACAAACGGATAACGCCAACTGACGGCATGTTGGCAATATCCACAACGACCGCGTAAGAGCACATAACTCACGAGGGGAATGTTGTGCCAAATACGTAATGCGTGTTTGCAATGCGGGCAATGCGAGCGCGGACGCGATAGTGTATAAGGTGTAGGCAACGCCGGCATGTCAGCCATTGTGGCAAGAAATTCGCGGCATTCCGTCGCCCATTGGCGGTATAACATCTGCGGTAAACGATGAATGATGACATTCAAACAACTGCCTACGCACAGACTCAATAACACCAATAAAATTAAACTCAGCACAGGATAAAGTTGCACAAACGCCGCCATGTCTTGCATTATACGGCACTACCTAATTTGATAATCGGCAAATACATAGCGACCACAAGTACGCCGATAATTGCCGCGAGAAATAATAAAATAAACGGTTCTAACAAGATACTGAGACTATCCACCGCAAGTTCTACTTTTTCTTCGTAGAAAGCCGCGACTTTATTCAGCATTTTTTCCAGTGACCCGGATTCTTCACCAATCCCCACCATTTGTAGCATCATATTGGGAAAAATATTGCTTTTCTTCATGGTCTCTTGCAAATGTTTACCGGTTGCAACTTCATCACGAATTTGCAGTATGGTTTGGGTATAGGCGAGATTACCCATGGCGTAGGCGACTAAACCCAACGCCTCTACCAAAGGCAATCCCGCCGCAAATGTCACGCCCAGCGTACGCGCAAAACGCGCATAAATTGCATTTTTGCAAATCTCACCGACCACCGGTAAACGCAATAAACACCGATCAAAAAACAACGCAAATCTGACTGATTTCTTGCGTGCTGATATCACACTTGAAATAGTAACGGCAATAAAAAATGAAACCACAGACCAATACGTTTGAAAAAATTGAGATAGTCCAATGACCCATTGGGTTAATACCGGTAAGTCGGCACCAAATCCACTGAACAGAGATTGAAACTGTGGGACGATAAACACCAACAGTGCCGTCGTGACAATAAAGGCAAAACTCAAGATAACCACAGGATAAATGAGCGCTTTTTTAATTTTACCCTTGATCGATGCCATCTTTTCTTGGTGCGTTGCCACACGGTCTAGCATGATTTCTAACGCACCGGATTGTTCACCCGCTCTAATCAAGTTGCAAAATAAGGTAGAAAAATACTGGGGGAATTTCTCTAACGCTTGGGCAAAGGTATTACCCTCTTCTATATAACTTTTTAAGGTGAGTACTAAATCAGCCATAGCGATATTCGTGAGACTTTTACTGACTATATCAAATGCTTGTACCAGTGGGATACCCGCGTTAAGCATCGTGCACATTTGACGCGTAAAAATCATGATATCGACGGGTTTTATTTTAGTGCCTCTTTTGTCAATTTTTTTTGACTTCTTGCGAATATTTTGCAGCACCAATCCTTGGCTGCGTATATTCGCTTTCGCCAAGGCTAAGCTGGTGCCGGTAAATTCACCAACAACGCGTTCACCGCGTGCCGTGGTGGCTTCCCACACATAAATACTGCTTTTTTTACTGATTTTCTTGGCCATGGCTATCCTGCACAGATTCGATTAACTTCATTGAGTGTGGTTAATCCTTCTTGGATGCGCACCAAGCCAGAGCGACGCAACGTAAACATGCCTTCCTGAATGGCTTGTTGTGCGATATCCAATGAGGTACCACCCGACATAATTAATTCAGCAACGGCAGCAGTGACTGGCAATACTTCGTATAAGCCAATGCGCCCCTTATACCCTTCGGTACATTGTTCGCAACCTACGGCTTCGTAAATTTTAACGTGTACTGCCTCTGCTTCGGTATAGCCTTCTTTTATTAACACTTCATTAGGGATGGACGATTCTTTTTTACAGTGCGCACACAGACGACGTGCTAAACGTTGGGCAATAACCAGCGAAACTGATGTGGCAATGTTAAAGCTGGCAACACCCATGTTGATCAAACGCGTCAGAGTTTCAGACGCGCTATTGGTATGCAAGGTGGATAATACCAAGTGCCCCGTTTGTGATGCTTTAATCGCAATTTCAGCTGTTTCTAAGTCACGTATCTCACCAACCATGATGATATCGGGATCTTGGCGTAAAAACGATTTTAACGATGCCGCAAAGGTTAAGCCAGTCTTAGGATTGATCTGTACCTGATTAACACCTTCTAATTTGATTTCCACCGGATCTTCTGCAGTGGAAATATTGCGTTCAGTCGTATTTAAAATATTGAGTGCCGTATATAAAGAGACTGTTTTACCACTACCCGTGGGACCTGTGACTAACACCATGCCTTGTGGTTTGTGTATGGCATGCAAAAATAAATCTTTTTGCACAGGGAAATACCCCAGATTATCAATCCCCAGTGTTGCACTGGCCGGGTCCAATAAACGCATCACCACCTTTTCACCTCCTACCGTTGGGCACGTGCTGACACGAAAATCAATCGAACGTTTGGCACTAAGATTCATTTTAAAACGACCGTCTTGTGGAATGCGTCGCTCCGAGATATCCAGCTGCGACATGACTTTTAAACGTGAAGCAATGCGTGAACCCAACGCAAAAGGCGGTGCTGCCGCCAGATAGAGTATGCCATCTTGTCTAAAGCGCACACGGTAACTGTGTTCATACGGTTCAAAATGAATATCGGAAGCCCCTTTCGTAATGGCGTCAAGTAATAGCTTATTCACGAAACGCACGATGGGGGCATCATCCACTTTGGGATCAGATTCCGCCGACTGATTCGTGCTATCGTTTCTGATATCAATCGCTTCTAGCTCTTCATTGCTAACCTCATTGTGATTTAACGAATTACTGGCAGAGGACAATTTTTCCAGCAAAGCATTGAGCTTATCTTCTTCCACCAGCACGCTATGCGTATTAAGCCCGGTACTAAATTTAATTTCATCTAAAGCCGCTTGATTCGTCGGATCAGATATAGCAACAAACAATTGATTGCCGCGCTTAAACAGCGGCAACGCATGGTGCTTCTGGCCGAAACGTTCATTAAACAAAGATTGCGCGAAGCAATCCAGATCGTATTGTGCGAGATCGATCAGAGGCAGACCAAAACCATCTGCTAAATGATGAGCGATGGTTGTAGCCGTATGAATTTTCTCCCTAACTACATAGCTGATAAAAGGAATTTTTTCTGTTTTTATCGTGTCGGTAATTTTTCTAGCGAGATCTTCGTCCAGCAAATCATAGGAGACGAGTATACGTGCCAAACCATCCAGTTTTTGTTTTAGTGCCGCCATTGTCCCACCATTCCATGAAAAAATTCAGAGGACATCATCGAGTAAACCCATGCAATTAAGGAATAGTCGCGTATCGCTAACTATAGGGTAACTGAGCCGGAAAGCCAACGATTAAAAAAGCGCAGTGATTGGCACATGAATTTACCAAAAGACAACACTGTATGTTTGCGACGATAAGGATACGTGAGTAATCCGTTAGCATCACTCTTTCGCAAAAAGACTGCGCCTAACCCAGTAAAACTGGGCATAACGACATTCTCAGAGAAGAATCCCCATCACGTAAAAAACACCGTATTTTTAAGCAAAATCGTAATGCCTTGCAACTTTGCTGAATAGTTGCATTTTTTCTAACAAATTTTCAACGCTGGCAACTTTTCTAAAGATAGACACCCATTATGACCCTTATTTATGCACAACATGCGACTAGGCGGTACATTATCGCATTACTGTGTTAGCTTGTTGCTAAAAAACTACGGCCTTAGTCTTGCATAGTCGCAGGGATGCGGCTATAAATAGGGCGTTTGTGGCCGTGTGGAAATGGCTTGGCGTTTTAGGGAGTTGAAACGTTAAATTTTAGGCGTGGCAGTGCGGCGAAAGTGGCGCGCTCCCGGCATTAGGTATGCATACAACAGGAGAGATAACCGTATGAGACAGCGCGATTCTATGAACAGATTATGGAGCAAGGCATTTACGCTCATTGAATTAATGATAGTAATAGCAATTATTGGTGTGTTAGCCGCAGTGGCTATACCCGCATATCAAGATTATGTCACCCGCGCTAGAGTGAGCGAGGGAATTGGGCTTGCCAGTGCAGCGAAAACGGCCGTAGCTGAGTTCAATGCCAGCATGGGCAGAATGCCGACAACCAACGTGGAAGCTGGTTTAGCGGTCAATACGCAAATTTCCAGTGTCAACGTAGCCAGTGTGACGGTAGGAGCCGGAGGCATAATAACAGTGCAGTATACAGCCGCCTCTGGTGTTCAACCCGCAGCAAGTAACCTCGTTGTTTTCAGACCAGATACCACGACGTCGCCAGGTTCTGTGCGTTGGACGTGTAATGCGGCGGCTGGTACTACCGTAGCAGCCAGGTTTCTACCGGCGGTTTGTCGTTAGTAACGCGTCTTCTTTACTGTTGTAATACCACCCTTATCGGGTGGTGTATTTTTTAGAAAATACGTCTGTTGGCGAATGCGAGGTTTTCTATATAAACTTCGCACTAAAAAGATTTGCCGGGATAGCTCAGTTGGTAGAGCAACTGATTCGTAATCAGTAGGTCGGTGGTTCGACTCCACTTCTCGGCATTTCACCTTTCTCAACACTTACCCCATATAAGTGGGTGTCATCCCGAGCTGATACATCCCCACGAATTTTTCATGTAACAGGTTGATAAATCTGATTTTTGCCGTTCGCCCTGAGGAGATCGCGCAGCGATCGTCTCGTCCTTCGAGCACCTCAAGAGTGTGAACGGCAACACTAATTTTCAGCCTGTTTTTGTCTTTTGCAGTTTAGTTGTTGCATAACATTTTTTATCTTTTCGCTTGTGATAACAGCCGTTTACACGTCGAGACGGGACGAACGAATGCGTGGGAATGTATCAGATCCCGAGCGTAACGAGATCTCGTGCAGACGGCACTTTCTCACTAACACACCGTGCAATCGTCTCGAGATCCCTCCATCGCGCTGCGATGTTGGGGACAACACCTATTAGAAACATTCCTCACTGTCGTTTTCGGAAGGACAGCGCTTTTAGTCCGCGCTAAGGCGGTAAAAACGCCGGGGGTATTCGACACGCGATACTGCGTGTTTCTAGTGTAGGCGCACGCAGGCGACAAAACTGCACAACCATCGGACGTGATGCGCGATCCGCGTTTACGCAAAATAGGCATGCATGGCTTAGTGCTTTCCAAAAAGAATTGTATTTGGTAGGATCGCGGCGGTGAGTGCTAACACGTCACCACTGATATACCGCCAACGAATGAATTAGCCGATGAGGCTCATGCTGAGGAAATACGATTAAAAGCATGGTGTATTGTGTGTTTAAACCCACAGGTTTTTCCACAGATCAAATGAGATAAGTGATGCTTCACAGGGACGAATTATGCCGCAGCTGCCGTTGTTTTATTATCCAACAACACTGTACTGGATTGATGACGACGGTTTATTTTTAACGATTGCGGCGGAGCGATTTAAAGCGGATTTCACGCTAAAAACCTCATGTTCCCCGCAAGAAACCATCGATTTCTTTGCAAACTACCAGTCGTCTATTAATCCTTTAACGTTTCTACGCGGTTGTGAAGAACATGAGGATTACGATTTAACGGATCACTTGCCTGTGGATCTTGATTTTAGCAAAGTAAGACAAGTACAAAATAACGCGGAAAAAATCCAGGAAATGGCCGTTATGATTGTAGACTACCGCATGCCGCAAATGTCGGGTATTGAATTATGTAAACAGCTTTCTGCTACCGCAACGAAAAAAATATTGTTAACCGGTGACGCTGATTTCCCCGATGCTATCAATGCGTTTAATGATGGCATCATTCATTACTTTGTATGCAAAGACGATCCCCGTATCGATACTATTCTCTCTGAAAATGTGGCTAGACTCAGCAGAGAATATTTCATTGAGCGTACCAACCCCCTGCTGTACCACATAGAATCTGACTATCACATACCTCAGAGTGATCCGGTATTTACGCATGCCTTCACTGCATTATGCAAAAAACAAAACATAAAAGAATATTACCTATCAGATAAAAATGGTGGCATTTTAATGCTCGATGCACAAGGACGATCGCATTATCTGGTTATTCATACAGACAGAACACTGAATAATTTTGTTGAGTTGAATGCAATAAACAATGAAGTCATTTTTTTTGTAAAGAGCATTCGTGATCGAAGGAAAATCCCCTTTTTTGGTGTGGGTAAAGAAATGTGGAACCTAGAGACAACAACGTGGTCAAATCATTTTTATACGCCAACTGTCTGGCAAGGCCGCGAAACGTATTATTGGGCATTAGTTCCGCTGTAAATAATAATATACCGCTCGCACTTGAAGATGCGAATTTTGATGGGTAAGTCGTGCGGTATATCCTGTTTCGATGACCGGCACAAAGTATGTGTGCACGGTCATCCAAGGGGAGAAGAACACTTCAAAATACAAAAATCGCATTTTGAAGTGAAATGGATATAGAAGAATATACCGCTGCGAAATTCGGTCATGAGACATGAATATGCCGCTAGCGAATGAGCGCTATACGTGGTGAAAAATCTTATGAATTTCTGGCAAAGTATCTTAGTATTTAGCACCTGTATTATTTTTCATAATGCATGCGGATGTATTTGTATCAATGCAACTTCCGATTATAAAATGTTTGGCTCGGTATTGCGCGCGGATGTCTTAAGAAATCCATTTATGATGGCATTCCAAGACGAACATTTTACAGATTATAAAATGTTTTATGCAAGCAACTATACTCAGCTTGTTGAGCAAACCCAAAACATGCAGAAAGATCACTGTGATCTCCTATTAGGTTTGTTTGTCAGCCAAGACTGTTTGATTGCGGGCCCGCTGTTAAAAAGAAATAAAAAAATGGGTCTATCCTCAAGTTGTTCTGATGATAAGATTGCTAAATTTTATCCCTATCTCTATACGGCGGCGCCCAAATCAAGTGGTTTTTCACAACAGGTGGCGGATTATGTCAATCACCTCCAGAACGCGGGAACAATTTATGCGTTCTATCATCCTGCAAACGTATACAGCCAGACTGAATTTGATAGTTTCAAACAAACGATTAAAAAACCATTCGCTAGCATACCCATTGATTCCAACGCAAATTTTAACGTAAAAATGCTGCAAGGTAAGCAGCCCTTCACCCTGGTGTTTTTTACCTACCCGCTACCTTCGGTACAGATTTTATTAAATTTAAAATCTCATCATCTTCTTACGCATACAACAACGGTGGTAGGTGACTCTTCTTGGATATTTGATGTTTCAGTACTCAAGCCCATTAAGCCGATATTAAGGCAGCTGAAGCGTGTGGTTACCCCAAGCTTAGTCGTTCAAGGAAAAATGAGCACATCGCATTTTGCGCATGTCTTTTTGCAGCGTTATGCGCGAGATCCGGATCTGGTCGAAGTGCTCACGTATGATATGACGCGTTTGTCGGTGCAATGTTATCAAGACACCTTACGTCACGGCAACTACAATAACGCCGCTTTTTCACACTGTGTCGAACACAATAAATACCATGGCATTTCCGGCCATTTAAAATTTGAAAAAAAATCATCCTTTCCTAATCGAGATATTCATCTCATTGACTTTTTAACGCGAGTTTCATAATGGGAATTAAAAAATTATTTTTTGAAACCGCCGCCATATTAACATTCATAACCTTGGCCGTTGTTACTATTAATAGTTTTCAAGTTTACCGTAATGCCGCAAAAAGCTTAGAACACCTGCAAACGCAATATTTAAATGCCACCTTTGAAATTTATAAAAATGAAATTATTGGTGATATTTTAATTGGGAACGACAACATCCTATTATCTTTATTAAATGATATTGCGAGCACGCGTGGCGTTGGCTCTATATTGATTCATGATAAAAAAATCTTACGTACTGCCGGCTACGCTACACAATTGCCGCTGCTCACGTATAAATTGAATCTGGGTAATGAGCAATTTGAGGAGATACAACTTTACCCCTTGAAAAACTTACAGATGTTCAAGTGGATGGACACCATCCTTATTCCTTTAGCATTGGAAATGCTCATCCTTTGTTTTGGTTTTTTATTACTATTGGCAAGTATAAAGCGCAAACTGATGAACCCACTTAATAACCTGGTGTTAAGCTTAGGCACGGGGAATATCGAAAAATTTTCACCCACCGTAGGAACGGTGATCGAACTGAAACAACTGTGTATCACCTTGCAAAAAATGAATGTTGATGTCCGTAAAAAAGCACAGTACGAAGCAGAATCGATAACGGCAAAGCAAGTAGCTCATGACATTAGAAGCCCATTGGCTTGCTTAAACTTATTACTGTCTTATGTGACAGATTTACCAGAAAATCACAGAGTATTAATGCGTGCTTCGATTCAACGGATAACCGATGTTGCAAACGTGCTACAGAGTAAGGCCAAAAAAATTAATACGCTCATTGAACTGGAACCACAACCCAAAACGATTATGATTTCGTCGTTACTTGAATTATTAGTGACAGAGAAGCGAATCCAACTTGGATTGTCCACCACTGTTTGCATTGATTTGAATATAGATAAGGCGTATGGCTTATTTGCTAAAATCAATGTCACTGAGTTTGAACGGGTTCTGTCAAATTTGCTGGATAATAGCCTAGAAGCGTTTGATGATACGCCACATCATATTTTGATTGTGGTTGACTATGCTGTTAATGAAATCATTATTCGTATTGAAGATGATGGGAAAGGGATCCCTGCACATCTATTAGATAAGATGGGTACGTATGGTTTTAGCTATGGCAAAGACCATTTAAAATCATCCGGCAGCGGCATTGGCCTGTACCATGCCATAAAAACCATCGATTGGTTTGGCGGAACCTTGACGGTTCACTCCACACTGGATGTAGGTACTTCTATCGTGATAAAACTTCCGCCGTCCGCCTCCCCAGCCTGGTTTGTTAAGGGCATTGAATTAGCACACGTTAAATTAGTCCTTATTTTAGATGATGATGACTCTATACATAACTTATGGCGCGAACGGTTGGCTAAACAACCGGTCGCGGTTGCCATCCATCATTTTGCATCCATACAAGAATTTGAGCACTTCGTGGTTCACAACTTAACGTGTCCGTTTGCCCATGTCTTATGTCTTATTGATTATGAATTTGTGGGACAGAGCGTGAATGGTTTATCCGTCATTGATGGCTTGAATCTTAACGCAAGTTCTATTCTCGTCACCAGTCATTATGACGATGCGTGTGTCAGGGAAGAAGCCATGGCACTGGGTGTTGGTATCATACCCAAAGGTGTTGCGGCATACGTACCGTTGTTGTAAACCGCTAGCACTTAGCTATAGGTATACCTTGCTTGGATAACAATACCCAACAGCTTAATCTCAGGCGTTAATTCGTCTGACCGCAAATTAGGATGGATGGCGGCTAGCAGTTGATTGGGCCCGTCAATGGTTAATTTTCTCAGCGTCGCTTCTTGTGAGTTGGGATAATGAATAATAACCAGATCACCATCCTTGGGAGTTTTCAGTGGATCAATGATCAGCGTAGTTCCAATATGAAATGCGGATTCCATAGAAGGTTTAGTAGTAAGAGCATAAAGATGCTTTTCTAAAAACTCAACCACGAGCCACTGATGCCACTGCGCGGGCGTAAGTCGATGAATGAAATGTAATCCTTTGCCACAATCCTGCCATGAAATAACCGGTATCGATTGCACGTGCGCCGTAGTCCGGGCCAGGCTAGTTTTGCTGACACCCATATACAGGTCATCCACGGATGTATTGAAATAATCGGCGAGAATTTTTAACGTGGAAATTCTGGGGTCCGTTGTTTTTCCGGCTAAAATTTTATGTAAGGTGGGCTGTGGAATGTCGGCTATTCTAGCCAGCTTTGCTTCATTCAAGTTGTGGTGTTGCATGAGGGCCTGCATGTTACGTATCAGCAATGAGTCGCTGTCGTGTTGTTCACTATGAGATTTCGCAGCTAGCATTATTGGCCACCTATAAGTTATTTACTTTAGTAATTGTTACATACCCTGCTGGGTTCTCAAAGCGTTTTCTAAGCCACCATTACGCCATCTCTGTGGCAAGGCTACATTGCCCGATCGCCATAAAAACCCCAATTTAGCGCATATAAATGCACATAACGCCGGCTTATACTACACCAGCGCAGAAATTCAAAAAGTAATTGACATTGATAATTCATGTTGTACTATGGCAATGTTTTGGAAACCGCTGCGAAATATTTGAGATAGGCAGCGAGTTAATGGGTGTTATTTGAATAAGGGATAGCGGTTATCTAGCGAATCACAAGACAGTAATAATGTAAAAACAAGGTGGTTTAACATGAAGAGCAATTATGCATTTAAGCCGAAAAACGATGCCTGGTTTGAGTTCGTTGACGCTTTCCCAGGCCTCGCGCACATAAAGGATGGTACTACACGCAGTTATCTTCACATCAACCCCAACGTTTTACCTTGTTTTGGAGCAAGCAGCCCCCAAGAAATCATCGGTCTCACCATAGACGATTTAGATCAAACCATGAAACCCTATTGGGTCGCAGGTTTTGCCACGCAAGTCACAGAACTCGACAAAGAAACCGTCGCAACACGTGCGGCAATATCCAATAGAACGCAACTATTAATCGACAAAAATAATCGCTTACACCTATTAAATACCACGAAAGTACCCATCGTCAGTGATGTATCGCGTCGCGTACTCATACTAACGGTTAGCATTGATGTGACGAAAAACATGAGTGTCTTTTTTATTTTGAAGCAATATATGGAGATCCATCCCGCCAAAAAAAAAGCATGCATCGCAACCATGAATCATTTGGGAATAATCAAATTTTTTAAAGAGATCTTATCGGTTAAAGAGCTCTTCTGTTTATTTCACATGATGGAAAACCGATCGTATAAATTTTTAGCCCAGCAAATGCATATTTCCGTAAAAACCGTACAATCGCACATCAACCATATTGTTGAAAAATCCGTATTCCATACGATAGCGCAAGTATTAGAAAATGTGACACACAAAAAGATATATGATTATTCGGACTAACGCATGTCATCTCAGTGCAACGAGGGGACCCTGAACTGTCATTCAGAGCGTAGCGAAGAATCTCATGCAAGCGACGCGTATCATTAACAACACCGTGCAAACCTTCCTGAGATCCCTCACACCGTTCGGGATGACACCTTTCTTTGTCATTCAGAGCGTAGCGAAGAATCTCATGCAAGTGACGCGTATCATTAACAACACCGTGCAAACCTTCCTGAGATCCCTCACACCGTTCGGGATGATACCTTTCTTTGTCATTCAGAGCGTAGCGAAGAATCTCATGCAAGCGACGCTTCGTATCCCCCCCGACAATAACCGCTCCGTTTTGTCCGTTAAAAATCAGCAAAAATCACCGATATTACTTTGCCGCAAAAAGCATAAACTAAGCTTGCAATAAGATGCAATGCATTACAACGAAGGTATGTATATCCTCTCGCTAACAACAAGAGGGTTAAAAAAATGATTCAAGCCATGGAAAATAAACAGGTGTCCGGCATGATGTTAAACGTGAGGCATCACGAACATAAGCAAAGAATTATCTTCTTCAATCCATTGGGTACAAGCAGCCGAATTTGGGATGGGTTAACGCAGAAGCTTCAGCATGGGTATGAAATTGTGACATATGATTATCCAGGCATATTGGGCGAACCTTATTTTAAAATCCATTCTATTGCAGAGTATGCGAGTTTACTGCAACAACGCATTGCCACATTACCGCGAAAACCAACCGTACTGGTTGGATATTCACTGGGTGGCTTTGTGGCCCAGCAGTTAGCCATGCAACCACATCCACAGCATGAGGCGCTTATCTTGTTAGCCACCTCCGCACGCGTCCATCCAAAAGGTGAGCAGATCATGCGGCATTGGCGCAGCTTATTGCTGACAGAACCTCTTGATTTTTTCTTAAAAGAATTAATCTTGTGGAATTTTTCGGGGGAATTTTTGCTGCAACAACCCCTACTGTTTGATTACCTTTTAGAGTCGCTAAGAGCCCATACTATCGAAAAATTTATTTATACCGATCAAATCGAACTGGCCATTAACTACACCGAGGTTCAGCCAATTGAGAAAATCAAGCTGCCAACACTCATTATTCAAGCAACTGACGACAGTTTATTTCCGCTATTTGGCGCAAAAGAACTGCAGCAAGGTATTGCCTCCAGCGTATTGAAATTTGTCGAGGCAGGACATGCTGTATTGCACGAAAAACTCGACGAAGTCTCTCACTTAATCACACGCTTCATGCAACAACGAAGAGTAAAACATGCCGATTTAACGGAGTCCTGCTGCGATGCGTAAAAGGAGGAAATGCATCGCAGCCTTTAATGAGAGACCTGAGCACGAAGGTATGTCGCGCTATTTATTACAACAAACAGCAGCGGAGTAGTTATGCATGACTTATTAGAATTAACGATGGATAAACCAAAGGTAAAGAATGTGCAGCACGCGCGCTTGCAACAATTAATCATGACGGCGTGGGGGAGAAGTCCCTTCTATCGTCAGTTGTGGACAACGCATGGTATAAGGCAAGCAGATTTACCTAGCCTCGCACTTACCGATCTACCCATTATCGATAAAAAGATCATTATGGATAATTTTGATGAAGTCTTGACGGTATCTGATCTCACGTATAAACAGGCTAACGATTTTTTAGAGGCCTCCATCGGAAAACCTCCGACATTATGCAACGACGAATACTTGGTAATACGTTCTTCTGGCAGCTCAAATATACAAGGCATATTCGTGTATGACCGCAAAGCGCTGTCGGTCATTCAGCACACCATTGTGCAACGCATGTATCCTGGCATAAATAAATCACAACAAAAAATTCGCTATTGTTACTTGGGTACCATTAATGGCAATCTCGCCGGAGAAACCTTAGCACGACGCACCCCGGATGAGACATACGACAAACTATTGCTATCCGTATTGGATGAGCCTCACGCGATTTGCCGTGCATTACAGCAATTTCAACCGGATATCATTGGCGGTTATGCCAGTTCAATTGCTGAATTAGCCACAGCACAACTCAAGGGGGAGATCGATATTCACCCCTATCACATCAACTGTGGCGGTGATCCCTTGTCCCCAGCCGCTTATCGCCGCATCAAGCAAGCATGGCGGTGTTCCGTTTACAACATCTATGCGTGTTCCGAATCCCTGGCTGGCATCGGTGTGCAATATACCGATGATCAACCGTTTATTTTATTTGATGATTTGACGACTATAGAAATCTTGGGGGGAAACAACCAACCTGTTGGCATGCATGAATCCGGCACAGTAGTGATGACTAACCTGTATAACACAGCCATGCCGCTAATTCGCTACAAATTACAGGATTTAGTGGTAAAAGGAGTCGATGCACATGGCTTTCCTTCTATAGAAAAAATCGACGGCCGTGAAAATGTTCACCTGCCCGTGATTAACGACAGTGGCACGGTTTCTTTTATCCATGCCATTTCTCTTTCTTGTTTTTTTGTGCCAGCGGTTGAAGACATGCAATTTATTTCGCACCATCCTGGCTTGATCACGCTGCGCTACCAAGCACACGACGATCTATCTGATGTGATCAGGCAAGAATTTTCTAAGCTATTAAGTGCGCAAGCAGCACTGACACACACGCACTTTAAGGTAGAAAAAACGGAAACCAATATACGTGCTGCTACAACCGGAAAAAAACCCTTGGTGGTGATCGATGACAAATGACATGACGCTATTTGAGCGCTTAGCTTGGCATGCCTCTGGAGCAAGCAAAGGCAAGCATATTTTTCTGGCGCGTCAGGGTCAGGCTATCCGTGTCGTGACGCACGCTAGCTTAATGCGCCGGGCCTTTGGTTTGTCTTGGCAATTGCGCGAACAAGGGCTGTCTGTCGGCGACATCGCTTATATTATTTCGGTGGACCCCTACCAACAGCTACTGGGATTCTACGCCGCCATAGCCACGGGCGCTGTACCCATGATCGGCGCTTATTTACCTAAATTTGGCGCGCAACAAGACGTGCACGAAAAGATAAACTATTGGGAAACACTGTTTGGCGAAAAATGTAAGGTCATCACCGATATAGCCGATGACACGCCTAACGCAAAAGATGTTATTGCGCTAAACCCCATGACACCGCACAATGAATCCACCATGCCGTGTCATCCCTTTACGCAGCGTGAAGAGGATGCGCTGTATTTACAATCTTCCAGTGCGACCACGGGCAACCCCAAAGCCATCGTCATTACCGCAGACAACATACGCACCAACGTCATGCAAATTACCCAAGGTCTTGCGGCAACACCCCATGAAACATTTGTGTCTTGGTTGCCGTTGTATCATGACATGGGTCTGGTCGGTGCACAGTGGTTTCCTGTGTTGCAAGACTACGATCTCGTGTTGCAATCACCCTTTGATTTTAGTCGTGATCCGCTGTCGTGGCTAAAAGCGATTTCCCAATACCGTGGTTCGATCACCGCTATACCCGCCTTTGCCATTGATTATGTCATGGAAACAATCCATGCTGCAGACGCAATGGATGTAGACTTATCGTCGCTACACTCGATTTGCATTGGCGCCGAGCCGGTGAGGATGGATAGCATACGGCGCTTTACTCAGCATTTTTCACCGCAGGGTCTGCACAGCGCGGCGTTTGTGCCCTGTTACGGTTTAGCCGAATCAACACTCGCTGCGACATTCAAGCCAGCACGACAACAACCCCACTCGCTGTGGATCAATCAATTGTCTATTGTGCAAGGCAAACACGTCGAGCGCGTCAGTCCACAGGCAGCGCATGCCATTGAAATCACTTCGGTTGGTAAGCTAGTTCAAGGATTACAAGGACACATTGAATATCAGGGAAAAATCCTGCAAGACGATCTGCTGTGTGGCGAGATTTGCTTGCAAGGTCCCTCCATTACACCGGGGTATATGCTGGCAGACAAAAAAATAAAGTACCTACCTCAGCAACGATTAAACACGGGCGACATTGGCTTTGTGTATCAAGGTGAAGTGTATATCATCGATCGCGATAAAAACGTCATCATCGTCAATGGCGTCAATTATATTGCCAATGAAGTGGAAGCCACTATCTCACAGCAATTTGGCATAAAAAAACGTGACGTGATTGTGTTTGAGAGCGAAATCAACGCCGCCCAAAAAGAAATTGTGGCGGTAGTTGAAATAAAAAACGCACAACCGCTCACGCCAGCCATCCATGATATCTTTTTGCATCTTAAAAATAATACCATCGTGAATAAACTGACTATCGTCAAGCGCGGCTTTATTGAGCTTACCTCTAGCGGTAAGAAACGTTATTTTTCCGCGCGCCACAAATACCAGACGAAAAACTTTGTTGCCATCCACCACATAAACATAAAGTAACAGGAGTATCTTATGAACAATGCAGTCACTGCAATCATTGTGAGCATTATACAAAAAACGGCGAAACTAACCCGTCCTATTCATGCAAGTGAGTCACTCTCTAGTCTGGGACTAAGTTCCATGCAAATGGTTCAACTCACGATGCGCTTAGAAGAATATTTCGGGCAAGAAATCTCCGTAGAACACATGGCCAAGGTAGAAAAAATACACGATTTAGCGAAACTCATCACAACCCAGGAGTGTGCACATGAAACTGCTTGATCGTAAGGAGTATTACGCCACGATTGCACCGCATCTAACCGATTTCATGCATAAGCGCCATCCGCTGTATTTGTGCTGGTTCTTATTATATTTGCCGGCTATTTTTTTGTGTGTATTCTTCATTGTGGCGGATACAACACCTTGGCCGCTTAAATTAGCGTTGTCGATTTGCTCTGGCTTCTTGCTGGGTGGATTGATGATGCTAGGCCATGAAATTGCACATAAGTCCGTGGTAAAGTCCAAACACTTAATCTGGCCTTTAGCAACGCTGTGTCTCATGCAACACGGCATGACGGCTACCGTGTGGGATCGTTGGCATAATCGTCTGCACCATGTGCATACCCAAGTTCCGTTTGAAGATCCCGACAGTTGGGGGTATGAAAAATTATACCAATACAGTCGCTACTTCCGCTTCATCTTCAGGCTATCGCCAGGCTCTGGCAAGCATTTTAGTTTTTTCTTCTTGTTTTTTTACTTTACCTGGCAAGCGTTTATGGCAACGTTCATGCACCCTAACGTATTAGTGCGCGTGAAAGATAAAATCATCCATCGTCTGTTTTTTGTGGGTGTTTATGTCGCCTGGATCGCAGCCGTTATTCATCTCGGTGGTTATAATGTCCTATGGCTGTTGGTGATTCCGCTGGCTTGCAGCAATTTCACCATCATGATGTATATTGCAACCAACCATTTCATCTCGCGAATTAACGCGATGGATGGTCCTAACGATACCTTACTCAATACGCTCAGTGTCACAGTACCGCAGTGGATGAACTTCCTGCATTTCAACATCAGCTATCATGTGGAGCATCACTTGTTCCCTTACGTGAGTTCGCATTATTACCCTGACATTCAAAAAATCGTCAAGGCCATGTACCCGGAAAAATACGCGTGTTTGCCGTTACACGTGGCCTTACACAAAGTGTATGCGACCCCGCGTTTTTATAAAGACACTAAGACACTCATTCATCCAGAGACACGACGTACCGTGCCCACCCTTCAATAGGAAAAAACATGAAACCAGCCACACTCACCACATTCATTACGTTTTGTCTCATGCTATCCTTAGGGGTGTTTGCATCGGATATTTACTTGACTTCATTCCCACTGATAGCCGAGCATTTGCACATAAGCCAAGATGAGGTAAAGCTTTCACTGACGATCTATTTGCTAGGCCTGTGTTCGTGTCAATTGTGCGTGGGATACCTGTTAAATCAATTTGATAGATACCGACTTGCCTTAAGCGCAACACTTATTTTCAGTGTGGCGTCGTTGTGCATCATCCTGTGTGAGGGTGCCGCCCTGCTGTATCTTTGCCGTTTCGTGCAAGCATTCGGTGCAGGCATCATCACCGCAACCTCGCGCATCTTAGTCAGCGACTATTCACTGCGCGAAAATAAACAATCCAGTTATTTTGCCAAAGTGTATCTATCGCTGGGTATTGCACCGATTATTTCACCCATGATAGGTAGCCTCATTGCCGCTTACTTTAATTGGCGCTTTATTTTTTTATTCCTCGCCATTCTAGGGATGGTCCTGTTTTCATGTATTTTTGCGATTCGCGAACCTGCAAAAAAATCCAGCCATTTCACGCTGCGCACTATGCTAAATAATTACGGACTCCTGTTACAGCGTGATGCCTTCGTGCGGCATGCACTGATCATTGGCGCATCCTTTTTGGTTTATTTCACCTTCTTATGTCAGGCACCGTTTGTACTCCATGCCCTGGGGTGGTCGGTCACCGCAACGGGATTGTTATTTTTGCCGGTATCTGTGGCCTATGTCATCGCTTCACTCTGGCACAGTCGCCTAGTCAAAAAGTTAGGCATAACCACACTCATACGTTATGGACTAGCCCTGTTTATGCTGGGTAACCTGTTGCTGGTTGGCATTGCCGCGGCACCCGTTCAAGCCTATTGGACCATTGTCGCCGTGTGTGTGATGACCTTCGCCAATGGGCTACTCATCCCCGCCGCGACGTACCAAGCCATGCGCGCCGGGGCTGACGTAGCGGCAGAAACCACTTCATTGCTTGGGTTTTTACAACTCTTCCCGCCTATCATCGGTACCTTATGCCTTGCCCTATTTCATGTGCAAACCCCTATGGGCGTAGCGGCTATCACCTTTATTTCCTCGTGTGTTTTATTCACGTTACCGGTATGCATTAGAAAATATAGGAGTGTTCCATGCGTTGTCACCTAGATAAGAAAACCACGGTCATCACCGGTGGTGCCAGTGGTATTGGCTTTGCACTGGCAAAAGTTGCCTTACAAAAAAATCACGTGGTGTTTATCGCCGATATAGAACAAGACGCGCTCAAGCGCGCGCTGTGTGAATTGGCTGCGCTAGGTGATGTCGTGGGGACAACGCTGGACGTGACCGATACGCTGCGTGTGCATGCCTTTGCTGACACGGTATTTAATGAGACGGGCCACGTGGATTATCTATTCAATAACGCCGGCATTGCAGGCGCGTTGGGATTTATATGGGAAACCCCGCTGGACTTGCTGCGCCATGTGTTCGAAGTCAACGTGATAGGCATCATGCATTGTCTGCAGGCGTTTGTGCCGCGCATACTGGCGCTTGACCGCCCCGCGCACCTCATCAATATGTCCTCTACTGCAGGGGTTACCACCCTACCGTGCTTCGGGCAATATCAAATCTCTAAGCATAGCGTCGTCACCTTGACGGAAAGCTTACACCACGAATTAGCACTCCTAACCGGCAAAGTGAAGGCATCTGTCGTTTGCCCCGGCCTGGTTGCGACACGCATAGGCGAATCGTCACGCAATTATCCGCAGGTCTTACGCGAAAAATTGCAACAACAAAATCGTCACAGCGTCAGTCAACAGTGGTTAAACGCGTGTTTATCCGGCTTGCAACAAGGCGCAGATCCGCTGCACGTCGCGCAAACTATTTTTAAGCAAGTAGAGGAGAACCTCTTTTATATATTCCCGCAAGCAGACATATTACATAACGTCAAAGCACGCCAGGATGCTATGTGCAGCGGCACCTGTGCGCCCATGCCGGCTTACCTTGGACCTTAAATCCATACCCACTTCAAACCCATATGAGCTTGTGGGGCAGATTGTCGTTGCAGCATAATCTACTCATCATGAAAATTGAGTGCGCCACACTCAATTTTCATGAGTGGCAACGGGGGAAGGGATTGCTAGACATAAAATAAAGTCGTAGCCATTCAACAAAAAACACGATCAAATCCTGTGGGATTATTGCACTCCGCGCGGAATAATACCCGACATGGCCCGCTGTTAAGCAAACCTTAAGAATCATCTGTTACAACTGGAATGAACGTTCGCGCTGGCGTGAACCGTATGACTCAAGGTTCCTCCCCTGTGGACGATAACTATAGAGCAAATGACTGTGAGTGGGTGCGGGCCAAACAGTGGGTCGCCCTACTGCTAGGACGCTTGGGTGACGGCGCCGTGGTTTTTGTTGGAGATAGAGAACGAATACTGTTATCGGAGTATTCCAGACGATATTCTGTAGCCACAGACTGTACCACGTGAATAGACAGTCATTCTATTAAAAAGATGCGACAGGGTGTGACTAACCCATGCGATAAGGGCAGTCACGCGATCAGTAGGCTGTAGCCAGTGGACATGATTGATGTTGTCAGATGATATAAAAGAAAAAATTGATAAGTGGGTAACAGAGAACTCTACTGACTCAGCAAGAGCCGGCTTTGCTGCTATACCTAGCCAGGCAAATAAATACGAACTTACCCCGTTTTTAGTAGACATTATTGAATCATTGGACTTTTATTATGGGCACATAGGAACAGAAATCAAAACCGAAGAGAAGGAAGAGGCTTATCAATATTTTTTGCAGCAAATGCAAGAAAAGAACCCTGGACAGAAACAGCTATACCAACATCAAGAGGGAGAACCACCCTTTGGTTTCGCGTGTTTATTACAAACCTGGATACAACCACGCTTAGACACAGCGAAGCCCTCTGACTTTTCCTCTTTAGAATCAAATCTAAAACCGACTAGTTCAACATTCGAAGAACCTTATAAAGGGGTGGTAACACAACTATTCAACGCCCATAAAGCAGCATTAGCCACGGCAGGAATTGCAGCTGTACAGCAACAGTTGCAACAAGACACACTCGACGAACGACAGCTAAATAAAATAATCGCCGATTATAAAGACATAAGTAGCCCAGAGGCTAAAGCGATTGTTCAAGAAGCACAAGAAAAAAAGTTGCAACAAGTCCAGCAACAGTTGCGCGGCCCGATCAGCGAACAGCAATTAAAGAAAATAATCGCCGATTATGAAAAGATAAGTAGCCAAGAAGCTAAAGCGATTGTTAAAGCAGCGCAAGCAAAGATTGATTATACCGCAGAAAAGGCGCAAATCTATGCGCAAGAATTTATAAAAACGCGACAACAAATCTATTTGCGTACGCTACTGCAAGACAAAGCACAGGATGGCAGGCAAGCCTTAGTATGGCAACAAGTAGAAAAATTAGATGCCCTATTCCATGCGGGAGTATTAGTGTGGATGCTGGATGCGTCAGATCCTAATACTGCTTTAGCTATAAAAGACGAGATTCTTTCCTATAATAAATTAAAAGAGTTACTGCAAGGTGACCAACAAGAGGTCATCGATTCTCAGATAGTAGAACAGATTAGGAAACAGCTAGTTGCATTTACACAGCAAAACCCCACAGTACTGCAGCATCTAAATGAGCATCAGGTGGAAGAATATCAAAAAATTATGCGGCAAATGCAGGAGCTAGCACAGCAAATAGACCAGTTTGATCAGCAGGTAGCAGAGATACAGGAAACGGTTAACGACTTGGAATTACAATCAATTGAGCTAGTCGATGTCATTGCCACGAAAATACGGAAGGCACCCGATGCCTCATTTTGCCAAACGTTCGAGCAAACCTTGCAAGAGGGGCATCAGGTCTATCTACATGAATTTTTCAACGAAACAATGCAAGCAGCGTCGATCACAGAAGTGCCTGCCGCATTAGGTCTCTCTGCAAATGCGCAGGACCCGATTCCCTCTCTTGCAGGCCTACCGACACAACAAATAAAAGAAAAGTTACACGCTAGCCTAACAGTAACACCACTGATTGCCCATCACTATCATCAAGCAGGACAGATATTAGCAGCTAATGGCGTACCTGACGCACTAGCCCAATTGCACAGTAACATAAAGATTATGCATGGCGGAATGGCCAACCAACAGACATCTTCCACACTACTGTCCTCAATGGCCGGGGTGTTAACCGCAACAGCCGACGAGTTATCAACAGCCGTAACAAAGTCGCTGCATGCGAGTAAGCTGTCGCGTCAATTTCCAAACATGATATTAGCCGATCACGCCCTGGATGCTGCGTTAACGTTACAGCTGTATCACCAATTTGCCCAAAGTATGTCAGCTGAGCAACACCAAGCATTGGTGACTTCCGCGCTGGATATAGTCCACACACCAGCAGAGATGGTAGCCGCGATACTAGAGACGCAAGCAGCAAACTTGGATAAGCAGTGGCAAAGAAAAAATTTCGTTGAAGGGGAAGACCCAACACCCTACCGCAGTGCCTTGGTTAAAGCCGGTTTTTTGACTGATCCCAATCAAGTGCTGGCAAGCCAAATCGTTGCGGCATTACCCCAAGCGCAACAAAACAATGTCCATGCACAAGCAGCATTAGACTTAGCAAAGCGTGCAGGTATTAATTTGCCGGCGGAAGAAGTAGCTAGACTCGAACGCTTCGCTGCATTAACCACGGCGATAACGACGGTGTTGGGTTCTCAACCCGAACCACAAAAAGTTGAACCTGTGCTACTTTGGCTACGACAACTAGTACCGGCAAACGCAATGCCATTTGACGACTGGTCTAAGATGTATGTGCAACACATGGCTGAGCAAATCGATACTCATTTACCTACGCAATGGCAAAATGCTGATTATGCCATCGCTGACATGGCACAGTATTATTTAAAGGCATTTAATTCAGCGCAATCATTACCAGAGAAACAACAAGTGATGACGCGTTTATTGATGGATGCCACTCGCACAGAGAATAAAGATTGGTTGCTATCCTTAGCCGAGAAAATGCAGGAACAACACAATGCTAGTATGAAAAAGGCATATGCCGAATATCCAGAACTGATCACACACATGCAAATAGCATCCACAGCGCAGACGCCAGAAACCGCTTTGGCCGCCATAGGAGACATGCAATTTTCTGTAGCCAAGCAACAGAAAAAGGCAGAACAAGTATTGCAAAATGCCAATGCTGTGATCTCGGCAATGCAAACCATGCCAGACACTGACGCAACTGCCACTCATCTATCGCGAATTTACGATGCGTTGGCGGCGGATATCACACCGGAATCTGCCGTGTTTTACGCGCAACTGGCTAAGAAATTAAATTGGCAACAAGCCGATATTTATGTGGCCCCTTCATCGTGGCAAGGCGCTGAAGTACATGGCAAGCATACCAACGTACTTGCCTTCGACAAGATCATTGCAGCGTGTTTAGGGCAACAACGCGGCCCTATGGCAGAAGACGCCTTGATCTGTAAACTGTTGACAACGCAGCATCCTGCTGCCGATAGAATCATTAAACAGCTGCTGACAGCGCCTCAGCATCCCATCAGTCAAGAAACCTTGCAGCAAATACAAAATCATTATCGTGGGAAACACACAGATATGGCGCGCGCCATTTCCCCCCTGGTCACTAACGAGATCATACTGAAAGCTAGATCCAAGGCAGCACTGTGGCCAGACAAAAGCGAGCAAGCGCAAAGACAAGCAAAAGAACTAGGCGGACTACTCACGGATTTCAATAATAACCTCACCCAACAACACACATTGAATATCGACACGCTGGTTAGTCTGTTGAAAAATTTAGATAAGCTACACGTTGCTGAAGTCCATGTACAGCCCTTCATCTGTGATCTACAACAACGCTTAACAGCGATAACGGGCGTTGCTGCAACGCAGATAACATCCATCGCAGAATTACAGCAACACATCAAAATCACACTGACTACGCGGCTTACCACACCGGATCAGACACCTTATACTCAAGTGCAGTTAAACGGCAAGACACACAGCGGCATTTCCACCGCCGTGCGGCAACAGTTAAACGAACTCAATCCAGAAGGTGGACTAGTCGCGCATGCCCAACGTTTATTAACGATTAATGCGCTGGTTAACGGTGTCGCCAACAACATGCAACAATGGGTGAGAGAACCACTCAAACCAGCTGATATCTTCAGGGAAAATAACACCCTGATACAACAACTAGCAGATCAAGGAATCAGCGAAGAAGCATTTATCCAGCAATTCAATCGGCTATTTATAGACAGCGCGCATCGTGTGGGCTATCAATTTACACCGCTAGTCGCAGGTCAAGATTTGCGCATTCAATTACAGCAATGCTATAAGGATTGTCATCAGCAAACGGCAGATATACAGAGTAAAATTAATCCGTTGTGTGAGACCCTAGAAGATAATGTAGAAAAGCTAGTTCAAGGTCGTGACGTCAGCTTGGACAGTAATTTTGTCAGGCAATTGACGCAACAACTAGATGCAACAAATTTATCTCCCGCACAACAGCAAGGTGCAGTGCAATACCTAGTAGAGCGACTCAATAAAAAACTCGAACGCCATAGTGGCGATTTTGCTTTGCTGATCCCACCCTTGTCAGCCGATCGTACTATGGCCGATTTGCCCACGGCTATACGCGACACCTTGAATTTTGCTAAGTTGGCTAGAAATCCACGCATCAAGCAAAGACTGGATGAGTCCGCACAGTTAGAAAATCAGTTAACACAGTTGCAGACTGGAGATCATGAGGCAGCCGAACAAGCCAAACACGCTTACCTAAACCACGTACAGCAAGGAGAACAGTTAGCCGCGCAACTTGCAACGGATTTTCCAGACATACATTTGGCGACAGTCACGCAATGGTCCAGCGCACAGCAACGCGTAGAAGCCGCATATCACAACGTAATCGCAACCCGTTTGCGCGTGCTGGCTGATGCCATCAAACAAGAAACCACCGGGAAAGCTGCACAGGGCATAGCAGAGGAAGTTCAGCATATCCTCAAGAATGTACCTATCACTACGGATTTAATCCAGAAGATCAACGCTGAATGCAGCGGCAATCGTTATTTTACAGCTATCAACACTGCTGAACCCATGCAAGCAAGCATAGAACAGGCGTTTAGCCAAGCCTATGCCCAACGTCGCGAGGATATACAGCAGGCTCAGCAATTAGCGCAACAGGCGGCGACTAAGACCAAAGTATTTTTCCGCGGCATGTTAGGCTGTGTGGATGGCAAGCAGTTAGGCCAGGATTTTCCACGCACTCATTTAAAACAGTTATCTGCAGAAACTGACGCCTCATTTGAACCTTTGCATGATAAAAATTTAGTCGCTGCACCATTAAAAGCCGCCTATGCTCATCCAGAGCAAGAACGTCTACGCAGTAAGGCAGTGAAGTTTGCCGCACATGCCAATAATCACTTAGTCGCCTTGGGAGTGGGAGAATCTGAGCAAGCACAACAAACATGGCAAAACCACATTCAACCCAAATGGAACCAGACGAATATACAACAGTTTCGTGAGCTCGCCACCAAATACCACATTGACTTCCCAGCAAGTTTGCAACGCACTCCCACAACAGTGGATGGCAATTTTTTACGTGAGTTGACTACCTTTATTCAAACTATTCAGCAATGCGTTACGTTGGATATAGATAATTTCAAACAAGATAAGTTGCCAGCGCATATTGAATTTTTTTATGAGATGGTAGCCCAGGGAAATGTTCCTAGCGCTGGCGCAATTACAAATGCTGACGCAATTCATAAAATAAAAAAATTCGTGGAAGTAACAAAAGAATTCATGGGAGCAACAGGAGAATTCGCGCAAGCAAAAAAAGAACTCGCGCAGGCAAAAAAACAATTCAAGGAAGCAAAAAAAGAACTCGCGCAAGCAAAAAAACAATTCGAGGAAGCAAAAGAAGAACTCAAGCAAGTAAAAAAACAATTCAAGGAAGCAAAAGAAGAACTCAAGCAAGTAAAAAAACAATTCAAGGAAGCAAAAGAGAAATTAGTGGGAAAAGTAACTACCCCGATACAAGCGTTAGTAAAGCTGGAAAAAGCACAGGCCAGCGCGCAAGTATTAACAGAGGCAATGCAACCTTTACAAAATTTTATCAAGGACTCAGTTACAAGAGAGCAGTTGCAACAAGAATGGCAGCAATTACAAGAAGGGCTACAACAAGCCGGGCTGTTAGAAGCTGGAGGTAGCCTAGTCAGTTTAAGCGATACAACAAACCACATGCGCGTGCAAGAAGCGCAGCACATGGCAAAAGCGGTTGTCGCTTTGACCACGCCACTCGCTGAAAAGGACGACTTTAAAACGGGAGTGAATACGCAGTTTGATGCGGCCTATACCGAAGTGAACAAAGCGCTAACCCTGCGCTTTCAACGTGAAAATGCGCCGGTATTCGAAACAGTGTATGCCGAAATGTTACAAGCCAGTACCATAGAGCAACTGGCCGCAGCTGATGTTGCTAGGGTTAATGCGCAATTGCAAGCATTGAAAACCGATACAGATGCATCGAATAAATTAGCGCATATCGCAACAGTAACCAGTACACTACTGCATAATCCGCACGCTCATTTTAGTACTAGCGAAAAGAAAGATCAGGTAGGCGATGGCGTCATTGAGGCATTACACAAGCCAAATGATATCAGATGCCGTGCGCAAGATGGTATAGACGCTGTGGCCAAGACGTCGATGCGTGCATTGCACGTCGCGCGTTTACAACGCTTGCCAGAAATCATTGAACAGCAACATGCTGCACCGTTACGCCAATTACTAGATGAAGCAGAACAATCTTTAAGTGTAGTAGTACAGCCATTGAGTGTTGCAGGTCTGCAACAACACCACGGTCAACAAATCAGTGCGCTAGAGGCTTGTCGGGATATCTTAGCAGCTGATAATAAACAACTACTCGCATTAATGAAACAAACCAATGAGAATTTAGACGGTGGCACTGCAGCATTGATTCAGCGTTTGCAACATCAGTTGGATACAAACCGTAGCGAACTTTACCAGGGTCAAATACAAAAAATTACTGATTTAATCAACTTCTTAAAAGAACATTCGTTACGGAAACAACTGGATAAAGTAGATGAAGCATTGACTACACAACGCCAAGCATTAAGTAAGCAACTTATTGAGCTTGTTACGGGTTATGCACAACAAACAACAGAATTAAATGAACAAAGCACCGCTATAACAAATAAAATATTGGAATTAACCCAGCGCGTAGCGGCAATAGACGTACACACGGATTATCCGCAGTTACAAAAAGATTTAGCTACGTGTCAAGAGGAAATCACACGGCTGTTGGATGAAGCAGAGCAACTCATCGAGCAAGTACAAAAGCAACTGGCGCAATGCGATGAGGTGTTGAGTAAGTCAGATATCAATGAAGCGAATAAACAGCCGTTTAGGGAAGCACAACAAGCATTACAACAAACGTTACAAAGCTTAGAACAACAAAAGAAACAGTTACAGCAGCATGCGCTGGCGTTGCCACAACAAAAAACAGACGCACAACACCGTTATACCCAAGCACATACGGATTCTTTGCAACAGGTGCAAGCCTATGCAACGTGGTCAAGGCAACAGGTTACTGACGGCAAGTATGGCGAGCGTTTGCAAGAGGTCATCAGTGCAGAGAAACCCGACCTGTTGTTCTCTACTACCAGAGACCTAGAAAAAGAATTAAAAGCCCAGCTAAACAACAAGCATGAGTTAACTGGGGGAACTGATCCCCTCAGACGTAAACAAGCAGTCGAACGCGTAGATCAACTATTTAAAGGACTACCTAACACGTCGGAATTTGATGGGCTACGAAAAGGATATGAAGCGGCACAACAAGAGATTCAAGCAGATAGACAACAACTAAAAAGCCAGTTGCAAACCTTGCGTGAGTCCCCTGCCTATCGCTTATCTGCAGAATACGAGCAAGCCAAGCGTTGCGTTACCGATATATTGGCAGACATCCGTAACGCGCAACATTTACATACTTTGGAGGCATTAAGCACCGACTTACCAAACAGAATGGGTGAATTAACCCAACATCTACAAGACTCAACCGTACGCGAGTGGTTTGTCGATTGGTTTAACCGAACGGCTTCCACAGATGAGGCAGCCATATCACCAGAGGTTGCGGCACAGGACCCCACTGTATTAGTTGCAGAAATACAGCGCCAATTGCAGCTGGCTATTACGAATAAATACGAAGCCAGAGAGAATGTTCTGCAAGAGCATATCGCTACTGCTTTGCAAGATTATGTTGAGGCTGTTAGACAAATACCACAGGCGGATAATGAACAACAGTTAAATGAATTAAAAACGAAAACAGACCTGATGGCAAGTATTTTGCCAAACATTTTCCCTGATCAAGCGCGATTATTTGCAGATACGCCAGTTGCCGCAGGAGAGACACCTTACGTTGCGAAAATGATTGATAGGAATTTACAACATGCTGGAATTGATTTAACGCAAAGTCACGACGAAGAATTTGACGTAACAGCGCTAACCCGTGATGAAACCGTAAAACAGCATTTAGAACAACACGCCCAATGGGTAGCTGAGCAAAGACTAGAACAACTCAAATCAAATGCGTTTGCTGAAGGTGAGACATTAGGCAAAGCCATTGCCGGTGACTTTGCTGGTTTTGCAGCATCACCCTCTACAGTGGCTGCAGTGGTAAATGCGTACCATCAATCCATATCTAAATTAAATCAAATCGATGCCTCTGCGACAGAATGCGGTGAATCATTTAGGCAAGGTGTCAAACAAGGATTTAATTCTACGCCTGCTAATTTTGATAAATTCGGACCGAGAACTGAGGTAAATGCAGAAAAATTCACAGAAAAAGCCAAAGAAAATGCGCAAAGCACAGTGCCATTTATAGCTATAAATCATCAATCTGAAATTACTTTCCTGGGTGCTGAGGCACAGAAAATGTTGCCACAAATATCGAGCATCAGCAGTAGTACCGAACCCACAAGCACTAAGTTTGCAACATTAACTGCACAGCAAGAACAAGTTGCTTGGCTCGCTGAACAGTTAGCCGATTTAGAAAACCGCTTACACGCCGATAGCACTGCTTACCAAACCAATGCACCAAAAATTTTCACCCAACCCAACCCATTCTCAGGCTTGCTGCAACAAGTTGCCGGAATAAAACAACAGCTCGACACACTAACCGACGAAATCGCCTACCAGCGCGCGATGGTGCGGTTGCCGCAATACCAACAAATATTTACCGAAATGGCGACTACAAATGACGCTGGCGCGTTGATGCAACGGGAAGCGGGTTGGAAGCGACAAGTGATACAAGTCGCCACAGAAATAAATTTCACCGGTGCATCCGATGCTGCACGCGAAAAATTTAAAAAAGAGGTAGAAAAAACAGCGCAGCAAGCCGCCAGCGCAACGGATGATGACACACTTAAAAAGGCCATGGCCGATCATTTCGACCAACAATATCTAGCACGCTTGCAGGCACTGGCGAATATGAAATGGCATCTCTTCGCCCAAGAACAGTCTGCCCCCACTGCATCCAAGGTGACTAGCGTCACGTCTGTCCCTGCATCGGCACCTTCTCCGGCATCCAGCACCACAACATCAACTAACAGTACGTCACCGTCTGGCTTACTCATCTCTACACTTAATGGTTGCGAGATCAGCTTTAGCGGTAGTCATGTGAACGCTACAAAGCTAACAGAATACCAAGGTGATGGTAAAACCTTAGAAAGTCACACCGGGCAAACATTTAATATCAGCATGGATAACGCAGGTTATGGTAAAGCGGTCTATGATCCACAAGCAAACAATACTCCTGATATGCGTATGGCAACGATGTTAGAGATGGTGATGACGGTACTCAATACCTGCCCGGAAAAATTAGAATTGCGCGGCGATCCACACATGGTGGCAGTGGGTAAGGCATTTGCTGAGTTGATTCGGGCTGAACTGAAAGCAGATCCGACCAAGTACAACGGCTATGATTTCAACATAGAATGCCATCCAGATAAACCCGCTGCGGGTGTTACTCGACAGCAGGTTAAAGAAGATGTGAAAATTTTCATGGTGACAGTCGAAGCAGATTTTAAAAACACAGCTTCCTCTAGCGCTTCATCCCAGTGTGGATCTGGATCCGAGGTACAACACATATTATCCGCCATCGAAAGCAATGCGGCAGGTTTGGCAGCGGCGCAGAAAACGCAAACTGCTGCTGGCGCATCCAGCCAGCTCTCCAGCAGGCGTTTGGGTTGACGGTGATATGGCAACGCACTAAAAACACTGTCATGCCGAGTACAACAAAGCATCTCAGCGCAATGGCAGCGTGTTGTTAGTGCGTGTAGCATTCCAGTGTTCGGAATGAGATCCTTGCGCCGCGCTATCGCGTGCGGCGTCAGGATGACAGTGTTTTT
>JACCDN010386398.1_pt1 | contig 126342 bp, 109 predicted proteins | sample 7441691 | NCBI WGS metagenome assembly JACCDN01 (sample SAMN15323439, study PRJNA562643) | freshwater metagenome | isolation source: river surface water | place: USA:Blue River Watershed | collected 2017-08-16 | reverse complement strand
ACCGTCACCACTACCATCTCCTACTACGATCCGGAGCACGAATTCCGTGAAATCGGCACGCGAATCAACAACCGCACCTACTACAAACTCTACGGCCCCACCTCGTGCGACGCAGTCACCGACAACAGCTCCTCCATCACCCTCCTCCACAACGCCCTCGGTCACCTCAGAGCGCTCATCTCACCATCCGGCATCACTCCCCTTTCAGCACCCTCTCCTTACGGCGAAGCACCCTACCAAGCCGTCACCTCGCTCACTACCTACGCCGCCGCCCACAACTGGCACAGCCGCGCGCAAGACGCAACCGGGCTCATCTGGATGGGCGCGCGCTACTACAACCCCGCCTCGCACCTCTTCTTAACACCGGACCCAGTGCCACACCCAATCTCGCTCGACCTCTACATCTACGCCAACGGCGACCCAATCAACCTGTGGGACCCCGACGGCCGCTTCAGCTCCGCCGTCTACGAAACCACGAAATCCGTTTTCTCCGGCATCGGCAAATACCTGCTTTTAGGCGCCGCCCATGCCCAAATGGAAAACCTCTACGACTACACCTCTGCCGAAGATTTCGTCCCTGTCCACACCAGATGTGAACTTATCGCTGCCTCTATAGATGAACATGTGCCTCATATCATTCGTGGAATAACTCACGGAGCCATTTCTTTTGGCGTCAACAATGCCAAATTCTTTGCTTTGGGAGCAAGCTACGTCGGCTCGATACACAATGACTTCCTTCTTGAAGACAATAACGGGTTCTTGCCACAAGACGCACGCGTCAAAGTCATTAATATAGCCATCAAACAAATCGATGATTACAATCCATTAACCGATAAAAACATCGCCAATCTCATCGGTGGCGACCTCAACAACTCTGTCTACAATGCCTCACGTTACGGCACCGAAACTGCCTTAACAGCTAGCTCCCTAGTTCGTGGAGGCGTTGCCCTTTTTCAAGCTGGGAGAAGCGCCTTCCAACTCGCCGGAAACCTCCCTTGCTGGAAACGCATGGCTCAATTCGCCCCCCGCATCAACTACGGGTCAGTCTCCCGCTTTAATCTCAATCCACAACTCTTGACACAAAGCAACTCACCCTCCCTCTGCCTCCTTACCGGCAAGCTGAACTCCGCCGCGAAGTTCCAAGCCAACGAAATGACCCTCCTCAAAACAGGTACCGACAACTTCCGCCCCGGAGTCTTCGCCTCCAAAACAGGCTCTGAAAGTAAAGGTTGGCTCAGCTCGTTCTTCTCAAAAAGCTCTTCCAACGCGACCTCCGCCTCTCGAGGTGGCTCTGCAAGCGGGCTTGCGGGTGGCAGATCCACCTTCTTTGACGGCCCTATACAATTTTCATCGTGTAAAACCAAAGCGATAGCATTTCGAAATGGCATTAAATACGAAGTAAATATCATAAAAAGAGCCTCAGCACCTGACCGAACGGTCTCCACCATGCGCGCAGGAAGAAAAATTCACACAGAATCATACACTGAATTTGAGGGAAAGGAATTTAAATTACCCAGCGGCAGAAGAATTGATTGCCTTGATGAGATCAATTACATAATTTACGAATTAAAACCTAATAATTCAGAAGCAATAAAGTTGGGCATAAAACAGCTTGTGACTTATTTAGAAGAATTAAAAACAATTCGTCGTCGAAAGCAACCTAATTGGGAATTAATTTTGGAGACTTATTAACATGAATGTAAGAACATTTAAAAATCTATTTAAAAACTTAATCGAAAAATATGATTTTAGTGAAGCTTATGGAGTATGGTTTAAAGAATCCCCTGAAACTCTTTCTGTTGTAGAATTGCAAAAATCATCTTACAGTAAACTTTTTTACATAAATATAAAAATAAACATACAGGGTATAGATGGTATCATTTATTTCAAAGACGAAGAGACCGCCAAAGGTCTTGGCGATATATTTCTAAGAGCAGGTAAACCATTTTCTGATGCCCTAGATTTAACTACTCCTCTGGATGATTTTCATCGCATCAATAAACTTCAGCAAATATTCGACGAAATAATTATTCCACTTCTAACAGAAGCTAGCACTAAAATCGGACTTATTAAACTTTATAAAAGCGGCCGAATTTCTCTTTTCCCAGAAGTCAGAAAAATTTTAAATATTCCAGATTAGGCTTATCACATACTTAAGTCCAGTTGCAGGTTGCGCTGGAATAGGGTGCGCCTAAGACGGCCGTTCGGCCGCAGCAGCTTTGAAAAAGCTGCCCGAGCTATCGCTCGGCTTAGGCGCAACCCCTTGCTCTCTCGACAGTTTTATTCGCGAACGGCTTCGTACTTCTGCTACAAGTCAACACCCCCCAATAGATTTATTTTAAGAAAGACAAATTGCTGATTTTAGGGCAGACCTGCTATTCTGTTTTCCATGAATAAGAAGAGTCAGGGGTGGGAAGAGGGGGCGAAGTGGTATGACCAGCTGGTGGGCGACGCGGGACACTATTATCACCAGCATGTTATTGTCCCCTTTTTAAAGGGTTGGTTTCACGGCAAGGGGTCGCTTGTCGACTTAGGCTGCGGTCAAGCATTTTTCGCCAAGGCTTTGCCTGAAGGATGGAGCTACACCGGGATTGATGCCTCCAAAAGCTTGATCGAATCGGCTAAGGCTCGCGATGGCGGAGCTAAAGATGGTAAAGGCGTGCACTGTTTTGTCCATGACTTAACCCAACCACTAAAACCAGGGCATGAGACATATGATGTGGCCCTTTTTTTGCTCTCTTTGCAAGATATGGAAAAGCCTGAACTTGCGATTGCCAATGCAGCAAAATTAGTGAAGGAAGGGAAAGAGCTGTGGATCGTCTTGAACCATCCTTGCTTTCGCATTCCACGCCAAACTGGCTGGGGTTTCGACGAGGGGAAGAAGATGCAGTACAGAAAAGTCGATTCGTACATGACAGAGAACTTAATTCCGATCGAGATTCACCCCTCTAAGGGATCCACCAAGACCGTTTTTCACCACCACTTCTCTTTAACATTGTTAACACAATGGTTGAGCCGCCACCACTTCTTCATCGAAGAGATGGCCGAGTTAATTTCCGACAAAACAAGCATTGGTGGCAAGTCGGCGATGGAGAATCGGGCACGCAAAGAATTCCCTCTTTTTTTATGCATAAAATGTCGTAGCCTTAAAGGCGTCCGATAGTGTAAAAAAGAGGACATGTGTGGAATTTTTGCCCTCTGTGGAACCATTAAACAACCGAGCGTCGACCTTTGTATTGAAGGGCTGAAAAAACTTGAATATCGTGGCTATGATTCCGCAGGAATTGCGCTGCTTGATGAGGGGCGCATTGAAGTGTTTAAAAGTTGCGGCAAGGTGGCGAGCCTTGAAGCCAAAACGGCCCACCTAAAAGGGAAAAAAACAATTTCGATTGCACATACAAGATGGGCAACACATGGCGGCGTCAAAGAGATCAATGCCCATCCTCATGTAGATGAAAAGGGAGATTTAGCCCTCGTTCACAACGGAATCATTGAAAACTTTTACGAACTCAAAGAGGCGCTAGTAGCTCAAGGGGTCACCTTCTCTTCTCAGACTGATAGCGAGGTCATCGCTCAACTTTTTCAAACTTTATATAACGGCAACCTTGTCGAAAGTTGCGCAAAAGTTGTCGGAAAATTGAAAGGGGCTTTCGCTCTTGCTTGCATTCACAAAAATCATCCTGGATCGCTCATCGTCACAACTCACGACAAACCCCTTGCGATTGCCCGCGAAATAGCGACTGGACAGATTCTGATCACTTCAGACCTCAACGCTCTTTATAAAGGCCATTTTGAGGTCTACATGTTACAAGACGAAGAAATCGCCCTGATTCAAGAGGATGTCATCACACTATTCTCGTTCAATTTGGAGAAAAAAGAGCTCTCCTTCAACCCTTTTGAGGTAAAAGACATTCCTCACAATAAAGGCGAATACCCTCATTTCATGCTCAAAGAGATTTGTGAGCAGCCTCACGCGATTCGGCGCACACTCGAAGGACGCTACGATTTAGAGAACAACCGAATTTTGCTTGATCTACCAGACTCTTTCAATCAACTTTTAAAGGGAATCGATACTATTTATCTGGTCGCTTGCGGCACCTCTTATCATGCTGCTTGTATCGCTGCCCATTTCATCGAAGAGGTAGCCCGCATCCCGGCTCAACCGTTCGTCGCCTCTGAATTTCGTTACAAAGAGACTCTAGCCTCTGAAAAAACTTTAGTTCTTGCCATTTCTCAATCGGGTGAGACTGCTGACACGATCGGTGCCGTGCGCGAGGCGAAGGGGCTCAAGGCAAAAATTCTCTCCATCACAAATGTTGCGAACTCTTCACTTATTCGGGAGACCGACTTCTTCTTGATGACGCAAGCTGGTCCTGAAATCAGTGTCTGCTCCACCAAAGCCTTCACAAGCCAGCTCACTCTCCTCTACCTTTTTGCCCTTTATCTAGCACAAGAAAAGCAAGGAGGGCTTAAGACGGATGAGAATTGGATCTCAGCCCTCAGAAGATTACCCCTTTTTGTAGAAGCGATCTTAAAAGAGCGAGAAAAGTTACAAGATATCGTAAAAAAAACGATCCATTTTGATAAGATTCTCTTCATTGGCCGTCAGTACATGTACTATGCAGCCTTAGAGTCATCGCTCAAATTCAAAGAAATCAGCTACGTGTTTTCCCTGTGCTATCCGGCCGGAGAACTCAAGCATGGTCCATTAGCGCTAGTCGATGAAAAAACTCTCTCCATCTGCTTGCTCGGCAATCGAGCCACCTTCTCTAAAACCCAATCGAATCTGCAAGAGATCCAGGCACGTCAAGGGCCGCTTTTCGTCCTGCACAATCAAGATCAAAATTGCGACGAAATCGACCCGCTCTTCTCCTTTCCGATCGATAACCCACTCCCCGATGCACTCTCTCCCATCCTGTACGCTGTTGCCCTGCAACTTTTCGCCTACTACTTTGCCTTAGAAAAGGGAACCGACATCGACTACCCTAAAAATCTCGCCAAATCAGTCACTGTCGAATAGGGTTGACTTTCCTCTCAAAAACGAGATATGAGGGGCATTATGGATATATTTCAAAGACCGCAGAATCACCCAAAACGAATTTTGGCTCGTTGGCTTCTCATTATCGGGGTCTTACTCTTAACAATAGCTCTTGCGATTCCCTACTGTATCCCAAAAACAGCTGTAGAAAAAATCCTCTCCAACAAAGTCGATGGAACGGTCAAAATCGGCTCGATGCAACTCTCCCTTTTTTCTGGACAAAAGTTTTTCGATATTGAGATCCACTCCCCGAAAGTCGAAGGAGGCATCCATGCCATTGAAATCGAGGGAAATTTCTACACACTCCTCTTGTTCCCCTCATTTCTAACGATCAAAATCTTGCAACCAGAGCTCACCTTCATCCCGGCAGTGAAGACACATTCTACCTCCTCTACTGCTGAGAGCTGGAATCTTCCCTCCACCCCCAAGATCGAAGTATTTAACGGGACGATTCGCAGCGAAAAAGTCTTATTCAGCTCATTTCAAGGAGAATTTCAGTCTTCAAGCTCCACCATCACCGGATCATTGCAATCCACGCTAGAGTCTGAAAAACAGATCGGAGATATCCGCAGTTCATTTCAATGTCTATTTCAGTCCTCAACATTTAAAAACTTTTTCAAAGATCCCTCTAAAATGATCGAAAAGCTCAATACACTGCAAGGCTCGATCCAGATCCACACCGATAAGCTTCCCCTGCAGTGGCTCGGCGATATATCTGACTTTCTTGGGGACCATCTGAATAGCGACATCTCGATTGAAATGCATCAAGGGCTCTTTGCCTCCTTCGATATAAAAAGTCCAAAGCTTACAGCCCTTCTGAAAGGAAGCAGCGCCAATAATAGACTCCACATCGAATCTGCCTCTCACATAGAGTATGTTCTCACCAATCCGATCATGAAGCACCTCTCCTTAGACCTCTCTCTTACAAATCCCTGCACGGTCGAGGCCCTTTTCGGTTCAAGCTCCAACTGGAAAGTGCAGCTACAAAATCCTTTCAAGTGCAAAACAAGTACAAATACGACTCTTTCCATCACACAATTGATCGCCAAAAAGAACGAAGATGTCCTTACCTTGAATGGGGAGCTTACACAGCCAGAAGGGAAAGGCTCCATCTTGATGCATCAGCAAAACAATCGAGACTGGGACTTTGCTTTCACAGACATCTCCACCTCTTGGGCTGAAATCTTTGAGCAGGCTCTCGGCACCAAGGCTGCGAGGATCAAAGAGCTTGGCCCCTTAATTAGCAGCACAGGAAGTTACCTAAACGAGACCTTTCTCTTCAATCTACAAGCGAAAAATCTTCAACTCTCAGAAACGAAGCTTCTTATCAATCCGAAAGTGATCCAACTTACCGCCCCTGTCACTTTGAAATCCCCATTCATCAATCTTGACGTGCAAACTTTTATCTACAAGCAAAACGATTATGCTCTCTCCTTATCAGGAACAGCACCTGAGGTAGCTTTTCACTATCCTGAAATAAACGTGAACATCCTTCTCGAAGAGCTTCTCATCGAGAAAAAATTAGCCGCCCCCCTTACAGGGAATTTCCGCGCAACCTTCTCTCATCTTACAACCACCTCTTTTCCTTTATCTTCTTCTGGCGGAACAATCAAAGGAGATCTTGGTGGCACACTACAAGCGTTGCAGTGCAAAAACTTGAGAGTAGAAGGCGACAATCTTCAGATAGAGACAAGCTTTTTAGTGCAACCCTCTCCTCTTGCCATCACCTCTACTCAGCCGCTCCTTTTTACCCTAAAAATGCAAAACCAATTCGACCTGACCGGAACTGTTACCTTCTATGCAACTGATCATCCTTTTGCCACTCACTCCCATTATAAGACCAAAGCAAATGTCGCTTGGAAAAATCAGGAAGAGAAAAAAGAAGGTCACCTTACCCTAAACCTAGACCTCAATCTCACAGACAATCAGATTGACCACCTCGATCTCAATACCTCTGGAACAAATCTTCCGATCGAATGGGTCTATCCCGATGCAACCTTATGGATAGGCGAGAACATCGATTTTCAAATTCAAGCAAAAGGGGCTAAAGAAAAAGAGGTCGAAGGGCAAATCAAGCTTTTCAACCCCTTCGTTTCGATCAATTTATTTGGAAATATCTCAAAAGAAGGTTTTACTCTTTCGAAAAGTCAACGCAAATCGACCATCGAGTACTCATTCAAGCCTTTCAAGGATCTTTCTTTTTTGAAAAAGCATGCTCTAAAGATCTCCTCATCTGGAACTTTAAAACTCGAATGCAACACGCTCTTTTTCCCTTTCAACGAAGACCTCTCTAAACTTGAGTTCGTCGCAAACTTAGAAGGAAAAAACCTCGCTATCACGAACACACAAAATCATACAACAGCCCTTTTCCCTACCCTTTCCGCAGAGATCGACAAGCGCCCCCTGGCCCCCTTTGTTGCAGACCTTAGCCTCCGCTCCTCTTACCTGGATAAAGAAGGGACACTTACCGCTCACCTCTCTCATCCTACCCAAGATCCCGATTCGATGCAGATCTCGATCAACTGCGAAAATTTCCCCCTTCTCAATCTAGCCAATATAGGAGCCCACCTTTCCACCAACTTTCTTTTCGATGTGACAAAAAAGAGCGGGACGTCAACGCTACAACTTGCAACCGACAATCTTCAACTAAAGGCTGCGGCAGAGATTCGCAACGGCATTCTCTCTTTCACACCCCCCCTCGAAGGACAAGTAAAAAACATCCGCATCTATGATAGTGAGCTAGAGCGAGGCGTTTTTGTCCCGTTTACGATTCCAACGAAAGGAGTCTCGATCCCTCTCTTTCCTCTTAATATCGGTAAGATGCAGATCCCGAAGCTTCTCCTCGGCTCATTTCAACTCTCTGCAAAGGTGCAAGGGAATACTCAGGCCCTTTTCAACGCCCTGAATATGGGTTACACCGCAACAGTTCCAGTCTACTGTGTTCCCCTTTGCTCTGAAAATAGACACCTCTCCTCTGACAAGAGGCCAGCCAGCCTCAGCATTATCGACGGCATTCTCTACCTTCCTCGCCTCGATCTTCTCCTTGAAAATCGGATCTGGATCGTTCTGTGGGGTTCTACCAATCTCAAGACTGGCCACACAACTCTCTACCTCGGGATCACAGGGCAAACACTCACCAATATTCTAGGGATTCAGCAGCTGGCCCCCAACTTCGTTCTTCCGATCAAAATCGAAGGGCAGCTCGACAACCTGACCGTCTCAAAACAAGACATCGTCGCCGCCATCGCCTACCTCACAGCCAAACTCTACGCCCAAATGATCACGCCAGTTCCTGGGCTAAACCTAGATATCCTTTTCAATCAGTCCTCCGTTCCCCCGATGCGCTGCCCGCCCCCCTGGAATTAAAGCCCCCATCCACCTAAAATGCACGTATGTCCATTATTTCTGGACATACGTGCATTCATTTGTTACAGTGCAAATGGAGGCAAGTCATGTCATCCAGATAATTAACCTAACTTAAGCTCTCGACACTAGAACAGCCCTCTGGCGTCGAGAGGCAGGGCGATTGCATAACAAAAAACCAATAGACTTCTTTCGATCCTAAAAGTGGATGCTTTGGTTGTCTGCGGCCAAAATGGCCTCGATGAGCGCCTCACTTAAGGTGGGGTGTGCCATCATCAAGTGACGGATGTCGGCTACTTTAAGTTTCAGGTGAATCGCTAATTGAAACATCGGCAACATCTCCGATGCATGTGAACAGAGAATCGTCGCTCCCATCAAACGGTCAGTGGTACTGCAGACCATTACCTTCACAAACCCTTTCTCATCTTTTTCAACAAGCCCTCGCGCATTCGCTTTAAACGGGAAGCGGCCAAGCTTAAACGGGATTGCCTGCTTTTTCAACTCCTCCTCTGTAAGCCCCACATGGGCCACTTCAGGATGGGTGTAGATAACATTTGGCACCTCAACGATATTGTAAGAGGTTTTGTGTCCCAAAAGGGTTTCCACAAGGGCGATCCCTTCGTGCGAAGCTTTGTGCGCAAGCATCGGCCCGTAGGTCACGTCCCCAATCGCAAAGACGCTCGGAGCGGAGGTCTCTAAGTCGGTTCCCGTTTGGATAAATCCCTTCGCATCGAGAGCAACTCCCCCTTTTTCTACATCCAAACCATCTGTCATCGGCTTACGCCCAATGGACTGGAGCACATAATCACCTTCAATCTCTACTTGAGAGGCTTTGTCAGGCTCAGCCCCTTCAAGGGTCAATTTCACCCCATGCGCTGTTGTTTCTCCATGGACCACTTTTGTATTGAAATGGAATGTGATGCCACGATTCGTCAAGATTTCAGTGAGTGTTTGCGACACATCGGGGTCAAAGCTTGGGCAGACGCGGGGCAAAAACTCCACAAAAGTCACCTTCGAACCCAGTGATCGATAGACAGAGCCCATTTCAAGGCCGATGACCCCTGCCCCAACGATGAGGAGGTGTTTGGGGATCTCAGGCAGAGCAAGTGCTCCTGTCGAAGAGAGGACACGCTTCTCATCAATCGGAAAAAATGGCAGCTCGATCGGTTTAGACCCTGTTGCTAAGATGATGTAATCTGCCTTTAAAACCTCTTGATTGACCTCTAGCTGTTTCGGTCCAACAAAACGGGCGTGCCCATGAATATGACGCACCCCATTTTTCTTCAAAAGGTAGGCTACGCCGCCGGTAAGGGTCGACACAATCTGTCCTTTAGCTTTTTGCATCTGTGTAAAATCGATGCTCTTTAAATCTGCGTGGATTCCGACATGAGCAAAATCGTGCTGCAACAAATCCATATAATGGGCGTATTGCAAAAGAGCTTTAGAGGGGATACAACCAACATTTAGGCAGGTGCCTCCGAGGGTTTTCTCTTTTTCGATAAGAGTTACCTTAGCGCCAAGCTGGCTTGCCCGAATCGCGCTCACATATCCACCAGGGCCACCGCCCACAATAATAATCGATTTCGTCATAGGCCTAAAATCCCGATTTCTGGAGCTTCAATCCACCGTTTTACTTCCACCAAGAAACCCACAGCCTCTTTCCCATCCACAATCCGATGATCGTAACTCAAAGCAATGTACATCATGGGACGAATCTCCACCTTTCCGGCGATCGCAACAGGACGCTCGATCGTCGCATGCATTCCCAAAATTCCACTTTGTGGTGGATTTAAGATAGGCGTCGACAACATGGAACCAAACACACCTCCATTGGTGATTGTGAATGTCCCCCCCTCAAAATCTTTGATCGTCAACTTCCCTTCACGCCCCTTCGCTGCCATCCGGCCAATCTCAAGCTCCACTTCTGCCAAATTAAGCTTCTCCACATGACGAATCACTGGAACCACAAGCCCCCTTTCGGTCGAAACTGCGATCCCCACATGAATCCCGTTCGGGTAAACGATCATATCTTTCTCGAGCCGTGCATTGATCCTGGGGTACATCTTCAGTGCCCGTTCTACTGCCTTGGTGAAAAAGGCCATAAACCCAAGCTTGATCCCATATTTTTTCGTGAATGATTCTTGAAATTCCTTTCTAAGACGTATCACATGGGACATGTCGATCTCATTAAAAGTGGTCAACATCGCTGTCTCATTTTTCACATCGACGAGGCGCTTCGCGATTGTTTTACGGATTAAACTCATTGGTTCTTTCCGCTCTTCTTCGAAAGAGTTTGCTGGTACAGATGAGGCTAAAGGCGCGTCGGGGGTTTTCACCGCTGACGGCGAGGCTAAAAATTGCTCCATCCCTTGACGAACCGCCGGATGAGATGCAGTTTCAGCTTTTGTTGCCGGTTTTGGTGCAGGTGCCTCAATTTTTGATACGGGCGCTTCCACTTTTAGCGCAGGCTTCGCTATGCTTGCATTTACTTCGCTTGCATTGACTTCATTGGTGTCCACACGTGCCACAATGGTTCCAACCGGATAGCTTTTTCCCGCCTCCAATTGCAGATGGACTCTTCCAGCTTTGGGAGAGATCACCTCCATCGTCGCTTTATCCGATTCAATTTCGCAAATCATTCCATCTTTTTGCACAAACCCGTTGTTTTCTACAAAAAATCGACTGATCATCACCTCTTTCACCGACTCCCCTGGAGCAGGTAAAGAGACCTCTATCATCTTTTTATCCATGGAAAATCTCCTTCATGATCTGTTCGAGTTCCATGTTCGAAATTTTTAATGAACCAGAGGCGGGAGAGCTGGACTCTTTTCTCCCCGCGTAGTGTAAAACATGTCCTTCAATCAACGATTCAATTTTCGGGCGCAAATAGGGGTATGCCCCCATGTTTTTTGGCTCATCTTGAACAAAGAAAAATCGCTCTACATGAGAAAGAGTCGACAGAATTTTCCGAATGAGAGCCACATCTAAAGGGTAAAGCTCCTCAATAGAGATGATCTGACACTCGCCCGCTTTTTCTTGCTTCAAAAGGTCGTAGATGATCTTACCGAAGGTGAAAATACAGGTTTTCGGGTGCGCCGTTTTCGCTTTATGGACAATGATTGGATGAAACTCGTCCGTTTCGATCACCTCAATGGGACTGAAAGAGAGCTCATCGCGCAACAAACTTTTCGGCGTGAAAATCACGAGAGGACGCTTCGGTTGCTCTAACCCTTGACGACGGAGCAAGTGGTAAAATTGCCCTGTGGTCGTCGGGATCGTACAACGGTAATTCGATTCGGCAGCCAACTCTAAAAACCGTTCGATCCGCCCAGAGGAATGTTCGGGCCCTTGCCCCTCAAATCCGTGCGGCAAATAGAGAACAAGCCCTGATGTGACCCCCCACTTCGTCTCGCCAGAGGCTAAATATTGGTCGATGATAATCTGTGCGCCGTTAGAAAAATCTCCAAACTGTCCTTCCCAGATCACAAGTGCATGGGGGTTAACCATCGTATATCCATACTCATAACCCATCACCGCATACTCAGAAAGATACGAATTCAAAACGGTAAAGGGAGCTTGATTGATGGAGAGGTTGTTCAACGGGATATAGACTTTTTCTTCTTTTTGATCGACCAGCGCCGCATGACGATGAGAAAAGGTCCCTCGACGACAATCTTCCCCGGAAAGACGAACCGAAATCCCCTCTTCCATTAAAGAACCAAAGGCCACTGCCTCCGCCATCGCCCAATCGAGTCGCTCTTTCGTTCCTCGCTCTTCGATGATCTTTTTTAAGCGTGGATGGATCACGAAATCGACCGGAATCGTCGAAATTTTCTTTAAAATCGCCTGTGCTTGAGTGAGCGGCAAGTTGCTAGAGATCACTTTAGGTTCCAGATGGGTCTGTACGGATGGATGGACGAGTTTTTTACTATAGGTTTTCGCCTCTTGAAACATCTGCTCAAGCTCGGCCTCAATTTTGGCTTCCAAAGTCGTTTTATGCGCCTCATTGACCGATACTTTTGTTGACACAAGGGGCATTTGACGAATTTTTTCGCTCATCAGTGGTTGTGTGTAGCCCGGCTCATCCCCCTCATTGTGACCATATTTTCGATAGCTTAAGAGATCGATAAAGACATCGACTTGAAATTTGCGACCGATGTGCAGTGCCAAACGGGTCACTTTTGCACAACTAATCGGATCCATCGCGTTCACGTGAAAGACCGGACACCCAAATGTTTTCGCAATATCGGTGCAATAAACTGTAGAGCGGGTCTCATCTGGCTTGGCGGTAAAGCCAACTTGATTGTTGATCACAATATGTAAGCCCCCTCCGACCTCATAACCTTTGATCCGCATCGCTTGCATCGTTTCGTAGACAACTCCTTGACCCGCCACAGCTGCATCGCCATGAATTGTGATCGGAAAAGCCGAATGTTCTTGAGAAAGATCCTGTTTTGCGCGGCACATCCCTAAAATAACTGGGTCAACCGACTCAAGATGACTGGGATTCGGAGCCAATGTGACATGAACCTCGCCTCGTTGTTTTTGGTAACCCATATGATACTTCACATCACCGCTTCCTTGAAACGCGGGGACGTAGTCACTTTCAAATTCGTAGAATATGTTAGCGATATCCTTTTTCAACACATGGGCTAAGACATTCAAGCGGCCCCGGTGCGCCATCCCGATCACGATGTCGTGTATTTTATAATGATGGGCCGAATGGACCACCATCTCCAGCATCGGGATCAGGCTTTCAGCCCCTTCGAGGGAAAAACGCTTTTTCCCCATGTGCCGTTTGTGCAAAAACATCTCAAAACTCTCAGCACGCCGCAGCTCTTCATAGATCCGTTGGACCTCCTCTTCAGGAAATGGGGCGTCAAATGCATGCACCAGATAATGGTCGATCTCTTCCAAAATTTTTGGGGCATCGGTCAAGTGCATATACTCGAATCCAATATTTCCCTCGTAGCGGCTTTTTAAGACTTCGATCAACTGCCGCAAGGTGGCGGTGGGAGTCGTTAAAACTCCAAATGTAGGGACTGTTTTTTCAAGATCGGCCTGAGTGAGACCATGAGACTGTAAAGTTAATTCTACTGGAGTTGCCGTCACTTCATGCAGCGGGTTAGTGGAGGCTAGGTAGTGGCCACATCTTTTATAGTGATCCACAAGGCGGTAAACTTTTAATTCAAGTTCGCCTCCTTGAAGAGGCGTTGATGGGTTCGCTTTGAGCGCAAATTCTACACCCTTAAAGAAATAGGCCAGTTCTTGGGGGACATCCCGAGGATTTTGAAGATATTCCTGGTACGCTTTTTCCAAGTAATCTTGATTCATGAATAAGGGATCAACCATAATGATTTGATCCATAACAAAAAAACGATTAAGCTAGAAGGATGAATATTCTCAAACAAGTCTCCCGCACCTTTGCTCTCACGATCCCGATGCTCAATGCTCCCCTGATTCCGGTGATTACTGATGCCTATCTATTTTTACGAATTCTCGACACAATCGAGGATGAAGAGGCGCTCGACTTTGCAGAACAGACACGACTCATAAAAATTTGGATTGAAATTTTGCGCCATCCTGAACAGGTCTCCTCATTTGTAGCCGAAATCTCCCCTAAATTGACCAAAAGCACGATCGAAGCGGAAAAAATCCTGATTCAAGACTCAGGTCAACTCATCGAACGGATCCTCTCCTACGATTTGGTCATCATCGAAAGCATCTATCGTGTAGGTCAAGTGATGGGGCTTGGGATGCTCAAGTTTTTAGAGCGCAAAGGTGATGAGCGGGTCCGCACACTGCACGAGCTTGAAGAGTATTGCTATTATGTAGCTGGCTGCGTCGGGCAAATGCTCACCGAGATTTTCTGCCATGTGGGTGGCTTCCCTCAAAAGAAAGGAGCCTTGATGGAACTTTCTGAAGATTTTGGGAAAGGGTTGCAGATGACCAACATCTTGAAAGATATTGAGAAAGATCAAACGCGTGGGGTCAACTGGATCCCTAAAGGGTTGCGCACCGAGATCGGGTTTAAAAATTTAATCGAGAAAACGCGTCAATTTCTCCACAAAGCGCTCGACTACGTCTGCCTGCTTCCTAAGAGTGAGCCTCACATTCGTCGTTTTTGCCTGGTCAACACCCTTTTGGCCCTCTCCACTCTCCGATGTATTTCGACCGGAGGTAAAAAGATTTCGAAAACGACCCTTTTCACCCATGTCGCCCTCTCTAAATTTGTCTGTTGGTCCAATCGACTTGTTCAATGGTGCAAGAACGTATAATTTTCAACTGAATCTGCACTTGCCTATAAATTCAGGTCTTGACATTCTTAGAAAATCTGTTAAACTATTTAAAGTTTTTTCCCAAAGGTGCATGCTGCTATGAAGAGCGAGAAACTGCGAAAATTAGAAATCGAATTGGCCGACTTACAAAAAATGTTTGAGCATGACCTCGTCCCTAAAAAGGAGCGGGAGAAATATCAGGTCGAGATCGAAGGGATCCGTGTAAAAATTGAGGAGGAGAAGCAGCGACTTCAATACCTTAAAGAGAGCGGAGAGGCCGAAGATTTCATCGCCCCTAAACGTAACAAGCAAAATCAAGGTTATGATCCACAATCGATGCCAGAGATTGGAGTCGAAGAGGACCATTCAGAGATCAGCTATATGGACGAGCGCTCTTATGAAAATGATGATCCTTCGACTTTGTTCGAGGATGAAGAGTTCGAGGAAGGGGGCGAAAAAGGGTCTCAAGAATACGACGAGGATCCTTTCAGTGAACGGAATCGTTGGAAACGAGCTCGCATGATCCAAGATCCTGAGCGGGACGACTGGTAACATTTCCCTTTATGGCAGAAGAGATCAGTCTTTACATTCACCTTCCCTTCTGCCGGTTAAAATGTCCCTACTGCAGCTTCTTCGTTCTCCCCTATTCGGTTGAAGCGGAGAAGATGTTGGAAGAGGCACTTCTTCAACATCTCAAAATTCTAAATCCTCAATTTGCAAACAAGCAGCTTGTTTCGGTCTACTTTGGTGGCGGAACTCCTTCGATTGTCTCTTTAGAGAGTCTCGAAAGGATTGTGACTGCTATAAAAAGGCTCGATGTCACCTTTGACCCTGGGTGCGAATGGACTCTCGAGGCAAATCCTGAAGACATCGATGAGGCGCGAGCGCGCCGCTATCAAGAAATCGGTTTCAATCGGGTAAGTTTGGGTGTGCAATCGTTCGTCGATGAAGAACTTGTTTTTCTCGGGCGCAACGTTCAGAAAAATCGCTCTATACAAGCAATCGATGCTTTCGTCAAAGCTGGGATCACTAATATCTCGATCGACCTGATCTTTGAACTCATGGACCAAACCATTGAAAACTTCACCAAAACGTTGAATGTGGTCCAAAAACTTCCGATCACCCACCTTTCGCTTTATGATCTGGTGATTGAAGAGGGCTCCGCCTTTTACAAAAAGAAAAAAACTTTAGAGGCACGACGCCCCGAATCTGCAGTCGGTCTTGAGATGCTGGAGAAAGCTTGCGAAAAGCTCGCTGAATTCGGCTTCGATCGCTACGACATCTCCGCTTTTTCTAAAGGTGCGCACCGCTCAAGACACAACATTGGCTACTGGACGGCACGCCCTTTTTGGGGAATTGGCCCCTCAGCCTGGAGCTTCATCGACGGGGCGCGACACCAGTGCCTCAAAAATTTAAAAAAATACCATGAAAATCTCTTCTCAAACCAATCCCCTTTCATCTTTTCCGAAAAACTTGACCCTCTAAGCTTGCAAAAAGAACAAGTCGGTCTAGCCCTTAGGCTCAAAGAAGGGGTGCAAAAAACGACTATCTGCTTTGAAGAAATAAATACTATATTAAAACAGCTCGTTTTTAAAGATCTCGTTAACGAATCCACAGATAGCTTCACGCTAACTCCCTCAGGGCGCACCTTCTACGACTCTGTTCAAATAGAACTTGCCTAAACAAACATACCCTTGATAAAATATTCACAAAAACATCAAAGGCATCGTATGATTCAAGTGGCAAAAAATTATATTACAAGTGCGTGGAATAACTGTCCTTCCAGCGAAAGCGTACAAACTCATGCTAAAAATTTAACTATCGCTCTTCCTGTAATCAATTTCAGCTTTCTTGCAATAGCCGCCGCCTGTGCACGGCAATGGGGACCAGGAATAGAGGTGCCAGTTTGGCCATGCGGCACTACTGTGTACCCATTAGGAGTAGCTGCAGCTCGCTTCGAGTTCATTGCAGCCACCAGCACAGTCTTAGCCGGAACCATATGGACCGCAACAGCTTGTTATAATTTTGCGACCTCCAAATCTACGTCTACCCCTCAACAACAACCTCGGGCTAGCTTCGCAGAAACCTTGCAAAACTACGCTAAAATCGCAACTGTTGGCTCGATTATCTTCTTAGGATACCGTTGTCATGACATGGAATCACTTAGCTATGCTAGTATGCCGCCGCTTATACAGTGGACGATATTTCAGATTGAGTCGGATGACGACCTAATTTGCAGATTGATTTTTCCTATTATCGCTATATCAGGATTAACTTGGGGTGTATCAGCATTTTACAATAAAAATAAAGAAGCTATACTTAAGGCCTGTGCTTTATTTGACGTCGATTTAACCAGTTTTGGAATCAAGACTGATCAAGATGGGCTTGACAAACTAAAAAAAATTATATGCAGCACATTTGCTCTTTTAGCGGTGGCTTTCGGCGCTTTAGCCATTGTCCATAATCGCAAGATTGATTTCGATTTTCGCAGAGCACTTAATGGCGCAGCTCTCTTTGGTAATCCAACGCCACGCAAGACATTTTTTTCGCTCGCTTTGGTCAAAATTTCATCAGTGCTAATTCCTTTAGCTGCCGTTACATTTATCCCTAAATATTGTGCCGTAAATAACCCCCCCCATTCAACCTCCTCTACCACTACAAATTCAAGCTTCGACAAACTTAAAAATATCGTATACAAAACATATCTTGCTAATGCAGCACTTTCTGTTGTCTTGCCAATAGTGGCTATTCCCAGGACTTTGTTGAGGGATTCCAATTTAATTGTCATCGCAATAGACGCTCTTTGCATAGTCGATACTTGCACTGATATGGCTGTTACCGTTGGAGCTATAGCTGTAACCTACTGGGCCTACCACAAACAAAAACAAACTGATGAAGCAAACGTAGCTTAGCTACAGCCATTCTTCAAACTTCTTTCTCAAAAAGTCGATTAGAATTCTTCTAGTCGACTTTTTTTTACACGTAAACCTTAAATTATGTTTTTTTCGTAAACATCTCTTGAACATAAAGTCTTTATTAGGTATCCTTAAAGAGATTTTTATACAATTGTAAGGATATCTACTATGTCACTCTCTTCACTTATAAGCTCTTTGAGTCCACTTTATGGAATACATGAATCAGCTATTTCAAACAAACGTTATTGCGAAATACGAACCGTAGCTAAATGGATGAGCGCAATTTGGGCTTGTACTCATGTTGCGTTAGCTATTACGAAAATTTTAGCGCCGCATCATCAAATTCGACACGAATTTTATGGAATCGTCCAACTCACGATCACTATCCCGCTTGTTTGGAGTGTTTTCCAAATGATGACAAGTGCCCTCTACATTACTTTACACGACACCACTACAATGACAAAAACTTATTAAGTTTACAGGAAGATATTATGGACCTTTTTTATCAAATCCAATCCTTCGTTGGTAAGTTTAGCCCCTTATTTGACAACGACATGTATGACCGAAACGATAAACTAGAAGCTTATGCAGAGATGAAAACGAAACTGGTCTGGATGGCTTTTATCGTTGGATACACCTACATTGCCACAAGGGCAACCCAAATCAGTTTGCCCGCAGGTCATCCTGCAGGAAAATTCTATGACGTCATCGAATCTACTGTACGGTTGCCACTTTACTACTATTTGTTTGAAGTCATCACCACAGGATGTTATCTAGAGAGCACTCCTAACATGTAGCAAACGATAAAGGCGAGTATAAAGTAAATCAAAGAGCATCTCTTGGCTAAATGAGCCGCTTTTAGCAAGCATTTCCAACTCCAATAAAACGGGTAAGAGAGAGTAGAAGTAGTCAATTCCCAGACTTAAACGCTCTACCTCTTGCTCTTTGAGCTCTTTTTTCCGAAAAGGAGGGATCGCCACCTTGGGCTCTACCTCAAAAGCAAATAGGTTGTAGTAAACCTCTTGGCGCATTTTTGAAATCAGCCCCAGCATGTCCAATGGATCGGGACGCAAGGTGTGTTTTGGGCGAAAGATCAGCTCTTTTGCCCGATCCCAGTCGCTTAAACCTTTGGGATAAAGATGATGCTTGTCTAAAACTTCAACGGTGATCGAGGTCGTCGTTAAAGTGAGCAAAATTTGCTCCACATGGCGCAAGATAGAAAGACCGAACCCTTCGGTAATCCGGAACAGACGATCAAAGGCCTCTTTCTGAATGGTCCGCTTCTGCTTTTGACAGGCGCGGTCAATCCAGGAAAAGATCCTCTTTTGACGCTCCCACGGTTTTTCCCCTGAAAAGTTGTGACATTCGACGTTTTTCGCATCCTTCAACGATTTATTGAAAAACAAAAAGATCTCAACGTCGCTTGATTGCAATAGATCCCAGTTGATTTTCTTTGGAAGAGACTCAAACCTTACGTAAATAGGGTGCTTCTCTTCAAAAAAACTGAGATTTTCAATCGTTTCGTAAACACTTTCCAAAGAAGGCAGCTCGCGCGCGTGCTTAGAAAAAAGCTCTAAAAATAGGGGCATGTCTTCATCGAGATGATCAAAGATGAAGGCCTTAACCACTGAAGGGGTTGTTTGAACATGAGACATCTTCCATGATAATACCACACTCTAACCGTTTCCTTAAAAGAAATTCTCTTGTATGATGGCAGGCGTCGAAAAACGATGAGGTAAATGATGTCCGATCTAGATTTCAAAGGGAAAGTTGTCGTGATTGCAGGTATAGGTGATGATCAAGGTTTTGCTTGGGCTATCGCAAAGGCCTTCAAAAATAAAGGAGCCAAAGTGATCGCTGGAACTTGGCCGCCACTCCTCGGAATTTTAGAACAGATCCTCGTCAATGAAAAATTTGCTGAATCACGTCGCCTGAACGATGGAAGCGAATTGGCATTTGATGCAGTGTACCCGCTTGACGCTATGTTTGACACCCCAGCTGATGTGCCTAAAGAAATTCTTGAAAACAAACGTTACAAAGGAATTGAAGGTTTCACAATTTCTGAATTCAAAGAAAAAATTGAGAGCAATTTTGGTGCGATCGATGTTTTTGTCCACGCAATCGCCAACGCCAAAGAGATCAAGAAACCTCTTTCTCAAACCACAAGAGATGGTTACCTGCATGCCCTCAGCGCATCAAGCTACTCCTTCATCAGCCTCTGCTCTTATCTCAAAGAGATCATGAATCCTAACGGATCTTGCATCACGCTCAGCTACCGAGCAGCAGATCAAGTCATCCCTGGCTACGGCGGTGGAATGTCATCTGCAAAGGCAGCTCTTGAAAATGATGTCCGCTACCTTGCCTTCGAACTCGGCCAAGAAAAGCAACTCCGGATCAACGCCATTTCAGCAGGCCCCTTTGCTTCCAGAGCCGCACGCGCGATCGGCATGATCGACTCGATGATCGAATATTCTCACAATAACGCCCCACTTCAACGTGATCTAGAGGGAGGCGACGTTGCCAATGCGATCCTCTTCCTTGGATCCGATCTTTCACGAGCCATTACAGGGCAGGTGCTTTACGTCGATCACGGTCTAAGCATCATGGGTCGTCCCATACAGAGCATGCCAACACAAAACGTTGCGGCAAAGACCGAAGAAGTCTGTTGCTAAAACCCAACAAACAGCTCGAGCGTACATTTTAATGAGCGCTCGACTGTCCGTATCGAGATTTTACGATCATAAAGCCCTCCCTTCTCCATCTCATAAGGTTTTGAGTCCAGGCTGATGTGTCCAATAAAGGTCCCCTCACCCTCCGCAACCCTAAACCAAAGCTCAAACTCTTTTTCCTCAGATTTAACCTTTACTCGCTCTCCTTCCCGAAAAATAGTCGAAGTGGCCCCATCAAGAGTGACTTGAATCGTCGGATCTAAGTTCAAAAATAGAGAAATTTCATACACATCTTCTTCGTAAAGACCTTCGAGATCAATCAAATACAGAGAAGTTTTCTGATTAAAAGAGATTTCATGCGAACAGATAAGCGCTGCGCTGAACCCTTTACGCGTATCTAAAAAAGCCCGCGTGATGAGGTCGCCTGCCTCCCCCGCAGCTCTATGACGGACCCAATGAGCCTCTCCTTTAAGATGAGAAAGGTCTGCCGTCAAAGGTGATTCCATCCAAGTTTGATCCAAAATCGCCTCGTCTGCTCCTTTCATTTCGATTTCTTTAAGCTGCTCTTCTCGAAGAAGTGAAATTTCCAAGAGAGTCTTCACCGGCACCCCTCTATATTGCTTGATCCCTTCAAAAGGACCTTGATATAGATGCAAATCGGGGAAAATGACCTTTTCCAATTGTTTTTCGATCGCGTTTCGAATTGCAGAATCGGCCAATTGATGAGCCACCACTAAGTGAATTGCCGATGCAAGGTTGAGTTGCTCAGGAACAAAAACCTTCTTACCTAGAATAACATCTAAAATAATTTGCAAATCGACCGGTAAAGCAACAGTCGCTAAAGATTCCAACAACCTTGCCAAACTTTTCTGCATCACTTCTTTCGAGCCTTTGTCGATCACTCGATCAAATTCAGTCAAAATCAGGTGGAGAGTTGCTGCAATCCACACATTTTTTTTCCAAGAAAAGCCACCATGGTATAGCAGATGGATTGCGTCAGGAAAAGCCCCCTCTTTCCTTTGATAAGCAGTCAACCGAAGGACAAGATCTTTCCCCTCAAGCATCGTTTTTTGTTCTTTTTTCCTAAACAACGCAATCGCATAAAGAAAATTTTCTAAAATAGGAGCCACGGCTCCCAAGTGGATCATCCGAGTCTCTTCCTCAAAATGTCGATCAAAGGCGCGCAAGGCCATTTCATTTCGTAAACGCATAAGGCCACCATTATAGTCCCTATGAGGGGTTTAATGCAAAACTCTTGCAAATAACCTTTTTTCGCTTTAGATTCGATTAGATGAAACGTTATATCTTTTTTACCTTGAGTGTCTGCACTCTCCTGTCTGCTAACCAGGAAACCCAACCTGCCCCAACAGAAGCTCAAACTGCAATAGAAATTCCGGCGGTAGAGGCAACGATTGCACAAGAACCTCTCATCGTAGCAGCTACACCTAAACAAGCGACGACAAGCAAAGAAGAAGAACCTGCCGAAAAAGAGCCCCCAGAAATCCAAGAACAAAACAAAAACTTTCAAAGCGCGATCTTCAAAACCTTCGCTTCACTCGCAGCCCTCATTTCGCTCGTTTTATTCACCGTTTGGCTTTTAAAACGGATCTCTCAAAACCGCCACACCTTTGGTCTCAAGTCTCACTCGATGCAAATTTTAGAAAAAAGACTGCTAAGCCCCAAAACAACCTTGTTTCTCATGGAAGTCGACGGGAAAAAGATTGTCTTTGCAGAATCGATGCTCGAGGTAAAGGTTCTCTACACAGAAACTTCAAATCCGATCAGCACAACCCCCGTCCCCTACCAGTAACAATTACCTATTGCGCTAGATGTTCAAATCCACTAAACTGGTGGGCAATTTATCAGTTTAGGTGGAACTATGTCTCAAATCAGCGCCATGACTCTCGGAATCGTACGCGATTACGAAACAAATCAAGTTGAAAAAGGGATCGATGCTGTACAGCAAGAACTTAATAAAGTATCCGCACAACTCCAACAAGATTCTCATCTAGGACGAAAATTGCGCGATCATCTTGCATCTAAAAAGCCGGTCGACCTGAGAGAAATTAAAGAAGAAATCGAACATTTTCAAAAGCAGTATCAAGAGATTCAAAATCAATTGAGCGAAGATCTGCAAACTTCTTTTGACTTTGATAGCTTGCTAGGCAGACTTGACAAAGTAGAGACGAAAGTGATTGAAGATCTTCTCGAGGCCGTTGATTCAGCGAAAACTTTTTTGACAAATGGAATTCAACCAAGAGTCATGGAGATTGAAGCTTTGGTCACCAAAATGAAGGTCATTTTAGAGATTGCCCGACTGATCATCCGCTTAGAAGATGAATCTGCAAAAAATGCCATCAGTCATGTCCGCTAATCTTCTCTCTCTTTCTGCCAGAAAACAGGTGTCAGCGATTTTAGAAAAGGTGCGCGAGTCTACCCCTTTAGAAGAGATTGATATCATTCAACTCTCTCAAAGGGATCTTGATCTACTCTATTCAATGGCGTACACCTTCTATGACGCAGGTCAGTATCAAAAAGCAAAGATGTTGTTTTTAAAACTTCTCTTCTCTGCCCCTTTTGTTGCTGCCTATTGGAAAGGGGCGGGTGCTGTCTCTTTCATGTTGAAAGAACAAGAAGATGCTCTTATTTATTACGGAGTTGCCGCTTTAATCACCCCCAAAGATCCTTTAGTCCATTTTTATGCGGCAAAGGTACTGATTGATCTCAATCGAAAGGATGAAGCGCTCGGCGCAATCGCCCAAGCAGAGGCCTTAGCCCCTGCTGATGATATAGATTTCAAAGCTCAACTCGAGGTGCTTTATGAGCAGACATCCGATTGAATCCATCTCTTCACTAGACAGAGGGAGGGTAAGCCCCTCGCTTACGTTAGATGATTACGAAATTCCTGAAAATTTTGAAAATTCAGCAAATTATTATCTTCCTCCAGCGCCTGAAAAACGGGCTGATATCTTCTCACGCCCAGAACTGACTCCCCCAAAACGGGTAAGCAGCCTCTATAATCTCGTCTCCTTCGTCGAACAAGTTGAGGATCTTAAAAAAAATCTTCAAGAGGACAATCTTAAAACTATCAAACAGCTCTCGACTCAGTTAAATGAATCGAGAAAAGAGTGCCACGCAGCACAAAATGAGGCGTTACGAATTGAGAATCGGACAAAATACCTCAATATTTTAAAGGATATTGCCCTGTTTGCCGGATCAGCAGCCACCCTTGTTTTAGGAAACGGATGGGAGAATGCGGGCCTTCGAGAACGATTTTTCAAAATTGCCTCACTCTCTCTCGCCGCGACAAATATAGGTGTATCGACTCTTGAACGGTTCGATCTCATCGACAATAAACACGAAAACCTCCTTTTCGCTCTCAACCTCTTAAGCTTCGGCACCTCTTTTTTTCAGAGATCATTTGGTGCTGCAAATTTCGATGAGTCACTCGTTACAAAAATTGCGGAATTAACCGTACAGCTCTCTACGTCCGCTAACAGCATCGACCAGGGCATATCAAGGTATCGTTCTGGAAAACTGGATGAAAAAGCTTTCGAGCACCGGCAAGAAATGAAAACCGAAAACCTTCAAATAAAACACTCCATGGACAACATCAGCTTTACAGAAAAACGGCTCTTCATCGAAGCCTCTGTTGCCGCAATTTTAAAAGAATACCAGGACATGGTCCTCAATATTTCCAACCCCAAAAAAGGTTAAGTTATGTCTAGCATCAATCGCGTTCGCGCTCTCTCCCAACAACTATTCCACCTATTTTCGTTAGAAAGCATGAGGGAATTCCAAGAAGCTAAAGAAATATACAAACAATATCAAGAAGGAGCAGAACTGCAGGGACGGCGTTATAATTCGCTCGCTTGGCTGCAAGGACATCCTGCCATTAGTCAAATTCCAGAATTGGCAGCTTTGTTTGCAACTGCAGGAGCATCAGAAAACCGCCCGGGAGTTAAAATCCTACAGCTAGGTGGCAAAGCAGTATCCACAGCTTTGAGTACTGTCGGCACCGTATTTGCGGCAAAATGGGATGGAAAAGTCAAAACTTTTGATGCAACAGTTTTGAAAAAACTAGACCTCGCCCATTCTAGAGAAGATCAAAAAAAGACGAGCCTCGCACAACAAGCAGACCACATCCCTTCTTTTCTCTCTGGCCTCTTAAGAGCTCTTGTTTAAGTTTTTTGCACCAATCTCATCAATCGATTGAAAAAATCCCTTTAAATCCATAGGATGCGCCTTAAAGGCTTTTAAAGGGAAATTGATGAGCTCCATGGTGGAAACATTTTGGTTTTTGAACGCACTTGGTGAGTACACGCGACTCATCTTTGCGGTCATAACTGCCTCATTTAAAACACCTCCCAAATGGCGACTCATCCGCGATCAGTTCTACCAGATCGGCGTTCTCTCCCTGCCTGTTGTCTCGATGACCGGATTTTCTACCGGTCTTGTTTTGGCCACGCAAGCATTTTTCCAACTACACGACAAAGGATTGGCGGGAGCAACCGGAATATTAGTGGCCAAATCGATGGTGACCGAATTGGGTCCAGTGCTAACAGCTTTTATGATTACCGGGCGGGTCGGAGCGGCGATGTGCGCAGAGCTGGGGACCATGCGGGTCACCGAACAGATCGATGCGTTAGAAACAATGTCTGTCGATCCAAACGCCTATCTTGTTTCACCTCGATTCATGGCCGGAACCATTATGACCCCCTTACTCACTATATTTAGTGTAATGATGGGAATTATTGGAGGCTACTTGATCGCCGTCTATTTTTTCAAGATGGCCCCAAACAGCTACTATGATCCGATTCGTGATTATATGGAAAATTTCGACTTCTTTATCGGTCTTGTTAAATCATTTTTCTTTGGAATTTTAATCATCACGATCTGCTGCTACAAAGGGATGAACACATCAGGCGGAGCAGAAGGGGTCGGCCGATCGACAACCAATTCGGTAGTGATCTGTTATACAGCCATTCTCTTTTCCAATTTTGTTCTCACGATGGGGCTTAACCTTGTGCGTGATCAGATCGAAAGGTTTTTATAATGATTGAAGTAAAAAACCTTTCTAAATCGTATGGGTCCCTAGCCGTTTTAAAAAATGTCTCTTTAAAAGTAGAGGCCGGTGAAACCATGGTTGTGATGGGAAAATCTGGGGTTGGGAAAAGTGTACTTTTAAAACAGATTATCGGCCTCAGTAAGCCCGATTCTGGAGAAGTGTTCATTGATGGAGTGGAAACAACCCATCTTTACGGGAAAGAGCTCTATGAAGCCAATAGGGATTTAGGGATGCTATTTCAAGGGGGCGCCCTTTTTGATTCGATGAGCGTCTTTGAAAATGTCATTTTTCACGAACATTTTCACAACAAAACCCCTCTCTCAGAGCTAAGATCGATCGCAGAAGATGCCCTGTTACGGGTCGATTTAAAAGACGTACTTGATAAAGCACCCGCTGAACTTTCTGGCGGAATGAAAAAGCGAGCTGCCTTAGCACGGCTCATTGCCTACCACCCAAAAATGATTCTCTACGATGAACCAACGACTGGACTCGATCCGATCACCTCTCAAAAAATCATCGATCTGATCATGAAAGTGAACACAGAGCTCAAAGCGACTGCTATTGTCGTAACGCATGATATCGTCCTGGCAATTGCCGTCGCCTCTAGAATTGCACTTATCGATGAAGGAGAGGTCCACATCATCGAAGACCCCAAAACCTTCTTCACCCATACCGGCAACGATGTGATCGACTTTTTCAAAACGATTCTACCACAACAATGCCTCGAGCGGAGGTTTGCTTCATGAACAACTCCATAAAAAACATACTTATCGGTTCATTTGTTGCTATCGCTATCGGCCTCATCGTTGGGATGATCCTCTTCATTCAACCGGCCACAGGTGATGGAAAGCAAGAATTACGGATCTATTTTACGAATATCTCCGGAATCACCAATGGAACACGGGTGAATCTTGCAGGAAGAACCATCGGTGAAGTCGATCAAATCAGCCAGGTGCCTGATGCGCGCCGCCATGTCCCCACAAAAGATGGCGATGCGGTTTATTTCTATGAAATCACAGTCAAAATTGACTCAAAAGTCACTATTTACACAACAGATACGATTAGCACAAAAACGATCGGTCTTTTAGGTGATACGGTCATCGCGATCACTCCGATCTATCTACCAAATAATATTCGCCCAACTCCTGTGACCTACAATACTCCGATGTACGCCAAATCTGGCGATGCGATTGAGGAAACTTTCAAGGAATTAAGCAATCTTGCCAATGAAATGGATAAAACGTTCCAAAAAGTCAATGATTGGCTCGATACGAATAGTGACAATCTATCGGTTGCGGTTGAATACTTTGGCGAGGCATTGAAAGAGATCCGCTTCGCAGTCAAAGACTTCAATGAATTGCAAGTGATGGCTGATGTAAAGTCTTCGTTAGCAAATTTCGCTAAAGGGATGGGGTTGATTGACGATGCACTTCAAAAAATTAAAGATGGTGATGGATTCGATGATCTCCCCCTTATCGTCCACAATATCCGTGCCATTACACAGTCTGTAGACACGATCACCAATACAATTGCAGACGGGAAAGGGTCGATCGGACCGCTCATCATGAATGACGAGATCTACTTCAAGGTCAACACTCTCCTCACAAAAGCAAATATCACCTTAAATGACATCAATCAGTATGGATTGCTTTACTCTTACAATACAGACTGGAAAAAGACTCGACTCAAAAAAATCACCGACCTCAATGCCATTCGTTCTCCTCAAGAATTTCGGAACTACTATTCTAAAGATCTTGACGAAATGAACCGGGCGATTTCAAGGATCGGTCAAATCTCTAGCTCTTGCGATACCCCCTATTTTCAATCAGAAAAATTCACCAAAGAATTTAAGCAACTCCAAGACATGTTAAAAGAGTTGCAATCAAGCCTCAATCGAGTCCAAGAAGAGCTTGCCTACCCAAATTGTGAATCAAGCGCAACTCCTGCATGTATCCCTCCCGTGTCAATCCCCTCTCAATCTTGCCCGGCAGCACCCACTCCCTGTTCCCCGTCTTGTCAGCCATCCTGTCCCTCGCCTGCCCTGAAGTCAACACAATCAACACCGCCTCAGCCTTCTCAAAACTGCCCTAAAAAACCACAAAAAACTTCGATCGTTTCTCCGTTAGAGGAACTGAAAAATTTCTTACGCGAGAGAGTCCATTAATGAAAAAAGGTGCTGTAGAGATCAAGAAAGGGGTTTTGCTATTGAAAAGCCCTGAAGTCAGCGAATCTCCATTCGATGCTTCTGCCTACCTTGTTTGTGAACATTCATCCAATGCAACACTTGCTTTGCGACTCGATCTTCCCTTCCTGGAAACACTTCCTATGGGAGTCGATGAGCTTGAACCAATCACTGTGCGTCGCTTCGGCGGATCTACCCAAAAAAAAGAGATCTTTCTTCTACACACCGACCCTACCGCTAAAGGATTAGAAATCGGGAATGGTCTTTTCTTGGGTGGCGATCCTGATATTCATAAAGAGATCGCCCTTGTCGTTGGCTACACTCTTTGGGGGGCGGGCAAACTCATTGATGAATTCCTCGCAGGCAAATGGTATGTGAGTCCGATGGAGCCTAAATACCTTTTTCAAACACCACCAGAGCAACTTTGGCAAAAAGCAGTCAAAGGCCTTGGCGGGCGCTTTACCTACGTCTCCCACTTCCCAAAAGAGCTTACCTCTAACTAAAAAAGCCTCACAAAAGACCTTGCAGACTCATTTTTTGAAATTTATTTTTTTGTTTTTTCACGCAAAAATCAAATTTTGCTTCCTTATATTTTAAATTTTTGATAAAAATGATGTTGTGTAAAAATAAAACCAGGGTTTAACATGACTGTAAACACATATGATGGCATATCTTACGTAGTGCCCAACTATGATAAAGACAACGATTTTCAAAAGGTCTATTCATCATTAAGTGCTTGGGCTACAGATTTAGAACCAAAAATGGTTCGAGGGCTTGGACATATTGCACGAGAATATGCAACTGTTGAAGGGGCACTTACAGAAATTAAAGCCTTAACTTACACTCTTTCAGAAGATGATAAAGCCAAATACAAAGGCATATTCGATACAGCAAGTCAGGCTTATCACAACATGGCTGATCGACAAGAGCAAACTCTCTTGCTCAGAGACGAGCTAAAGAAAGGAATCGAATTTCTCGATCGCCCGACCATTTCTGAGGAGGACGTTAAAACTTTAACGAATCTTAGTCCGAAAATTTCCAAAGAAGTATTGTTATTGCAAAGCGAATGCTCAAAACATCTAGATGAAATCAAAAAAACATTTGCAAAAGTTCAGGCCAATTGCACTCAATACAGTAAAGGGCTAGCGGATTTGAAAGTACCTTTGGATAAGCTGGATAGCATTTTGAACCCTGTGGAAACACAAAGCACAATAGAGATGCTCACCTCTTGGATGTGGGGAAGCTCAGTAGCGCAAAGCAAATCAATAGCCGATGACACCCCTATCATGGTCCCTACACTCAAGAATTTAAAAGCTTCAGTTGTTTGATGAAAGTGGAGGGAAAGACTTTGTCAATCCCCTCAAACCCTCCACCTTTTATTTGCACACAAGAGGCTAAAACTGAAATTGCTGAAATTGTCCGGTTCAGTCGATGCAGATCAACAACACGTTCTCTTTCCATTAAAGCTGGAAGAAAGTGCATTGTAACGAAAAGCTCCTTCTCCCCCTCTTTCCATTGAGCTTTTGGGTCGAGCATCTTGATAAATCCGTAGAGGGCGCCCATAGTGACTGCCCCTACGTCCACCCCATCTTTGGAAATAAAAACAATGTGGGTCGGCTCTAAAACCTGAATCGCCTTCAAAATAAGGAAAAGATAGACGATTTCAATCCAATCAAGCCGATTTTTACGACTGAGATCCTTCTTATCTTTGAATGCGATTTGCTCTACCTCATCGATGATTGTGATGAACATTTTTTCGTCCAAATGTAGCTCCCTCGGATAAAAAAAACCACACTCAATTCCACTCATCAATTGGTCTAAAAAGACCTTTTTAAACCCCTTTTTGTCGTTCAACTTCAAGTAATCTTCCGACTGAAAGTAAAATGTAGTGGAAACTGGAAGGGTCAGTAACGATAAAATGGGTTGAAATTCTGCGTTGAGAGCGATTCGCTCCAATTCGCGGCAACGGGCAAATTCTTCCATCGTTGTCCGATCTTGAAGATTAATCCAAAGGATTCTCTCCCCACTTTTTGAAGAAACGGCACGTAAAAATCCCTCATATTCAGGAATTGGCTTCACCTCATCGATACGTGTTTGCATAGTTGGACAAGGCTGTAAATAGACAGCGGCTGTGTGTTTTGCTGTTTTGATTTCAAAAAATTGACTTCCGAGATTGCGCATCATGTACGGGTCAAACACCGTATGCTTTTCTAGCTGTTGGAAAATTTCAATCACCTTAAAGAGTGGGCCACTCGGATGTTTATTGAGCTCTTTACCTAAATGTTCATGAATTTCTAGAATCTCATGATAAGTTGCCAAATGAGAGGGGTCTAAACTGTTCTTTTTTTTCGTTTTTAACTCTTTGCCAATCAAATGATAAACGTAAGACAACGCCTGATCATAACCGATCTTTTGGGAAAAAATAGCAAAACAAAGGGTGTGAATTAGCTCTAAAAAATACGAAGAGAACCGATCATTCGGGTCCGGTGGGGTATCGATCAGTTTTTCATATCCCATATCCGATAAAAGTTCACGCAGATAGACTTGAAAATCACTAAAATAAGAAAGACAGCTCTTTTTCGCCCCTTGATCGATCAAGTGGATTGGCTCACTGGCAAACGTGAGAGCAATATATGCTTGATAAAAGAGTTTTACTATCTGCTCATGCTCTCTTTTTCCAGCCAGTCTCAACCATTTTTGAAATAGCGTATTGGTCGACTCTTTGATGGAACGGGCGATCTTCAAAGTAAGCCGATCTTTCATCCGCTCCATTCTAACAATCGGATCCTCTTCCTTCTGATTCAGAAGCAATGCTTCAAAATCGGCGACAAGACGCAAATGGCGGAGCAAACTTTTGTTGTAAAAACGGGTGCCGTCCTCTTTTGTTAAAAAGAAAAGCTCATAATGTTTATCTTTCGTTACAATTTCTAAATCTCGCAACCCTTTCCGTTGAATATCGACCGGATCAAAATCTTCTTCAACCCACTCCTTATACCAACTCTCTTCTTTTTCCAAGGTCTCTTCGAACCGTTTTTTCAACGTATCCTTGTAGTAACCAATCAAATCGGTGAATTCTTTAGAAGAAGAGAAGCGCTCCCCATTAATTCCTTGCTGCTGCAAGATCCGATCCAATTTAGTGGCCGCTTCAGAAGCCAATTGAATGATCGACTGAACCCCCTTAGCCACTTTTTCGTCGACACCTCGATTTTTATGCACATCCTTAAGATATTCATGAATAATCGTGAACTTCTGCTTAAGGGAGTCAGCTTGCGCTCCCCCTCTTGTCACCGCCTCTTCAGATGAAAGGTCGATATCAGCCACATCAGCCAAAACGTCCACCGCATCCAATAAAGATTCAGTGTCTTGTGAACTTTTTTTATCCATAACCTATTCTCAAGCCCTACATAAGAGATTCTTCTCCTTCCGTATACCAGATGTTACATTATTTTATAAATTAATTTACAAATAACTTAATATCAGCAGATTCAAATTGTTTACCTAAAAAAGAATGTAGAGTATCATCCCCCTCTTATGATTCGATTTTTACTCTTTATAGGGCTGTTATCCGCTTTCTTTTTTTGGATGACCCCTCCGTTTAAAGCCGAAACGCCACAAGGCCGCGTTTTACGAATCAACATGACACAAGCTCCCACCACCCTAGATCCACGCAAAGCCTCCGATCAATTTGACGGGGCCCTTCAGTACCATTTTTATGAAGGATTGACCCGTGTTACAAGAGAATCAACTGCAGCACTTGGATGCGCTTCCAAGATAGAAGTATCCGATGACCAAAAAACGTATCGATTCACCTTAAAAGAGGCTTTTTGGTCTAACCAAGAGCCGGTTACTGCTTACGATTTCGAATATTCTTGGAAAACAAGCATTCATCCTCAATTTTTTTGCCCCAATGCACATCTATTCTACACGATTAAAAATGGAGAACAGGTGAAAATGGGACTCAAAGGGGTGGAAGAATTTGGGGTCAAAGCAATTGACGCAAAAACTCTTGAGGTAAATCTAGAGCATCCCACTCCCCACTTTTTACACATGCTCAGCTTTTTAGTTTTTTCTCCTATCCCAAAAAACATTGCTGAAAAAAACTCCAATTGGGCTAAATCCAATCTCTCCCCTCCTGCCAATGGCCCTTTTTTTTGTTCTAACTTTAAACCGAATGAGAAAATCATCTTAAAGAAAAACCCTTTCTACTGGGCAAAAGATGAGGTAAACCCTGATGAAATCGACGTTCTTCTCATCTCCGATCACTCAACTGCGCTCAATCTTTACGAACAAAAAGAGCTCGATCTCATCGGTGATCCGTTCACCTCAATCCCCCTTGATTCATTGACAAGCCTGAAAGCAGATCATGTGCTGCATCAAAAAAATCTGGCTTTTTCCCTTTTTACAACCTTCAACGTAAATGCATTCCCCTTCAATAATGTGCATATCCGCAAAGCTTTTAGTTTCGCCATCGATCGAGAAGCCATCGTTGAAAACATCATGCAAAATGGGGAGCAACCAGCAAATTCATTCATACCTCCTGTGTTAAAAGCCCCCCACTTTAATTTAAATTTCTTCAATCCTGAAATGGCTAGAAAAGAGCTCGCTTTAGGGATGAAAGAGCTGAATATTGCATCTTTAGGCGCTCTTGTTTATCACTATCCAGCCATTGGCTACAATGATCGGATCGCGCAGACGCTCCAGGAAAATTTTCGCGACATTCTAAAAATCTCAATCCAAATTGAGCGGGTCGAACGCAAAACATTTTTGAATTTATTGCAGAAAAAGGAGTACCAGTTCGCCCAGTTTTCTTGGATGGCGATGTACAACGACCCTCACGCGATTCTTGAACGATTTAAACATCGTAAAAATTTTCGCAATTACCCAGGTTGGAAAAATCAACAATTCACAGATAAGTTAAATTTATTTGAAAACACCTTCGACTCTAATTTGCGTAATCTTTATGTCGAACAAGCTGAAAATATTCTCTTAGAAGAAGTTCCTCTTACCCCCATTTTTCATGGCAGTTACATCTATATGGAGCAGCCTAATATTCGAGGATTTCACATTTCCCCCACGGGATCTCCACATCTTCAATGGATCGAATTTACAAATGAATGAATGAAAACAAGGGTAGATGTTAAAAAATTGTTGACTTTGGTGGGACGTTAGATTTAGACTCAACTTCCAAAACAAAAGGGTTTCCTCAAGTGTTCAGGTGTATCGCGTGTACAGCTTTTTTACTTTTTTCCAGTTGCGCCCCCTCTTCTAAAGAGGTGTCGAAGCGACCCTTACGCCTAAATTTATCCCAAGATCCTGCAACACTTGACCCGAGACGGGCTGCCGACTTTTCTTCGGCGTCACTCACCTTTTTACTTTACGATGGATTGACCCGCTCTACCTCTGACAAATGTTTTGCCCCCGCTTTGGCTGAATCGATTGAAGTTTCGGCAGATCGTTTGACTTATACCTTTAAACTCAAAAAAGCGTTTTGGTCTAATCATGAACCGCTTACTGCCTACGATTTTGAAAGAAGCTGGAAAGAGGTTTTAAGTCCAAATTTTCCTTGCACTAATGCACATCTTTTTTACCCAATCGCAGGGGCAAAAGAGGCTAAACAAGGCGAAAAACCGATCGACGAAATTGGGGTGAAAGCGCTCGATGAAAGAACTTTTGAAGTTCGTTTGCACCAGCCAACCCCCTATTTTTTAGAGCTCACTGCTTTTTGCGCCTTTTTCCCTTATAAAGAGGATCCGACCCACGGCCGTTTGTTTAGCGGACCTTATTCTTTGAAAGAATTCCGATCAAAAGATCATATCCATCTGACGAAAAATACCTTTTATTGGAATCAGGAAAAAGTTCAGCTAGAAAGGATTCACTTTTCTCTCGTGGAACAGGCAAATACGGTTCTCGACATGTTCGAAAAAGGGGAACTCGATATTTTAATCTCCTCTTTTACACCTATTCCCCCAGAAGCAGTCCCTCACTTACAAAAAACACATGTTATGCAATCAGTGGAAACTGCCGGCTCAACCATCTTGAGCTTCAACATGGCTTCTGGGATTTTTAAAAACGAAAAAATGCGCCAAGCATTTATCTTGTCGATCGATCGGAAAGAAATTGTTGAAAATCTTGCCTCTATGAACGAAGAAATCGCCACTAGCTTTCTTCCCAACCTATTAATGGGAGACGAAAACAAGACTTTGAACTGGAAAGTGGATAGAGAACGAGCCTACCAACTCTTTTTAGAGGCACTAGAAGAGCTCAACCTCTCCACTGAAGAGCTCCACATTCGCTTTATTTTGTCAGCCAACCACTCAAGCAACTTTTATCAGGCTGCACAAGTGATTCAAGAACAGATTCGACAAAGTTTGGGCATCACAATTCAATTGGATCAACTCGAGACAAAAATCTATTTCGACCATCTTTACAAGCATGATTACGATATGGCAGGCTGCTTTATCATAGCGCAATATATGGACCCACTAGCCTACCTGGATCGCTTTGTCTTAAAAACACACTTGCGCAATTACCCCGCGTTTGAAGACCTCACCTACCAATCTCTTATTCAATCTTCGTTTTTTGCAAATAGCGTCGAGGAACGGACCGATTTGTTGCGGAAAGCCGAAAAAATCTTGATCAACTCAGGGGCAATTCTCCCTATTTATCATTTTCGCAACAGTTTCTTTGTTTCCAAAAAAATCAAAAATCTAAAGACGTTTCCGCAAGGAACCCTCTATTTAGATGAGATAGAGGTAGAAAACGAATGAAAATCCTTCCCCTATTTGACGCCTCACTAGAGGATAAGTCCTTTTTTTACCAATTTGAATCTGTAAAAGAGACCTTACAAAAAATATCTCCTGATTTCATCTCGAAAAAGATCGAAAATCAAGTTATCTGGACTCTAAGAGGTCTTACACTAGAAGTCATTCTCATCTGCACAAAAGAAAACACCCTCGGTGTTGGCCGTTACATGAATGATGTTTGCTCTAGATCGCTCGTCCCAGGAAAACTCGTCAACCTCCCCTTTTGTTGCTCGATCTGTTTTAAAGTAGAAGGAATGGAAAATAGTGGTTATGCGTTACATAAAATCTGTGCTCAGCTAGAAAATGAAGAAGATGTCCAAATCGCGCTAGAAACAATGAAACATCTTCCCCAAGAGATTCAACTAAACATCGAGGCGGTTCTTTTTCTAAGAGAGTTATTTACTCGTCCTCTTTCTCTAGAAGAGAAAAATCAGCTGATCGAAAAACAGATGGGAACAAACTTACAAAAAAATTCGATGGAAGGAATTCACACTCTTTTAGGGACACATAAAGAAAGTGAACATTTAGCTGAACTCACACAACAGATCCTCTCGACAAAAAAAGTCCCCTCTGACATCTTTTCGCGGGAAATTTTTCAAGAGCTGCAAAATTTTATTTTCTCTATGGAAGAGGAATTCACCAAAGGGCGCTCAAATGAGTTTATCAGTCATCTTTTAGCTCACAGCTACCTTTTAAGAAAAAGTTTTTTAAGTAAAGAGATGCACAAAGGGCCCCAGCTTGAAGTTAAATTCTTAAGGCCACATCGAAATAAAGAGGACACCTTTTTCTCTCTAGGAATCCTTCTAGCCATTCGTCTTAAAACCCCTTCCGAATCGATCGAATGCACAGCCGTTTTAGAAAGTGTGCAAGCCATTTTCCCCCACTGCAAACTCGTTGAGGGCTCAAAATTCTCCCACTATCGGGCTCAAGAAGGGATTAAGTATCTTTACATCGAAATTTTTCAAGAAGCTGAGTTCAATCGAACAATCCTCAACAACCTCAAGAAAAAGCTCCCCTTTGAAATAGATGAACGTGTGTTTAGACCAGTCTTGCCGATCTTCATGCCTCGGAATGAAGAGGAAGTGATGAAACACATGCTTCTTTTGAGTAAAGAGCTCAAATATATCGACGACATCCCGCAAGTGATGTTGAATTTTTACAAGCAATCGCTCCATACACTGAGCTTTACAACGATTATCGTCGCCCTCAATAAAGGGCAATCGCTTCATCTGCCTATTGAAGGGGTAGAAAAACGGGTGATGGGAAAACTTCGATCTCGCTACCCAAAAGAGAGTTTTGTTTTTGAGCTGACCATCGAAAAAGCTCCCTTTATTCGCAAAGATCGATCCATCGACCTCTTTGATGCACGCAAAGCCGCCTCGATGCGCCTTTTTGAAATCATCGGCCCATTTAGAGACTACAATGGTGGCCTCATCTTGAAAAAAAGTGAAATTCTCCTCGACTTTAAAAAGCTTGCACGTCCTTATACAATCGGATCCGAGATTCTTCTTGAACGCTTTTTTCATGCTATTTCCCCTAGCTACATGCAAGGCGTGCTGCAACCTACGACACTCAAGCAATTGTTTTTGCTCCTCTTAAAGGCAACCGACTCAAATTGTGAAAATGGTTTTTTCGAAGCTCAAGTTCATGGAGACACCCTGATTATCGCGATCGGAATCCAAGATCCAAATCTCAAAAGCCGCTTTAAACCGACCCTAGACACACTCAACATCCCCTCCTCACAGCTAGCAATCACCCATTTGGATCAATATGGTGTCAGTGCAATGGGACTTATCTTACGCCACTTTGAAGAAGAAATTATCCCTGAAATCCGCGATGCCTTTTTCCAGTGGGTTAAAGAACAACCTCGAACCCCCGCCCTCGCTTAAACAGACCTGAACAGTTAAATTTTGATCACACAAAAAATATCTCTCGAAAAAAATCTGTTTTTTTTGTTATTATCCTCGCAAAAAAGCGACTCATGACAAATGAAATGGATTTTCCCACTACTCATTGCCTTAGCACCGATGGCAATTACCGCTTCTGAAATAGATAAGAAAGGAATTCTCGTCAATTTTGAAACAATTGAATTGCGAGAATTAACACGATTTATTGGCGTTCTCACAAAAACAAACTTCGTATTTAAAGAAGATGTCGGTAAATATCCCATCCATTTTGTCTGTCATAAACGATTACAACAAGAAGAGATCCTCCCCCATTTTGAATCTGTCTTAGACAGTCATGATCTTACATTAGAAAAAAAAGGGTCAGTCTATCAAATTGGAAAAAAACTCACCCAAGATGAGATCATTCGACCAATCCCTGCAAATGAAATTCATATCATCAAGCTTCAATATCACACAGGCGCTGACGTAATTGATGCCATTAAACAAGCCGCGATAGGACTCTCCTCCTCACAAGGAGATCTTCGCTATGCGATCGAGTCGACTCAATGGGTCAAATCGACCAATTCAATCGTCTTTAGCGCCCCTTATGGAGTAGACGCCGAAGTCGAAGCGCTCATTCGTCGAATCGATGCCCCGCTCAAACAAGTACTCGTTGAGGTCCTTGTCATCGACACAAGCGTCCGTAAAGGGTTGGACTTTGGACTTGATTGGAGTCTAGAGTCCAAAAGCAATCTAAACGCCTCCATCGGCCAAAGGCTCACCGAAAAATCTTCTTTCGGCCTAAACCTCGACATCATTGGTGACCTCATCCGCTACCATGGACAAAACTACTTCTCCCTCACCTCTCTCCTCTCTGCTTTGCAACGAGAATCTGACGTGCGCATCGTCTTAAATCAGAAAGTACTCGCCCAAGACAATAAATCGTCGAAAATTTTCGTTGGAGTGAACCTTCCCTTCACAGGCTCGACAATCCAAACCACCGGACAAGCGCAACAAACCACCGCCAATATCGATTATAAAGATGTCGGTGTCAGCCTGCACATCACTCCACTCATCGGTGAAAACGGAATGTTGACCCTCAAGATCGATCAAGAGATCTCTGAGGCCACGAACCAATCGATCGAACATAATCTTTCTGGAATTCAGACGACAAAAACCAACATGTCCACCACAGCCCATGTCCCCAATGCCCACTTCCTCGTCCTTAGCGGAATGGCGCGCGATGCTACGACCCACCGCACCTCAGGAGTCCCCATCCTCAGCAGCATTCCTCTCATCGGTGGCCTCTTCACCCGCGTAGAAGACAAGGAGGAGCAACGCTCCATCCTCATCTTCGTTCGTCCGCAGCTCGTAGACACAACCCTCTACCTCACCACAACCCCTACATAACTTAACCAAACTTGCCAGTTATTGTATATTATCTGCCGACCTCACGCTTGCGGGCTGAAATCCAGTGGCAACTGGATTTTGATTGAGCGCGCTTACGAGCGCGAAAAAATATCGTTTTATGATTTTTGAAAGGAAATGATTTTTAGTTGGATTTCTCGAAGCAAGACCTCTTTTTGTCGAATCTCTTCAAAGCAGGCGATGAGATCGTGCCCCTCTTTTTCACAGCCGGTGTCCTGATCCATGAGCTCTTGAATACACTCCAAACATGCATCGGGGCAAATACGTGCAATCATCCGGCGACGAAAAAAAAAGCGAATTCTTCCAAATGATTTAGGAAACTTGAAAAAGCTAAACGTACGAAACAGTGTATTCAACCCGAAAAGTTGTTCGAGGTGAGAAAATAAACAAGGCTCACTGAGTGTTTGTTGAAACGGTTGACTCGGAGGCAAATCACGAAGAAAGTCTCCATGAAGATCAGACATCTTTTCGTAAGTAACCGAATGGGAGACATCGAGATTGTCGATTGTGAGTTTCACTGGTTTTGTTTTCATAAAATACGCAGATAGTTTAATGCATTGTGTTTTTTTTTACTAGAATTCTTGCATCCTGAGAAGAAATCAGTTAAATAAAAAAGAATGCACAAGCATCGTCGTTACTTGCAAATTTTCACCATTGCCGTCGTTCTCTTAATGGGCTACACCGGTTACGCAATGGTGCTGCCCATACTCACACCGCTTCTCATCTCCACCGACACTCTTTTAGACCCCACCATTTCCGAATCGACCCGTTATATTCTTGTAGGCGCTCTCATCGCCTGCTTTCCTTTAGGGCAATTAATCGGCTCCCCGATCTTGGGAAAACTTTCTGATCGTTATGGACGACGCAATACACTCATTCTCACCTTATTTCCTGTGATTCCAGCCTACCTAATCGGAGGGCTTGCGATCAACTGGCACATGCCTTACCTTCTTTTTATCAGCCGCTTTATCACCGGATTATTTGAGGGAAATGTCGTCATCGCAACCGCTTCCATGGCCGACATCTCTGAAAATAGTGCTGATAAAACTTTCAATTTTGGCTGGGTTATCACCTTCTCTAACCTAGGCTGGATGATCGGTCCCTTCATTGGAGCTGCTGTCATCAATCCTGAAATTGTCACTTGGTTTAATTTCGCGACCCCTTTTTGGCTAGCAAGCTTTATCAGCTTTCTTACCCTTGTACTGGTTCTACTCTTTTTCAACGAAACACATCCCGACATCCCTGTCCAAGGACTCAAAAAAACGCATATCGCCCGCTCCAAAACCCTTTATCAAATCTACACGGGAAACACCCTTTTTTATATGGCATTTACCGCATTCTTCAGCTTCTTACCGCTCTTTCTCATCAAACGATTTCATTTCACCCCCTCCATCATCGCCCTCTTCGAAGGCTACACCTCGATCCCATTTTGCATCGCTCCTTTAGCTTACGCTGCGATCAGCAGACATCTTTCAGCTAAACGGGCCACACAAATCGCAGGAGTCTGCCTCGGAATCTCTATCTTTTTCGTCCTCATCAGCAATGCCACAACCTATTTATTACTCTCTCTGATACCACCCAGCTTTTTTATCGCGATCGGAACCACCTATGCTGCCATCTTGGTTTCTGATTTGGTAAGCGCTGAAGACCAAGGGATCGCCCTTGGAATCAACCAGTCTTGCATTGTTCTTGCTGAGGTGTTGAGTGCCCTGATCGGTGGACTCTTAGCCGATATTGGCTACTCCTCCCCGATGATTTTTGCTGCAACGTTTGCACTATTAAGTGCTCTGTGGCTTTATTTCTTGCGCATCCCGAAGTCTCCCCTGAATCCACCCGCAAGCCAACACCCAGTCAACAAATGACCAAAGAAGGATCGCTCCGATAGCTGCGACATACATCCATGTCATCACCCAAAAAACGTCGATAATGGCCAAAATTCTCGCCTGTTGCTCTATCTGTCCGTTCAATATAGCGTTCGGGGCCCCGGCGTAAAAAGGGAGCTGCTGAGTCGCCGTCATATACTGGCTATAGTAAGGGTTCAACACGTTGACGAACTCCCCTAAAAATTCATGGTGAAAAAAAGAGCGTCGCGTGACGAGTGTCGCAAACCCTCCAGCCCCCACGGCTCCTGCAACCATCCGAATATAGCTAAATAAGATCATTGCCTTCGGTCGCTCTTCATCATTCATCCCTTCAAGGGCTAACGCTAAAAGGGGCGCCAAATAAAAAGCAAAGCCCAAGCCTAAGAACAGGCGCGACATCTGGATATGATAAAGATCTACGTATACGTAGAAGTTTGTTGTGTAGTAAGAGACAGCCGCAAAGGCACACATCGAAAAGAATAAAAGAGGTCGCAACCCAAACTTTTCGACTAAAACAGCATTAAATGGGGCCACACAGAGGGGGATAATTCCGATCGGAGCTAAGGCAAGGCCCGCTTTAAACGCATCATACCCCTGCATCGTCTCAAGCCAAACAGGGATGATGATGATCGAGCCGAATAGACATCCGTAGGTCAAGATGACCAAAACGATCGAAAGGGAAAAGTTGGAGCGGCGCAAAAGAGACAATTCCAATACCGGTTTATCGGAATAAAAATTCCAGACAAGAAATAAGACAAGCGATACAACAAACACAGAAAATAAAAATAAGACAAGATTGGATCGGTACCAATCCCACTGCTGCCCCTTATCGATCAATAGCTGCATGGTCGTTGACATCACCGCAAGGAAGAAATAGCCAATCCAGTCAAACGGAGGCTTTTCAGTCTCTTTTTCGAGCCCTAACTCATACCGTAAGATCAAGGCACAAATCAAGCCGATCGGAATCGCAAACAAAAAGGCGATCCTCCAAGTGTATTCAGTGCATAGGTACCCTCCGATAAGCGGGCCAATTGCGGGGGCTGTGATCACAGTGCAAGCCCAGATACCAAAAACTGTTTCGTGATGTTTTTTCGGATAGAGATCGAGGAGTACAAATAAAGCAAGGGGCATAATCGGCCCTGAAATCAGTCCTAATATAAACCGAAAAAAAAGGAGCACATTGAATGAATTTGTCAGACCACAGATGAGCGAAGCAAACGGAAACAGCAATAATGAATAGAATAAGGCGCGACGCTCCCCGAAATATTTAAACGCAAACAACAGAGGTGGGATCGAAAGAGCATTGCCAACGGAGAAGGTCGTGACGATATAGACCCCTTGTTCGTAGCGAGCCCCTAAATCACCGATTACGTAAGGCAAGATGATGCTCGAAACAGAGTAGTCCAGAACAAACAAGAGTGATGCGATGCATAAAACAATCGTCACTAAGATCAACTGACGGTTTTCAAGGTAGGTCGTTTCGTTCACTTTAACTACCCCTCATTCACACTTCGGAGAGCATTTTTTCGAGCTCAGCATCACTCATTTCAGACAAAGTATTGTTTTTCTGAATGATCTCGATAGCCTCTTTCTTCCCTGCATCCCCTTGCGCATTGTAAACGTTTGTTTCGTAAATTGCTGCCTGATCACGAGGCCTTGGGTTTTGCGGCAAGGTTCTTACTTCAGTTAAATGGACGCGGCTACGCATCGTAAGCCCAAGTCTTAATGGATATTGTTTTAACTGATCTGGGTTTAAGGTGATCCGTACAGGAAGCCGTTGCACGATTTTAATCCAGTTCCCTGTAGCTTCTTGTGGTGGCAACAAAGAGAAGACAGCCCCCGTCCCTCCTGATATTCCCTCTACTATTCCCTCATAGACAACCGCTTCCCCATACATATCAGAAACCATCTCGACCCGTTGTCCGATTCGGATTTTTTCTAGCTGAGTCTCTTTGAAGTTTGCATTTACCCACATCTGATCAATGGGAATCACTGTCATTAAAGGAACCATCGGGTTCACCGCCTCCCCGACCTGCACACGACGCAAAGTAACGATCCCAGTGGCTGGAGAACGGATGACACAGCGCTCTAGATTGACACTGGCCTCGATAAAAGCCTCTTTTGCTGCTATCACCATCGGATGAGTCTCTACAGTCGTCTTACGCACATACGCAATCGCCATACGCAATTTCGACTTGATCACATCAATGCGCGCCATCGTTGCCTTATAAAATGATGCAGCGTTGATCAGATCCTCTTCTGAAACAGCTAATGTCTCTATGACAGCTAGTCGATCTTCATAATCGACTTTCGCCTTCATCAAGATCGCCTCTTCTACTTGCAGATCGGCATACAACCCTCTCACCTCTTCAAACTTCAACACTATGTGTCGCACTGTATTGGCAAGATCCGCCTTCTTTTGTTCGTAAGCTGTTTCAAAATCGATCGTTTCGAGCTTCACTAAAATCTGCCCTTGTTCAATCAAAAAAGTATCGTCCGTATGAATAGAAGTGACATAAGAGCTAATTTGTGAGTTGATCAAAATCGGATTTCCATGAACGTAGCTATCGTTCGTTGTCTTATAAAAACGGAAGTAGCATAGATAGGAGAGAAAGCAGCCCAAAAAGAATAGTGCAAATCCAATCATGACCCAAATTGCAGGTTTATGTTTTTGATAAGAGCTCATGGGGCCTCCTCCATAGAAAATCCACCGCCGAGAGCACGAATGAGTTGAATGTGGCGTTGATAACGCTCTCTGTAGAGGTTGTACATAGTGATCCACTTCTCATAAAGGGCGTTTTTTTCCCGATCGAGTTGAATTTTGTTATAAATGCGGTTCTTGGTCAGAATCTGTGTCAGTTCCAATTTGATTGACTCTTCATCCAGAATATTTTTTTGGTATCCGATATTCATCACAACATCTTCGATACGGCTCACCGCATCTTTCACCTCTTGAGCTGCTTTTAGCACATGCGCATTGTACTGATGCACTCCTGCTTCATATGCCTTGATCTTTGCCCCCAAATTCCCGCTCAAGCGAAATCCTGTAAAAACGGGCAGTGTAAAAGAGGGAAGAAGCATCCCGGTTAAGCTACTTGGGCTAAAAAAATTGGTTCCAGTAAAGGCATCCCAGCCCCCGCTTCCCAATATATTGATATCAGGATAAAAAAGTGTCTTTGCCATTTTCACTTCCCTTTTCAGAGATTCTAAGAAATAGATATCGGCAGCAAGATCTGGGCGTCTTTTGAGTAACCCAATATTCAAATTTTGTGGAATCACCAGGTTTTGAGTTGGCTCTAGAAAATGTGTCCCGACACAAATCTTCGCATCTGGCCCACAGCCCATCAAAACAGCCAACATGTGGCGCTGCAGCTCTTTTGCCATCTTTAATCTCTCAAAGTCTTGCTTCAAAGCTTCCAATTCTTGCTGCACTGTTTCTAGCTGTATCCGATCAAGCATCCTATACTTTAAAAGAAGCGTACTTAAGTCCAAAATCTCTTGCTGTGATCCAAGCCACTCGTTCACTGTCTCCAGCTGTGCCTCTAGCGACTGCAAAATGTAGTAGCTTTCTGCAACGCGCGTGCTCACATCCACTTGCACTAAGAAGTCTTTCGCGCCGCTTGCTTGGAATAAGTTCACTGCCGCCATGTACCGTTGATAATTTTTCCCCCAGATATCCACTTCATACGAGAGAACGCCCCCCAGATCGATCAGTGTTCCATTCGACGAAAGCGAAGGATTCAGTGCCTTGTACAATCCATTTGATGAGATGTGCATCATTGTGACCGACCCATCGACTCCCGCCTGAAACCAGCGAGGCCCCCCTTCACGCAATGCCACCTGAAAAGCCTCTTCAACACGACTTTTCGCCACAAGCAAATCGGGGTTATTCTTCAAAGCCGTCTCTATACACACATTCAAGCAAGGATCCTCGAAAACCTCCCACCAGCTCTCGGTCGGCCAAAAGCCTGCCGAGAAAAAGTCTCCCTCAGCACCTCCCATGGGTGCCTCTGTGTAAAGGCTCACAACCGCATCAGGCTTGGAGCTCTTGCTGCAATCGCTTAAAAAAAGGAGAGCACAAGCAGAAAAACCGAGTTTTAGTCGTTGAATAGATCGCATCCCCCCTACCTAGCAACTTCCACAAAATGTTGCAAGTACTTCTGTTTCAAGCAGTCAAGCCCTTACCCACCTAATTTACACAATCTCCATAAAAAGCTTAACCACTTAATTAAATATCCTGTATAATAAACCTTCAACTAAAAGAAATTGTCCTATGAACATAGTGCCCGCGAATGCTTTAAGCTTTTCTTTCTCAACGTTTTTCAGCTCAATTGGATTCGCTATCTCATCGCTAAACAAGAAAATTTCCTTCGTAGCCAGCTATGTATTTTCCCCAAAAGCATCTACTAGTCATGCATCAACATATCCCGAAGAAGACGAATTAAATGTACATCTTGCAGAACTACAAAAAGCAGTAAAAGCCGGCAAGCTTGATGTTGTAGAAACCGTGATCCAGAAAAATGAAGATCTTTTAAGTTGCAAGCGAGGTTCTATACGTGATCTGATCCCTGACGCAATCAAGACTGAAAAACAAGATATAGCAAACTTTCCGATCAAAAAATTAGGTTTATCTGTTCGTGAGGTCTCGCTACTTATAAATAACGCAGTCATAACCGGCAAGAAAAACCTTGCAGAAGTCTTATTAAATTATCCGGTTGACAACCTACTGGATGCGAGTTTCAGCCTGAATCATCTTGATTGTGTAAAATATTTACTTGAAAATCACAGCTTTAGCGATATCACGAAATCAACATATCTAGCGAATGCAGTAAAAACTGGTAAACTCGACATAGTGAAACTCTTACTTAAGGACACCAAACTGACCGAATTTCGCACAATAGAGATTTTAGAACGGTGTAATCTAAAAAATCTTGCCATGTTGGACTACCTGCTTAAAACCGTCATTTTTTCTACTGAAAATAAAACAATGGTCTTACATGATGCAATACACGAACCGAACTTTAAGGCTATTGATGTTTTCGTTCAAAACGCTAACGAAGCTCATCTTGAGGGCAATTTCACACGCACCTCCATTTTAGCAGAGGCAATAAAGCGCAGATCTTTGCCTGTTGTAAAATATTTGTTGTGTAAAAATTTTGATTTTTCTGCACCTGAATCAATCAATACGCTCTTAAAAACTCTTAATGAACTTAGGCTAAATCTAATAACACTTAATGATACGAACATAGATAACCAACTGCTTGAGCTTTTGGAATGTTTGTTAAAATACTCACCAGAATCTCGGAAAACATATTTATGGAATGGATCAAGCGAGAATTATACTAAGATTGTGCAACTCTTAATCAAGACTTACGAAGACTCAAAGAAAGGTCGCATTTACAACAAACTGAAAAGCGCCACAAATTGCTTAATCGAAAAAGGGATCATTTCGAAAAACCATTTTGCTCACCGTAAGTTAAAAGCATTCAGACAATACTTTCGACCCCACGGAAAAATCTCCCGTAAAGAAAGACAGACTGCCCTGGACAACGCTACAGATGAGTCGATGAGAACCATTATTCAAGCAACCTTGTGGATAAATGTGAGCTAGAGTCTTGGAAGGACGATTTTTCGCTCTTGCTTTTGGTATTTACCGCCACGATCTTGGTAGGAAACCAGGCATGGAGAATCAGCTTTCATAAACAAAACTTGGGCAAGCCCTTCTCCTGCGTACACCTTCGCTGGCAACGGCGTCGTGTTTGAAATCTCTAGCGTCACGTGTCCTTCCCACTCTGGTTCAAACGGCGTTACGTTCACGATAATACCACAACGGGCGTAAGTCGACTTTCCAATACAAAGCGTCAGTATGTCGCGCGGGATCCGAAAATATTCTATGGATACAGCTAAAGCAAATGAATTGGGCGGAATGATGCACATGTCTGCTTCAATATCGATAAATTCCTTGTCGTTGAATCCCTTCGGATCGATGGTCGTCCCATAAGCATTTGTAAACACTTTGAACTGCCGATCGACTCGCAAGTCATATCCGTAGCTTGAAAGACCATAACTAATGATCTTTTCTCCATTTGCACCTTGCCGCACCAGCTTTGGCGAAAATGGTTCGATCATTTTCCCGCTTTGCACCCGCTCAATAATCTCTTCGTCTGACAACAATCCCATAGAAATCCAATTATATCCAATCGCCTCCATATTTCACAGCATAAATTTCTCGCACCACTCGTCCAACAAATCAGCAGATACCTGAAAAATTGTATTTGGAATGAGGGGAGAAAGTATGCTATATATCAAAGACTATGGACAACACTCTCCTCAAACAATCCCCTTTTGATCATGCCTTGCGCCCGAAAAATCTTCGAGAGTTTGTGGGTCATAAAGAGATCATTGATCGGCTGAAGATTTTCATTCAGGCAGCCAAAGAGCGGAAAGATCCGTTAGGCCACACACTCCTTTACGGACCTGCTGGACTTGGGAAAACGTCACTTGCCCACATCATTAAAGAAGAGCTCGGAGTCGAGATGGTCATCACATCGGGCCCTTTGCTTGAAAAAGCAAAAGACTTAGCTGGAATCTTGACCTCGCTAAAAGAGGGCGACATCTTGTTTATCGACGAAATTCATCGCCTCTCTCGTGTCGTCGAAGAGTACCTGTACCCAGCGCTCGAAAATTTCTCCTTAGACCTCCTTTTAGATAGTGGCCCCTCTGCCCGCTCCATCAACATTCAACTGAATCGATTCACTTTAGTGGGCGCAACAACTCGCTTTGGCGATTTAACTTCTCCGTTACGCTCTCGCTTCCAATTCACTGCCAGACTCGACTATTACAGTTTGCAAGATCTCACTTCCATCGTCCAATTTGCTGCAAAGAAAATTGATGTCCACATAGAAAAATCGTTAGCCAAGCTGATCGCAGAACGATCGCGAGGGACCCCGAGATTGGCTAATAACTTGCTTCGCTGGCTTCGCGACTACATTGTCGTTTGCAACAAGGGCGTTTGGAATGAAGCGGGTATTTTAGCTGGCACTGAAAAGCTGGGCATTGATTTAATCGGGCTTGACGCGTTCGATCGGCGACTTTTAGAGATCATTTACGTGCAACACAATGGGGGGCCAGTTGGAGTATCGAATCTAGCTGCCTCGCTTGGTGAAGAAGTGGCGACCATCGAGGAGGTTTTAGAGCCTCATCTGATCGCTTTAGGATTATTAAAAAGGACCCAGAGGGGGCGCGAGCTTACCCCAGAAGGGATCAAACACATCCAGAGGAGTGTCTAGACTATGTACATCATCAGTACTTTTTTATGGTTGGGAAGTTTTTTTGGCCCACAAGAACCGGCCAAAGAGATCGTGGCTCAAAAAGTCGAGCCGAAAGTTCAAGTAAAAGTTCTCATTAAAGGGCGCGTCCCTGCTTGCTTCCTTGACGTCAAAGGGGAATTTAAGGTCATCGACCCGAAAACAGGCCGTCATCAAATTCACTCTCTCTCTCCGAAAAAAGGGACACTGCAGATCAAAGATGGAATCAAGTGGGTCGACTCTTTTTGGGGCATCCACCAGATCAAGGTCATTCCGCAACAAAATGACCCGCTACTCGTCGATGGGGTGGAGTACTTTGGCAATCTAGAGATCATCGAGGCCGATAATCTTCTACACATTATCAACGAAGTCGCCGTCGAAGATTACATCAAATCCTATCTCGTTCAACATTTTAGTGAAAAACCGCTCTCTAAATCGGTCCTTGAAGCACTTAGCATTGTGATGCGCACCGATCTGTACCACACTTTGATGCGCAACGCGCAAGCATTCTTTCACGTGGATGCAAAAAAAGCAGGCTACCACGGCTCATCATTGCGAGGCCTCTACCCGATCATTGATCGAGCAGTCGATGTAACGAAAAACAAGATCCTTCTCTACAAGGGGCGCCCCTTCCCTGCTACTTGGACTGAACATTCAGCGGGAAAAACCGCCTCCTACAAGTCGATCTTCCGCCAAAATTTTGAAGGGCCTGGCGGCAGCTACGCACCACTTGCTTTACAAAACAAGGAAGAGACCTACTGGACAAAAGAGATCCCTAACGAAGAAATCACTGAGCAGTATGGATTAGCCTCGATCAAAAAGATCGACCTTTTTATCGACAATGAGTCTGAAAAAATCTACGCGATCCGTTTTTTTGACCAACATCGGCACGTTGACGTCCCAATCAGCGCACTCAAAGACCTTTTCCCAAGCAACAACTTCCGTCTAGAGACAACGCCTCACTCGATCAAGGTGCGTGGCTGGGGCAAAGGGCTCGGCGTCGGCCTCTGTCTCTACAATGCCGCGCGACTTGAAAAAGAGGGGGCATCCGTCGAAGAGATCCTTAAAAGCTCCTTTCCTCACACAACCATCGAAACCTGCCCCGCTGTTCCGGAGCTCATCGCCCGTTTCATCGAGGAGGAGCCGCCCCTTTGGTTTGCCAAAAAAATCAGCGCCCTCAACGAAGTGCCTTGAATTGCAAATATTTTTTAAATAATATCTGCCGACCCCACCAACCGGGCTGAAATCCATCGAGAGCACCCTTAAAGGGTGCGAACAAATATCTTTCTCGCGCCCGCAGGTGCGCTCGATCAAAATCTATCTTTAGGTAGATTTTTGAGACCTCTCCAAGCGAGGCTCAAATCGTGGCGCAGGAGCCCGCAGGGTGAAAGGGGGGTAGTACAAATGGTACACCCCCCCGACGAGCATACGATTTCAGCTCGCACGGGTGAGGTCGGCAGGAAAAAACAAAAACCATCTAAAAATCGTAATTAATACGCATCGATTCCCGTACTTCGAGGAACTTGGCGCGTGCAACTTGCCGCGCATGCTGCGTCCCTGCGCGAAGAGCATCGAAAACGTCCTGAGGACTCTTCTTTAGATGAGCGCGCCGCTCCCGAATTGGGGCTATAAACCGCTCAAGAACTTGCATCAAATGCCGCTTAATCGTCATATCACCAAGACCGCCACGCTGATAGTGAGCCTTAAACTCGGCAACTTGAGCCAGATCGGAATCAAAGGCATCTAGATAGGTGAATACAGCGTTCCCTTCCACTTTACCCGGATCTTGAACTCGAATGTGATCCGGATCGGTGTACATTTTTTTTACAAATTCTTCAATCTCGGAAAAAGAGGCGCTGAGAGTCAATGCGTTCCCCAACGATTTAGACATTTTTGCCTTCCCGTCAGCGCCTACAAGTCTTGAACAATTCGAAAATAGAGGCTCCGCCTCCTTGAAAATATTCTTTTTGTATGTCGTGTTGAAGCGACGAATAATCTCGTTCGTCTGCTCCAATATCGGTAATTGATCGGCACCCACAGGGACAATCTCTCCAGAAAATAGAGCGATATCGGCCGCTTGAGATACCGGATAGATCATGAACCCTGCAGTCACACTCTCCTCAATCCCCTTTTGCTGCATCTCATTTTTAACTGTCGGATTGTGCTTCAGACGATTGTAGGTGACCATGTTTAAAAAATAGAAAGTAAGCTCAAAAAGCTCTGGGATTTCAGACTGGATGAAGATGCAAGTTTTTTTCGGATCAATCCCCACGGCCAGATAGTCGAGCATCACCTCAAAAATATTCGCCCGCACTTTTTCTGGATTGTCGTAATTATCGGTTAAAGCCTGTGCATCTGCGATCATCACAAACTGCTCATGGGTGTCTTGAAGAAGGATTCTATTCTTCAAAGATCCAACAAAATGACCGAGGTGAAGTTGCCCTGTCGGTCGATCTCCTGTGAGAATTCGTTTTTTCATGACATTCATGACACTATTGTTGCGGACTTTCCCTATTTCATGCGATAGTTTTTTTATGGAGCAATCAGCTATGCCTGAGACAATTGGGCGCTATCGGGTAAAAAAACTGATCGGAAAAGGGGGCATGGGAGAAGTTTATCTCTGTTTTGACCCGATTACCGAGCGAGATGTCGCCTTAAAACGGATCCGTCCAGAGATGCATGCCATCCCTTTGATCCGTCAACGATTCTTGAAAGAGGCAAAAATTGCCGCTCAATTGACCCATCCCGCAATTTTAGCCGTCTACTCGATCGAAGAGAGCCCAGATGACCTGTTCTACGTGATGCCCTACATCCAAGGGCAAACATTGAAGGCCCATTTGGCAGAAATACGGAAAACCAAAGAGTCGACCCTTTCCTTGGTCAGAGACTTTTTAACCGTTTGTCATGCGGTCGAATACGCGCACACAAAAGGAGTGCTCCATCGAGACTTGAAGCCCGAAAACATCCTGATCGGCCCTTTCCACGAGGTGATGATCTACGATTTTGGACTCGCCGAGTACGCGGATGTGACCGACTATTCATTTCAAGACTCCACAGCACAAGATTCCCTTGTGATCAAAACGCACCCTGACCTGACCCGCGTGGGTAAGATCGTCGGAACGATCACCTATATGGCCCCGGAGCGCATTCTAGAGAAATTAGATTCGATCCACAGCGACATTTATTCGTTAGGGGTAATTCTCTACCAAATTCTGACCCTCAAGCACCCTTTCAAAAGAGTCTCGATCAAACAGGTAAAACAGCAACTACAGCACGAAAAAATCCCCGATCCGATCGACATCGCCCCGATGCGCGAAATCCCCCCGATCCTCGCTAAAATTGCGATGAAATGCCTCGCTTTTAAAAAAGAGGACCGCTACCTCAATTTACGAGAATTGATCAAAGATCTAGAACTCTATTTCGAGGGGAAGGCCGACTGGGTATTTGCTAGTCGTCTCGATCCGAGACAGCCTAGCGACTGGGAGCTGCAAGAGACGATCGTGTTGAAACAGACGCGTGAGTGGGCCATCTACATGCTCTCCTCAACCCTTTTTCCGGGAAATGTGCGGCTGGAAACAGAGCTTACCTTCTTTAAGGATTCGGAAGGGGTCGGCTTTCTTTTAGGTGTCGCCCATAAAATGGAGCAAAAGGGGCTTGACTCAGGCCTTACAGTCTGGTTACAGCCTGGGCAGGTACGTCTTTTGCGCGCTGGAATCACCTTAAAAACGATCGAAACGGACCTCATTTGTTTTGACGAACCGATCGCGATCGAAATCGAAAAACTCTACGAGTCAATCAGCCTCAAGATCCAGAAAAAGACCCTATTTACCTTCCCTATCTTCCTCCCGATCACAGGAGCACACATTGGCCTCATTTACAAGGATCTTCAATACCGGATCAAAAACTTTTCCATTTACGTCGGCTCTTATAACGCTCGCATAGGCTGTCTTACCATCCCCGACACCTTCTTTGCCAATCAACTTTACGACAAGGCGCTCGAGGAATACTTGCGTATCGCCCATTCATTTGATCGTCGTTCTGAGGGGCTCATTGCTACGTTTCGTGCAGGACTCACCCTCTTGGAACTCAACCAGACAGACGAGGCGCTCATTTTTTTCGAAAAGCTCCACAAAACTCAGAAAGGGCTCTTAGAGTGGCTTGGTAAGGCACTTGCTTACCGTAAACTTCATGAGGTCATCGAAGAGGCTAAGTGTTACGAAATCGCCCTCAATCTTTTCAAAAATGACCCTAAGCTCATTCTCATCGAGGAAGAGATCCTCTTCCGGCTCGAACAATCTAAGGAAGAGGGGCGGCTCGGCCCCTACCTATTTGCTTTTATCGCCATGCGCTACCAAATCCTCCCCTCCGACCACCCTGCCATCTTAGAGCTCAAAGCCTCCCTCGACCCACTCACCCCCTTAGGAGACCTCTCGACCGAAGACCTTTTCGCCCTCTACCTAATGAAAGCAAAAGCGATCACAGCGCCGCTTGCGCTTGAACTCATCGACCAGATCCATCATAAAGAACACCCCCTCACCGCCTCAATTCGTATCTACCTTGCGAAAAACGACCCTCCCCATTCCTCGCTAAAAAAGCTTTACCAAAACATCAAGAAAAAAGGGCGCACAATCCCGCTCAGCCAGTACCTCCCCCTCGAACTCGCCCTAGTCGAAATCAATTAAAAAATTTATTTTAACCAGGGAGCACAACACCCACAAACCACTTAGGTAGGTTTTAGCAAATTCTTTCCCATTTAAACTAATTTCCTGTATATTATAGGCATGTTGAACTGTATTCAGGCCTGCAAAGCCCTTTCCCCCTACACAGCCTATGCTGCGCAAAAGCTCAAACCAACGACTCTGGTCGCTGTAGCCTGCTTTCTTATCGCCTATGTAGCAATGCGTGTTAAAAAAATTTTTGATTTCAATTTTGAACTAGACGGACTTCTTCAAGGTTCGCCTCCTCAGACGGGGGCCCAGCCTAATCCAATTGACGTAAATATACCTACCAATATGCCAAAAGATGGTTTCGAGCTTTTCCCATTCTTTCCGATGGATGCTCAAGTTAAAGAAACAATCCCCTTGAGCGATGGGACTAAGGTAGTCGTCAATGATGATGGCAACTGTTTTTTTTACGCCTTACGTTATTGCTTACATACAATTAATCACTCTGATAAAAATCACTCCCCTAGCGAATTACGATGGACCACAAGAAATTTTCTCGAAGAAAATCTTCGTGAAGGAGCGCCTTGTAAAGAACGCGTAGAGTCTTATATCCGCCAAGAGCTCTTTGAAATCGCCACAAAAAGAGGGGAGGACATTGAGCAGAGCTTAACGTCTAGAGAAGTGCAACTAAAAGACTCAGGCGTGTCAGGGGAACAGATTGAAAAAATTATTACCTTAGAACGTAACGCTGCAAAATATTTTCAAGATTCGGCGCTCGCAATCAGTTGGCCTCAACAGGAAACTACCGAGCAAAAAGCGATGGTCAAATCTATGATTCAGGACTTTGTACAGATTATCGGAGAGGAGGGGTTCTTTGTCGGTGCAAGCGCCTTGTTTGCTATAAGTCATCAACTCAACATCAACATTCACGTGCATTGCGACGACCCAACCGCGTCAAATTTGCAATCTTTTGAAGTAGACGGGGCGACTCAGACAATTCACCTTCTTCAGGGTGCAAATCACTACAATGCATTCATTCCAAAGCCTCCTCCCCAAACTTAAAATTCAGAGAAAATCTTCAGTCAAAATGGGGTTTATGGTATGCTTCGTCCCCTATGGAAGAACTACCTAAGATATTTGACCCGAAAGCGAGCGAAGCACTCGTAACTCCTTTATGGGAAGGGGCTTTTACTGCCGACAACACAAGTCACAAGCCCAGCTTCTCTATCGTGATACCCCCTCCTAATGTGACAGGACAACTCCATATGGGTCATGCGCTGGATGGGAGCGTTCAAGACCTTCTCATTCGTTGGAAACGGATCAATGGCTTCGAGGCGGTTTGGTTTCCTGGGACCGATCATGCTGGAATTGCGACGCAGACCGTTGTGGAGCGGATGCTCTTGTCGACTCAAAACCGTCGCCGCACCGACATGAGTAAAGAAGAATTTTTAAGCTATGCCTTTACTTGGAAAGATGAGTACGAAAAGCGGATCCTATCCCAATTTAAACGTTTAGGCTCTTCTTGCGATTGGACTCGTCAAAGGTTCACTTTGGATGATGTTTGCTCAAAAGCTGTACAGACGATGTTCAAAGATCTTTTTGACAAAGGTTTGATCTATCGAGGTCTTTACCTGGTCAATTGGGATCCGGTGACTGAGACCGCTTTGGCAGATGATGAGGTCGAGCACGAAGAGCACGAGGGCAAACTCTACACGTTTCAATTTCCCCTGTCTGATCGCTCTGGATTCATCTCTGTTGCCACAACGCGTCCTGAAACAATGCTTGCTGACGTTGCGATCGCAGTGCACCCTAAAGATGCTAAATATCTCGCTTATCACGGAAAAACTTTCCTCCACCCAGCTCGCAACATCGATTTACCGATTGTATTGGACCACTTTGTCGATCCAGAATTTGGAACAGGGGCGGTAAAAATCACTCCAGGCCATGATCCAAATGACTATGCGTGCGCAAAACGGCTCAATCTCGAAGCGATCAACATGATGACCTCCGATGGACGAGTGATCGAAGGACATGGAATTTACAGCGGACTGAAAATGGTCGAAGCACGTGAGAAGATCGTCACTGAGATGGACAGGCTTGGCTTTTTAGTGAAGATCGAAAAGCATATGCATCGAGTGGGGATCTCTTATCGCTCTAAAGCAGTGATTGAACCCTACCTTTCTAAGCAATGGTTCGTGAATATGCGCTCCTCTAAAGAGCGCTTAAAAGCTGTTGTCGAAAACAATGAGGTTGAAATCATCCCTGCAGAGTGGGTGAAAACATACCTCCACTGGATCGACAACCTGCAAGACTGGTGCATTTCGCGTCAGCTTTGGTGGGGCCATCCGATCCCGATCTGGTATGACATCGAAGATGAAAGTCGTGTTTTTTGCCACATTGGTGAGGGAGTTCCCCCAGAGGTTGCGGCGAATCCAGAGCGATATCGGAAAGATCCTGATGTTTTAGACACCTGGTTTTCCAGCGCTCTTTGGCCTCTAAGCTGCACGCAATGGCCTGAGAAAAGTGCTGATTTCAAAGCTTTCTTCCCGATTTCCGTCTTAGTCACTGGGCATGACATTCTCTTTTTCTGGGTTGCTCGGATGATCTTGATGTCTGAATTCGCGGTCAAGGCACCTCCTTTTAAACAGGTGTTCTTGCACGGATTGATCTATGCCAAATCATACTGGCGAATCAAAGAGAGTGGCCATATCGAATATGTCTCGAAAGAGGAACGTCAAGCTTTTGAGTTAATGGATAAACCTCCTAAAGGGGTCCACTTCAAATGGGAAAAAATGTCCAAATCGAAAGGCAATGTCATTGATCCTGTCGAAATGATCGAAACCTATGGAGTGGATGCAGTCCGCTTCACCTTGCTATCACTTGTTTCTCATGCGCGGCAAATTGACCTCGACATGCGTCGCTTTGAAGAGGGTCGCAACTTTATCAACAAAATCTGGAACTCATTTCGCTTCACACTCCCCCATTTAGAAGGATGCAAATACACTCCTCATCTCATCACCAAAGGGATTGATCTGGCCGATGAGTGGATTTTAGAAAAGCTGAACCTGACCATTCAAGAAGTAAAAGAGTGCATCGATCGTTACTTCATCAATGAAGCGGCAGCAAAAGTGTACCGGTTCTTCTGGGACGATTTTTGCGCCGTTTATCTAGAAGCGATCAAGCCTGTTTTATTCAAAAAACGGGGCGACTTTGAGAAGAGTCGAGCTGTTTTAGTCCACGTTCTTATCGAATCGTTGAGCTTACTGCACCCTTTTATCCCGTTTGTGACCGAAGAGATCTACCAACATATTCGCAATTTAGTCCCAGGGCTTGAACCGTTGCTTGCTAAACGGCAAATGGGCGCGACCCCCCCCCGTTTTAACGTGGCCGCTTTTGAAGAGGCTCTTGACTGGATCCAGAAAATTCGCAATGTACGCGCTGAAATGCAAATCCCACCTGGAACCGAGATTGAAATCTTAGTGAAAACAGATAAGATTGTAGAGACGACAGAAACAATCCAAACATTAACCAAAAGTCGCATCATTCTTGTCGATGTTTTACACCAGGATGCTTTTGGGACAAGTTTGCCGATGGCTCAAGCCACGCTTTTCATTCCGCTGCCAAAAGAGCTCCTTTTTAAAGAGTGCAATCGACTAGAAAAACAGATCGAAGCGGTTCACAAGAAAATCGACGGATTGAAAGGACGACTAGAAAATCAAGAATTTGTCGCAAAGGCTCCCCCAGAGTTGTTAAAAACAACACAGGAGCAGCACCAACTTCTTTTAGATGAACTGTTTGCCTTAAAAGGGCAACATGAACGGCTTTTACAAGCTAACAGAAGTAACGAATGACGATTTTTCTTCCTAATGTAGAGAAAATGCGCGCCTATTCCCCGAAAGAAAAGGTGGCTCAGCTACGCGCAGAGTTCAATCAAGCTTCTGCGCAGTCCACTTCTAATACACCACCGCGTAAGGTCATTTTTTTAGGCCCCTGTTCTATTCACAACCCCAAAGCCGATCTTGAACTTGCGCTACACATCCAAGCGTTGCAAAAAGAGTATCCAGACTTTCTCTTCGTTTTTCGCGCCCACCTCGAAAAGCCCCGCTCGTCTCATTTCTGGAGAGGATTTCTTCTCGATCCTTCTCTTGACGGAAGTTGCCGTCTAGAAGAAGGGGTGACAGCTTCAAGAGAGTTTTTGCTACAATTGATTGAGCTCAATATCCCCACCTCGTATGAATTTATCGATCCATTTCTTGCCCCGTATGTCGAAGATCTCATCACAGTGGGCCTCATCGGAGCCCGCACTGTCTACTCCCAGACACACCGGCAGTTAGCGGCAAGCCTCTCTATGCCCGTGATTTTTAAAAACAGTCTCGATGGACGCCTTGATGGAGCGCTCGACGCTTGTCAAGTGGCACAAAAAGGGCTCATCACCCCAAAACTCGGCCTTTCAGGACCAGAGCTTGTGTTTGCAAAAAATCCATATACCCACTTGATGTTACGAGGCGGTCACGACGGAAGTAATATTGAGTTACTAGAAAGTGCTCACGCTGCTTTTAAAGAACTGGATCTAACAGGATCTGTATTCATCGATTGTGCGCACCAAAACTCGAGCAAAGATCCCGACTTACAGCTGCAGCTGCTTGAACAGCTTCTCACCTCCCCGACAAAGGCGAGTGGCTTTATGGTCGAATGCCATCTACAAAAAGGTTCGCAATCGTTTTCTGCCACCCCGGCCCCCGGCCTTTCGATTACCGACCCTTGTATCGCGATCAGCGCGATCGAAGCTTTAATGAAAAATGTTACGGCCGAATGGTCTTGCCATCGATCGTAATCATCGAAGCATAAACCGGGCTCTCCACCTTTAATTTGCCACATGTGACGCAATACCCGAGAATCGACCCGTACTGCTCGAATTCTTCTTGAACGATCTCCACCCTCTCAACTCCTTTAGATCGATTCAGCGGGATCAAAAACGACCTTTCTGTCAGATTTTTGAAGAGAAGGCGCACGTCAAGAGTCGGTGTTTTTTCAAACACCTCTTGCGGCAAGTTATACGAGATAAGGATCATCTCCCCTTTAAAATCCTCCGCCTGCAAGGGATCGGGGGAACGAGCAAAAGTAGATGGGAGATACGTTGGATCCATAGTATAATGATCCACTGAAATTCCAGTAGAACTGCAACTCACAGCAACGAATAGAATCAAACTTAAGGCACGCATTGTTCATTATTAAACGAGAATACTCCTTTAAACGCAAATCAGTTGCATTTTAAAAGATATTACCCGTAAAATAGACTACTATTTTATAAAAAAAAAGATAAATTATGTTCTTGCCAATTTCCAATTTTCCGCACCCCTATTCAAATTCATACAGCGCTCATTTTGGCCCACGATATGAAATACAACATGCAAGCGATCGAAAATTTATTTACCAAATACATGATTTTTTGCAAAAAATAGGAACGCTCGATGCGCCTACAAAAGCTGCATTTTTTGAAAAAAACATCGAATTTGATGCCTATGACTGTTGCAACAAAAAATATTGTAAAATAAATGTTTTTCACGTTATTCAAGACGCAGATCTTCTTGAGTGTTTAGAAAATCCTTCAGTGTGTCACGCCATCATTCAATCATTCGAAAAAGAGAGCCGTCTGCTGCACATTTTTTTACAACATTTTCCAAAAATTCTTCCTAGCGAAAATTTCGTGACTCTTTTAACACCTCTATTATTGAAAAGCATTGCTGAAAATCCACAAGATTTCTGGTCGTACCTAAAACCTGACCAAGAAAATGTCATAATCACAAAATTATTTGAACCTACTCCCGTGGCTGAGCTCCGTACAAAATTTCCCTTTTTTGGTGAAGGGGAACAAATTCGTTGCTTAGCAAGGATCATTTCCACAAACTTTTCTCCCAAAATATGCACACCCCCTACTTTTGTTACGCAACATCCAGCGTTTGCAAGCATAGATACCAAAAACCTAAATTTTTTGGATAAACTGAACCATTACGCGTTAAGCAAATATTTCAACTTAAATGCTCAACCGTTCTCTCTCTTTAGTGGTCCATCTTCTGCAGAAGAACCTCTCAATCCAAAGATCTTAAACCGATTGTTAGAAGACAAGAACCAATTGCAAAAGCTTTTTGCGATTGCATTTGACAAGCTTGACAAAAGTCCTTATGGCCCAAGAGATTTACAAATCCTTTCGATTGGAGAATTCGTTGCTTTTAGCACTTTTTACTCCACAGAAATGCAAACACATGGAGGAATCACCCCACTCCATCGTCAAATACTAGCAAGTCTGCCTCCAACCAATTATAAAGATTGCCTCATAAAGGCTCTGAATAGTCCTATTCCAAAAGAAGATTTTGCCGCCAATACCCAAAAAAAAATCCAACTAAACCACCTATTAAGCGACGTAGAGTTTGCCGCACTTGCGATCGAATATCCATTGGAAGCGGCTGACTATGCAATGCCAAGCAAATATTTTCAAAAGTTTATCCATTTTATCAAGGATCATCCCAGCTTTTTTTTGTCGCAAGAAAAGTTCATTGATAATCTTCTTGCTGATGAGGAGTCTGCATCGTCACCGATTGCATTTGCTGATTCAGCGCATCTTTATCAATATACATCATCTTCATCGTCCGATCGTTCTCGCCTAAGCTCACCTGAATTTGATTAGATTGTTCATCGTAATAAACACCTGAAGGGTAGGCGCTATAAAGATTCGAACGTCGAAAGGGTGATTGATACATTCCATCAAAAACGATTGGCTCTTTAGAGATTCTTTTGAGTTGAAATGGGGGCTTTGCATCAAAACTTGCAGCCCCCATCACATAATAACGGAGAGGGACCCCTCCCATTTCAGGCACATAGCGGCTATGAAAAAAGTGGATATATTCGTCCCCTATGCGCACTGCTGGAGTTCCACCCCCCACTTTTCCCCAATCAGCTTCCCAATCGGTCACCTCTTGAACCAAGCTCCCGACATAAACAGGATAAACGACCGATAAATGAGTGGCATCCAAACGAAGTATGTGAGAGGTTTTTAGATCGTGGATCAAAAAAAGGGCCTCGACCCCCTTCTCATCTTCTCCCACAAACGGAATCCAATTTTTTTCGACGTCATACAGTGCAAACTCTAATATTGCCTGTTCGACAACCTCTAAAGTCTCAGGGTCGATTTTGGCCACGCACATTCGTCTTAAAGGGTTCTTGATTGCGTCCAAAGGATCTGTTACAGGCTTGTTGCAAAAAACATAAATAAATCCTTGAAAATAGATGGCACGAGGATCCTGGGCAAATGAAGAGTCGAATCCGATCTCTTTCAATTCCAAAAGTTGCTCCATCTCCTGATCATACACGGCGCAGGCAACAAAGCTTTTAATGGTTTTATCTCCGTATCCTTCATAAATATTCTCCACATCGTAACGAAAAAACAGATAGTTTTTATTTGCAACGCGCACAACCGATGGATTATAGCCGGCCTTTAGTCCAGCCATTTCAATATTTTTAACTCTCTCGACGATTGGCTCTTTTTCTTGATTACGGGCGATCTTTTCTAATGCCTGGCAAGGAGAATAAATCTTTAAAGCCTTCGGCTTTTCTACCAGTAATACGAAAGAAAAAAGAAATAATCGCCACATAATAAGCCCAAATTTTCAAGGCTTAAGCATGGCACAATCGAGAATTAGAAGAAAGGTTTGCCGTGCGGAAAAGCCATTTGATTGACATCGATAAAAGAATCGAATTGAGCAGATGAAAGAAAACCAAGCTCCATCACTGCTTCTTTCAAGCTAATGTCTTTCTCGTGTGCATGCAAGGCTGCCTTTGCCGACTTGTCATAACCGATATGAGGCGCCAGTGCCGTGACAAGCATCAACGAATTATAAAGGTTTGACTCGATCCGCTTCAGATTTGGCTCTATTCCCAAAATACATTTTTCTGTGAAGTTACGAATGCCATCCGATAATAACTCGATCGCCTGCAAGATAGAGTAAGCGATCACAGGGCGATACACATTGAGCTGGAAATTCCCTTGAGAAGCTGCAATCGTCACTGTCGTATAGTTACCCATCACCTTAGCTGCAATCATTGTGATCGACTCACATTGAGTCGGATTCACTTTACCTGGCATGATCGAGCTGCCAGGCTCGTTAGCTGGCAAAATGAGTTCCGCAAGCCCCGCTCTTGGACCAGAGGCATAAAAACGGATATCGTTGGCGATTTTTAAAATTGCGCATGCAAGACGATTGAATGATCCTCCAATTTCTACTAAACTGTCTTCTGTAGACAAGGCCTCAAAAAGAGATTTCGCTGGTCGAAAATGAAGCCCGGTCAACTGATTTAATTCTTCAATCATCATGTGCTGAAACCCTTTCGGAGTGTTTAGCTGCGTGCCGACCGCCGTCCCTCCGATCGCAAGCTCCTCCACATGCTTGAGTGCAGCTTCAATGCTCTCTATCCCATGCTCGATCTGTGTCCGATATCCTCCAAATTCTTGTCCAAGACTCAATGGAGTGGCATCCATCAAATGTGTGCGGCCGATTTTAATGATATCGAAAAAATCTTTCTCTTTTTGCGCGAGCACCTCTTTAAATCGCTTCAGTGCAGGAAGTAGTCGCACACGACACTCATGGACCACCGCCATATGGATCGCGGTCGGCACAACGTCATTCGAAGACTGACTTTTATTCACATGATCGTTTGGATGAATCGGCTCTCTCGAACCCAAGGGTTTTCCCGCCATCTGATTCGCTAAATTACTCACCACCTCATTCACATTCATATTACTTTGCGTTCCTGAACCAGTTTGGTAAAGATGCAACGGAAATTCTTGTTCGTAACCCCCACTCAAAAGCTCTTCTGTCGCTGCAATAATCAGGTCTTTTTGCTCATCACTCAAGACTCCTAAACGATGATTGACAATTGCTGCAGCTTTTTTGATCATAATCAGCTGTAGAATCACCTCTAATGGAAAATGGCTTGTCCCCACCTTGAAATTTTCCAATGAACGGGTCGTCTGTGCTCCATAAAGACGATTTTTAGGAACCTTTACCTCACCCAAACTGTCTTTTTCAATTCTGTATTCCATCTAAGAGCACCACATCTTTTTTTTCATGTTAAAGAAATGTTTTTTCCTTTTCAACTCTTTGATTTTATCAATAAACAGGGCATACTCTAAAGAATGGAACAGGGTCTAAATCGTTTTGAGAAAATTCTCTATATTAATTTGGCACACCGAGAAGATCGAAAAAAAGAGCTTCTCGATGAACTCCATCGATTAGAGGTTGATGCTAATAAAATTATACGCATTGAGGCGATACACGACCCTCTAAATGGGCACCGTGGCTGTGCTATGAGTCATATCCAAGCACTTGAATACGCAAAAAAAGAGGGACTGAAAGAGGTTTTAATTCTTGAAGATGATGCGTTCTTCCCCTATAGCCCTGAAAAAATCGAAGAAGCCCTCGACTATTTTTATAAAACAATTTCACATTTTGATGTTTTACTAATAGGTGGACGGATCGAACTCTATCAAGAGTGTTCTCTACCAAAAATTTATCGAGCGATGCAGTCTAGGCTTGCACATGCCTATGTGGTACAGGCTCATTACTACGATACCCTTCTTACCGTTTACAAAGAAACATACGAGGAATTATTGTCGATTCCTCTCTTCATCGATGCAAAGTCAACCGTTATTGATCGCAAATGGGATCCTCTATTTGAAAAAGATCTCTTTTTATTCACCGAGATTCTTGCTTATCAAAGAAAAAACTACAGCGATATTCAGCATGGAATTACCGGAGTGGAACTCATTTAACGTCTTCGGGTGCTATGAACACACAAACTTTTCTCATGGAATCAAAAAAAGTTTTAGCCTTAGAGCTTGTGCGCAAAGTCTCTTTATTAAAAGCTATCGCCATAAGCGTATACAAAAAAGCCTCTACGAGCTGTATGAGACAGAGAGCGACCAAACGTATTTTGTGTTCAGTAGAAGTTTCTTTATATTTTTTTGGTCCAATTTCTGGCGGCACCTGTGGGCCACCAGAATGGATAGGGGCTGCCACCGGTCTACTTGAGCAGTTGTAAAAAGAAAACGACTGATAAAATCGAAAATGATTCGATAATACCAATTCCAACCATCGATTTTCCGAATAAGGAAGGTTGCTTTGCGACCGACTGGATCGCGGCTGCAACAACTTTTCCTTGGAAAATAGAAGAGGAGCAAATCGCAACACCTGCTGAAAATCCGATAAAAATCCCTGATAGAGGCGTTACCGTTCCTGCAAGGAGTGCCTCACGCATCATGTTCATCATGATAAAACCGAATACTGTTTGTGAGGAGGGGGCCGCTGCCATCCCGATAAACAAACCATGCCCTTCATCGGTACGAGCCATCGCTCCTTGAGCTGCTGAAAAGCCGATCGCACAACCAATCGAACTACCAAGGAAAGCTAATCCAAGGAGCAGCGCTGGTCCTGCCATTGTATACAGATCTGGTGTCATAAAGAAGTTCTCCTTTTAAATAATGGGCTAAAGAGTTTACCACCGCCCTCAAAGCAATAGTGGTACCACTCTAAAAAGTTCAAACGTAAGCCATGAATCGTACCGCCTTGCATCGCGATTAAAAAATTCAACCCATGACCAAATAATAAAATAATCAGACCCACTGCATACCCCCAATCGGCGGCCAACTTATTAAAAGTTGCGGCCAACAAAATTCCAGCAAGCCCTAAAGCATAAAGACGGACATAAGAAAGGATATCAGCAAAAACTTGGACAGCCAAAGTAACTTCGAAAATCCCCCGTATTCCTCGACGAAACATGGCTGCAATCACCGCCAAGCTGATTCCTATCCCGAGAAATTGTGGACCCACAATCGCAGCTGTTTCAACAGATACAATTCCTAATTCATTCAAAAGCGTCTGGGTTTTTAAATATACAGGACAGTAGAGATAGCCACCAAGAATGAATATCATCCAGCCAAGGTAACTTTTGTTGCTACGTAACCCCCTTGCCATGGAGATCAACACATGCACAATCCCAAAGACAAAAGCCAACTCAAACAAGATCACAAAGAAGAGGTCTTCCATCAGAATATAGGTAATGCGACCGTCCGTTACCTTCACCCCTTGCTGAAGTACTTGTTTCACATCGGTCACCCCTTCCAAATTAGGGTGAGCTTTTACCCAATCGTGCAGCGAGCTCCCTTTCGTATCCAGTTGATATTGTACCTTTACTTTAGCCAATTGGTAGACCATCGAGATACGGGTCAATGGATGATCAGGGGCCAATTTAATACTAAAATAAGAGGCGGTCAACACTCCCCAGATAATACAGCTTGTCGAAAGAATTGTGAGCAAACGGATGACTCTACGCCACGTCCCCTTAGCCTTACGAAAAAAGTAACGAAGCCCCAAAGTGATCGCAAGCAAGATAAAACCATATCCTGCATCGGCCACGATAATCGCGAAAAATAGCGCAAAGAATATTAAGACGAATAAGGATGGATCTCTATCTCTGGTCGACGGAATATCATAGATCTCCATCAGATCCTGCCCGATACGAGAAAAACCTTGATTTTCGACGTATGTAGGCGTGGTCTCTTCGTCTTTGATCCGCACATGCTCCACATGGATATCAAGACCTTTGAGTGTCTCTTTCCATTCGCTTTTATTCGAAGGGACCCAACATTCGATGGCAAAAAGAGACGGACCTAATACGTTGGTGGCAAGCGAACGGGCATGTCGAATATCATCATGATCCAAGATTTCAGCCAGATGCTCTTCTAAAAGTTCCAAGTAATGAGCCATCTCTTTGAGCTCTGCATCAATTCTCAGTTCTTCTTTTTGTAAATTTTGGAATCGTTCTTTCAGCGCATCGAGAGAATACTCCATCTGCATCTCGACAAGACCAGATTCTTTTATCTCTTGATTTCCAATATAGACAAAGTACTCTATCGTCGCCTCTGTCTGCACATGGATCAATTGACTTAAAATTTCAGGAGAGATCACTGTTTTCTGTTTTTTTGAGAAAAATCGAACTTTATGGTCGGTTCTTTCAGCAATTTCTTGAACAATATCAAGATTGATCGACCCAAACGGCTTAATCCGTTCAATTTCAACCAATAAAACCCGTTTAGCCTCAATTACCCGATCCAATCGATCTTGCAAATAGATGATTTTCTCGACCAATTCATAACGAGGGACGACATCATTGCGTAACTGAGCCACAGGTACTTGATGACGCAAAATACGAATCGCATGGAGTGTATCTTCGGCCGAACTAGACATCACGCGCATTTTTTTGCCATCGATCGACTGAAATTGCATCTGCCCGATATTCTGCGCATTTTCCAAAAATTTAACGAGATCTACCGCGGTCCCAATAAACAAAAGTTTTTCACAAGGGATAATCATCTTTGTAGAGCCCCCTTTTTTAAGATCAATTCTTTAGCTTTCTTTGCATTAGCGATTTGAGCCAATTGTTGATCGTCTAAAGCGATTTTAATTTTTTTAATATTTGCCTCTGCACGTGGAATCAAAATCTTATCGAACAAGTTTACTTTGATTGTCACATCTTTTAGCTCTTTTTCAATGATAAGGCGTCGCTCTAATAGGACTTGATAGCGACAAACAACCTCCATTACCTCTTCGAATACGAGGCGCAAGCTTAATGCATTCAAAGGAACAGAGGCAACCAGACTCTCCATCTGCACAAAGACCACTGAAACGTACACAGGTAGCTCGATTCCGGCAATATTTTCGAATATCCGTTCAATCTCTTTCACTTTCAATGTGTCGACAAACTCTTTCATCCCTGGCTTCACAAACAGGGCGCTCATCCCCATCAAGTGTCGTTCAGATTCGATTTTCTTCGATTCGGCTTGCAAAAGCTCGAGATCTAAATGGGAAAGCACTGTCTGCAATAAAACTTTTTTCAGATCAAGCACAGGAAGGTACTTTCGATACTGTTGCAGCATCGTCTGTTGATTCTTCAGTTCGATCTTTGACAAGCGTACTTCAGCCATTATATCCCTAAAACACTCAAAAGATCTGAGGTATGTTTAGACCCAATGAACATCGAGGACCTCTTTTTTAATACCAACTTCGTCTTTTTCAAAACAATCTGCTAAAACTTTCCAACCTAAGTCCAATGCCTCCTCTAGAGGTATATTGACGTGCAGACTCATGAATTTTGTTCTAAATTGATGATGATAACGGAGCAATTTATTGTCCAAACTCGAAAGTTTAAATCCCATTCGATCGCGCTCTTTCGCTTTCAGCGCATCGGCATAAAGACGGATCATCGCATTGGCCAAATGGCCATGGTCGGAACGGGTTGTTTTCCCAATCACAAGCTGTTTTAAACGCGAAAGGGAGCCAAAAGGTTCAATACAGTCGAGATTTAGATAAAATTGCCCTTCAGTAATATATCCGGTTAAATCAGGAATCGGATGGGTCACATCGTTTGCTGGCAAAGTAGTGGATGCAAGGATCGTTACCGCTCCATTCCCCTCGATCTCGACCGCTTTTTCATAACGCATGGCTAACTGTGTATAAAGATCAGAGGAGTATCCACGGTTAGCTGGAACGAAGTCGAGTGAAATGGCAATTTCTTTTAAAGCATCGGCAAATGCAACCATGTCGGTCAAAAGAACCAGTACATTTTTCCCTTTTAAGGCAAAGTATTCAGCGGCAGCAAGGGCCAAGTCAGGCACCATCACCGCTTCATTGACTGGATCGGTCGCCATATGCGCATAAAAAATCGTTTTGTTCAACGAACCATTTGTACGGGAATTTTGAATAAATTGAGCATACTGCGTCTGCGTCAACCCCATCCCGCCGATAATCACCACTTCGGCATCGGTCTGATTGGCAATACGACAGAGCACTTCGACCGGCTTAGATCCTGGACTACAGAATAAAGGAACTTTTTGCCCTCTAACGAATGTGTTGAACATGTCAATCATCGGCAAATTCGTCCGAATCATAAGACTTGGCATACGTCGCTTCATCGGGTTGAAGCTCGGACGTCCCACCTCAACACGATCAGTTCCGGCGTCAACTCCCATGCGAAGCTTTCCGACTCCACTAAAAACCGATCCCAGACACTCTTCGCTAATCGAAAGGCGAAAGATGTCGCGCAAAAAGACCACTTCATCCTGAACGCTGATTCCACGCGTTGTATCATACACTTGCAACGTGACTCGATCCCCATCAATACGGATCACAGAGGCTAAAGAGCGGGTCTTATCGCGACGTAAAACCTCAGCTAACTCCCCCATTGCTGGTCCAACAGCTTGCAGAGTGATCAGGTTTCCGCGGATGTTTTCAATTCGTGTTTTTTTTACTTGCATACGTTCAACATCTCTTCAATTCTGTTTTCGATCTTCATCTTTCCATCGGCATAAGCGTCGGAACGAAACGCGGTATAGTTGAGGTTTTTCATCTCATTTTGAAGACCCAAGAAGGATTTTCTTGCGAGGTCATGGTTTTTAAATAAGAATGGGGAGGCAAAAATACGGTCGTAAAGCTGCATCATCTCCATTTGCCGATCAATCGGACAGTAGACATCCTCTTGATCGAAAGCATTTTGTTGTAGATAAGCAAAGTCAAACAACTCTTTTTTTAAGTAAGTGACGTAATCAGACATTTGGATCGCATCTTCCCCGACCACATCCATCCTTTTTTCAATTTCGAGCCCTTCCAGCAATACTTTTTGAGCCATGTGTACTGTCTCTTTCCAATCGGGAGCAGACTTCTCCAAGAAATAAGCCACAGTCTTCAAATTCGAAGACCAGGATTGATCACGAGAAATCGCCGGATAGCGTCGCTGATCAGACAATTCTCTAGACAAACAAAGAAACGTATCGACTACCATCAATGTGGCCTGTGTTACAGGCTCATCAAAGTTTCCTCCAGCCGGAGAAACAGCTCCGATGACTGAAATCGATCCTTCTTGTTTATTTGGTGTCTCAATGACCCCGGCTCTTTCATAAAAAGAGTGGATCCGAGAAGCCAAGTAGGCCGGGAAGGCCTCTTCGCCAGGAATCTCCTCCAAACGAGCGGACACTTCACGCATTGCCTGCGCCCAACGAGACGTTGAATCAGCCAATAAAAGAACATTCAACCCCATTTGTCGATAGTATTCGGCGATGGTGATCCCCATATAAATAGACGATTCCCGCGCGGCGACCGGCATTGAGGAGGTGTTGCAGATAATCGAAGTTCGATTCATCAATGGTTCATGATGGCGCGGATCGACAAGGTGAGGGAACTCTGTGATCACCTCAACTACCTCACCCGCTCGCTCTCCACAGGCAACGATGATAACAATATCTACATTCGCGTATTTCGAGATCAAGTGTTGGATGACCGTCTTTCCAGCTCCGAAGGGACCCGGTGAACAGGTGGTACTTCCCATCACAATCGGATACATCGTATCGATCGCCCGCATCCCAGTCTCGAGCAATTTCTCTTTCTCTTTAAGAGTTCCGGCAATCAGTTGATTTTTGATCGGCCACCTTTGAATCATATTGACCGAAACCTCAACCCCCTCTTCGTCGGTGATTTTAGCTACAACCGCTTCGACCGTATAATGGCCTGTTTTGGCAATCCAAGTAAGAGTGAATTTCCCTTGAAGTTTGAATGGGACCATAATCTTGTGGCGAATACGTCCTTCGATCACAAAGCCGATCTCTGACCCTCTTTCTAGAGTATCGCCCAACTTGGCAGTCGGAGTAAATTCCCAATTGCGCCCTCTATCTAAGGTCGCGATCTCTATCCCTCGCTCCATGAAATAGCCCGCTTTTTCCGCCACAAGGGCCAAAGGGGAGCCGATTCCATCGATCACTAGGTTTAAAAGGCCAGGTCCAAGCTCTGCTTCAATCAGTTCGCCTGAAAATGTCGCCTTTGATCCTAATCGGATTCCGCGCGTATCTTCAAACATCTGTGCTTTTGCGATAGATCCTGCGATCTCAATCACTTCCCCTTTAATCAAGATTCCATCGACCTCTACGTAAATTTTTTCACCGTTAAGGGCGGGTCCTTCAAAAAGAATGCTGACAAGGTTTCCGTTAACTCCTTGAACAGTACCGTGAGCGAATTGAGAAACGGGTGCTTGTGTCATTTGATCTCCTGAATCCGTTTGAGGAGGAGGTCCCCCCCTTTTTTTATTAAACCTTCGTCTTGACTTTCGTAAAAGTCGGTCAAAATAAGTGTTTGCATATAGTAAGCTAATATCGAGTCTAAAGTAAATGGAGAGAGCTCTAGGCAATTACGACAAAAATTGTATTTTAACCGCGCTAACATCTCAATTTCTTTAAAAGGATTTTTAAACGCAACATCTAACTCCAGATCTATCCCCTCAAGCCCCTCTGGAAATTCAAAATGTTCTGATTCGCGCTGCCCTAAGAGCATCTTGACCAGATCATCTCTTGGATCTAAAAAGTTTAAATCCTCTTCAATCTTCCTTCCCCGCTTTTTCCCAAGGTAGGCTATCGCTGTAATCCAAAGCTTTCGATCATAGACAAAAAAATCGTGCAGGAACCCTTTAGTATTTTCGATTAACCAGTCATACATGGTCGATAAAAGTTCTCGAAAATGGTGAATGCGATCATTAATATCCGTATATTGAGTGAAATAATCGAAGACAAAGGGAGGGTAAGAGAGCTCTCTTTCTAAACAATAGGCCACATCATCCGATTCAACACTGCCACCTGCAAAGAGACGATCAGCGGTGAAATAGGCCCTTAGATTAAAGATGTTGATGTAGGCGGCTATTTTTTTAAGCTCTTTAAGATCAGAGGCAGTTAAATTCTCATCAAACATCTCATTGAGCTCTTTAAGAGTCACCTCAGGCTTTATGTCAAAAGAGGAAGGAGGAAGAAAACATTCAAGAAACGTATACATCTTACCTAGTCGTTAAAAATAAATGCCTTCAGAGAACTAGAGAGGTAGCGATCTAAAATTGTATCAATTTGTTGATCTGTCAACTCTACAACCATGCTTTTTTCTTTGATTTTGAGAGTCGCTCCACCGAATTTGGAAGAAAACTTCAACTCGCCATGAGCTGCTATCTTCTCTTTTACGTGTTGAGTCAAGTATTGAGCGAGATCTCTTTCGTGGACACTGTCAGGCAGAGTCATCTCAAATTTCGCAAAAAGACCATCTTTTTCCATAGAGGTTAACAAAATATTCACCACCCGTCCGACGGTATCTACTTCATGCATTTTTTGAGCAACAAGCTCATGCGCCTCTTTCTTGAAAAGATGGTTCACAAGGTCATTTTTCAACTGAAGTCGAGCCTGCTTCAGCGCTAAAGAAAGTTCTGCTTTAGCCGCTTTAATCTGATCACTGGCTTTTTGACTAGCATCGCTTACGATCTGGTTCGCTCTTTCGTTGGCCTCGAAAAGAATCTGCTCGCTTTCGGCATTGGCTGCCGCGACCATCTCTCTTCCTTCTGTCTCGGAGGGCTCAAGAGCCTCTTCCTTGATGACCTTTAAGATGCGTTGAATCGTTTCACTGGTATTATTTGCGTATCCCATCGATTCTCTTCTCAAGATTTTAGGAGCATTGTAACCCTCTCACGATTAAACGACAACTCTTAAACTCCACCAAAAAATCTTATATCTTTCTTGCGTTTTTTACAAGGGATCGATTATTGCAAAGATATGCGTAAGTTTTTTTTAATAGTTGTCGGTTTTACAACCGCATTCAGTGCACCGCTAAGAGGAGACTGCGACTGTCCTTCTTTAAAGAAGCCTAAGGAAAAAAGCTACCAAAGGCCCCCTAAAAAATGGAAAATCAAAGCACAAGCAACCCCTGTGAGAACCCAAAAAACAGCTCCTGCAAAAAAGAAATCGAAGGATAGCATTTATGAAGCAGTAGGTCCTTGGTTCAACACCGAAGATGATGCTTCGAATTACTGGGGTGATGATAGCGATTCGATCAATGCGCTGAATACCAGTCTTCTTTATTGGGGCGCGGCTCTTTTTGTGGCCATTGCTGTGGCTACAGGTCTCACCAAAGCCAACACCTCACCGGTCAACACCCCCGACATTCAATCAAGCAAGTAAATAACCCAACTTACCAGTTAGCTGTTACTAATTCACTCAACTTGCCAGTTGTTGTATGCTATCTGCCGACCTCACCCGTGCGGGCTGAAATCGTCTGCTCGTCGGTGGGGGGGGGCACCAATTGTGCACCCCCACTTTCACCCTACGGGCTCTGAGCGCTACGATTTCTAGGCACGCTTGGAGAGGTCTCAAAAATCCAGATTAAACTGGATTTTGATTGAGCGCCCTTAAACGGGCGAGAAAATATCTATGCGTAAATTTATCACTTGAGTTGTACAGTCCTTACGAATTCGTAAAACTTAACTGGCAAGTTGGGTTAAATAGACCTCTTTCGAAACTCCATTTGCCTTTTAAAATTGGTCTTTCAGACATCTTTTTCACCAACTTTTTCGACCATGTCTATGGACATGTGCTCAAAATTTGCTGGAAAATTTGCCTCAAAATCCTCAATTTTTCCAAGCAAAGCGAGTTTCGAAAGAAGTCTAATAAGTTGAGTTGTAAAAAATTGGGGGATATGGCTTATTGGGAGTATGAGCAGTCTTGAAGATCTAAAAAAAAATACGATTGTTGTTGCCGATACAGGCCACTTTCACGAGCTAAAAAAATATAGCCCGCAGGATGCGACCACAAATCCTTCACTGATTTTAGAGGCGATCAAAGACCCTATGTACCTTCCTTTATTGAAAGAAACAGTCAAAGGAAAAAAGGATCCTTACGAGGCCTATTTAGATCTTTTTGTCGCTTTTGGGGTGGAAACACTCAAATTCTTGCCTGCAAATGGACGGGTTTCGATCGAAGTCGACCCCAAATTGTCTTGGAACAAGGATGGAAGCATCATTTTTGCTCATAAAATCATCGACCGATTTGGGAAGAAAGGGATCGATCCTAAACAAATTCTCATCAAACTCGCTTCTACCTGGAAAGGGGTCGAAGCTGGAAGAGTTTTGGAAAAAATGGGGATTCATTGCAATATGACTTTGCTTTTTTCCATGGCACAGGCAGCTATTTGCGCCGATGCAGGAGTAACCTTAATCTCCCCTTTTGTCGGAAGAATCACCGATTTTTACAAGAAAGAAAAGAATATCACCGATTTTACTCCTGAAGAAGACCCTGGAGTCCTTTCTGTAAAAGCTATTTACAGTTATCTGAAAAAATTTGGCTATAAAACACAGGTGATGGGCGCCTCATTCCGCTCAGCAAAACAAATCATCGCCCTCGCAGGAAGCGATTTGTTGACGATTGCACCAAAATTTCTCGAAGAATTGGAAAAAGCAACAAATCCTGTCCCTCGTAAGCTCGACATTGAACTGGCGAAAAAAAGTGATTTACATAAAATAAGTCTCACTCATCCAGAATTCGAATGTCTTCAAAACGAAGATCACGGCGCTGCTTTCCTTTTATCCGATGGAATCCGCCGGTTTTCTAAAGATCTCGACACCCTCCTCGGAATCATCTCCAAAGAACTTTAATCTGCTTAAAGCTTTTTTTTGCGCAAAGTAAAGAATTTGTTGCTGAATAATTTTTTCTTTGTTACATTGGATCCAAAAAACAAAGATTTTACTATGGTTACTATAAATCAACGTTCAAACCTTTCTGTCGTCTCAGTAAACAGCAGCCCTCCACAAAGTCCCCGTTCCGTCGCCTCTGACGAAAGTCAATGGACCCTGGCCGGAATGCAAACAGGCCCGACTAACCCACCTTCAAGTCCTAGAACAGGAAGAATGTCAAGCTCTTTGACTGACTATGCACCAAGTCCGCCTCAAAGCCCGCGCGATTCTGATAATAGAGCAATGTTTCCTATTTCTGAAAATCCCCCAGAATACACTTCTTCATCTGTTCTATTTGGAAGAGTTGAAGATGCTTCTGAAGCCGATTTGATCTCAATGGAGAAAAAAATTGGTCTAGTTTTTTTTGCAACCTTCATCACTGGCTTGAGCAGCCTTCTCTTATGTCGCGGTCGCTTGATCTCTCCTAACAATTGCATCAACACCTTTAAAATTTTAATCCCCATCTGTCCATTGGCTATTCTTGGTACCGTCTTAGACGATTTGTCAGGTCCTAGATCGGTCCAGCTGAATTCTTACAAAAAAATAGCCCAAACCTATATATCTTTTATTTGCTTACCTCCGATCTGTATCGGAACAAATCTTCCTTCTAGACTTATTTTTCACCCAACAGCAGCCTTTATTAATTATCTAATGCGAAAGATTTCATGAGGACATTTTCACCGAACAGCCCAGGCGAAGCAAGACAATCCCCTCCTCATTCCATCACGATCACTCCAATGAAAATCGTAAAAATTATAGGAATTGCATCCAGTTGTTTAGCCGTCGTGGCTATATCGACAATCGCAATAAGAGATTACCTGATTGGCTATATGGCTCTTCTAAAATCAAGATCGACACTCTTAACCTTGGATGTTACCCCCCTTGTTTTCAAAAGATTGGCGCTCGCTTCATGCGTCCCCATCAGCAGCCTAGGGGTAGCCTGGATTGCTATTCAAAACGTACTTTACTCCCCATAACCCTCACATTTACGTTGAGTCTATTTCAAAACTCAAATAATTATCATAAAAAAATAAGCGCATAAAAAACGGCTCCATCTCTGGAGCCGTTCTTGTTTTCATGGGCCTTGACCTGGCAGGTTTAAGTGCCAGCAACCAGAAGTGGTGTTCTGTCGAAGTCAAAGTCGAGGATTTCTCGCTCGTCATCGCCAAGATTTTTGGCAAGACGCTCAATATAGATCGGATGACCAGTTCCAGATGGAACCTGTTGTCCGACGATAATATTCGACTTAAAGTCGAGCAAGTAATCGCTCTTTCCTTCACAAGCGGCATCAGTCAAGACTTTTGTAGTCTCTTGGAACGATGCGGCCGAGAAGAATGACTCTGTCCCGAGGGACGCCTTGGTGATCCCCAGAAGAACCGGTGCCGCTTCAGCTGGTTTTCCACCCTCTGCAATGACCTGTTTATTCTGATTATGGAACACCCGCTTGTCCACATCTTCACCATACAAGAAGATCGTGTCACCTGGATCGGAGATTCGTATCTTCTGCAACATTTGACGAACGATAATCTCAATATGTTTATCGTTGATGTCTACCCCTTGCAGACGGTACACCTCTTGAACCTGGTTAACAAGGAATTTTTGCAATTCACGAACTCCACAAACCTCAAGAATCTCTTGTAGGCGTACGGATCCTTCTGTGATCTGCTGTCCTTTCTCAACACGATCATCTTTTTGAACGATTAGATGTTTTGTCAATGGGATGTGATGCTCTTCTTCAGCACCTGTCACCTCATCAACAACGACAACAATCCGCTTGTTCTTCTGCACCCCTTTCAGCTGAACAATACCGTCGATCTTCGCAATTTCTGCTGCATCGATCGCCTTGCTTGCTTCAAAGAGTTTTGCAACCTTGAACAATCCACCGGTGATGTCATGTGTAGTGACCGCACCTTTAGGAAGACGAGCAAGCTTCTGCCCCGATTTCACGAATGCCGCTTCCTCTACAGAGAGATACGCCCCTGATGGGATCGCGTAACTTCCGATGAGTTCTTGGAAATTCGGATCGGCGTAGATCGAAATTTGTGGATGTAGCTCCCCTCGGTGCTGCTTCACATAAATTTCTGTTTGCCCCGTCTCTTTATTGACTGTCTTCTGTGTCGAAATCCCCTCAACAAGGTCATCAAAACGGACGAATCCTTCTTTTTCACAGATGATCGGAATGTTATGTTGCTCAACAATCGCAAACTTAGTTCCAGACACAACCGCTGTACCATCTTTGATCAATAGCTGCGTTCCTAATTCGATCGGGAAGGTAGAAAGTGGCTCAATAGACTTCGTCGTCAAGAGTTTCTTCAACTCATCGAGCGATCTTCCTTCATCACGAACAATATAGGCACGACCATGTTTGTTCAACACAAGTTCTGCATTCTCTTCATCAACAACGGTACGAATTTCATGGTATACCAAGATTCCGTCTTTATCCGTAATCAGCTCTGGGCTTTCACTTGCAGACGCGATACCTCCCAAATGGAACGTACGCATCGTGAGCTGTGTCCCTGGTTCCCCGATCGATTGCGCCGCAATGATACCGACCGCTTCTCCTTGGTTGACCTTACGGCCGTTAGCAAGGTTTAGTCCATAACATTTCGCACAGATACCACGCTTCGCTTCACAAGTAAGCGCAGAACGGACCTTTAAGCTTTCGATACCAGCATTCTCAATCGCTTCAGCTTGATGAATCGTAAGGATATCACCTGCTTTTGCAAGCTTGGTTTTGCTGTCTCCTGGCATAAAGATATCTTCTGTCACACAGCGACCGAAAATACGATCCTTAAGAGGCAACAGATCTTCTGTTCCTTGCTTAATCGCACTCACCTCGATTCCATTCAACGTACCGCAATCTTCTTCATTAATCAGAACATCTTGGGCAACGTCTACAAGACGACGAGTCAAGTAACCGGAGTCAGCAGTTTTCAACGCTGTATCGGCAAGACCTTTACGGGCTCCGTGAGCAGATATAAAGTACTCCAACACACTCAATCCTTCACGGAAGTTTGAAGTAATCGGAGATTCAATGATCTCTCCTGACGGTTTTGCCATCAATCCTCTAAGGGATCCAAGCTGACGCACCTGAGACTTGTTACCACGAGCACCTGAATCCATCATCATATACAACGGATTGAGCTTTGAACCATCAGGTGTTGTGATGTTTTTAAAGAGTGCTTCAGAGATTTCCTCTGTAACATCGGTCCAGATACTAATAATCTTAGACTTTCTTTCCCCTTCAGTGATCACCCCGTCTTCGTACTGCTTCACAACAATCGCGACCTTTTTCTCAGCCTCTTTCAAAAGTTGCCCTTTGATTTTTGGAATATGTACGTCAACAACACCCATGGAGATCGAAGATTTTGTCGCTTGGGTAAACCCAAGGTTCTTCAATTCATCCAAGAAACGGACAGTTCTCTCTAGCCCTACAGTTTTGTAAACCTGATTGATCAGCTCTCCGAGCTTTTTCTTACGTAGAGAATAGTTTTGAAAACCAAGCTCTTTCGGAACAATCGTATTAAAAATAACACGACCCGGAGTTGTTTCGACAAAACCATCTTCTAATTTTACCTTAATCAACTCATGCATATGAATCCCACGACCGTAGTCATCGATTCTTTTCCCCTCTTCTCCTGTAGACTTTCCGTTCGATTCAAACATCGAGTAACTGCCCGCATTATTCAAGGCCAAGAGAACCTCTTCAGTGTTTGCAAACACTTTAGTTTTTCCGCCCTTGTCCTCTTTCTTGATTACAGGATCATGCATCACATAATATAGACCCAAAATCATATCTTGAGAAGGGATTGCTACAGGCTTTCCACTTGAAGGCAAGAAAATGTTATCCGGTGCCATCATCAAGACTTTCGCCTCGATTTGCGCCTCGATAGAAAGAGGAACGTGAACCGCCATTTGGTCTCCATCGAAGTCGGCGTTAAACGCAGCACAAACAAGTGGATGAATACGGAGCGCTTTCCCTTCAATCAAGATTGGCTCAAAAGCTTGAACACCCAATCTATGGAGCGTAGGAGCACGGTTAAGAAGAACTGGATGTCCTTTAATAACCTCTTCCAAAGCATCCCAAACGACTGGCTCTTCTCGTTGAATCATCTTTTTAGCAGAGCGAATTGTGTAAACAAGACCATCATCTTTCAATTTCTTGACGATGAACGGCTCGAAAAGCTCCAACGCCATCTGCTTTGGCAGACCACATTGGTTCAATCGCAATTCTGGACCTACAACGATTACGGAACGACCAGAATAGTCCACCCGTTTTCCAAGAAGGTTTTGACGGAAACGTCCTTGCTTCCCTTTAAGCATTTCGCTCAAAGATTTCAACGGACGATTTCCTGCACCCATAACTGGATGACCATGACGGCCGTTATCAAAGAGAGCATCGACCGCTTCTTGCAACATCCGCTTCTCATTGCGGATAATCACATCAGGCGTCTTCAGTTTCAAGATCGACTTCAAACGGTTGTTTCTGTTAATGACACGACGATAGAGATCGTTCAGATCAGATGTCGCAAAGCGACCTCCATCCAAAGGAACTAACGGACGCAATTCTGGTGGAATTACGGGAGCACAAGACATCACCATCCACTCAGATTTGTTATCTGAATTAGCAAATCCTTCGACGATTTTCAATCGTTTCGCGATTTTCATTCTGGCTTGCGTAGATTTCGTCTTTTTGAGTCTCTCTTTGAGTTCGACAACAGTCGCTTGTAGATCTTCTGTCATCAACAATTGACGAATCGCTTCGCCCCCCATCATCGCCTTAAAGGAGTCCGTTCCCCACTTCTCTTGAGCTTCTCTATACTCAATGTCAGTCAATAACTGTTTTTTCTCCAATGTGGATCTACCAGGATCGACAACTACATACTCTTCGTAGTAGATAATCCGTTCAAGGTCTCCAGAGGACATTCCTAAAAGATTTCCGATACGAGAAGGCTGGCTTTTGAAAAACCAGATGTGAACGACCGGAACGGCAAGCTCGATATGAGCCATTCGCTCGCGACGCACCTTGGAAAGAGTCACCTCTACTCCACAACGGTCACAGACGATCCCTTTGTGTTTAATCTTCTTGTACTTTCCGCAAGCACATTCCCAGTCTTTCATAGGACCGAAGATTTTTTCACAGAAAAGACCACCTTTTTCCGGCTTACTCGTACGGTAGTTGATGGTTTCCGATTTTTTAATCTCACCACGTGACCAGCTGTCACGTATCACGTCAGCAGACGCGATACGTATCGAGAGGTGATCAAAGTGTTGTTCGTGCTGTTCTTCTTTCTGCAACATTGTCTACCTTAAACTAGAGCCTCTACTGGTGTTTCTACAAATCCGCGTATATCCAATCCAAGTCCTTGCATCTCTTTGACGAGAACGTTGAACGATTCTGGAGTACCGGCTTGAAGAATATTATCTCCTCTTACGATCGATGCGTAGATACGTGTTCTACCTTCCACATCGTCTGACTTTACAGTCAACATTTCTTGGAGAAGGTTGGCGGCACCATAAGCTTCAAGTGCCCACACCTCCATCTCTCCGAAACGTTGTCCCCCTTTCTGCGCTTTTCCACCAAGTGGCTGCTGCGTCACGAGTGAGTAAGGTCCGATCGCACGAGCATGGATCTTATCGGCGACAAGATGTGAGAGTTTCAACATATAGATGTAACCCACAACAACTTTACCGTCAAAGCGCTCCCCTGTTCGTCCATCATAAAGGTACGACTTTCCGTCTGGTTCCATGCCGAGCTCTTCAAACATTTTCCAGATCTCCTTCTCAGGGAATCCTTCAAATACAGGGCTCTTTACATAGATTCCTTTCTTCTTAGCCGCAAAACCTAAATGGGTCTCCAACATTTGCCCCAAGTTCATACGAGATGGAACCCCTAACGGGTTCAAAATGATCTGAATTGGTGTACCGTCGTCTAGATAAGGCATATCTGCTTCAGGAACAATACGGGATACAACCCCTTTGTTACCATGACGTCCTGCCATCTTATCCCCGACTTGAAGCTTACGCTTCGTCGCGATATAGACTTTTACCTGACGGATAACTCCCGCTTCTAGTTCAGTATCTCCTTTCTTGAGATGCTCAACATCAGACTTATATTTAGAGGCCAAAGCTTCCATTGCAGAGTGGAACTCACGCAAGATCGTCTTCATTGTCTCATAAAGGTCAGCTGGTGGAATGATCAATTCGTTCAACGGTGTTGTCTCAATGGTCTCAAGGATATCTTGAGTGACAATTTGACCCGCCTTAACAATGATTTCTCCACTTTTTTTATGCATAATCGACTCAGGCGCCTTCTCATCAATTAAGAGAGCTCCCAATTTTTCATGCATTTCAACAGTGACTTCTACTTCTTTCTCTTTGTAACCTCTATGGATATCTTGAACTTGGCTGCGCTCTTCAACACGCTCATCATCTGTCTTAGAAAGACGATCAACACGTGAGAAAACTCTAACGTCCATTACAATACCTTCCGTTCCCAAAGGAACAGTCAAAGAGGCATCTTTTACATCAGCTGCTTTTTCACCAAAGATCGCTCTCAACAAGCGCTCTTCTGGAGAAAGTTCAGTTTCAGATTTTGGAGTGATCTTTCCAACCAGAATATCGCCAGGCTTGACTTCTGCACCAATACGGATAATTCCGTCTTCGCCTAAGTTTGCCAAAGCCTCTTCTGAAACATTCGGAATATCACGAGTAATCTCTTCTTTTCCAAGTTTTGTATCCCGTGCAGTCAACTCAAACTCTTCTAGATAGATCGATGTAAAGTAGTCTTTTCTCGTCAATTCTTCAGAAATGATGATCGCATCTTCGTAGTTGTATCCACACCACGGCATGAATGCTACAAGAACGTTCTTTCCTAAAGCGACTTCCCCCTTGTCCGTTGCTGGACCGTCAGCCAACACATCGCCTGCAACCACTTTATCTCCCACTTTTACAAGTGGTGTTTGATTGATACAGGTTCCTGAGTTAGAACGCATAAACTTCACAAGTTGGTACTCTTTCTTGCTCAAAGGACTTCTTTCTGGAGCGATGACAATTTTGAAACCGTCTACATACTCAACCTCTCCTGCCTCTTCTGCGATAATCACCGCGCAAGAGTCAGTCGCTGCTCTTTTCTCGATTCCAGTACCCACAATAGGAGCATCGGTAATCAACAATGGAACTGCTTGGCGTTGCATGTTCGATCCCATCAAAGCACGGTTGGCGTCATCGTGCTCAAGGAATGGAATCATTCCCGTTACAACAGAGACCAACTGACGTGGTGAAACGTCCATGTGAGTCACTTTTGAAGATTCGATTTTCATCGATTCCCCATGTTGACGAGCCCAGCAGTATTCCTCTGTGAACATATTTTGTTCATCAAGGTGTGCAGAAGCCTGAGCGATGACACATCTCTCTTCGATGTCAGCTGTCATGTACTCGATCTCATCGGTGACAATCCCTTCGCGCACAATTCTATACGGAGTCTCAACAAATCCGAATTCATTGATTTTAGCAAAAGAAGATAGTGACGTGATCAATCCGATGTTCGGACCTTCTGGAGTCTCAATCGGACAAACACGGCCATAATGGCTTGGGTGAACGTCACGCACTTCGAATCCAGCACGATCTCTATTCAATCCACCAGGGCCCAAGCTTGAAAGACGCCGTTTGTGGGTCAATTCTGCGATTGGGTTAGTCTGATCCATAAACTGAGAAAGCTGTGAACGGCCAAAGAAATCTTTGATCGCCCCTTGCAATCCACGTGCAGAGATCGCCTTTCCAGGCGTCAATGTATCAGAAGAGAAATCGAACAAGTTCATTCTTTCCCGAATGATCTTTTCCATTCTAACGAATCCGATACGGCACTGATTTTGGACAAGCTCCCCTACAGAACGAACACGTCGGTTCGCCAAGTGGTCGATGTCGTCAATTTGCGCCTTGGGATCACCGTTTTTCAAACGAATCAGATACTTAAGAGCTAGGACGATGTCCTCTTTTTTCAAAGTCACAACGTTTAAAGCTTCATCTGTTGTTTCGACAGAGAGCTTTTTATTCATTTTGTAGCGACCTACTCGTCCCAAATTGTATCGTTTTGGATCGAAGAATAGGCGCATCATTACAGAGCGTGCATTCGACAAAGTCGCTGGCTCACCTGGACGCAATTTGCGATAAAAATCTTTCAACGCAGACTCGTAAGAATCTGTTGGATCTTTTGCAAGCATCTTGATGATCGGCGAGGTCTCGTCCGCATCTTCTGCAATTTTAAGGGTGGTGATGTTTGCATCAAAAATCCGCTTCAACATAGCTGTTGTCAGTTTTTCCGATGCTTTCCCGTAAAGGGTGTTTGTTGCTTCATCCAGAACATCTTCGGCCAAGATCTTCCCTACGATCTTTGCAAAGTCTTTCTCTGAACGAATTTTAACTTTTCTTGTCTCAAAGAACTCTTCTAGAATATCAGCATTGGTGGAATATCCCAACGTTCTGATAAAAGAAGTTGCTAAAATTTTGCGACGACGCTTCTTCTTATCAGCGTAGATATAAACATGATCGTTGATATCAAAAGAAGCCTCTAACCAGCTTCCTCTATAAGGAATAATACGGAAAGAATAGAGGACGTTCCCTTTAGGGTGTTTGTCTTGCTCGAAGCAAATACCTGGAGAACGGTGCAACTGGGAAACGATGACGCGCTCGGCACCATTGATCACAAAGGTTCCCCTTTGAGTCATTAGAGGTAAAGTTCCTAAATAAACTTCTTCCTCTTTGATACCAGTTTCGTCGGTAAGTCTGAATTTTGCTTTAACAGCAGAATTGTAAGTAATTCCTCTCTTAATAGACTCTTCTGGTGTGTACTTTGGTACACCAAGGTTGTAAGAAAGGTACTCAAGGATGATTTTCTCATCGTAAGATTTGATTGGGAATACTTCTCTGAAGACCTCTTCCAATCCTATATTATCTCGCTCATCATGAAGACGATCGTTTTGCAAAAACTGCTGATAGGATTTGATTTGCACTTCAATCAAATTCGGCAAATCGATAATCTCTTGCCGTTTTTGTAAACTGACCCTCTTAGGTGGTCTATTAGTCATTTAAAACCCCGAATCTGAGTAATACTCAAAAAAAAACTAAACATACCTATTGCGCTTCAAAATCAATTCTTTGAAGCGCAACAGGTACATATATTACTACTTAATAAAACAATGATTACATTGCTTTAAGAGTAACCTTGATCGACACGTCTTCGAACTTTTTAGCCAAAGTTTGTGCGTCAGCTTTGTTTAGCTGCTCTTTCACTACTTTTGGTGCTGCTTCTACGAGTTCTTTAGCTTCTTTCAAGCCAAGAGCTGTAATTTCACGCACGAGTTTAATCGCTGCAACTTTCTTGTCAGCATCTACTGGCTCGAGAGTTACGCTAAATTCTTGTGCTTCAGCTTCTGCTGGCGCCGCGGCTGCTGCTGGTCCTGCAACCATAGCAACACCTGCGGATGCTTTTACGCCCCACTTGTCTTCAAGTTTAGTCTTAAGTTCTGACATTTCAAGAACAGTAAGATTGCTAAGTTCTTCTACGAGTTGATCTAAAGTATGTTTGCTCACTTTATTTCTCCAAAATCATGATTGTTGATCTTTAGTTTTATTATCTAAGCAGTAGATGACTGATGTCAAAATCGCTTCAATAGCTCCCAATGTATGTGAAAGCGGCGCCTCGAGTGTCCCAAGGAATTGTGCACGCATTTCTGGTAGACTTGGAAGTTTTGAAATCATCTCTACTTGTGAAGAGGAGCAATAGCTCCCTTCGAAGTGACCACCTAGAACCTCGATCAGATCCTTATGGTCTGTTCTGAAGTTATAAAGTTCTTTTGTGGCCTCAACGAAGTTGTCCTTCGAAATAACAAAACCGACATGTCCCTTAAGAAGGGAGATGTCTATTTTCATCCCTTTTATTTCCGCAGCTTTGCGGAAAATTCGCTTTTTTACGACAAGGTAACGTCCGCCTGCCTTGGCAATTTTCCTACGAAAATTGTGGGCAGTGTTAGGCGCCATTTTACCGTAATTGACAAGAACCAGATTAGACCCTTGAGGAATTGCGTCTGCGATCTCTTCTAAAAGATACTCTTTCTCTTTCCTCATGGTGTCTACTCCGCCGTCACTGCTAATTGATGACTTCCACCCATGGTGGATGCCATATATACGCTTTTGATAAATGCACCTTTGAGCGCTCTCGGCTTTGCTTTGATGAGCTCAGCTAAAATAGCCTCTGCGTTCTCCACAAGCTTCGTTCCCTCAAACGATAGACGTCCAATTCTCAAGTGTACTTGACCCATTTTGTCTGGTTTCAATTCCACTTTACCTCTGCACGCCTCAATCGTTGCCGTAACTACATCTTGAGTTACAGTCCCCGACTTAGGATTCGGCATGAGACCGCGTGGTCCCAAAACCTTTGCAACCTTTGCAAAATCGCGCATTACGTCAGGAGATGCGATCACGACATCGTAATCAACCCAACCCGCTTGCATGCGATCCAAAAGCTCGAGTGATCCAGCCTCGATAGCGCCGTTTGCTTTCGCTTGAGCTGCTTTTTCGAGATCTTTCGTCACGACAACAACACGTGCAGCTTTTCCCGTTCCGTGTGGAAGGACAACGCTTGTACGCACTTGTTGATCCGCTTTCTTGGTATCAATATTCAAAGAAATATTGATATCAATGCTAGCGTCAAATTTTACTTTTGGTTCTTCTTTGATATGTTCGACCGCTTCTTGAATACTCAAGGGGCGAGTCAGAAGAGACTTTCGAATCTCTTTCATTCTTTTGCTGTATTTCGTCACGATTACTCCTCCACCACATCGATTCCCATGGAGCGAGCAGTTCCTTCAACTAAACACATAGCCGCTTCAACAGAGGCTGCGTTCATTTCAGTGTACTTAAGCTCTGCGATCTCGCGGATTTTCTTCCGATTGATACGCCCGACTTTTGCACTGTTCGGAGTTTTAGAACCTTTTTCGATTCCAACAGCCGACATGAGCAAATTCGCAACAGGAGGATTTTTGGTGATAAACGTAAACGACTTATCAGCATAAACTGTAATCACAACAGGAACAACAGATCCAGCCTTGCTCTGTGTAGCCGCGTTAAATTCCTTACAGAATGCCATAATATTGACACCCTTAGAACCTAAAGCTGGACCGACAGGTGGGGCGGGATTTGCTTTCCCTGCTGGGAGTTGCAATTTAATTGTCCCAGTAACCTTTTTAGCCATTCTTTTCCTTTTTTCGTCATTTAGACGTTGATTTAGTAGATTTTTTTAAAAAATCTATTGATCTTGCTCGCCGAAGATTTTTTCAACCTGCCAGAATTCGAGCTCGACCTTGGTCTCACGACCGAAAATTGAGACAAGCACATTGAGTTTCCCTTTATTGGCGTCAGAATCGACAACCGTACCGGTGAAAGTCTCAAAAACTCCATCCGCAATTTTAACCTTGTCACCTGCACGAATATCGTGACGATGAACAAGACCACCTTGCTTATCTTCAACTTCAGAGATAGCTTTCTCCTCTGCTGCTGATAAAGGGACCGGCTTTTCGCCCCCTAAAAATCCGATGACCCCGTCAAAGCTTTTAACATATTGCCAAGACTCATCGTTTATTTCCATCTGAATTATTACGTAACCGGGCCAAACTTTTCGTTCGACAACCCGTTGCTGTCCGTTTTTCACTTCAGAAACGTTCTCCGTTGGCAGAACTACTTGAGTAACAAAGGATTCCATACCGACTTGGGCACGCCCTTCCTCGATAGATTTTTTTACCTTTTTCTCAAGACCAGAAATAACTTGTACAACGTACCAATGCTGCATGAACGTACCTAAACTATCCAAATAAGACATTCACTCCTGCTTGAATTAGATTTAATCCACCCCGGATCGAAAGATCCACTAGGTAGATACCTAAGCCAAACACAAAAAGCGAAGCTAAAACTGCTTTCGTTCCTCTTGCAACTTCAGCCTTTGCAGGCCATGTTATTTTTTTCATCTCTGCCTTAAATTCAGAAAGCAGTGAAGTTCTTTTTTTAACAGCTGTTGCTGTAGGAAATTGGACAGTCTTAGATGTCATGTTAAACCTTCTTTTGAAGATATCTTCTCAGAGCCTTTTTTAAGACTCTTGAGTTTAACGAGTGCTGAGGGGTTCGAACCCCCGGCCTACGGTTTTGGAGACCGACGCTCTACCAGCTGAGCTAAGCACCCAATATTTTGTAGAGAAAGTTTCCTCCCTCTACAAAGTACCATTATTGAATAATTTCCACAACAGTTCCAGCACCGATTGTTCGGCCACCTTCACGAAGTGAGAATGTCATCCCTTTCTCAAGAGGCATGCTAGCTAGAAGGTCAATTGTAAGCTTACAGTTGTCCCCAGGCATTACCATCTCTTTTCCGTCCATCAAATGAACAGAAGCTGTGATATCCGCAGTACGGATGTACACTTGAGGTCTGTATCCTTCGAAGAAAGGCTTATGTCTTCCACCTTCTTCTTTAGTCAAAACATATAGTTGAGCAACAAACTTCTTATGAGCTTTTACACTTCCTGGTTTTGCGATAACTTGACCACGTTGCACGTCCCCTTTGTTGATACCACGCAATAGAAGACCTACGTTCTCCCCGGCTTCCGCATAATCAAGAGATTTTTGGAACATTTCTACCCCAGTAACGATTGTCTTCTTAGTGACACCGTAACCAATGATCTCCATGTCTTCGCCGATACGCACTTGTCCACGCTCACAACGTCCTGTAACAACAGTACCACGACCTGAGATAGAGAACACGTCCTCAATCGCAAGCAAGAATGGCTTGTCTGTTTCACGAGCTGGAGTTTTGATGTGAGCATCTACTGCATCCATCAACTGATCAATCGCAGCTACATATTTAGGATCCCCTTCGAGAGCTCTGAGACCAGAACCGCGAATGATTGGACTATCTTTGTAACCGTGCTTCTCTAAGAGCTCAGTGATCTCGTACTCAACGAGGTCGATCAACTCTTCATCACCAACCATCATGTCTACTTTGTTCAAGAAAACAACGATAGATGGAACTCCAACTTGGCGAGCCAAGAGAATATGTTCACGTGTTTGTGGCATAGGACCGTCGGTCGCTGCAACAACGAGGATAGCCCCGTCCATTTGCGCCGCACCGGTGATCATGTTTTTAACATAGTCGGCATGCCCAGGACAGTCTACGTGAGCGTAGTGACGAGTTGCTGTCTCATACTCAACGTGAGTCGCATTGATCGTAATCCCGCGCGCTTTTTCTTCCGGAGCCTTGTCAATCTGATCATAAGCTTGGAATTTAGCAAGCTGCTTATTCGCCTGATTTTTTGTGATAGCAGCTGTTAAGGTTGTCTTACCATGGTCAACGTGTCCAATGGTTCCGATGTTTACGTGAGGTTTCGTACGCTGAAAACTCTCTTTTGCCATTTGTATCTCCTTCGAGGTTCAGTTTGGAGGCTGTTTTTTAAACAAAATGCATCCTAATTAAGAGGCCTTTTGCTTCATTTTGCCCGGGAAAGGAATCGAACCTTCGATCTCACGCTTACCATGCGTGTGCTATACCACTAAGCCACCCGGGCCAAACTCTAAAAAATGAATGCTTAAGAGCATAACGGCTTTGCGTTTATAGCGCAAGCCAATATTTTGACCTTAAGTATTCTCTACCGTATCCGGTAGGTGATCCGGGCACGATTCATATCGTACGGACTCATTTCGAGCTTGACCTGATCCCCCCTTGTGAGGCGAATATTACGTAGGCGAATCTTGCCCGACGGGGTCGCCGTAACAAACATATCCTCGTATCCATCAACTTTTACTTTGAATGTCGCGTTAGGTAAGACGTCTATAATCTTCCCTTCGATCTCTATGAACTCGTCTTTTCCGGTCATGTCTGCCCTTTTTTACTCGATGGAGTTTAAGGATTTTGAAGAAAAACCACAAATGTTTTCACACAACAACTCTGTTTTTTGCTATTATTCTTCTCAATGGACCTAAAAACTCGAGAAGAGGCGCTCCTCTTGCAATTTAAAAATATTTCTGCTGAGAAGTTTTACGATCAGCTGATCGACCTTGGAAAAACGCTCCCCCCCTACCCAAAAGAACTCAAAATAGACCGTCATCGAGTGATCGGCTGCCAAAGTCTGCTTTATTGTATTGTTTCAGTCCAAAATGGAACGGTTCAGCTCCAGATCGACTCGGACGCCCTTATTTCTAAGGGGCTCGCCGCTCTTGTTTATCAACTGTACAATAATCTTCCGATTCAAGAAATAATTACCACTCCACTCACCTTTTTTAAAGAAATTAATATACTGTCTTCCCTTTCCATGACACGCCTCAACGGCCTTCAGTCCCTTTTGCGTCACGTTGTAAAAGAAACGCTATCAACAATTTAGCTTTTTTTGCATAATATCGTTTTTTATATAATATCCATTTCAGGTAAAATACTTACTAAGAATGAAAAGGATTTTTCATGCAGACTGTTACCCGTACGCCCCCACCCTCAGACCATGTTACACCTTCCAGTGCAATCGACCTAGGAATCAAGCGGCGCGACGCTGAAATTAAAAAAATTTACCAGTACTCATTCTTTGTTTTTTACCAATTCAGTTACCGTCTTCTTCAAGGATCAGCAATAGCCTTAACCATTCTTCAAGCCATTCCACTTGTCCGCGTCTTAAAAAAATATCCTGTCATCATCCTGATTGCTAAACCTGTTTTAAATTATTTTAACGAACACCTTGTTTTTCATCTTGGGAACTTAAGCTATCGCACCTCTGAAAGTTACAGAAACGCCTTAGCTTACAAAAAAATTTACGAAAAACACGCTCAACAGATCGTAGAGATCACAAAAGACCTCACTTTTATGCAAAAAATAAACCCTTTTTATTTTCCAGTTTTGCTCGTTCCCTTAGATTCAATTGAAAAAGAACTAAAAGAACAGGATAAAATATTCGCAGCAGAAAAATACAAAAATGTTTTAGGATATTGCCAGAATTCACCATCACCCGAGCCCAATCTCTCTCATTATGTTGAAAGCAAAATTATTGCTGAGCAAAAAAAGATGCTTCATAGATCCATTGAAGCCTTTCTCCCCCTTTTTCTAAAAACATATAAAAATGAACATCACCCAAATCTTTCGATTTATACATATATGGCTCAAGATATCAGCGATCGTCGGTTCGCTCCTGACTCTACACCTTCTTCACAGATTCTTGTACCCAAAATGTCTTTCGAAGCACGTCGTTTGCTCTCGGAGAAATCCCCTTTATTTTGGGTACATACCAGCACAGGAGAAGCCGAAACCGCTCAAACTCGCCACATCACCTACAAAAGATTCACAAACATACTTCGTGAGTGCAAACAAGCTCAATCCTCTTTCGATGAATTTTTTAACAAAATTCATAACGAACTCTCTATCGAATCTCGCGAAAGTAGTCCGAAATAGACTTAAGATCTTAAGTTAACCAACGACTAGCTTGACCGATTGGACATACATCACAAAGAAAGAAAAGAGAGCGAGAGCGATAAGAAGCCCTTTGCGCGTTAAATTCTTCGACCCCTCTTGAATTCCTTGAATATGGCGCCCCACCCAACACATCGCAATCGGAATTAAACCACTCAGCCACGTATCGCCATAACCGCCGGTAAGATCAAGAGCTGTCAAAAATGCATTCGGTATTAAAAATGTAAGCAGCAGTGTTGGAAGGATGATGACAACGGTAATCAACAGAAGATTACGGATCGTAGAGTTTAACGAAAATAGATCCTTTAAAAATCCAACCAAGCCAAAACCAATTCCGATAAATGAAGTAATTAAAGACAAGAAGGCAAACATACTGACAAAAAAGGATAAAAATCCCGATCCAAAACCCAAACTAGATCGGGTATGATAATAAAGAACCTCTGTAGACGAAAGCCCTTTCTCTAAAGCGTAATAAAGTCCCATCTCCCCCTCCAAAGGGACAATCCCAAAGACCACGATCTCATAAATCAGATAAACGAATAGAGGAATCAGTGAGCCTAAAAAGACCGCCTTCGTCAGCTTTTTTCTGTCCCGTTGCAATAATTCCACAAGACTCGGAACCATGATTTGATAGCTAAAGGTCGTTAAAATCAATGGGAGAGTTAAAGGGATTTTTGAAAAATCAGAGGCGAGATTGATATGGTTAAAATAGGTAAGCCCTATTGCCACGATCACTGCGAACGATCCCATTAACCCTATAACCAAAACATGGTTTAACTTGGAGACCAATGACTCTTTCAAAAGAAAGATAGCCCCGAAAAGGATGGCAAAAAGCCAAATAGCCCCCTGCTTTGAAACTAATCCATTAAAAAAAACATTTAACATTCCACCCAGTAAAGGAGCCCCAGCAGTCACATAAGCAACCAAAGAGCCCAAGCCCATAAACAGAACCAAAAAAATCGAAAGATAGCGACCAGATTGCCCTAAAAACTTGTAAGAGAGACTCACTAGATGAGGATGAGGAGTTTTTATCCAAAGGGTTGCCTCGACAAGCAAAAGCCCTGTCAATACCATATAAACCCAGGCCACGCAAAGGCCTAATATTGAAGGGATTAACCCTGCCTGTGCTGTCTCTACAGGGAGAGCTAACATTCCTCCACCAATACAAGTACCAGCAACTAAAGAGACGCCACCCCAAAAAGGAAGAGCTGTTTTATTTGTTTCCATAACCAAAAGAGGTTACAGAATTGACAGAAAAAAAGGTATTCGAAAATTAATTTTAATCCTTGGACTAATTACTCAAAACTTTTACAATATACTCTTAGGTTAAGGAGCAGTTATCAGAGATAGTCCAATTGCTCGTAAAGAGCTTCATCCAATACTTAGACGATTGCGTCATGTTGCCGAAACTATAAATGCCAAAGAGCAGGTAACTGCAACGCTGTACTACTATGAGCCCAACGCGAAACCTGAAACTCAAACCTCTAAAGCTATTATATTTATTAACGGGATAGACACCTCTGCTGTTGCCATAGATGGCTACTGCAATATTATAAAAAATATTTTTCAAGATCGTCTATATAAGATAGTAAACGTCTCCAACGGATTCATTAAAGATTTTGCAAGGGCCACTATGCTAAGGCTTGGTGGAGAAACTGGATCTTCTGGATGCGCGGTGACAGCATTTAAAGCGATTCTTCATGATCAAAATATAGAGCACGTCAGAGTTATTTGTCATAGTGAAGGATCCCTTGTTTTAAAAATTGCGCTGGAGACTTTAAAAGGTGAAAATGAAGAAAACTTCAACAAACTTTACGAAAAACTTTCTATAGTGGCTATTGGCCCTGCATTTTTCTTTGATGAGACTTATGCTCACCATTGCGAAAACCACGTTTCTTTAATCGACTTCGTCCCCTTTCTGTTAAACATCACTTATATTTTTTCTTATATAAATGCATCTTGGAATCTTTTATGGCGTAAAATGAGACAAGATTTTACTCCAGTAAAGATAAAAAATGTTTACTTTTACCCATTTTATTCATCCATGTCTGAAGAACATGGATTACGAAATGGTAATTATGCAAACGTATTCATTGATGCTATTACAGAATTCAATGGTATAGGGACTGTATCAACGATGAGGCCGCAGCAATCTGTATCAATCTAGACGATTCTTCCAATTTTTGGAGTAAAAACTGAACCGTTTTATCCCCTCCTAAATAACCGAGCGATTCCACAATCTGCAACTTCTCTTCAAAGGTCACTTCTGGATACAAGGCGATCAATTCATCGGTAATCGAGGTCTCTTTTCCAAAAAAGGCTAAAACCAACAATACCTGTAGACGATTTTTCTTATCCCCTGTCTTGATCAACTCTTTGGCCACCTCGACCACATCGGTATCTGACTCTTGAAACAACAACATGAGGGCCATTTTACTGACTGGAACAAGCCGTTTTTCTAAAAGCTGAGCCAAGGCCTTCTTTGCCCCCTCCAAATCAACCAATGCATAAGAACCAATCAATGAAAGACGGGTCAATTGATCGACAATCAAAGGATAATTAGGCAACATCGCCTGATGGGTGACCTTTGATGGAACTACAGCAGAAAACATACTCTCATTTCCACTAAACATCACAAGACTCATCTCATTATGCAAAAACTCTCGAAAAGTTTTTTTCACAAATTCTATATTCGTACGGTGACGCAAAAAACCGATCGCCAGATTGATCTTCACATAAGGATCGATGGAATCAACCCCATTTTTTTCAAGCGCCTCAAGGGATGGCTTAGATTTGGCGATGAAGACGGCCGCTAAAGAACGGATACTTCCTGATTCATGGTGCAATTTTTCAATCAAAAAATCGATGGCCGAATCTTTATTCGCTAAAGAAAGAAGCCAATTTCCCATCATCTGTAACGGTAAAGAACTCTCTTTACAGCTTTCTTCAATCAGGGGCATTATCTCAATTAACTGCTCTTTTTTGTCTGATAATAAAGCTACCGCCTCGAAAGCTTTGCAGCGAACATCTAAAGAAGGATCTCGCAAGAAAGTTTTTACCTGTGCTAAATACTCTTTTTTCGACTCTTGAATAATTGCCTCTAGGGCCAGCTCTCGGTATTGAGCCCGACCATTTTGCATCAAATATTGGAGCTGAATCGAATCCATCCCTTCTAAAATTGAGGCCAAGCTGCGGATCGCAAAAAGTCTCTCTTCAGAGGTTGATAAAGGATGTTCGATGATCTTTTTTAAAGGCTCGATCGCCTCTTGATTCGATTGATAGCCCGCCGCACGAATCGCCTCTAAACGAACATGGTAGTTCGTCTCTGTTCCGATCAACCTTGCGATCAATTTTTTGAGCGGTGGATCGGGATAATTGGCAGACAACCTTAAAGCAAAGCCTCGAATCCTAGCATTCGCGGAGCGACTTTTCTCTAAAAGAATTTTCAGTCCACGGATATCTCTTGTCATCGCCGCACCAAGCAGAGACATTGCCTCGCTCGCCTCCCCCCCTTGCGCATGTCTTTTTAAGACAGACCAGGCCAAAGACTCAATCAGCTCGAAGGCATTTTTAGGGCAGATATCCTCAGTTCGGACAAGATTCAAAGCCTCTTGAGTTCGTAACAAATGGGCCAACGTCTGTGCGTAGAGAAACTTTCGATCAATTTTATCGGGATCCTCTAAATAGTAAGATCTCGAATACTTAAGCGCCTCCTCATTGTCCTGAATCAAAAGAGACGAGTGCACTTTATTTAATTCCCCAAAAAGGGGAACCAACGCCAAAAAACTACTAAAAATCGTGATTATGCGCACGGTGAGCCAACAAATGAATGTGTAAATGGTACACCGATTGTCCCGCGTCGGGCCCATTATTCAATACTAGCCGATACCCTTTTTCTAAAGAGTGCTCTTTTGCCAATTTTTGAATAACTTCGGTCATAGCCAACCAATACCCGAAATGTTCTTTTTTTAAATCTTGAAATGTGGGGATCTGTATTTTGGGGATTACGAGCCAATGTATAGGCGCCTTAGGATGAATATCTTTGATCACAATCACCATTTCATCTTCGTAAATCACATGTGCATTCATTTCTTTATCAATGATCTTAGCGAACAAACTTTTCATCTTATTTTTCCTTATTCATTCAAACTGTAAACTTTTTTTAGCTCCCTCAATCGCCCCTTGCTTGCTAGAAAAAATCGCAATAAACAACCCTTTATGACAAAATTTCGCCCCACAAACACCCGAAACTTCCTCAAATTCTTTATCAGTTAACCCTCCCCACTCTTTCGGCAAATCTTGACGAGCCCCCATCCGCTCTTCGTACGTTTTCGGAATCACCCGTAACTTCCACCCGTTAGGAACCGGCATAACAATATACTTTCCTGGATGAGTTGCCCCACCAAGCTCGAAAAAATTCTCAAGCCAAGGCATTTGATCATCGAACACAAGAATCTCTTTGGAGTGTTCCATCACCTCACGCACCACCTCTTTGCACCTTTGTCGATATTTATACCGTTCTAAATGACGCTCTAAATGGGCATAAACAAAATCAAAAGCAGCGAAAAAAGCTCGATTCATCTCCTCAGAGCTTGCTTCTTGCGTGATCGGGACAAAATTTTCGACGATATGAGAAAAAGTCGGAGTATTCAACACCTCTTTAGAGACGCGCCCGTTATCAAAGGCATCTACATGATCCAGCAATGTTTTTTTCAAAAAATGATAGAGCGACTCATCGTAAAAACCTTTATGAAGCAAAAAGCGCCCCACCATGCCCGCCGCACTTAACTCCCCTTGGTAACTGCTCTGATGGTGGTCAAACGCTTGACTTTTTTCATCATATATTCCGCCAACATCCACTACAAACTGAAAGCGATCAATCACCTCTGGATCACGAGAGCGATGAATCTGCTCCTTTTGAATCAAACCAGCATACACCAACTGTGCGCAGGCGACGATCTCATCTGCATGAAATGGCCCATTATGAGTTACGACGCCTAACTCTTTCTCTTTTGACATCTTAATTTAGCTCCTTAAGAGAGATGCGGTTTTAAAAATTCGAGAATCTGTGCTGCATGATGCGCCGTATCGACTTTTTCGATTCTTCCCACCTCTTCACCTTTTGGGTTCAAAATGACAGTTGTTCTCTGAATCCATTTATAGGGGAAAAAGTTGAACCCAAAACGCCATTTATAAACTCCCATTTGAGTAGAAAGTCTTCTATCGTGATCGGCAATCAATCTAAATGGCAATTTGTATTTTTGTTCAAAGTGCTTATGACTATCAACCGAATCGAGGCTTACCCCAACGATCTTTACTCCCTGTTTTTTTAATTCCTCAAAATTATCACGCAAATTGCAGGCTTGAGCCGTGCACCCGGGCGTGTCATCTTTTGGGTAAAAATATAAGGCGAGCCAGCTGCCACGATAATCCTCTAGAGAAATTGGGGCACCATCTTGATCCACCCCATGAAAATGAATAGTTTGCATGCCACTATTGTTACTTAAATCTCTTTTTTATTCACTCACAAGTTAACGAGTAAGTTAAATCAAACGGGAAGAAGGTCTTTTTCCAAAACTTCATGCATATGTCGGTTAAATTGTTTGTGAATCTGCTCTATGGAAGCCTCCTTTAAGCAAGGGGCATTACAAGTGCGCAAAAACTTACATTTTTGAGTAAATATTTTCCCAAAAGGGCAACTGCCCTGAAAACTTTGATGCTTATCACCGATCGGTCGATAGACGTGATCTGATGTTGGACCAAAAAGGCTAAAGGTTGGAATGTCAGCGACACCTGCTAAATGTAACGAGGCCGAGTCAATCGCAATCACCATTTTACTTAAACTCATTAAATACTGCCAAGCATTCAATGATTTGATTTTCCAAAGGTGCACATGATAAAATTGCTCCTCAATTTCACGTGCTGCTATCTCTTCTTTTTCTGAAAAATAGGGAATCACTACTTGAAAACCCCAATCGAAACGGATTTTTGCAATCCATTCGATCCACTGTTGCAAAGATAGAGTTTTTTGTTGCCAAGCAGAAAAAGGACAAATTAAAATGAACCCTTGTGAAAAAGAAGCTGTAAATTGTTCTAATTCGTTTCGCTGCTCTTTTTCCAATAAAAGAGTGATGGGAGCAATCGCGGTGCGCCTCTCTTTTGTCATCGCATCGACCAGAAGGAGATTACGCTCTTGCGGCATAAGATGTTTGGGTGCACTCACCTTCAAGTTAGTCACCATTAAATTCGGCCATTCAGCAACAGATTTCTTATCAAAGCCAACTTTTTTTGCTCCCGAAACAAGCCCCGTAATGATTGCTGATTTTAGATTTCCTTGAAAATCAAACACCATGTCAAAATTGCGCTTCCTTATCTCTAGAAGCTTTTTTATCAGACTCTTATAGGCCCCTTTCTTAAACGCTTTGAACGGAATTGCCAATACATCATTGAGTCCTTTTAAATGCACTACCGCATCTAAAAAAGATTCCTCCACCGCCCAAGAAATTTTCGCATTCGGATAGCAAGAACGAATTTGATAAAAGGCTCGGTAAGTTTGTATGATGTCACCAATAGACGACAGTTTCACAATAAGAATTTCCATGAAGGCGAGCATACGATTTTTCTTCTGTTTTCTCAAGAACATTTCTTGAGAAAATCTTCTTTATGATAGAAGGCAAGATTATGAGAACAAATCACTTCATCCCCTATCTATTAAGTCCGCTAGGAGAAGTGATGCACATCAAAGAAAATGTATACAGAATTTTTTTCGAACAGGTCCCTCATAGTTTTTTAGGCTTTCATAACCCACTCGACCATTTCCTCATCGATCCTCTTCTCCATTATCGACTCATGGGAGCTAAATTTTCACTCCATCATGTCGAAAAACAAAAAGAAAAAAATTCGATCACCATCGAAATCAGCTCGAATATTCCCCTTACTATTGGGAAAAAAGCGGTTCGCATTTTTATTCAAGACGATCGTTTTCTAGTTTCTTCGAAAAATTTTTTAGAAGAGCTTAAAAAAGAAAAGTTACTCTCTTTGGACCATTTCGAGATCGACACAAGCTCGAAAAAATGTGTGTTGCAGACAAGCCCCATCAAAAAACGGTTTTTTTTACCTCCACAAATCCTCACCCACGGCAATTTGAGTGAAAATACGTTTTCTAAGCTCTTAGAAGAACATCCCGCAGGAGAAATTTTAGCTCTTTATCCGATACAACATGAAACACTCTTTTTAGCTTCAGACATCTGCCTTTCTCCCCAAAATCTTTACACTCCGCTTTTACACACCTCCAATATCACCCATTTTCAGATCTACAAAGAATCTGCATATCGACAAAAAATCTCTTTCTTCTCAGCAAGAGGGCTGAAAACATCCCTTGAATCTAGCAAAATCATTCAAAGTGTTTTCACCACTATGCCCAACGATGAAGAGCGTTCGGCTCTTTTTCTCACTTCAATGGAGCAACTCAAAGAGCCCCTTACCCATAGTTGGAGCCACTCCCCTTCCTCAAAAATAGAATTGCCACCGGTGATTCGTAATAATCGACACCAAGATCTTCTTGATCGATTTATCAATGAACAGTGTGAAACTCCGATCTTAGAAGCGCTTCAGCATAAAGAAATTTCGTCTGAGGGGGTCCTTTTTGTCACATACCTCCCCTCTTTTTTCTTAAGGGGACTTCTTTTTGAAAGACAAGTGCGGACAAAAATCAAACGGATTTACTTTCTAAACCCTTCACAAAAAACTCCAGGCTATTTTTCTCATGCGGATCGATCGTTGCTTTTAGATTTAAATGCCTACGGCATCGAAGTTTTCTGGTATGACCGCTCTTCTGCAAAACTGTTACAATTTTGTGAACGGGTGTTGGATTATACAGGAATCTTCTTGCCACCACATCGGATCGAAGAGTACCAAAAAGCACTTACGATTGGAGTCTATGGATCAAGCTGTGTCTCAAAAGAGATTGAACCTGACATCAAAACGATTCTCTTAGGCCTAACAGCACTCGCTTCACCAAAACCGCTAGCTGTTTCAACAGGAGGAGGACCCGGTGTGATGGGAATTGCCAACAAAGTGGCCTATGATCTTGGAATCCTTTCGCTGGCTCATCTTTGCAATTTCTCTTTTGAGCCGATGAATCCCCATCTTGACGGAAAAATGACCTACCGGATTGAAAAAATGATCGAGCGACAAGCAGAGTTTCTCGTGAAATTTCCTATTTTCTTTATCGGCGGGTTTGGCAGCGACCTAGAACTCGCCCTCGAAATTGTAGGAAGGCAGGTAGGTAGTTACGAAATCACCCCTATTCTTTTGTTCGGTGAAGCCGACTACTGGGAAAAGAAAATCAGCGATCGCTTCACGTTAAATAGAGAAACTGGCACGCTAAGAGAAGGTGTGTATCTCTCTAATTCTTTGATTCAAGTAGCCACAGGCGCTGAAGCTGTGGAAGTGTATACACGGTACTTTTCTAACCAGCTTACTCTCGGCCCCGCCGGGCGCATCTATGGAAGAGGATTTCGCCTATTTAAGGAGATTGACGATGATATTTGACCTAACAAGTCCTGATGGTTTTATTGAAAAACTCGAAAACAAAAATGCTACTATTGTATTTGAATACATTTCACCCTTATTTTTAGGCTTTAAAACGGATCACAATCACATTCAATTCAATCTAAAAAGCCTTTTAGCCCAACTTGGTCTTGACTGCAAGCTCCTTGGTTTAGAAATCGATCAACCCTTACATAAAATCCGAGCATTGATCGAATTTCTTCCTCGCAGCCCACTTGGGGAGGAAATTTTCAAAACGCTTGGGATCGGCTCTTTTGTTGGGAAACTCTTTGTTAAAGACCCTGAAAGACTCGTCCTAAAACCAGACTATCTTGTCCGAATGTTTGACCGCTGCGATAGACACGGTCACCCACTACTCTCTTTTAAAGAACGCTTTGACCTTGAAGTAATCGACGGTCAGTTGATCGGTTGGCTTCCACTTTTAGAAGGAAAAATCGTTTATGACGAAGCGATTCACGGCCTATTGCCGACTTTAGGGGCCGCACTTAAAACGAGACTCTCTCTACGCCATCTGCTCCCTCTATTACAAAAAAGGGAGACTAAACTCTTAAAAACTGTCGCTCAAAACGAGATGCTGCTAGTCAAGACAGAACCTCTTTACATCCGCACCGTATTTGCTCGAGTGAAAAATGAGCTTTTACCCAAAGGATTTCTCCATACAGAAGCCTCCATCTTGGAACCCACCACCCGTAATTCTGGTGATGTCTACGAATTTTATGGTGAAAGCAACCAACCAATCGAACGAGTGCCTCTTGAATTTTTCGTCTTAGAACCATATAAAGAGTATGTTTTTTTCTCTGACAGGGATAAACTTCAAGCGCTTTTAGCAAATGATCAAAACATCTTCGAGGCTTTTAATAAAGCGCCTGGGAAAAAAAGTCATAAAGCGGCTGTTTTTGTGGTCAACTCTAAGCAATTACAAAATCTTTCTGAAAAAGATTGGATTGTCCGCGATTATTTTATCGAATCGATTCCGACGATCGAGACTTCGCCTAGCGACTCTATCATGATCCAAAACTATATCCTGAATCAGCCAGAAACATTTTTCTTAAACCGGATCGACTGGGAAGAATTTACCTCCGAAGGGGTTCTTTTCTGTCGCCACTTCCCGACCTATTTCTTAAAACGGCTTTTTCTGTCAGACAAAACAAAAAAGCAAATCAAGCGGCTCTATTTTCAATACGCCTCACGCTCCTCCGATCAGTTTTTTACCCACGAAGATCGTACATTTATGATCGATCTTTACCGATTGGGAATCGAAATCCATTGGGTGGATAAGATCACCAACAAATGCTTACAATTTATCGAACGTCCCGGTCGTTATACAGGAATGTTTGTCCCTAAGGATCGAATCAATGAATTTTTAAAAGCAACCTTCTTCGGAGTCTACGGTTCAAACCTAAAAGAGTCCAATTTTGAGGAAGAGCTCACCCTTCTTCTTAAAGGGATTCTTGAGATGCGACTATTTTCGTCACACCCCCTACTCAATCCTACGACCCAAATTGCGCTGGTTACAGGGGGCGGTCCAGGGGTTATGGAAGCGGCAAATCGGTCTGCGAAGTCGCTCGGAATTCTTTCTTGCGCCAACATTGTCGATTTCAGTCTAAAAATGGGTGGTTACGTCAATGAGCAGGCGATCAATAACTATATCGATGCCAAAATGACTTATCGCATTGACAAACTGGTGGAACGACAAGCTGAATTTTACCTTGATTTTCCGATTTTTCTTGAGGGAGGAATCGGCACCGATTTTGAATATGCCCTTGAAGAAGTACGTCGTAAAGTGAACTCGATTCCCCCTTACCCAGTCATTCTTTTTGGCTCAACCTCTTACTGGGAGCAAAAAATCACGTCTCGTTTCACACTCAACTTGAAAACAGGTACAATCAAAGGCTCTGAGTGGATTTCTAATTGCTTCTACGTTGTTCAAAGTCACAAAGATGCTCTTGAGGTCTATCGCCGCTTTTTCAGCGACAGCCTCCCCATCGGCCCCACTTTCCCCCCTCACGAGAGAGGGTTCGTTCTAGGGTGTGATCTACTTAGAACCTGCGACTTATGATGTTAGAAGCCCCAGGAAAGGCCCAGCGCAAAATACTCGAGGTGCTGCTTGAAAAACTGCCCTTCGCTGTTTCCATTGTGATACTGTAGGTAAATACGAACTTTGCGCCCCACACCTTGGAGCTTACTCCACTCGTAACCTAAGAGTGCATTCACACTGAAACGCCAGTTAGTAGCCTCCCAGTTTTGCACATCAACCGCAATGAATGGACAACCGAAGAGACGATGATAGTGAATTTTCTTCCCGAAAAGACGTCCTTCAAAACCATATTCGACGTACCAATGGCCCATCGGATACGAGTCACACGAGTGGATGATCCATGCGGGTCCAGCGTAAACTCGTAACCCATCAAGCAGCTGGTAGGAACTGATGAATTCCATTACCTCAAAGCTCGGGTTCACTCGGTAAACAGGCTGCCCAGCAAGGAGCAAATTGTACATGTACTCATCCCCTAAATGGGTGGAGATATGATAAAATTGTAGCCGAAACGCCCATTGATCAAAGGCAAAAGATATAGGAAGCCCTGCATAATAGTCGCTATTATCTAGACGTGCCCACTCATTTCCACATCCATTAGGAGCATTCATATTAAAAACAGTCCAAATACCAGCCGCAAAATCGATCTGCAAGTCCGCATTCAACCAACCAACATTGTTAAAACGAAAGATAGGGAAAAAATCACCAAAAGAGATTGCCGCTGTATCTTTTGCTAAAAAATCACTTCCAAATCGGTAAGCAACTGAATAAGTTGGATTTCTTGGACTTGCAATCAATGGCTGAAAAATCACAGTAGATTCTGGAAACCATATTCCCTCTACCTTACCACGACCTACCCGCTCTTCTATCGCACCCAAATCTTTATTGGGAAATGGTCCTTCTTCGGCAATCACATTTTCTACATCAGGAAGATCGCTCACAAAAGAGATTAAACAGTCGCGCATAAGCTTAGTGCTAGGCAAATTATACAGATGCACAACACGATTTTTTACAAGAACTAGGATTTCCAATTCGTAATAATTTGTATCAATTAAAGCCTGTATATACCCTTCTAAATAGGTATCTTCAACTTGCGAAAGCTGGTTATGAGGAATATTGTCCGCTCTTGTTAAAGAATTCGAACTTTTTCCATCTCGGTATCCAGCTTTATAAAGCCGTTGTTCTATTGATCCAGATTGAGTTCCAAATAAGGAGCCAAACATAAAAAAGGGGACTAAAAGATATTTCCAACACATAGAAATTGATATAACTAATCATTCTTCACTTGGCAAGGAATTTTCCTTTTTGTATAATCTAAGCCATCCTTCTTTAACCGGGACCATAGCTCAGTCGGTTAGAGCAAGCGACTCATAATCGCTTGGTCGCAGGTTCAAGTCCTGCTGGTCCCACTTTCTTCTCTGGCCCTTTCAGCCTCCAGATGCGCCAGCGATTAAGATATTTTAGGTTCGATACCTTTTCTTTCTAATGCTTCACCTAGATTCATAAGTAGCTGGCTATTTGCCATCTCAGCTGCAATAATTCTATTCATTTCAGGCATATTGCCTGCTAGCATTGCTCTCATACGCTGGCTTTCAAATTCTCTGTCTTGCATAAGAGTGGCCTTAAAACCAGATTGCAATGCAGCTGCACTCAATTTATCTAAATCAGAAGCACTTTCAGAAGGTCTAGTGTAGGGCACTTTAATTTCGGGATTTATCTGCTGAGCTGCGCCAAGAGTTCCTCTCATAACATGTGCAAATACCTCTGCTGAAGAATAGGTATCAAAAGCACCGCTTGCAGCTAAATTTAAATTTTTCATACCCTCTGCCATTAAAGCTTCCCCCATTTTAACCATCTGTTCTTGCATTTCAGTTTTGGGAGCTTTTTCTTCTTCGTTTACAGATCTAGCTGCTTCTTCTTTTACGAGGCGGGCCGAAAGTGAAAGATCGTCAGATGAAACTACAAGGCTATACGTTTTCCCCGACTCAAATTCTTGTGGAATTTCTAAGTCAATAGCTCTATCGCTTCTTGTGACGGTTTCTTGTTGAGTGATTTTTCCCGAAGAATCCATAACCCTAGGTCCAATCGGTCTTCCTTTTTCAAACACACCAGCTTTGAGTGTGAGGTTACGAACTTGCTCAGTAGTCACGCCTAATGAATCAGGGCGTGTTTCTCCCAAAGGCTTGCGACATCTAAAGGAAAGTTTTTTAGGCGTCGTTGGATTTATATTTTCTGGAAGAGATACACTAATATTAGTTTTTGCGTCTTTAAAGATTAAATCCACAACTCCAACAGATAGCCCTCCTCCAGAACAACCGCCGCACCACGTATTGGGTCCTGTCCAAGCAAAATTTAAAACGATTTTTTCACTGGTTGTCGATGGCATAAATGACATATTTGCCTCTTTTCAGGTTGAAATGGCCCCATATAGGGCTGAATTAGACCTCTTTCAAAAGAGATCTAATCTTTAGTTTTTAGAAAGATTGTTGAGATCCCACATCATGCGAAACTCAGGGCAATGAGCAAAAAGAGTCTCTTTACTCCCCTCACTAATCTTGCGCCCCTCTTTCATAACAATGATCTTATCAGCTTTCTCTACTGTTTTTAAACGATGCGCTACAATGATCTGCGTCAGTTGCCCCTGCATCGATTCGACCGCCTTTTTCACCTTGTCTTCACTATAAGAATCCAGCTGCGAGGTCGCTTCATCTAAAAGCAGAATAGGCGAATTCTTCGCAAGGGCTCTAGCAAGTGCGATCCGCTGCTGCTGCCCCCCTGAAAGATTTTTTCCCGACTCACTTAAGTGTGTTTCGTATTTTAAGGAGAGCTTATCGATGAATTCATCCGCATAGGCTCGGGCGGCGGCTTGCTCGATCGTCTCTTTTGTCAGGTCTCGTCCAAAGCTAATATTCTTTTTTATTGTATCAAAGAATAAGAATGGACGCTGTGATACATAAGATACGAGTTGGCGCAATGAGCGGTGTTGAATCTTTTTAATAGAAACACCATCGATCAAGATATCCCCTTCCATCACCTCATAAAGGCGCGGAATCAAGTTGAGTAGGGTCGACTTACCAGAACCTGTAGCCCCTACGATCGCGACCGTTTCGCCTTTGTTGATCGTGAAAGAGACATCTTTTAAGACATACTGGTCTTGATACTTAAAACTCACATTTTCAAAAACGATAGAATGCTTGAAACTTTCAAAAGGGACACTCCCCTTTGGATCGCTTTGTGGCTCCATCTGCAAAATGCCATTCATCCGCTCAAGGGCTGTGATTCCGCGCTGAATGCTCGCATTTTCCTCTGCAAATGTTTTGATCGGGCTATAGGTTGTGTGAAGAATTCCACAAAACATGATCAGATCAGGAATCGACATCTCGAACACATAAAGTCCAGTCAAAACAATCCCGGCTAAACAAAGGGTCGTCACCGAATGAAGGATCGGCCGCGACATCAGATCGTATTTAGCCGCCTTTTGCTCATAACGAGCCATCTCAGCATTTTGCTCTCGATATTTATCTAAGGAAAACTCTTCCATAGAAAACATTTTCACCGTCTGCATTCCTGAGAGGTAATCGAGTAGAGTGCTGGAAAAAGTCTCCTGGTTTTTGAGCAGTTGCTTTGTCGAAGAACGGACTTTTTTCGTCAAAATCACAAGAGGGATGACTAGAAGAGGAAATCCAAAAAGGATCACAATCGAAAGTTTCCAAGAGATAAAAAGGCAAATAAAGACCGATGAGAGGAGTTTAAAAGGGGTGACTATCACATTTCTGAAAAACGAGTTAATCGAAACCGCGATCTGTTGAGAGTCCCCGGTCACCTTTTGAGAAAGAGCCCCAATGTGGTGATCTTGGAAAAACTTCATCGGCAGTAATTGTAAATGAGAAAAATAGAGATCACGCAGCTCTTGACTGATTCGGATTGAGAGCTTTTGGGTTAAAAAACGGCCCCAATAGACAGTTAGCGCATTGAAGATCGCAATCGGAACAGAGATACAGAGCAGCGTTTGAAAAATATTGGGTCTAGCTAAAATATGTTGTCCAATCCAGGTAGCGATCGAGCCGATGACTCCCCCCTTCAACATTCCGATATCTTGTCCTACAGAGACAAGCATTCCAATCCACAGAACTTCGAGCTGCTCAGCCAAGCACATCAGAACCATCATCACCAAAACAAGGATAGCAAGTTTGCGAATATGGACAATCCGTAGACAGGTTTTAATTAATTGGAACAATCAGAAACCTCTCCTATTTTTCGGAAAAACCGGTATCGTTGCTCCATCAATTCTTCAATAGAGAGCTCATCTAATTCTTTAAACTGTCGGATTAATGTCTCTTTAATCGCTGCAATTGTGCCGATTGGATCGAGGTGAGCCGATCCAAATGGCTCTTCAATCACCTCATGAATGATCTCTGACTTCAGTAAAAACGGGGCATCGAGGTGTAAATTTTTAGCTGCGATCTCTTTTTTCGTCGAACATCTCCAAAGAATAGAGGCGCAAGATTCGGGAGAAATCACACTATAAACACTATTTTCTAACATTAAAACTCGATCAGCAACCCCGATAGCCAACGCTCCACCAGAACTCCCCTCACCGATTACCAAGGCGATCATCGACACTTGAAGCCCTGAAAGTTCATAAATATTTTCAGCGATTGCCATCCCTTGACCCCGTTTCTCTGAATCGAGGTTACTATGTGCACCAGGTGTATCGACCACAAAAAGGATTGGAATTGAAAATCGTTCAGCCAATTTTGCCAATCTGAGAGCTTTTCGGTATCCTTCAGGATGAGCCATCCCAAAATTGCGTCGCACACGATCGGCTGCATCCACCCCCTTATGATGACCAATGAGCATGCAAGAGCGACCATTGAATTGACCAATCCCTCCATAGATCGCAGGGTCATCACCAAAACGGCGATCCCCATGCAGCTCTACAAAATCTGTGAATAAACTTTTTTCTATCATTTCGATGTTAGGCCGATCAGGATGACGCGCCAAATGGACCCGCTCCATCGGCGTTAACGTCTCCCTCAAAGATTTCACCAACGCTTCCATCTTTTGTTGAACATCATCCCCCTGATTTAGCAAGACTTTGCATTCAAAAAGCTGTTCCAATAAACTGAGTGGCGAATTTGTTGGCAATTCTGTTGCCGATACACAATTTTTCATAGCTTAGAAGATTAGCAGATTCAACAAAACAAGTCTATTTTGACCTTAACCTAACAAAGCTCGGGTGTCATAGATGAGTTCAATATGCGAAATGAGCCCATCTTGAAAACTCAACAATGAAGCTGCTCGCAAATCTTTTGAAAGACCAGAAATGTTTACATCATAAACAACGATAGCCTGATCTTTTGCACCAAATGCTGCATAAATCGTTAAGGTATTAAAAATCGCTGCAAACCCTTCTGCCGCCTTAAGAACTGCCTCTCTCCCAGATACTTTTTCTTGTGGATCAGAAAATTGAACGCTAACATGTAAACATTCCTTTACCTCTTCCATGTTTTTCTTTCCGAGTGCTGTATAATAGGCTACTGCTAAAGCTTTTGCATCCATGATGAACTCCTTTAATAAGATCTAGTTGACAATGTGAATTGATTATAGCATACTATATCCAATATGTCTAACACAAAAAAAAGAGCCTATTCCTGCACCTCTAGAAGCGCACAGGCGGCACAAACGAAAAGCCGGATCCTTATTGGAGCGAAAAATCTTTTTGAATTGGAGGGGTTCGAATCTGTCACAATTGAAAAAATAGCCCAAGCAGCAAATGTTTCGCCTCCCACAGTTTATGCGCTGTTTCAATCTAAGCGGGGCGTGCTTCGAGAACTTATGGATGAAACTCTACCTAAAAAAGAGTTCGATGCTCTCGTGGAAAATAGTATGCAGGCAAAATCTCCGGAAGTACGACTGCAATTTTCTGCTAAAATTGCACGTCAAATGTACGATGCAGAGAAAGCTCAGATGCAGATCTTTCGAGGGGCATCGGTTTTAGCTCCTGAATTCAAAGAGCTCGAGAAAGAAAGAGAACTACGTCGTTATAATCGACAAGAGGTGACGATACAGGCGATGGAAGAAGAGCGATCTTTAGCAACCGATCTTAACGTAACTAAAGCCAGAGACATCCTATGGGCATTTACGGGGCGCGATTTATATCGAATGTTTGTGATAGAACAGGGGTGGACCTCCGATGAGTATGAAACATGGTTAGCAAACACACTTATCCACGCTTTGATAGATAAAAAATACACCTTACGTTAAGGTGCATTTTTTTGAATCAAAACTAGTGCGTTTCGTTAATATACAATCATTTGCAGGTTCAGCTACTCGGTTGTGCCGCGGATGATTTCGACGGTGGTCGGCTTGCTAATCACGATGGCAAAAAGCTCTTCAATGTGGTCTTTTGTCATGTGGATACAGCCGTCGCTATTGTAATCACCGATCAGTTCTTTTTCTTCACGTAAGACCCCTGTGGAAGGATCGAAGTGACAAGGGACCCCGTGAATTCCATAACCTTTTGCGTAGTCAGAGCACCCTTCAAGCGCTTCATCAAATGGAAGCCAGCGGGTTCCAAAAACGTCGATCATTTCAATTTTGCGGTTTTGGTAAAAACCGGTCACCCCTGGAGTATAAATCGCTACTTTACTGCCCAGTTTAAATTTGCCCACGGGTGTCAAACATCCTGAGGGAGAATTTGGGTCGATACGGCCAAGACCCACTGGGTAAGTTTTAAGGAGAGTCTCCTCTTTCGAATCAAGATCTATATAGGAAAATTGCATTTTCGCCGTAGAAAGGTTGATCAACAGATGAAACTCGATGGATATGTTTTTCTTAAACACATTGAACCGATCGCCAATAGAAACCTTTTGGTTAACGTAGTCCAATTTATTATTCAGACTTCTTGCGATAAAGTGACGTGATGTATTGAAGTGAGAGGCGTAGTCGGCAAGCCAGGCTGGACGCCCTTTCAACCAATTCACACGGCTTGAATAGGTCACCGTCTCTACGATCGGCAGCTTATCGGATCCTTTAGAAAAAAGTTGACGCACTCGATCAACACTATCTGCGCTATTTTTAACGTCGCCGTTATTGGTTCCGCTCTTTTTAAATGCACCGGTTTTCCCAGTTGCTTCCGCTATAGCATCGCCCTCATCTCCAGAAAATGTTGAGGCATAGACCGCCTCCTCACCTTTATGTTCCAGATTCAATGGCATGTAAGGCTTGTTCTTCACAACCCACATCACACCAATTCCGCAAAAAACAAGAACAAAAGAACGAACAAGAAACTTTGGCAATCTCAATCTACCCACCTATTACTCATATACTTAGAGAGTATACCAATCATACGGTTCTAAACGAGAAAATCAAGAAGAAAAAAATTCCTTCATATCAAGGGATATCTCAGCATAAAAGAATTTCTCTATTTTGTCTGAATTTTAAGCTACATGACCGCAGATGTATGATGATGTTTTGCCCCATGTCGCTCTTTCGCGATCAGTTTCTCCACATCTTCTTTCATCTTTTTTCCAGGAGTAAACTTCACAGCTTTTCTCTCCGGAATCACGATTGCAACCCCAGCATTTTTTGGATTTCGGCCAATTTTTTGCTTCCGAACTACAACCTCAAAAACTCCGAAATCACGAAATTCATAACGATCCCCTACAGAAAGCCCCTCAATCATACTGTCTAAAAAAGACTGGATTATCCGACGCACATCGTTTGGGGGTAGATTGCATTCCGTGGCAATTTTAAGAACGAGTTCTTTTTTCGTTTTTGTCGCCATTTCGTCAACTCCCTGCACTTTACTTATTTAATCCTCCTTTAATTGAAATCAGTAATTTATGACAAATTAAAAAAACGTAATTAACTGAAACTAATCAACATTTTCTTCTTTTTGCCTTGTTGTGCAAATAAGTAAACTCCGCCTATTAATAGACCCGCATCAAAAGACTGTCTTGGGTCAACCAAAATCTCCCCATTGATCCGCAATCCACCAGCTTGACAAAGGCGCACCCCTTCAGACTTTGAGGGAATAAGCCCTGCTTCGACACAAATCTCTATCAAAGTTTTGCTTTCGGCCCCATCTTTTGCAATCATCGCATGAGGAAAACTCTCAAAAATTTGATCGTAGTCTTCTTTCGTCCCCAAAGAGTCGCTAAAAGCAACCTCTGTTAAACGTTTCGCCTGGAGCAATCCCTCTTCCTTATGGATGAATCGGGTTAATTCAGCAGCAAGCCGTTTTTGTCGCTCCAATCCCTCTAAGCTGTTGATCTCATCTAAGCTTAGCCAAGTGAATCGTTTTAAACAGCACTCCACGTCCTCATCCGGAATATTTAATAAATATTGATAAAAAGCATAAGGAGAGGTCTTATCTTTGTCTAGATAGATCGCTCCTGATTCGCTCTTTCCAAATTTCTTCCCATCTGAACGAAGCATCAATGGAATAGTCATCACGTGAAGCTCTTTCCCCCCCTTGCGGCGAGTTAAATCGATCCCAGCAGTCATATTCCCCCACTGATCCGATCCACCAATTTGAACCGTTACCTGGTGATTTTCAGCCAAATAACAAAAATCATAACCCTGTAGCACTTGGTAGGAAAATTCTGTGAAGCTAATTCCTTCGTGCGATTCCATTCGTGACTTCACCGAGTCTTTTCCAAGCATCTGCGACACCCGAAAAAATCGACCGATCTCGCGCAAAAAGGCAGGAACGGTCATCTCATCAAACCAGTCCGCATTATTTACAAAGATCAGTTCTTCCCCTAAAAATTGCTTTAAATTTTTAGAGATTTTACACAGATTGTATTCGATCTGCTCAATAGACAAAAGGGGACGCTCAGTTTCTTTGCCGCCTGGATCCCCGATTTTTGTTGTCGCTCCACCGAATAGAATCACCGGTTGGTGCCCCATCATTTTGTATCGACAAAGAGTCAAAATCACTAAAAGATTTCCCAAGTGCAATGAATCAGCAGTCACATCGAAACCGGCATAAACATACCGTTTCTCCTTGAGATGCTCTTCTAGCCCAGGGGTAGAATCTTGAAATAGTTGACGTTCCTTTAAATGTTCTACAATTAAAGCGCAATCGGTGGTAGTCGACTTCATCTATTTGTCCTTTTTTAAGCGCTCCTTCATCACTTCTGTTTTTTTGCTGAGTGGAGCTGGGTTGCGATTTTTATCAAAAAGACCAAGGTCTTGTTTTTCGGTCATTGTTTCTCTAGACCAAGAGTGACGTGAAATCCAATCGCTAATCTGGTCTTTTTTCTCATCAAGGGCCTGAGATGTTACCATAGAATCGATCTTTTTCAGACGACTTTTTAATTTTTCGCGTGCTTTTAGTGTTTTTTCGCTCTCTTGAGCTACTTTTTTATCATCAAAACGTGTTGCCATAGCTTTCTCCTGGAAAAAATAGGATGGATTCATCTTGCTTTCTTCCTAAAATTTTGTAAACCAAGATCTTGCGAGAATAAAACATTTACCAGAGAAATTATTTTTATTTTTTCACTCCTAACCCGAACGGCCTCTTGGAACTAAAATAAAATAGAATTGAAGGATTTGAATAAAAACGGAAAAATCGGCAAGGAGAAGATATTAGCATGCACATAGAAGAAAAAGCTCTTGCCGCTCAAAAAGCATTTGAAATACTAAAAAATCGCTTCAATGTCCCCTTTACCCTTGGCATTGGCAGTGGAAGCACCTCTGAAATATTTCTTTCTCTTCTTCTCAAACATCACCATGAGCTCCCCCCTTTTCAATGTGTCGCTAGCTCAAAAAAAATCTACGATATGAGCCATAAAACTCTCTCTTACATCGAAGATGAATCCTTTGAGGAGCTTGACATCTACATCGACGGAGCTGACGAAGTCGCTCTCGATGATGATTACCATCTGATTAAGGGAGGCGGCGGCTGTCTCACCCGTGAAAAAATTCTCTATAATGCGAGCAAATTACGTCTGATTCTTGTGGATGCCTCCAAACTCAGTCGTGGTCCCCTAGGCTCTACCTTCAAAAAAATCCCCGTGGAGATCCTCCATTTTGGCAGTCGAGCAACGATTCGGAAAATTCCGCACAAAGGGACTATTCGCAAAAATTTTACGACAGATCAGGGCGCTTTGATCTTTGATATAGAAGCTCCCTTAAATATGTCTAGTTCTACATCCGATGCCTGTGATCGTATTCGCAAGCTTGCCGGTGTTATCGAAGTGGGGGTCTTTCCCCCGCCCCATTTTCTCATTATCGGGAAAAAAACTCACGTTGAGGTGATTCATGTTTCCTGATCACCCCTTAATTCCGATCGATTCTTACGAAATCGACCCTCATCCAAATTACACCCTCTTCAAGTTGCACACTAAAAACGGGACGATTCCACTCTATACCGCTTCCGCAGTCAACGATCAGCTCAATCATCAGTCGAACCGGCCTGTCACCCACGACATTATCTCTGGATTAGTCGAAGGTTTTAACCTAAAGATTCTCAAGTGTACGATTGATCATATGGAAAATTCCATCTACTATGCCAAGCTTTTTGTCCATCGTTCCACCGAAGAGATCGTTTCCATTGACGTACGTCCCAGCGATGTCTTAATCCTTCTCAAGCATCATCGCTTCCCGCTCTACATCACCCAGAAAGTCCTCGACCTCTCCAAAGGTTAATTTAATTGGTGCGGTCGGCAGATTTGCATATTATTTTTATTAATAAGTAATGTAGAAGCGGTTGCGGGATAGGTCCAGGAGCGCGCGCACAGCCTCCTCGGCGTCGTCGCCGTCGGCCTCGACACAGACCTTGGCGCCGCGAGCCGCTGCCAACATAAGAATTCCCAAAATCGACTTCCCATTGATCGTAAGATTCTCGTAACGCAACGTAATCTCCGCCTTAAACTGCGCAGCACAGCGGACAAACTCCGCCGCCGGCCTTGTGTGAAGCCCCTTCTCGTTTAAAACGATGAAGTACCCTTTTGCTTTTTGATCTCTTTGATCAATCATGTGTCCAGCTGATCAACTAAATGTTTAAATACATCCAATGCTTTTTGAATTGTGTTTGGATCGCGCACATCCACATTTGCCTCTTTCAAAACCTCGATAGGAGGCTTGGAACTTCCAGCACTAATAAACTCAAGATACCGTGTTCGCCCCTCAACAGGATCGCTTAAAAGATTTGTGTGTAACGCTAAACTCGCACTAATTCCTACAGCATATTGATAAACGTAAAAAGAGGAGTAAAAATGGGGAATTCTCAACGCCTCTAATCCAAGAAGTGGATCGATTACGAACCGCTCCCCGTAATATTTTCGATAAAGTTCATTAAAAACACCACAAATATAATCGGCCGTCATGATTCCTTTCTTTTCTACAAAAGAGTGAATCGTATCCTCAAAATGGGCAAACATCGTCTGCCGATGCAATGTAGCACGTAGCGCTTCTGCCTTATAATGGAGATAAAACTGCTTTATTTTCGGATCTTTAACTTTTTGCATCAGCAAATTAAAAAGAAGCTCTTCATGAAAAGTAGAGGCAACCTCTGCCACAAAAATCGTGTATGAAGCATACGGGTACGGCTGATGCTTGTTGCTATAGTAGCTATGCATACTATGCCCCAACTCATGCGCCAAAGTGAAAAGATCCCGAATCGAGCCAGTAAAATTCAACAAGATATAAGGATAGGACTGGTAAAATCCAGAAGAATAGCCTCCACTTCTTTTACCTGGCCGCTCAAACCAATCGATCCAACGTTGCTCAGTAAGCCCCTTTTTAGCGATTGCAACATACTCTTCTCCCAAAGGACGAATCGATTCAAGCACAAGAGCGATCGATTCTTCTTTCGTGAAGGTCATTTCGACATCTTCGAATGGCTCAGCATAAAGGTCGTAGGCATGCATCTCATCGATTCCTAAAACTTTTTGTTTCCATGTAGCATAACGATGCAATTGCTCTAAATTTTCTGGCTTTTCTACCGTGTGAAGAAGGTTTTTGTAAACCGAAGGAGGAATTTCGTTCCCAAAAAGAGCCGCCTCCATACAGGAGGGAAAATGGCGCACATTTCGATAAAACTCATCTGTCAATACTTTCTGGTAAAGATTTTCGCTAATTGTCAGTTTTACCCGATCAAATTCGGAAAATAAGTTCGTAAAAGCACTTTCACGCAATTGTCGATCTTTCGATTTCACCAAGTTTCCGTAAGAGGCCATCGTAAGCGGGTAAGTTTTCCCTTCACTATCAACTGCGTCGGCAAACTTCATCTCCACATTGCTCAAAATACTGAAAAGCGACGAACTTCTCTGGGTTACTTGCGCCAAAGAGAGTAACCGTTCCTCTTGCTCATTCAATACGTGAGGCCGGCTTTGCAGAATCTGTTCTAAATATCTTTTGTATTCACCGCTTGGATGTAAATTCGGAATGCGCAAAATTTCTGACTGCATCCAGCTTGTCTTGGCGCTAAAATCGCTATAAAGAGCGCGCGCTTGATTGAGTCGCACTAAATTTTTTTGATCGGAAAGATCGCTATCGCTCAATAAGTGGGCGTAGGTATAAAGTTTTTCTAATTTCAGGTTAAAATCAAAAAAAAGATCGAGTGGGCCGTCTAAATTTTCCTGAAGTTTTCCTTGTAAATGAGCGATTGCGTCAAAGCCCTGGCTCATTAATGTTTGATAATCTTTATCCCAATCGCGCACATCGCTATAAATTGGTTTTAAGTCCCAAGTGGAAGAATCATTTTCATGCATAGGAGGTCATCTTCTTAAAATCTGGAAAAAAAAACAACCTCTTTGGTATATTGCTCACCAATTGCTCACCAAAAGAGAAACCTTATGCATTTTAAACCACTTAGTGACCGACTTCTCATCGAGACCATCGAAGAAGAAGATGTTAAAAAAGGAATTTTCATCCCTGATAGCGCAAAATCAAAGCCCCAAAAAGGGAAAGTCCTCAAAGTTGGACCTGGAAAGAAAGACGAACCGATGCATGTAAAAGAGGGCGACCTTGTCCTATTTAACAAATACGGTGGAGTTGAAGTAAAGCTAGAAGAAAAAAATTATTTAATTCTTCGTCAAGAAGATGTCTTAGGAGTCCTTTAATATGGCAGATGCAAAAGAGCTGTTTTTTTCCGACGAAGCACGTCGCCGCATTAAAAGAGGGGTAGATAAACTCGCAGATGCAGTAAAAGTCACCCTCGGCCCTAAAGGGCGCAACGTGATCATCGAGCGCTCTTACGGAGCCCCTTTAATCACAAAAGATGGTGTCACTGTTGCTAAAGAGATTACTCTGCCCGATCAAGTGGAAAATCTTGGAGCACAACTTGTTCGTGAAGCCTCCTCTAAATCCAACGATGTTGCAGGAGATGGAACAACAACGGCGACCGTTTTAACTCGTTCTATTTACGAAGAGGGTTACAAAGCTGTGAGTGCAGGTTCGAGTCCAAATCTTGTAAAACGTGGAATTGAAAAAGCGGTCCGAGTGATCGTCGATGAACTCACAAAAATTTCTAAACCTGTCTCCTCCTCTGAAGAAATTGCCCAAGTAGCCACTCTTTCGGCGAACGGAGAGACGGAAATCGGAGAGCAGGTCTCTAAAGCGATGGAAAAAGTTGGTAAAGACGGCGTCATTACTGTTGAAGAGGCCAAAGGGCTTGACAACGAGCTTGAAATCGTCGAAGGAATGCAATTTGACCGCGGTTATGTCTCCCCTTACTTGATCAACGAAACAGAAACGCAACAAGTTCTCCATGAAGATGTCTTCATTTTAATCCATGACAAGAAAATCTCATCGATTAAAGATCTTTTGACCCCGCTTCAAGCCGTTGCAGAGACAGGAAAACCACTTCTCATTATCGCAGAAGATATTGAATCTGAAGCGCTCAGCACCTTAGTCATCAACAAGGTGCGCGGGACCATCAAAATCAATGCGGTGAAAGCTCCAGGATTTGGTGACCGTCGTAAGGCAATGCTCGAAGACATTGCGATCCTTACAGGAGGAACTGTCATTGCAGAAGAAGCTGGCTTCAAGTTGGAAAACACCACTCTTGAAATGCTTGGTCGGGCCAAAAAAGTGATCTCCACAAAAGATCACACGACGATTATTCATGGTGCTGGACATAAACATGCGATTGATGAACATTGCAAAATGATTCGCCAACAAATTGAGAAAGCAACCTCTGATTACGACAAAGAAAAGCTCCAAGAGCGTCTTGGAAAACTTTCCGGCGGCGTTGCGGTGATCAAAGTTGGCGGGGCAACTGAGACCGAAGTGAAAGAGAAAAAGGATCGTGTGACCGATGCATTGCATGCCACTAAAGCGGCTGTGCTTGAAGGGATCGTCCCTGGGGGTGGAGCAGCTCTATTAATGGTGGCACATCACCTGAAACCGTTGATCGAATCTCTTCATGGAGATGAGAAAATCGGAGCACGCGCTGTGCTCAAAGCGATCGAAGCGCCTGCGCGTCAAATCGCTGAAAACGCGGGATGTGATGGCTCTATCGTCGTGCAAAAGATTAAAGAGAGCAAATCGGGCACTACGTTCGATGCACTGAATGAAATCTATGTGGATGCATACAAAGCTGGTATCGTTGACCCGACGAAAGTAACACGTGCGGCCCTGCAACATGCTGCCTCTTCGGCGAGTTTGTTGCTCACGACCGAGCTTACAATCACCACTCTGCCAAAAAAGGATGCTCCACAAGCTCCGATGGGTGGCGGCATGGGCGACATGATGTAGACTTAAGTGAATTTATAGTTTACAAGCGGCGGCGGCCTGGTGTAAAAAGAAAGGCATGAAAAAATTTATGCTCACTCTTTTTACCTTGACGCTGCTGCTTATCATTGGGAGCACGACCCTCTACGTGTTTCGAGTCCGCGTTCTGGACTCCAGTCTTTCACGAACTTTTGCAGTTCCCGTTCGGGTAAGCTCTTTTAATTTTTCCCAAAAAAACATTGCGGTTGAAAATTTAGAAATCTACAACATTCCCAAATCTGCAGTTGACAAAGCAATGTCAATCGGCTCGGTTGAAATCAAGACTCCCTTGCACCGCTTTTTGCAGGTAAATACGATCATTGACGAGATCACCCTTAACGACGTTGAGGTCAATGTAGAATTTTATGATGAAAAGCAGACCGATATGAATTGGGATTATATTTTGGCGGCTTCCTCGATTGCAAGCAGTTCCCCGGTCGATTCTGATGCCGCAGTGGTTCTCATCCGCACACTCAAGATCACAAACCTTACCGTCACCGTTCGGACTCCGAATGAAAAGCCGAAAGTTTACCACATCCCTCAAACCGTTACCTATAAAAACCTCAACTCTCGCCGCGGCATTCCGACCACCGTGATCGCTGACATGATCGTCCGCATCACCTTAATGGAGGTGTTTTCAATCGGTGGGCTTGCGCGGTTAGCTGGAACTCTCTTTGATACCGCTCTCTCTCCTTTCGAAAAAATTCTTGAACTCCCCTTTGGAAAATAGATCGTTTGCGAAACTCGTTGCAATAAATAGACTTACCGTGCTAATCTCTAGCCTATATTCCTCGATAGCTCAGCGGTAGAGCAGCGGACTGTTAATCCGTTGGTCGCAAGTTCGAATCTTGCTCGGGGAGTTTCTTTTAAGCCCCTTCTTCCGGAGGGGCTTTTTTGTTCTCCAAAGGATTCGAACCTTACATCTTAGTAAGCAGCGCCTCTTTATGGGCAGCGCACCAGCAATCGGCTAGATGATCATCCACCATCCCAACTGCCTGCATAAAGGCATACATAATCTTCGAACCCACAAACGTCATCCCCCGCCGCCTTAGATTTTTTGAAAGGGCAACACTCTCAGCTGTTGTTACAGGAACTTCACTGAAACTATCCCAATGGTTGATCCGCGGAATGCCGCCGATGAAGGGCCACAAATATCGATCAAAAGAGCCAAATTCCTTTTGAATTTCCAAAAAGACCAAAGCATTGCGTCGTGCAGCAAAAATTTTAAGACGGTTGCGGATCAACCCGGGATCCAATAAAAGCATCTCAAGCTCTTCATCACTCATTATAGCCACTCGCTTCGGATCAAAATTGTGAAAAGCCCGCACATAATTTGCTCGCCGCTTCAAAATTGTCTCCCAACTCAAACCTGCTTGACTTCCTTCAAGAATCAATAATTCGAAAAGAAGCCTATCATCATGCACCGCAATCCCCCACTCTTCATCATGGTACTTTGCATAAAATTCTTTCCCTTCCCCATTACCAAAACAACGTTTTTTCCCCTTTTCCATAATTTTCCTCGAATTCTTATCATTGTGCCATTTTAGCTAACCATCCTAACAACGCTTCACTCTAAACTCCAGCCAAAAAGTTTTTTTTGTGTAGACAATCGCTCCCCTCTTTCAGTAAAAAGAAAGCTATTCAATGGAGAAACTCATGAAACGTAGACCTATTTTTGGAATCATAGTCCTTACTTTTTTAATTATGATAAGTGGCATTCTATTCTATTTTAAAGAAAAAGCCTCCAAAATCAATCCTCTCCCTACTCCTTCCGCTATGGAAAAACTGCTCGAAGGAAATGAGCGATTCATCACCAATCAACCTATGCACTCTAACGAACTTGCCTCAAACGAAACAAGCGCTGAAACGCAAGCCCCTTTTGCTATCATTTTAGGTTGCGCTGACTCTAGAGTTTCTCCAGAAATTATCTTTGACCAAGGATTAGGCGAACTCTTTGTGATCCGAGTCGCAGGCAATGTTGCGGGCCCTATCGAACTGGAAAGCATCGAATTCGCTGTTGAAAAAATGCACCCTCCCTTGCTTGTTGTGCTCGGTCATGAAAATTGCGGCGCAGTCAGTGCCGTCTTATCAAATCAGATAGATAACAACGAAATCCAAAATATCGCCCCCCTAATTCAACCAGCTATCACTCAATCAAAAGGGATGAGCGGCGACCCCCTCACGAATGCGATTAAAATGAACGTTCATCTCGTTGTAGAAAGCTTAAAGACAAACCCCGTTCTAGCAAAAGCTGTTTCTAGCAAAAAACTCGAAATTCGCGGTGCTTATTACGACCTTGATACCGGGAAAGTCACACCTCTTTAAACTCACTTAAAAAAACTCTTGTTTTTTCGCGATACTAAATAAGCTATCGCGAAAAAAAGGCTTCCAAAATTGGTGTCACTTTAAAAACCTACTCCGTTTTTAAAACCATACAAGACTCTATCAGTAAAGAAAAATTCACGGAAATTCGTAATCAGTTTTACACCAAGATACTAAAACAACGATTTGGAACAGATACCCCTACCCTTTTTCAAGCGATAGAAGGACTGACTCGGACAGATCCAGACGAGAGAATCTCTCTACTCGTCGCAATCCAATTATTAGAGCAAGCCTGTTGTTAAGAGGATTTTTTCGGAATAATGAGTATTAATCCAATACTAAAAATTGCCGCAACAAAACACCAAAGCGAAATAAACCAGACTTGATTGATATAAAATGTTATAAGAGCACTCAAAAAAAATGTTCCCCCTATAACTTTAAACTTGCGCTCTTCTTGCAACATAAATGGAAAAAAAACAGTCGCAACATACACCCCTCCAAGAATATAATAAGTGAACAGGCTGCACCCCGAAGCATAAGTATAAAGAACCGTGAAATTACAAATATTCACCTCTAATTCAGGCATCAATGAAAATCCAAATAAAGCACTAACAAACCCCATTCCACCAAGAAATGCAATCATTTGTTGTTTGACAAAATCAGTGGTTAACCACCAAAACGAAAAAGGGATCCATACATTCCAAAAACAACTCGCCATAAACATATAGATCAGCATCGCCCAACGACTCTCACCCCAAAGCCCCCATTGCACCGCCTCCACTCCTTGTTGAAAAGCAAATAGCCAAGGCATTAAAGCTAGAAAGAAAAATTTTCTTGGAAATCCTCTGTGAAAAATAAATGCCCCGGCAGCTGTTAACGCAACGCTTGCAACCAAACTCATTTCTAAAGAAAAACACATAAAATTCACCCTTCTTGAAACGGTTTAGATATACAAGAAAGGAGAATCTATAGCAAACGAATCAATTATTTTTCGAAAAAGAGCGGACTCTCGCTGGAGGAGCATTGAACCATACGCTTTGCACTTGTTCGTTGTATGATTTTCCAAGTTCATCTTTATACTCGCGAATACGTTGCAATTCCTCATGTCGCGGTAGCAACCATGCGGAAAACCATTTTGGATACTTATACTCATAATAAGCAAAAGAGCCTTTCGATTTTAGTAGAGTCAAATATTTTTCGAAAATATCTTTCACTATTTCTACAGGAAGCTGATTATGAGGAACACTGCTTACAACCACATCGTAAGGGTCACTACAGTGGGTCAAAATGTTTTTTTCACACACCGAAACCCGGCTGTCGCCTACATATTTTCTCACTAAAAGTTGAGCTAAGCCAGGATCCAACTCAATGACATCTAAGCGATCATCATCTCGCATTTTTTTTAAAATAGCATCGGTCACGGCCCCGGTACCTGCTCCCACTTCTAAAATACGCAATACACTATCGTCTCGATTATCAGGAATCGCACGCACCATTGCAGATGCGAGGGCACTAGAACTTGGAAAAAAAGAGCCGGTCGCTGTTGGATTATGAAAAAATCGACCTAAAAAAAGCCAATTGTTTTTAAAGAAATCAGAAACAGAAGAAAAAGAAGCTGTCGCAACAGTCATATAAATCTCGCAAAAATTAGAAATGATTTTAACAAAACCAAGAATAAATTTCTAACAAAAAATGGCATTGAATATTGATGGCTATATTTGTTAGACTTGTATTAATTAGGATGGGGTATTTTTTAGTGGCTAAAGTCTACTTTTACTATTCAGCGATGAATGCTGGTAAGAGCACCACACTTTTACAAGCAAGCTACAATTACGTAGAGCGTGGGATGCAGACGCTGCTATTCGCCCCAAAAATTGATCAACGATTCGGTGAACCTTGTGTCTACTCAAGAATTGGGGTGAAACAACCGGCAAACCCGTTTGATTTGGAATTTGATTTTTTTTCCTACATTCAGAATAAATTAGAAGAATTGTCAAATTTACGATGTGTCTTAGTCGATGAGGCCCACTTTTTAACAAAGCAGCAAGTATTTCAGTTATCCGAAGTCGCAACGAAACTCAATGTGGCTGTTCTTTGTTATGGACTACGATCCGATTTTCTCGGCGAACCGTTTGAAGGGAGTCGTTATTTAATGGCCTGGGCCGAAGAATTGACTGAAATTAAGACGATTTGCCATTGCGGTAGCAAAGCGATCATGAATGTGCGTATCGACGCTGAAGGCAAACCAGTCACAAGCGGTGAGCAGATTCAGGTCGGTGGCAATGAAAGCTACATCTCACAATGTATGAAATGTTATAAGAAAAATGTTTTAGCCCCTATTGAGGTCTCATGTTGAAAAAAATTCTTCCCTACATCATCTGCTTTTCAGCAGGACTTTTTTTCGCCTATGAACTGGTTCAGATGCACATGATGAATGCGATCGCGCCGCTATTGATGCAAGATTTGGGGCTCAATGCAACAAGCTTTGGTTACATTAGCTCCACCTATCTCCTCGCTGATGTCCTCTTCTTGCTTCCCGCAGGAATGCTCTTGGACCGCTTTGAAGTGCGTCGCGTGATTCTTTCGGCACTATTTATTTGTATAATCGGCACTCTCGGATTTGCCTGTGCCACCAACTTTTGGACTGCCGCTCTTTGCCATTTTTTCTCCGGAATCGGCAACGCCTTTTGCTTTTTAAGCTGCATGATTCTCGTTACTCGCTGGTTTGAGGAGAAAATGCAAGCACGTATGATGGGACTTATGATCACTATTGGGATGCTCGGCGCCATCGTTGCTCAGTCCCCTTTTTCGATGCTAGCTGAAAGCTTTGGCTGGAGACAAGCGCTTTACATCGATGCCTTCGTTGGCTTCTTCCTCTTTGCGCTCATCTATTTTGTCGTCCAGGAAAATCGAACCACAAAGCCTAAAACAGAATTGCAACCGCCCCTCTTACCTTCTTTAAAAGCAGCCCTTACCCATCCAATCAACATCAAAATGGGCCTTTACACCGGATTTCTCAACCTCCCTTTAATGGTGATCAGCGCTGTATTTGGTAGCCTATTCCTCACTCAAATTCACCACTTCTCACTAGCGCAAAGCTCATTTATCGTCAGTATGATCGCCTTCGGAACGATCTTCGGCTGCCCTCTCTACGGCGCCCTCTCTGATGTGCTGCAACAACGCCGCTCTCTCATGATTTTAGGGGCCATTCTCTCCAGCATTACCATGTTATTGATCGCGCTCTCCCCCGCCTCTCCCCTTTATCTTGGCACCCTATTTTTCTTAACTGGCCTTTTCACCTCAAGTCAAGTGCTCGGCTACCCAACAATCGCAGAACATAGCCCAAAACACCTCCAAGGAACGTCCATAGCGATCGCTGGTGTTATCATCATGGGAAGTCCCATGATCATTCAACCGTTAACGGGGCTCGTCATGGATCTTTTTTGGATGGGTGCTTTGACGGAAACTGGCAACCGCCTTTATCCTTTTGAAAGTTTTTTAGCCGCCTTCTCGTTCATTCCTCTCCTCTTCCTTTTTGCTGCCTATCTGATCCGCACCCCATTTACAAAAGAAGTTAAAAATTTCGACGAAAGTCTCGTGCAACTTTAAAAGGATTCAGGTAAGGTAAAAAAAATGTTGGTGCTGTTTTGAGTCTTTGGAAAAAGGTAATCATTGGACTGATTCTCGGGATAATCCTCGGATTCGCTCTCGGAGAATATACGGTCTATTTAAAACCGATCGGGGATATTTTTATCCGGCTGATCAAGATGATTATGATCCCCCTGATTTTCTTTTCCATCGTTACAGGAATTACCAACGTCAGTGACAGTAAAACATTAGGGCGCCTAGGGCTAAAGGCTGTGATCGCATTCCTAGTCATCACATTTATAGCTCTCACCATCGGCCTTGTCATTGGCACTATTTTACAACCAGGAGCAGGCCTAGAACTCAACTTAAGTGCAGCAACTAGCGCTTCTTCACTGAAAGGACAAGGGGTCGTCGAAATCCTCAACTCGCTTCTCAATGTCGTTCCTGACAATGCAATCGGGGCAATGGCGCAAGGAACCATCCTACAAGTTGTCTTTTTTGCCCTCTTTACCGGCTTTACGATCAACACAATCAAGGGAGAAACGGCAGAAAAAATCAGCAGTTTCTTTCGCATCGTCTCCGCAATGGTCTTCCAAATGGTCCACTTAATCGTGCAACTCTCTCCACTAGCGGCCTGCTTTTTAACTGCCTGGGTGATTGGATCTCAAGGAGGACAAGTTCTTTTCTTACTCTTGAAATTGCTCGGCTGTGCCTACCTGGCCTTTTTTATCCAATATCTTCTCTTCGGAGTCCTCATCTATGCTGCCACTGGCCTATCTCCCCTCCCTTTTTACAAAAAAAGCATCGAGTATCAGCTGATCGCCTTTTCCACAAGCAGCAGCAAAGCAGCCCTACCCACTACCATGCGCATCTCCAAAGACAATCTAGGAATTTCACAAGTAAGTTCCTCTTTTGTTCTTCCTTTAGGTGCCTCTATGAGCATGGTCGGAATATCGATTTACATTAGCCTAGTCACCCTCTTTTTCGCACAGGCGCTTGGCCACACCCTCTCATTCCACGACTACCTTCTCATTGGTTTTACCGGAACAATTGGCTCAATCGGCGGTGCTGGAATCCCAAGCGGAACCATCGTAATGCTCCCGCTTGTTCTCGGATCTATCGGTCTGCCGATTGAAGGGATAGCCCTGATCGTTGGAATTGACCGCATCGTTGACATGATACGGACCACAGTTAGCATCACTGGTGATGCCGCCGTAGCTCTCATTGTCGACCACTCAGAAGGACTTTTCAATAAAGAAATTTACTACAGCACCCACACCATCGAAAGCTAATCTTTAGGTTTAGTAGTTGAACTCCATGGCTAGGTTCAATTCTAGGACATTAGAGTGAGATCCGAATGTGTAGGATCCATTGAGCTCCACCTTCATATCATCGTTGTCTTGGAAGAGAAGGGTAGCCCCCGCAATCCACTGGCTCTTATCAATAGGGTTGCCATCAACTACAAAGGTCGGATCACAAAGTTGCCCTGGCACCATAAAGCTGGCTGCAACGTCATTTGGTGTGAAAAATTGGGTGTATTGATAGGCCCCGTTAAGACGCGCATCGATTAAAAAACCACGACTTACACAAAAACGTGTACCTCCTGCAAGATTGGCATAAATTCGCATGGAAGAATTGAAAGTCGATGGGTAGTAAAGATTCAATGAATCGGCCCCTGCTTCGCTAGCACTTTGTCGAAAAAGTTGACTGAATGTAGCTTGCACCTCTGGAAGAAGATACACGATATCGTAAGCCACCCGAATAAAAGCCTGCGTATCAAGCATTGCAGAAAAATTCCACTGATTAAAATGTGAGGTTGCTATGCGGCTGATATCACCAAAATTAATGTAACGATTCAATGCAATTGCATCGTAAGAGCCCATAATCGAACCTGAAAAAGCCAAATCTTCCCATCTATAAGCTAAATAAGGGGCTAAATAGACCTCATTCATGATGCTTTTCGCAATGGTTTGATGCCAGGTTGCGCTTGAATGGGTATAACCTGTCCCTAAACCGATCAAAAGATCGGCAAAACAATTGTTTTCCAAACCGAACACAAAACCGGTGGTATTAGATCGAAATCCGTACGTTTGACCGTTGCTTTTTTGCCACAACCATACGCTGGCTGGTGTGATCCAGAAGGTCCAGTCAGGTAGCATTCCTAAAATATCACAAAGCTGTTCATTATATCGAAAGATCCGAGTTTGAATGAGATTGAGCATTCGATTGTTATTTTCCAACTCTACAATTTGCAATCCACTGATCTGCGTCGGAGCAAGTCGTTGCAATGCAGAGAGAAATTCGCTCCCATTTAAACGAATGAGATTCGTTTTCACCTTATGCATATCTCCTGTGGAAAGAACATCCGAGCAAAAAAGTGTGTTTCCAATAATGCTATGATTTCCACTCCAATCAGAGGGGTTAACCGGCAAAACATTCACCCCTGCATTATTCACAAGAACCACACTTGTGAGATTATAAAGAACGCTCATATCAAAGCCATCAGGCAACACTGGGGGATCGAACTGCCCTGAGATTCCCCCTACTGCTGTTAATATCGTAAACCTTTCCCCTTCTGCATACATTCCTGTAGTCAATGGATTCACAATCAAAGTCGAACCAGGATTAATTGTTGCCACTCCAGTCACGACGATCAAATCTGAGATTCCGCCTGGATCAATTTCCACATCGTAAGCACCTGTTTGGGTATAATTACCAAGCACTGTAAGCGTTCCGATCGAATTACCAGGACTGACCATTCCCATATTGATTAAATTATGGAGCGTAATGTTTCCACTTAAGACCCCTCCTGGCCCAACAGTGAGGTTTACAAGAGAAAAATCTCCATTGAAAACCAATGCTCCGTCGTTTACCACGAATTCGCCATTAAACAGTGGACTTGAAGTAGCTAAAGTAAGAGTGGCTCCCCCCGTTTTTTCAACAATAGCACTCCCTGTAAAGGTTCCCTCATATGTTGAGTCAGTGAAAACAAGTAGTGTACAAGTGTCGGTTGCTGTCGTCGAAGTAGATAGAACCCCAGTTCCTGATAAATTTGGAATGGTCACACTTGGCACGCCAGAGACATCCATTGTCCCATTATTGATTACATTTTCCGAGCTTGCGATCGCTGTCCCGTTGTTCAACTGTAAAGTCCCCGCCTCTACAATCGTGGAGCCTTGATACGTATTGGGCACAGACAAAATCAAGGTTGAAGCACCTGCTTTCACCACTCCCCCTGCCCCAGAAATAACCCCACTAATCTCTGTTTGAGCTGTATTCGTAACCCACAAGTATCTATCACCTAGAGCGATATTTCCTGCAATTGTCGGATTTTGAATGGCGGCACCTGTATAATTTCCTATAGCTGTATTGGCCCCGCTGATATCCAATATCGTACCAGAACTTGCCGAGATACCCGCACTTGCAGCAACACTTCCATCTCCAGAAAGAGCCAATGTCCCCGTACTCAAGGTCGTTACACCCGTGTAAGTATTCACCCCACTTAAAGAGCAGGTTCCCACTCCCGCGACCGTCACACCACCAGATCCTGATAGCACTCCACTAAAACCATTCACCCCAGCATCGTTTATCTGTATAGATCCGGATCCAAAGTCTACCTCTCCAGTACCAGTTAAATCATACAAAATCACTCCAGAAGCCCCTGCTACATCCAAAACTCCATTGACACCTACCCCCGCTGTAGCAGTGCCTAGAGGATTTGAACCTGATAAGACCAATTTCCCTTGTGCAACCACTGCAGAACCAGTAAACGTAGGTAAATTAGCCAGTTCTAGTGTTCCTGCCCCTGATTTTACCAAGTTTTGACCTGAAATAATCCCCATAGCCGTTATGGTATATGAGGTCGGCACATTGATGACTCCCCCACCAAGGGTAATATTTCCCAAATGAGGGTAATTAGTGATAAAAGAAAGTGTCGTCGTAGGAGCAAGCATATTGATCGGACCAGAAAATGTAGGCTGTGCCTGAATCAAAATAGACGTATTTGCGTTCAAAGTCACTCCACCAGAAATCACAATAGAACTATTATCTACGATCAATGCACCTGGATTGACAACAGTCCCCTCAACTATAATAGGCGCGGATATGACGACCGCCTGTAGCGTTAGTGAACCTTGCGTGATCAAATCTAAAGTTGCATTTTGCACAACAAAAGAATTGACAGGTCCCGCAATTGTCAAAGAACCTGGGTACAACAGCTGGTCGAGATCATTGTATAAGTCGGTATTCGCAGTAAATGTGAGTTTCGATGCACCCGCATCTAGGGTAATTGTGGTGCCAGGTGTTTGCAGAAATAGAGCAATCTCTGGGGCCTGTGTATTCGCTGCATCCACAAGAGTTCCCATACCAGTTCCTGTACTGGTGTTCACAAAATATGGAGTTGCAAATCCAGGGATTGCCTTACATATAAGGACGCTCCATACACACCACTGAATCATCTTCGAATTTCTCATAAAAGCTGCTGTCCCGTCTCTAAAAATTCGTTTCAAAATTTAAATTTACCTCAAGCAAATTACTGTGCCCTAAAAAGGTATAATTTGATTTCAGTTCTACCTTTGCGACCTCATCATTTTCTAAAGTAATCCCAAGCCCGACAATCGCCTGATTCTTCGATGGTTGATTTCCATAGATCGCTATATGAGGGTCACAAACTTGATTTGTGGCAAGAAAATTTGCATTCACACTATTCGAGGTAAAAAGATCTGTGTATTGATATCCGCCATTTACGATAATCCCCATTGTCAGAAGGTCTTTTACCTCGAAGCGTCCCTCTAAAGCTAAACTACCGATCGCCCGGATCGTCGAATTATAGGTCCACGGATAAGCCATATCAAGAAAGCCTGCTCCCTTCTCTTGCGCGCTCATCCGGTATGATTGAACGACTGAAACAGAAGCCTCAGGAACGACATAAAGATGGTGCCAAAACCCAAAAACTCCTCGTACATCGGCCATCGAACTAAAATTCAATTGATCAAGCTGTGATCTTGCAGTTCGATCGATCAAGTCAAAAGAAAAGTGACGATTCAGCTGAGTGTGGTCGTAAGACCCCATCAATGCACCGGCAAAATAAAAAGGTCCAGCACGAGCCGACAGATAAGGAGCCAGATAGACTTCATTCATCATTGCATTGCCCAAATTATGTTGCCAATTCACTCCTGAATAGGTGTAACCCCCGCCAAGGCCCATCATGAAACAAGGAGAAAGTTTATGCTCGAACCCTAAAGTAAAACCAGAAGTATTCGATTTAAAAGCGAAGGCCTCGCCATTGTATCCTTGCCACAACCAAAATGAGGTTGGTGTTGCCCAAACAGTGACTTCAGGAAGATTTTCATCTTTATCTTCTGTCATTTCTCGGTGACGATAGGTCCGATTTTGGATCGAGGCCAGCATCCGATTTCCATTCTCCATCTCTACGATTGGCAAGCCTGTGATTTGTGCTGGAACGATACTCGTCATCGCTGTTTCGTAAGCAGAAGGGCTTAATTGGACCAATGAAAGAGCTACGTTTTTAAAATCCCCAGCGGGAGGATGTGCCGGACAAAAGATTGCATTCGCTACAGCTTGTGCATACCCACTTAAAAACTGATTCGCTACAGGAAGTGTCCCTTTGTTATTGACCAAAACAATAGATGTTGGGTTATAGATAACTGAAATATCAAACTGTGGCGGAAACTGAACGGCCCCGTATGTACCGACAATACTTGCAGCTTCTACGACGGTAAATCTTTGTCCCTCATAGTAGATTCCGAGAATTGGACTCACGTTTAAAACGGAACCAGTGATCGTCACAGTTCCCCCAACGTTCAGTAAATCACTGGCTAATGTGTCGGCAATCTCTACTTCTAAAGTACCAGTCTGCAAGTAATTTCCGATTACATTAAATGTCCCGATTGAATTGCCCGGCGCTAAAATACCATCATTGATCACGCTACCAATCTTTCCTGTACCGTGCGCTTCTCCCAAAGGCATGATATGTAAAATTGCACCAGAAAGATCTGCATTGACCCCAAACCTTCCTGCATCCACCTGAAAGATTCCAGTAAATGCGGGGCTCGCCGCGACAACTTCCCAATCACCTGTCCCTTGTTTTTGAACGGTTCCTGTTCCAGTAAACTGGCCAGTCACTGTCGAGGAGAGGGATGAAGAAACCGTTAATGTAGATGCGCCTAAAGAAACGGTACCCGATCCACCCAAGTTTTGGATTTCGGCGCCGACGGGGCTTACGTCTAATACACTGTCGTTGATCACTGAAGAGCTCGCCGCAATCGCAGCCACATTTCCAATATGCAAAGTCCCCTGAGCAATCGTGGTTGTTCCGGTATAGGTACTCACACCTGAAAGACTTAAGCTATTGGCTCCCGATATGATTGTAGAACCAGCCCCTGAAATGACTCCGCTGAATACATTGTTTGCTGTATTTAAGACCTCTAATACATTCGATCCCAATAAAACAATTCCAGTTCCGGAAAGATTTTGGATCGTTGAAGGGGCATTTGCGCTGTTTGTAATATCTAATGTGCCGACCACGGTCACCTGATCGCTAGAAGCAATCGAGCCGGTTCCCGAAAGAGCTACAATACCAGTACTAATCGTGGTATTTCCGATGTATGTCTGTGTCCCAGTCAAGACAAGTGGCCCCGTTCCAGTGCCGCTAAAGGTGACATTTGCACCAGTTGTCCCAGTGATCAATCCTGCATAGGTAGCAGCTGTCGTTGCAGTATTGACGATATTAAGCGATTTTCCCCCGAGGCTTATCACCCCAGTCGTGGCTATCCCTGAAAGATTGCTGATTGTAGCGGTCGCACCCGCTACATTCGATAAATCTAACGTTCCATCGACAATGACCATGCCGGTGCTCAAAGCGATATCCCCCAACACGCTGAGCGTTCCCCCCAGAAGGGTTGTGACCCCTGTGTATGTATTTGCTGTAGCTAAGACAAGCGTCCCACCTCCAGAAAATCCAAATCCTGTCCCAGCCACAGGAGATGACAATGTAGTCACTACACTAGGGAGTACCGTAATCAAACTGTTTGCGACCGTTACACTTCCCAAAACCGTTGTATTTACCTCAAAGGCAATTCCTGCGTTTGCACCCAACAAATTGATTCCGTTAAAGGTTGCAGGTTGAGAGACTTGCACAGTCCAACCATTTCCTACTGAAAGAGCTCCACTTAAGCTCACTGAAGAGGAGTTCATTTTAAGAGTCGCCGCATTGGTGACAACGCCGAGAGCGATCGGTGTCTGAATCACAAGGGCTGGGTCTGTATTTGCATTTCCCAGAAAAAAGCCTGTTCCATTGACTGTAAATAACCCCCCCGTCACAGGAGCAATCGTCACCGTCCCTGCGCTTCCATTATAAAGGGTGAGCCCGGCTTGAGTGATTGTTAAAGGAACACCTGTCAAATTTGTTGTAGTTGCCGCACCAAATACGAATTCGAGTGTATCATTTGGGGCGGCGGCCGTTGCTTGAACAACGAGGCCTCCTGCAGCATTTGGGGTCGCATTGTTAACTGGAAGAGTTGCCCCAACCAATAAAGAGGTTTTCAACGTAAAAAAACAGAGCGCGGCTACTTTTCGAAACATGGACAACTCTTTCGATGTAAAATTATTCTTCATACTACAAGACTGGTCCCATTCCAGTAAAATAAAATAACATGAGATTGCCTTTTTAGAGCCATTATGTCATCTCTCAAAACAAAGGTAACAAGAGTGCAGATGCGTTTACTAAGAATTTTGAGTGTTTTACTTCTATTAGGTGGAGTTGGCTCTTTGGGTTTTTCTCGATATATTCACTCTCAAGTGGATGAAGGAAAAGTCAAAGTTAAAAGAGCACAAAAAGGGGTAAATGCGGCCAATTTTCTTTTTTCAACAAATGAAACTACAGCCATTGTGGGAGAGATAGCAACAAGCCCGATCCAACAGAAGATTAATGAAAGAAAGCATGATATTGCTTATTACGAAAATCTTGCAAATCAGTGCGATCTTTTTGGTTTCGTTGCTATTGGCGCTGGTGCCATTCTTTTAGTCGCTTCGTTTGTCATGAAAAGGCGTCATTAATTGCATGGAAAAACGTCATTCAATCTCTAAAGAAGATGGGCAGATCCTTATTCCAATCAAAACAATAGATGGTTTTATGCGCGCCATCTTTGCCGGCGGTTGTTTTTGGGGAATGCAATACTATTTCGATTTAGAGCCTGGTGTGATGAGGACTACAGTTGGCTACACCGGTGGCGATGTGGTTCATCCCACTTATAAAGAGGTATGCAGCGGGCAAACAGGTCATTATGAGGCGGTTGAGGTCATTTTTGATCCAACTAAAACCTCTTTCGAGACTCTTGCTAAGCTTTTTTTTGAGATTCACGATGCGACTCAAAAAGAAGGACAAGCAAGCGATATTGGACCCCAATACCGCTCAGCCATTTTCTATCTTTCGAATGCGCAAAAGCTCTCTTCGCTCAAACTCATGCAGCAGCTTCTTGAGAAAAAGATTCCTGT